>Ga0067045_1002620_pt1:5000-63359 | contig 63359 bp, 50 predicted proteins | sample TerdegcTABiofilm_FD_59184 | JGI IMG/M metagenome (GOLD analysis project Ga0067045, IMG submission 59184) | Combined Assembly of (Gp0054472, Gp0054536) Wastewater bioreactor microbial communities from Singapore -Terephthalate degrading...
GCGCACGCCTAATGTACGCCTCACTCCTCGGAATTTCGAGGGCCTTGCATCCGGACATCCCGTATCAAGTACGGGACAAGCTTTTGAACAGCCTAATGTTAGATAAATTCAAGTGAGCTGAGCAATTGCGAATTTTGGGAATCGATCCGGGAACGAATGTCACGGGTTACGGGGTAATTGAAAAACACCGGAACGGGCTCCGGGAGATACTTCACGGCGAGATTCGGATGTCTCGCAATCAGCTTCTATCAGGTCGGCTGACTGCGATCTACGAGGGTCTGGTTGAAGTCATAAGAAAAACTGACCCCGACCAGGCAGCCCTGGAAGATATTTTTTACGGCAAGAACATATCAAGCCTGATCAAACAGGGACATGCAAGAGGTGTGGTTCTGCTTGCAGCCTCTCACAGCGGGCTTGCTGTCCATGAATATTCGCCCCTGGAGATAAAGAAGGCCGTTGTCGGGTACGGCCGTGCTGAAAAGAGTCAGGTGCAGCAGATGGTCAGGGCCATTCTTGGAATGAAGGGTCTGCCCGCAGCGGATGCCGCGGATGCCCTGGCTGTGGCCATCTGTCACTCTAATTACGGAAAGGCGGAAGCCATCTGAGAGACGGCCGATGATTGCCAATATCAAGGGCACTCTGATTCAAAAGTCCGTGAATAGCGTTGTGATCGATGTCCACGGAGTCGGCTATCGCGTTTTCGTTCCCCTCAGCACTTTCTATGATCTTCCTGACGTAGGCACGCCGGTCTCTCTCAAGATTCACACCCACGTAAAGGAAGACGCAATCCAGCTTTTCGGTTTCAGGACCTCCGAGGAGAAGGATATTTTTCAGCTCATGATATCCGTGTCGGGGATCGGACCGAGGCTTGCCACCAATATTCTTTCGGGGATTTCCGCGCCGGAACTCGCGAGGGCCGTCTGTGCGGAGGATTTGAAAAAGCTTGTCGGAATCCCCGGTATCGGAAGAAAAACAGCCGAGAGGATGATATTCGAGCTGAAGGAGAAGCTTCAGAAGATTCTTCTTGAGGAGGAAAAACCGATTTCCGGAGCCGCTGAGGATACCGGCGAGAAGGTCAAGGAGGATGCCCTTTCGGCCTTGGTCAACCTGGGTTATCGCAGCGGCGTGGCCAGGAATGCTGTGGAAAAGGTAATCGAGGAGTCGGATGGACATCCGGTTCTCGAAAATGTGCTTAAAAAGGCATTGAAGATGCTGTCGAGATAACCCCTAGAACACTTGAATTATGAAAGATTCCCTCATAAGTCCCCGTAAGATGGAAGACGAAGACGGATTCGAAATCAGTCTCCGTCCCAGAAGCCTCAGTGAATACGTAGGGCAGGAAAAAATCCGGGAAAATCTCTCCATTTTTATAGAAGCGGCGAAAAGAAGAGGCGAGGCACTCGACCATATGCTCCTCTACGGTCCGCCCGGCCTGGGCAAGACAACCCTCGCCTATATAACGGCGAGAGAGATGGACGTGGACATCAAGGTTTCCTCCGGTCCCGTCATCGAGCGTCCCGGCGATCTCGTAGCGGTGCTGACGAATCTCCACGAACGTGACATCCTGTTCATAGATGAAATTCACAGGCTGCCGCACGTGGTCGAAGAGATTCTCTATCCAGCCATGGAAGACTACAACATCGATATAATGATCGGCCAGGGACCATCGGCGCGGACGATGAAGCTGAAGATTCCGAAGTTCACCCTGATCGGAGCGACGACCCGGGCGGGTCTTCTCACATCGCCTCTGAGGGATCGCTTCGGCATGAGTTTCCGGCTTGAATACTACTCTCCCGATGAGCTTTCCGTAATCGTTGTGCGCTCGGCCAAAATACTTTCCATCTCAATTGATGAAGAGGGAGCCAGGGAAGTGGCAAGCCGCTCGAGAGGCACACCGCGGATTGCGAACCGTCTCCTGAAGAGGGTGCGTGACTTCGCGCAGGTCAGGGCCGACGGCGGCATAAGCGGACCTGTCGCGCGGAGCGCCCTCGAAATGTTCGAGGTCGATCACCGGGGTTTTGACCAGATGGACCGCAAGATCCTGCTCACCCTGATCGACAAGTTCGGAGGAGGACCCGTGGGCATCGAGAGCCTTTCATCGGCTATCGGGGAAGAGAAGAATACAATCGAAGATGTATATGAACCGTTTCTCATACAGGAGGGTTTCCTCCACCGGACGGCCCGTGGCCGCGTAGCCACTAAACTTGCATACGAACACTTCGGAAGGCAGTGGACGAACAGTCAAAAAGAACTCTTCTGACGGGCTGCTGACCGGGGGCGCGTACCGCTGGGGAGCGCATAGGGATAATATCTTCCTTACCGGAAAAAGCCGAAGGCTTTACAAAACGCCCATCCCCGCCTTCGCGGGGACGGCGTCTGCATGCTGCGCTGCGCCCATCATCGCTCATCGTATGTCCATATACGCCTCGCTCTTCGGTTTTTGCGCGCCTTGCATCTGGACATCCCGTATCAAGTACGGGACAAGCTTTTGAGCAGCCCGAAAGTGAACTCTGAACATTGAACTTCAAACTCTGAACTGAAAATTTTCAGAATGAAAATTTTGATGCACATCTGTTGCGCACCCTGCACCATCTATCCCTTGAGGATTCTCAGGGAGATGGGGCATGAAGTCCGCGGTTTTTTTTACAACCCCAATATTCACCCCGGTATCGAATACAGAAGGCGGCTTGATACCCTCAAGGATTATGCCGGCAGGGTGAATCTGGAACTTCTTGCGGATGAGGCATATACCCCGGAGGAATTTTTCAGGACGGTCACCTTCAGGGAGAAGGACAGGTGCGGCTACTGCTACGACCTTCGTCTGACCCGGACGGCGGCGATGGCCCGCGCCGGAGGCTTCGACGGATTCACGACGACAATCCTCTACAGCCGGTTTCAGAGGCACGATCTTGCAAGGCAGACGGGCGAGGCCCTGGCGGAGCGAGCCGGGATTAGTTTTATCTACGTCGATTTCAGGGAGGGGTGGAGGGAAGGCATCGAAATATCGAAGAAAATGGGAATGTACAGGCAGAACTATTGCGGGTGCCTCTACAGTGAGATGGAGAGGTATTCTGAAAGGCAAAAGGCAAAGGGCTGAGGGCAAAAGTAAAAACGATTTCAGCATTGCGTTGATTATGTTTCAGGGGTGTGTCGGCGGCAACACAGGAAAGATGAAGCCGCCTATTTTTGTCATGCCGGCCCGGGAGGATTAAAGGATAACGGTCATTATAAACGGGCACTTAGATTATGACCGACGTGGAATGAATTTCCGATGATCTGGTATGGATGTTGCTTTACAACAATTTTAATTCAAGCATATCACTTCAAATTCGATTCTTAATCGTGGAAGTGTGCGTAAAAGAGGCAGGATGTATTTGCAGAGAACCATAAAGAGCGAGGTCAGATGTCACAGCGTCGGGTTGCACTCGGGCCGCAAGGTGAACATGACGCTGAAACCCGCGAGTGCCGATGAAGGCATTGTATTCGTGCGCAAGGACCTGAAGGGTGAAAACAGAATCAAGGCCGAGCTGAAGAACGTCTTCGATACGACCCTTGCCACGACACTGGGCATGAACGGAACCAGGATTTCCACGGTCGAGCACCTGCTTTCGGCCTTCAGGGGAATGGGTGTCGACAACGCCGTCGTCGAGGTCGACTCATTCGAGGTCCCAATAATGGACGGCAGCGCACTTCCCTTTGTCAACATCATAAAACTCTGCGGCACAAAAGTGCAGAACCGCGGCCGCAAATTCATCGTCATAAAGAAAGAGGTTGCTGTTTCAGACAGAGAGGGGGAGGCCAGGCTCGTTCCCTCCTCTGAATTTCAGATCACCTACAGGATCGGTTACGATCATCCGCTCATCGGTGAGCAGACATTCCACATGGTCTTTTCAAACGAGGCCTATGAACAGGAAATATGTGCGGCGCGCACCTTCGGATTTCTGAAAGATGTGGAATATCTGCAGGCGAAAGGTCTTGCCCTCGGGGGTTCTTTGAACAACGCCATCGTTCTGGATGACCATAAAATCATAAACAAGGAAGGTCTCCGGTGTCCCGATGAATTGATAAAGCACAAGGTGCTCGACGCTATAGGGGATCTTTTCCTCCTGGGCATGCCGATCATCGGCCATTTCATCGGCAATAAATCCGGCCACCGGCTCAACAATATGCTTCTCAAGGAACTAATGTCCCGGCCTGATTGCTGGACCGTTGTGAGCCACTTTGACAGGGAGCACCGGATGAACAGGGTCGAGGAAGCATCATCAGGACTCAGCGGGATCGACGCCGCCCGGGCCTGAGGGAATAAGATTTTTAATATTCAATAGTTTGAAATACATACGCCCGCCACGACTCAAATATATCTTGCTTTTGTCATTCCTTTCTCAGTATATTCAGCCGTTATAAAATTTCGCTGGAATTTCATCAGACACTCCTGATTCACCTCTGACTGGAGAGGAGTCTTCATGCTGAAAAAGACATGGATTGTCCTCATATTTCTCCTGTCCGTAACTTTTTTGCCGGCAAAGGGATACGGTCTGGAAGCGAGGATCACCGACTTTCTTATAAACACCAGCGACCATGACCTGCTCGTCCACTTCAAAGTGAAAGATTGTTTCACGCCCAAAATGGAAGAAGCCATTCTTGCCGGCATTCCGACGACCTTCACTTTTCTTCTGGAGCTGTACAGAGAAAGGGATTTCTGGTTTGACGGCAGGCTGGTGTCGGGAGTGACCAGGCATACCGTGAAGTACGATACGGTGAAGAAGATTTTCTACGTCACATTCAGCGGTAACGGCAGAGGCCCCCTTGAATTCAAGGACTTTGAAGGTGCCAAAAGAGCGATGGAGGAAGTGCGGGCCGCGGCACTGGCTCCCCTCGGCATGCTCATAAAAGAGGGGCGATACTATGTCAGGGTCAAGGCTAAACTCGACAAGGTCCGCCTTCCGCTGGGTATGGAGTATGTCTTTTTCTTCGTTTCCCTGTGGGACTTTGAAACCGACTGGGAACGGAAGGATTTTATATACAAATAGGCTAAGGGCAAAAGGCACTTTGCCTTTAGTTCTATGCTTTGGACAACAGGTTTTATGAACGTGGATGCGAAGGAACAGAGAAGGCGGCGCAGGGAACGGATACTTATAATCGTCACGTTCTTTGTCATCGTCGCCCTGACATATATCGAGAGCCGCCTGTCGAGCGTGGAGAGCCTGATTCCGTTTTCGCACAATGTCCTCATTTTCGGTCTCATCAACATCAACATCATCCTGATTCTCCTTCTCATATTTCTCATTGTGCGGAATGTCGTCAAGCTGGTCTACGAACGCAGACACGGCATCCTCGGCTCAAAGCTGCGGACGAAACTTGTGGCGGCTTTCGTCAGTCTGTCGCTTATCCCCACGGTCGCCCTGTTTCTCGTGTCCGTCAATTTTCTCTCCTACAGCATCGATCACTGGTTCGACATCAAGGTCGGCGGCGCCCTGAACATGTCGCTTGAAGTTGCCCAGGCCTATTACCAGCAGTTCACCGAAAGCTCGAAATATTACGCCAAGCAGCTGAGTTCAATCATAACTGAGAATCAGCTCTACGAGAAAGACAGGAATGTCTATCTCAGAGCCCTGATAGAGCAAAGACAGAAGAGTCTCAATCTCTCCCTTATCGAGGTCTATTTCAAGACTCCGGGAAACAATCTTATCGTCCGCGGAACCGACAACGTGGACATCGTGCCCATCAAGCCGTCCGCCAAGGTCATGGACGATGTATTCACCGGCAAAGAAGTTTCGACGATCGAGTCGGTTCACGAAGGAGACGTGATCAGCGGGCTGTCTCCCATCTATACCAAACAGGATCCGAAGAATGTGATCGGGCTGGTGGGTGTCTATTATTACATTCCCAACGGTCTCGTGAACCGCATGAATCACATCGCCAAGACATCGGAGGAATACAAGCAGTTCCGGATTCTGAAGAACCCAATAAAGCTGAGCTACATTGTCACTCTATCCATCGTGACCCTGCTCATCATTTTCTCCGCTACATGGTTTGGTCTCTTTCTCGCAAAGGGCATCACCGTTCCCATCCAGGACCTCGCCGAGGCCACCCATAAAATCGCCCAGAGAAATCTCGATCACCAGATCGACATCAAGGCCGATGATGAGATCGGAGTGCTGGTTGATTCTTTCAACCGGATGACCAGGGCACTCAAGCAGAGCAACGATGATCTCGAGAGAGCAAACATCGCCCTGGACCAGAGGCGGAAATATATGGAAACGGTGCTGCGCAATGTCTCGGCCGGAGTGGTTTCCATTGACCGGGACGGGATCATCACCACCATCAACCGGGCGGCGGAAAGGATGCTGGACATCAAGACGGAAAAAGTGTTGAACCGGCACTATAAGGAAGTGCTGAGGCCCGAGCACATGGATCTGGTTCAGGAGTTTCTCCGGGAAATGAAGGAGAGTAACAGCACCTTCATTGAAAAGCAGATTCAGATTGTACTTAAAGACAGAGCGGTGACGGTACTCGCCGCCACAAACACACTCGAAGATGACGAGGGAAACTACATGGGACTGGTCGTTGTTTTCGAGGACCTCACTCAGCTTCAAAAAGCGGAGAGGCTGGCGGCCTGGCGGGAAGTGGCGCGGCGAATCGCCCATGAGATAAAAAACCCGCTTACCCCCATCCAGCTTTCCGCCCAGAGGCTTCAGCGGAAGTACGAGGACAAACTGGGTGACGATGCGTCCGTCCTCAAGGAATGCACTAAAACGATCACCGATCAGGTCAACGGCCTAAAGAATCTTGTAAATGAATTCTCCCGTTTCGCCCGGATGCCGATGACGACACCCACACCCAATAATCTGAACGAGGTTGTAAACGACGCTGTTACCATATTTCAGGACGCGCACAAGGAAATCACCTTTGTCCTGCAGCCGGATCCGGACATGCCCGTAATCAAACTGGATGCCGAGCAGATCAAACGCGTCATGATAAATCTTCTGGATAACGCCGTTGCCGCTTCTCCGCCGGGTGACGGAAGGATTGAAATCAAGACCTCTTATGATAGGATAAAAAACAGGGCCCGCGTGGACGTCATTGACAACGGGAGCGGCATATCGCCTGAGGACAAGATGAAAATGTTCGAGCCCTATTTTTCGACGAAAAAATCAGGGACGGGACTTGGGCTCGCGATCGTGAGTTCCATAATATCGGATCATGCGGGTCAGGTAAGCGTACGGGACAACGCCCCGCGCGGAACAATCGTGTCTTTTGAGCTGCCGGTGGGTTAAAAGAACGAAGTTGAGAAGTTAAGAAGATGGGAAGATGTGAGAAAAACAATTAACTTGTGACGGAAGGTATGACGTACAAGACCATACTCGTCGTGGATGACGAGGAAAGCATTCAGCAGACGCTCAGGGGAATCCTGACCGACGAGGGATACAGGGTCATCACCGCGGGAAGCGGGGAAGAAGCCCTCAAGGTCATTGAAGAGGAGCTTCCGGACCTTGTTCTTCTGGATATATGGCTTCCAGGCATGGACGGCATTGATGCGCTCCATCTGATCAAGCGGGATTACCCTCAGATTCAGGTCATCATGATGTCGGGACACGGCACCATAGAGACTGCCGTCAAGGCGACGAAACTGGGGGCGTTCGATTTCTTCGAGAAACCGCTTTCTCTTGACAAGGTCGTGCTGATAATAAATCACGCCCTAGACCTTGTCCGTCTGGAGGAAGAAAACCGCCTGCTCAGGCAGAAATTTCCTCAGGACTATGAACTGACGGGCGAAAGCAGGGCGACGATGGAGCTAAAGGAGATGATATCCATCGTGGCGCCGACGAACGCCTGGATCCTGATCATGGGGGAGAACGGCACCGGCAAGGAACTCGTCGCCAGGTCGATTCACAGACAGAGCCGGCGGGCAAAAAAACCGTTCATCGAAGTCAACTGCGCCGCTATTCCCGAGGATCTCATCGAGAGCGAGCTCTTCGGTCATGAAAAAGGCGCTTTCACTGGAGCCACGTCGGCAAAGAAGGGCAAGTTCGATCTCGCCAATGAGGGCACGATTTTTCTCGACGAAGTTGCGGATATGAGCCTCAAGGCACAGGCGAAGATACTCAGAATTCTCCAGGAGAAAAAATTCGAGAGGGTCGGTGGGACGAAGATCATCGACACGGATGTCCGCGTTATCGCAGCGACCAACAAAGACCTGGAGAAGGAGATGGAGGCGGAAAGGTTCAGGCAGGACCTCTACTACAGACTGCACGTTATTCCCCTCCATGTTCCACCCCTCCGGGAACGAAAGGAGGATATCCCCCTTCTGGCGGCCCGTTTCATCAGGGAGTTCTGTCTTAAGGAGGGGATCGATGAGAAAACGATCAGCGGCGACGCCATCGCGATCCTGATGGGTCATGACTGGCCGGGCAATGTCCGGGAACTGAAAAATATCATAGAAAGACTCGTCATCCTGACCCCGGGCAGGGTCATCAATGCGGACGATATTCCTCCCTTCCTGAAAACAAACCGTCAGGGTGGCTGGGATGATGCGTTGCTTACCCTCAACTCTTTCAGGCTGGCCAAGGCGGAATTTGAAAAGAGATTTATCACCCGGAAGCTTCAGGAAGCGGAGGGAAACGTTTCAAAAACGGCCGACCTCATCGGACTGGAACGGAGCAACCTGCACCGCAAAATCAAGAGCTACGGGCTGGATACAAAGAAAGAATAGAAGTTGAGAAGTTGCGGAGATGGGAAGTTGAAAAAATTTTTTATCGCATCTTCTGAACTTCTTGTCTTCTCAAATTCAAAACTGTGTCCTGAACCAGGATACGGTTTTTTCCAGTCCATTCCTGAATGATACTTGCGGTTCGAAACCAAGGTATTTTCTTGCCAGCGTGATGTCTGCCATGGAGTGACGCACGTCGCCTTTTCTCGGCTCTTCGAAGACGGCTTCGACATCCTTCCCGGTTATGCTTTTCAATTCATTGAGCAGCTCGAGAAGCGTGAAGCGACTGCCTGCAGCCGTGTTGAACACCTGTCCTGCGGCTTCCGGGGGCGCTGTGCAGGCCAGAAGACAGGCTCTGACCACGTCCGCCACGAAGGTGAAGTCCCTTGATTGTTTCCCGTCCCCGTAAATGACGGGCCGTTCATTCTGGAGCAGGGACTTGATGAATCTCGGTATGACGGCGGCATATTGAGAATCGGGATCCTGCCTCGGGCCGAAAACGTTGAAAAAGCGGAGAGACACCGTTTCCAGGCCGTAGAGCCTGTGAAAGAGTCGGCAGTAGATTTCCCCGGTAAGCTTGCTCAGGGCATAGGGAGAAAGAGGGTTCGGCGTCATCGTCTCCGCCTTTGCCGACGGTTTTTCCGCTTCCCCGGATGTCCTATCCACCGGCTGGTCACCGTAAACGGAGGAAGATGATGCGTATATGAATCTCTTCACCCGTCCGTTTCGCGCCGCCATGAGCAGGTTGAGAGTTCCCGTTATATTGATCTCATTTGTCAGCAGGGGATCTTCAACGGAACGGGGAACTGAGCCGAGCGCCGCCAGATGAAGAATATGATCCGTTCCTTCGACGGCCTTGCGGCAGGTCTCCGGGTCGCGGATGTCGCCTTCCATTGTCTCCATCTCTTTCGGGATCGGAAGAGATAAGTTGCTTCTTTTTCCCGTCATGAAATTGTCGAGGACCCGTACGTTGTCTCCTCTTTTCAGAAGGAACTCGACTATATTCGAGCCTATGAATCCGGCTCCGCCCGTCACGAGATAATTCATTTGATTGCCTCCTGGTAGAAGCATTCAACGCTGTCCATGGCTGTCAAACCCCGCCCTTAGATCCGCAACGGAAAAGCGGTTGAAGGGCAGGAAAGACAGACCAAGGATGACAATTATACCGATGCTAAGAATGTGAAAGACAATGGCATAGCTGAGGGCATCCGGCTTTGGAACACCGAAAAGTGACAGCCCCAGATAACAGAAATAATGAAAATTGCCTATGAACCCCGGCGCGGTCGGGATGGTGATGCCGATGATGAGGATCGCCATCAGGACGAAGGGCGCGGTGGCGGGCAGGTGGAACCCGAACGACAGAAAGAGAAGATAGATAGCCAGGACGTCGACAAACCAGATGAGCATGGAAATGAGAACCACCGCAAATATCATTCTTCCCTCGGAGAGAACCGCAACACCGTCGATGAACTGATGGATGAGGTCCTCCAGCCGGTGATGGAAGCGAGGAGGGAGTCTGCGAAGAAGGGGAATCAGCGTTGAAAGTGCCTTTTCCCTTCGAATCAGAAGAAAGATCAGAAAGAAAAGAAGCACCAGCGTCAGGGCGAAGAAGAGGAGGGTGGATTCCATCAGCCAGGTAGGAAGGGGCATGAAAAACAGAACGGCGAAAAATATGGCGAGCACCGTGAGAATATCGAAGACGCGCTCGACGATGACGGTTCCCAGCGCGGCGGCCATTGGAATGGAACTCTTTCCGGTAATCAGATAAGGCCTCGCCAGCTCACCTATTCTCGCGGGGACCGCCACGATGGCGAGGAAGCCCACACAGGTCACGGCGAACAGATCGAGCTGTCTGATCTTTTCGAATGGGCTGAGGAGAAGACCCCAGCGGTAAGATCGCAGAATCTGCATCAACAGAAGCAGAATCAGGACCGGCCCTATGTAGCCGTAATTAACCGCCCGGAAGCTCTCGGCGACAGACCGGGGATCAAGGTCTTTGACCAGAAGGTAAACAAAAAGGACGCTGAGAGCCGTCCCTATCACCATCTTCTTCTTCATGGGTGCTTTCGCAGAAAAATGCCCGGCCGGGGAAAAGACGTCTCGAGTTCCTTTTCCGGCCGGGCTTCAATGGTTACTTCTTTGCAAGATTGTCTGCAATCTTGTCATGAAGCAGCTGAGAGGACAGTTTATTTCCTATGAGGCCCACCCTTATGGACACGGTGGTCTGGTTTTTTGCCTTGTATTTCACGGAAAAGGTGACCTTCTCATCGTTGATCATTGCCGTGATGGTTCCCTGGGCGATTTCTTTTGCGGGTTCCACGTCTATGCCTTTCATATCGGCGACGGTTTTCTCACAGGCGGACCAGGTCCTGTCGAAGGAAGCGTAATAATCCGTCTTCATCTCGCCGTTGATCCAGAGGTAGGTTCCCGACGCCGACCCCACGGCGGCCCCGCCGACCACCAGGGGCGCACAACCGGCGGCGAGAAGGCAGATACCCATGATCAAAGAAACCAATGCGCTTCTTCTGTTGAACATCTTTCTTCTCCTTCCGGTGTTTGATAACCTCTTAAATCATAAAGACGATGAGTTTGCAAGTCCTTCCCTCGGGAGCAGTTTCATTCGGGCGGTGCCGTGGATGTCTCGGCCGGTTTCTTTTCACCCGCCTCGCCGAAGGTCTTGAGGGCCTGGGCGATAGACCGCAATTTCTGGTCGACGAGATAGTTGATACTGTTCTCCGGATAGTTTCCTTTCTCGTCTTTTTCGCCCGCTTCGATGCCTGTGAGAATCGAAATGCCTTCGTCTATCGTCCTCACCGGGTAGATGTGGAATTTTCCTTCCCGGACCGCTTCCACCACATCCTTCCGGAGCATAAGCTCCGGGATATTCAGGGCGGGTATGAGAACCCCCTGAGTGCCTGTCAGACCATTTGCCCGGCAGACGTCGAAAAAGCCTTCTATTTTCTGGTTCACGCCGCCGATCGGCTGAATCTCCCCTTTCTGGTTGACGGAGCCCGTCACGGCGAGGTCCTGCCGGATCGGACAACCTGTGAGGCTTGAGATGATGGCGTAAACCTCGGTCGAAGAGGCGCTGTCTCCGTCGACACCGCCGTAGGATTGCTCGAAACACAGGCTTGCGCTCATGGTGAGGGGCTTGTCCTGTGCGTATTTGCCCCTGAAATAGCCTTCCAGAATGAGGACCCCCTTATCGTGCGTCTTGCCGGAGAGCTTTGCCTCCCGCTCTATATTGATCACGCCGGCCCTTCCCATGGAGGTTTTGGCCGTTATACGGGACGGTTTGCCGAAGGTGTGGTCTCCGAGGTCATAGACGGAAAGCCCGTTGATCTGACCAACAACTTCACCCTCCGTGTCGATCATGAGAGTCCCGTCTTCGATCATCTCCTGAATCTTTTCCTCGATGAGATTGACCCGGTCGATCTTCTCTTCATTAGCCTTCTCCACGTGCCGGTCGGTCACGATGGTGCTGCCGTCCTGAGTGGCCCAGTAGTGGGCCTCCCTGATAAGATCCGTTATGCTGCTGAAACGGGTGGAGAGCTTTTTCTGCCTTCCCGTAAGCCGCACCCCGTGCTCGATAATGGACGCCACAGCCTTTCGATCGAACTGAAGGAGCTTTTCATCCTCTATTATCCGCTTTATGAAGCAGACGTAATCCGTTATGTGTTTTTCCTCGTTATCCATCTCCGTGTCGAAATCGGATTTCGTCTTGAAGATTTTCTTGAAGTCCTCCTCGTATATGTATAAGAGCCGGTAAATGTAGTCATCCCCGATCATCACGACCTTGAGATCCAGCGGAATGGGTTCGGGCTTGAGGGCCGTCGGAATGATGCCGTACGGGTCAAAGGGCTGCATATTGAGACAGCGGTTCTTGAGTGTTCTTTTCAGTGTGTACCAGACGCCCGGCTCGATGAGGGCGTCGAGGGCCATGAATATCAGATAACCACCGTTGGCCCTGAGGAGCGAGCCGGCCTTTATTTTCGTGAAATCGGTCCGCCAAAAGCCTGACCGGTCTATCTCCCGCTCGATGGTTCCGAAGAGGTTCTTGTAGGTAGGATCCGTCTCCATGATGACGGGCGCCTTTTCAGTGAGGGAGTTGTCCACGAGAACGTTGACTTTGTATTCCGTGAATTTCTGCAAGGAAGGCGGAGCCATGGGAAAAGGCACGGCCGGCTGCTGCTGTTCTTCCTCCTTTTCTTTGAAGGTTTTTAGATTGGACAGGATATGCTCCTGGACCTCGTCAAGGTACTCGTGGATTTTCCTGTTCTCGTCTCCATGCTTCATCCTGATGTCTGAAATTAGTTCGCTTACGACGGGAAGCCCGCTCCGGTATTCCAGGGACTCTATTTCCCGCCGCATCTCCTTTTCGAGCTGCCTTGTCTCCCTCATGAGGGCTTCCAGTTCGATCCGAAAGTCCAGAAGCTTCTTTTTTATCTTTTCCAGTTCTTCCCTGCTGAATTTATCCTGTTCCGCGAGAGATTCAAGCTGCTCGAAGGGCACGGGCTTCCCCTCGTAGACCGGAACCACATCCTGCCTGGTGAAAGGACCGATCTGGAACTGAACGAGCTGGAAGCCTTCATTCTGAATTCGGTCGTTGAAGTTCCTTACCATCTCCTTCTGCTTCATGCGGAAGCTTTCCATTACTTCCTCTGAAGTCTTCTTGAACTGATCGCTTTCGAAGATGAGAGGGATCTGCTTCGTAAGGTTCGAGACAAGATCGTCCATCTCCTGTGAAAGCTTCCTGCCCATGCCGGCTGGAAGCATGATCACTCTCGGCATGTCGGGGTTCTTGAAATTGTTCACGTAGCAGATGTCGTCGGGGATTTTTTTCTCGACATCAAGATTTTTCAGAACCCGCCGTATTGTTGAGGTTCTTCCGGTTCCGGTCTTTCCGGCGACGTAGATATTGTAACCGGGACTTTTTATGGTCAGTCCCATTCTCAGGGCCTTCACGGCCCGCTCCTGCCCTATGATGCCCTCCAGGTATTCGCATTCTTCCGTTGTCTTGAAATTAAGTGAATCCGGATCGCAGCGCCATCTCAACTTTTCGGGGGGAACTTCCTCAAAACGAACCTTCTTGTCCATCGAACATCTCTCCAGGAAAAAGCGGGTTGGTGGCCTTGAATTCTAAAACGAGGTGAATTGTGGGAAACCAATATAAAGCAAGTTTTTTTAATTGTCCAACCTTTTGTGGTGGCGGTTCCGGGGGAGCCGGGACGGGCGGAGATTATTCTCCTTGATGCCGTTTTTTCTTGAGCCTGTTCAGTAGCTTGTCCCGGTAGAGATAGGTCAGAATCAAAATCACGGCCGTCAGCCCGATGATGATATAAAGGGCCTGAATCTGGTCGTTTCGGACGCAGCTTCCCCCTATGGAGAGCATTATTGTTCCAAACAGTCGGCCCGTCGTTGAGACCGCCAGAAAGAGTCTCGTCCGCATGTGGCTCAGTCCCATGATGTAGCACAGGGCATCCTTGGGAAATCCGGGTATCAGGAACATTATGAAGGTGACAAGGGCACCCTGATGTTCCATGAAGTAATCGTATTTTTGAAGGATGTCCGTGCTCACCACCTTTTCGACAAAGGGCAGACCGAGCTTTCGGGCGAGCAGGAAGGCCAGCCACGAGCCTATGGTAAGTCCAATGGTGGAATAGATGGTCCCCCAGACCGGTCCGTAAATGTAGCCGCCGATTATGCCCGTCACCTCACCGGGGAGAGGCGCAGCGAGAACCTGGGCGATCTGAAAGCAGATGAAAATGATGGTGGACAGAGGCCCGGGCCCGAAGGAATTAATAAAGGCTATGGCCTTTTTCCGGTCCAGGAAAAATGTATGAAGGTCGAAATAAAAAAAAAGGAATGTGGCCGTACCGATTATCAGGAAAAGAAAGACAAGCCGTAGGAAGGAGTGATTCTTCGCCGCAGCCCGCCCCTGCCTCCCATCGTCAGGCGGTGAAACGTTCGTTCTGTTTTCTGTGGGCATATCGTTGATCGTTGTCCTCGTGGCTGCAGGCTGCGAGGAAAAGATTTTCGCGCACTATACGTAATGACCAGTGAGCCTGTCAAGACCGAAAAATGAGGCGAAATTTATCAGAAATATCCGTGGAAGAATAATTGATCGGCCAGAATCAGCAAACCCAGCGCCCATACATACCATGAAAAACCCCTGAGGCTTTTCTTTTCGATCACCCAGAGCATGAAGCGGATTGCCGCGTACCCGGAAACGGCAGCCGAGAGCATCCCCAGAGCAAGCTCGGTCATGCCGATACCGGTCCCTGCCCGGACCATGTGAATCAGGGGTTTCGTCTTGACGAGGGCTGCCCCTAGTATGGCCGGTATGGAGAGAAGAAAGGAAAAGCGGGCGGCGAATTCACGTGTAAGTCCTTTGAGAAGTGCACCGGCTATGGTCATCCCAGAGCGGGAAACGGCGGGGATGATGGCTATTCCCTGAAGGATGCCGACGAAGACCGCGTCCGTGTAAGTCGTGCTTCCCGCATCCTTGTCGTGGGCACGGGTCTTCTCGGCCCACCAGAGCACTGCTCCCGTTATTAGAAATCCGGCTCCAAGGCTTGCCCCGGAACTGAACATTTCCTCAAAAAAATCCTTGAAAAGAACCCCAATCAGACCGGTGGGTATGGTTCCCACGATTACAAGAAGAGTTAGGCGGCTTGAGGGCTTGAGCACCATTGCCCTGATGTCTCTCCAGAACACGGTAAGGAGTGCTGCCACGGTTGCCACATGCACGGCTACGTCGAATATCAGAGCGCCTTCCTTAATGCCGAGTAGCTTCTGAAAGAGAACAAGATGACCCGAGCTGCTTACGGGAAGAAACTCAGTCAATCCCTGGATGATGCCCAGAAATATTGCGTCCCAAGAGGTCATTTCTGAATATCCTTGCGCTGGAAGGGCTTCGGAAAAAGTTTGCTGATACTTTCACAATCGCGTTCGAGAGTCCACCAAAAATTTATTTGAGCAGGACGAAATGAATGAATTTCCACCGGACACGGATATAGATATTGACAATTGGATAATTATCCTGCAGATTGCCACATTGATTGAAATAAACATTCTGAAGAGGATTCTGAAAATATGCAGGAATTCCACAGCAAATCGGTGGAGCATCTGGTTCAGGAACTGGAAACCCATGTCGAAAAGGGAATCAGTCAGAAGGAGGCCGAGAAACGGCTTCAGAAGAACGGTCCCAATGAACTCATGGAACGCCCGAGGCCGGGATTCTTCCAGCTTCTCTGGAACCAGTTCAATAATTTTCTGGTTATCATCCTGATCATCGCCGCTGTCGTCTCCATCCTTCTGGGCGAGTACATCGATGCAATCGCCATCATGGTTATCGTCGTGCTCAATGCCGTAGTCGGAGTCGTCCAGGAGTCGAAGGCCGAACAGGCCCTGGCGGCCCTTAATAAAATGGCGGCCCCAAACGTTCAGGTCATCCGGGACGGTCATCAGGTAACCATTCCTTCCCGTGAATTGGTTGTGGGGGATATAGTTGTCATAGAGGCGGGGAATTACGTCCCGGCGGATATGCGTCTCGTGGAGAGTTTCAACCTCAAGGTGGAAGAGGCGTCCCTTACAGGAGAGTCCGTTCCGGTGGAAAAAGAGGCCGCCGTGGTTCTTGACAGGGATATTCCCATCGGTGACAGAAAGAATTCGGCTTTCATGAGCACCCTTGTGACCTATGGACGGGGGAAGGGGCTTGTCACGGCCACGGGCATGCATACCCAGATCGGCCTCATAGCCGAGATGATCCAGTCTTACGAAGAGGAAGAGACGCCTCTCCAGCAGAAACTGGAGCATCTGGGCAAGGTCCTGGGGACGGCCTGTCTGGCTATCTGCGGGGTCGTCTTCATATACGGACTGATCCGGGACACTCACATAATGAATATTTTCAATGAAGGATTCCTCAAGTATCTTTCCGCGGAGAAGCACGACATCATCAATCTTTTCATGACGGCAGTCAGCCTGGCGATCGCCGCCGTGCCCGAGGGACTTCCGGCCATAGTGACAATCTGCCTCGCACTGGGCATGCAGCGGATGATCCGTCGTCACGCCTTAATCAGGAAGCTTCCTGCTGTCGAGACACTGGGCTGTGCTACGGTGATATGCTCGGATAAGACCGGAACCCTGACGCAGAATGAGATGACAGTTGTTCAGGGATGGGCGGGCGGACAGAGGTTCCGCGCCACAGGTGAAGGGTACAATCCCGGCGGCGGATTTTTCCTGGATGATCGGCCTTTCGATCCCGTCAGCAACCGCGATGCGTCACTGCTTCTTCACGGGGGACTTCTCTGTAACGATGCAATCCTGGAAGATATGGGGGATAACACGTGGCGGATTGTGGGAGATCCGACGGAAGGGGCTATGGTGGTGGCTTCAGCCAAGGGCGGCCTTTGGCGCGGGGATCTGGAGAGGACCTTTCCCCGGGTGCAGGAGATTCCCTTCGATTCGGAACGGAAACGCATGACGACCATCCACGCACACAAGAAGAACGGCCGCCCGCAATCTGATCACGATTTTGTCTTTCCCCCGTTCATCGCCTTCGTGAAAGGCGCGCCGGACATCATCCTCAATCTGAGCGGTTCGTATATTGAAAATGGTAAACCCATGGCCCTAACGGAGGAGAAACGGCGCGAGATAATGGAAGTGAATCATGACATGGCCAGCCAGGCGTTGCGCGTGCTCGCCGTTGCTTACAGGCCCCTCGATGGTGTTCCGGAGGTATGCACTCCGGAGCACGTCGAAAAAGGTCTCATCTTCATCGGCCTCATGGGCATGATAGATCCGGCGCGCCCCGAGGTGATAGATGCCATCAAGGTGGCCCGTGGTGCGGGTCTTCGGAGCATCATGGTCACCGGTGATTACAAGGACACGGCGGAGGCCATCGCGAAAGAGATCGGCCTGCTGAGACCGAATGGCAGGGTCGTCTCCGGAATGGAACTGGATCAGATGTCCGACGAAGAACTGGTGGCCGCCTCCGAGAGTATAGATGTCTGCTGCCGGGTATCGCCTCAGCACAAGACACGGATTGTCGATGCCCTGAAGGCGAGAGGTCACATTGTGGCCATGACAGGAGATGGGGTCAACGACGCCCCGGCGCTCAAGCGCGCCAATATCGGCGTCGCCATGGGCATTACCGGCACGGATGTCTCAAAGGAAACGGCCGACATGGTCCTCACTGACGACAACTACGCCAGCATCGTATCGGCAATAGAAGAAGGCCGGATAATTTACTCGAACATCCGCAAGTTCGTCTATTTCCTCCTGGCCTGCAATATCGGCGAGATACTGATAATCTTCGGCGCCATGATCGCGGCTCTGCCCATACCGCTAAGACCGATTCAGCTTCTCTGGCTCAACCTGGTTACCGACGGCGCGCCGGCGCTCGCCCTCGGAATGGAGAAGGGCGACCCCGATACCATGAGAAAGCCGCCCCGCCCGCCGCAGGAACCCGTCATCAATAAGGACATGGCCATCGGTCTCGCCGCCGTGTCAATAGTCGATACGATTGCAATTCTGACCGCCTTCTATCTCGCCATCGATCGTTTTGCAGGTCACGTTGAGGGGGCTCAGACCGTCGCCTTCGTCACCCTCTGCACCTCCGAACTGCTGAGGGCCTTCACGGCGCGGTCGGAGTATTATAGTGTCTTTTCCATCGGGGTCTTTTCTAACCGCTGGATGATCTGGGCCGTGGGGATTTCCTTTATCATGGTTCTTATGACGGTATATGTGCCGTTCCTGAGGCCGTTCTTTGACACGGTGCCCCTGAGTCTCGACGACTGGTTCTTCATGACACCGTTCTTTTTCGCGTCCCCGATTGCCATGGAGCTGGTAAAGGTCTATCTGAGACGCAGGGATGCCTGATCCGGAAGCGGGTTTTTGCGGCGACTGCTCTTAAAAATCTCATGTTTTTTAAAGGTTGACTATTTCAACGGGATTTGCTAAAGGGAAAGCGAAAGTCAGTCCGGCTGCAATCGTGTTCACGTTCAGCTCCGAAGAGCAGGTGTTCATATGGAAAAGGGGATTTAAAACTCCGTTTGTGTGCTACAGCGGAGTTTTTTTTTGGCCTGTGACCCGTTTTGATCACAGATCTTTCATAAACCAACATGATTTACAGGAGGTGCGGTTATGCTTAGAAAGCTTGCTCAATTTTTCACCTACATCATGCGGCACTACCTGCCTGATGCTTACCTTTTCGCGATCCTGCTGACATTTTTGTCGGCGATCCTCGCGTTGCTCTTCACCGATGCGGGATTCATGAAGGTTATCACCACATGGGGTAAGGGCGTTTACGGAATTGTCGCCTTCGCCATGCAGATGATCCTGGTCCTGGTGACGGGCTACTGCTTGGCCCTCACGGCGCCGGCCAAAAAATTCCTGGACTGGGTGGCCTCTCTGGCCGACACTCCGGTCAAGGGCGCCATGATCACTGCCTTCGTCGGAAGTCTCGGCGGTCTGATCAACTGGGGATTCGGTCTCATCCTCGGCGGGTTTCTTGCGCTTGAAGTCGCGAACCGGACCAAGAAGTCGGATTTCCCCATGCTCATCGCGGCGGCCTACACGGGCCTGGGCATTTGGCACATGGGTTTTTCCGGTTCCATTCCCCTGCTCCTTGCGACACCGAAACATAATCTGAACCTGATAGAGAAGATAACGGGGCAGGTCACTCCTATATCCAACACAATTCTGGCGTCCTGGAATCTCATCCCGGCACTCCTTCTTCTCTTCACGATTCCGCTACTTTTCTACTTCATTCATCCGAAGGAAGAAGATGTAATCAGTATATCGGATGATAGGGCGAAGGAACTTCTCGGCGAAACGGTCCACCTGGAAAAACCGGCTCAGCCCACCCTGGCGGAACGAGTGGATCACAGCTATATCGTCAACATCATTTTTGCTTTGATGGGCGTTGTCTATCTGTATCAGCATTTCTCGACCAAGGGTCTGGATCTTAACCTTGACGTCGTCATCTTCCTGTTCTTCATTGCGGGCGTAATCCTGCACGGCAAACCCATCAACTATGTCCGCGCCGTGAACATCGCCATCAAGTCCTGCGGCGGTATCGCCCTGCAGTTTCCCCTTTACGGCGGGATCATGGGCATACTCATAGGCACCGGTCTGGCCAAGGTAATCGCCGGGTGGTTCGTGGCCTTCTCCACCAAGGAGACCTTCTACATGTTCCAGTTCTGGGGTGCAGGCGTGATCAACATGTTCGTTCCCTCCGGCGGCGGCCAGTGGGCCGTTCAGGGCCCCATTACCGTGGAGGCGGCGAAGCTGATGAACATCGATATGGTAAAATCGGCCATGATGGTTGCCTGGGGTGACCAGTGGACGAACATGATCCAGCCCTTCTGGGCCCTGCCGCTCCTTGGTCTTGCCGGTCTTTCCGCCAAGGACATCATGGGGTACACCACGATGGTGCTCCTGTGGATGGGCGTTGTTTTGAGCGCCTTTGCGCTGCTGATCGGTTTCGGTGTCATGTAAATCACATCGTCTGAAGCATAAAAAACATGAAAGGCCGTCCTTTTGCGGGACGGCCTTTTTCTTTCTTTTTCTGCGAGAGCCGACGGCCTCAGTTTTTCAGCGGCACCACTCCGTCAAAGCATTTGAGGCAGAGGCTGTTCCTTGGAAGTCCCAGGGCCTTCACGAACGAGGCGATGCTGTTGTATTTCACCGAGTCCGCGTCTATTTCCTTCGCGATCCATTTTTCCAGCTCCCGCTGCTTTTTGAGGGATCCTATATCGCCGGATTTGAAGAAGTGTCTCGCTGCCAGCTCGTCATAAGTGCGTGTAGATATGCCGAAATCGCAGGGGTACATGAGTGGCGGGCAGGCGATTCGGACGTGGACTTCCTTTGCCCCCGCCTTTTTCAGGTCCCGCACCTTGTTGAGGATCTGAGTGCCTCTAACGATGGAATCGTCGCAGATCAGGATCCGCTTTCCCTCCACTGCGTAACGCAGGACGGAGAGTTTCCGCTTGGCCATCTTTTCCCTTGCGGCCTGGGTTGACTGGGTGTAGCTCCGGTCCGCGTAGCGGTTGTAGAGGAAAACTTCCTGGTAGGGGATTCCTGAGCGCTGGTGGTAGCCAAGGGCGTGGCCGATCCCAGACATGGGAACGGGTGCGACGAGATCAAAATCCGTGCTTCCTTCTTCGATGTCCCGCTTCGCGAGACTCTGACCGAGGCTGTTGCGTGCCTCCTGGACATATAGTCCGTCGATGATGGAATCTATGCTCGCCGTGTAGGCCCATTCGAAGGCGCAGTGGGCACGGCGGGGAGACCTGATCTGCTTCAGGGTCCGGATGCCCTTGCCGTTGATGAGAACGATCTCGCCGGGGCGGACATCCCGGATGACCTCCATTTCCATATTCTGCAGGGCCCGCGATTCCGAGCACACCACGAAGCGGTTCTCGTCCCGGCCGAGGATAAGAGGGCGGAATCCGTAGATATCGCGGGCGGCGTAAATGCCTTCTGCTGTGAGGGCGACGAGCGAATAGGCACCCTTGATTTTCCGGGTCAGTTCCGCCAGGCCGGATACGATGTCCGGGGCCTCCATGATGATCTTGGCGATGAGCTCGGTGTTGTAGCTCCGGTAGAACGCCTGTCCCTTTCGCTTCATCTCGTTGATGAGTTTCTCGGCGTTCATCACGTTCCCGCTGAACGCCACGGATATCTCCCCGAGCTTCGACTGCCAGCTCATCGGCTGGCGTTCCCATAGACTCACGTGGCCGATGCCCCAGCTGCCGGTGAGGTGTTCTATGTCCTTATCGGTGAAGGAAGTGCTCACCTTGCCGTGGTGGGTCACCTGTCTTATGTGGCCGTCGAAAACGGCGATCCCACAGAATTCCTGTCCCCGGTGTTGAAGAAAGTCGATGCCGTGGTAAATATCCAGGACGCAGGGGGCGTTTGAATAAATCCCGAAGACACCGCAGTTGTCGTGAATATCCTTCATGATGGGCTCCTTAATAATAGGCTAAGGGCTAAAGGAAAAGGGCAAAGGACTAAAGGCTAAAAAACTATAAAATCCCTCTTGCTTTTGGCTTGGATCTGACGCCTATTTAATATCCGCATGGTACGCCTGCAGGGACTTGGCCCTGCCGTGTCCTTTTCTCAGCGCGGCTATTCCCTTGGCGGCCGCCACCGCGGCGGCTATCGTGGTTATGTAAGGAATCTTGTATTTGATGGCCGCCTTCCTTATGTATGAGTCGTCGTGCTTGCTGAGCCGCCCGCTCGGCGTGTTGATGACGAGCTGGATCTCCCGGTTCTTGATTCCGTCCACGATGTTGGGGCGCCCCTCATGCATTTTGAGGATGGGCTCAGCTTCCACCCCGCGCTCTTTCAGGAAGCGGTGGGTGCCCTCGGTCGCCTTGATCCGGAAACCAAGAGCGGCGAAATCCCGTGCCACTTCGAGAACCCCGTTCTTGTCCTCCTTGTGGCCGACCGTGATCAGAACGGCCCCTTCGCTGGGCAGGGTCTGCTGGGCGGCCTCCTCCGCCTTGTAGAAGGCGAGGCCGAAACTGTCGGCCAGACCCAGGACCTCTCCGGTGGAGCGCATCTCGGGGCCCAGAAGCGGATCCACCTCCTGGAACATGTTGAAGGGGAAGACTGCCTCTTTGACGCCGAAGTGCGGGATGGCCCGGTTCTTGAGATTGAAGTCTGAGAGTTTCTTACCCAGCATGACCTGGGTCGCGATGCGGGCCATGGAGATGTTGCAGACCTTTGATACCAGAGGCACCGTCCGCGATGCGCGGGGATTGGCCTCCAGGATGTAGACCACGTCGTTGCAGATTGCATACTGGATGTTCATGAGCCCGACTACATTGAACTCAACGGCGATCTTCCGAGTGTAGTCGCAGATGGTATCTATGTGACGCGCCGGGATGCTTATGGGCGGGATTACGCATGCCGAGTCCCCGGAGTGAATGCCCGCCAGTTCTATGTGCTCCATGACGGCGGGCACGAAGGCGTCCGTCCCGTCGGAGATGGCATCCGCTTCCGCCTCGATGGCGTTTTCGAGGAACTTGTCGATTAAAATCGGCCGCTCCGGCGTGACACCGACGGCGGCGGCCACGTAGCGCTTGAGCATCTCCTCGTCGTGAACCACTTCCATGCCGCGCCCTCCGAGAACGTAGGAAGGCCGCACCATTAGGGGGTAGCCGATCTTTTCGGCGATTTCGAGCGCTTCCTCCAGAGTGCTCGCCATTCCCGAATCGGGCATCGGAATTCCGAGTTTTTTCATCATCCGGCGGAAGCGGTCACGGTCCTCGGCCAGATCGATGGTTTCCGGGCTGGTTCCCAGGATCCGGACCCCGGCCTCAGCCAGTTCGTTGGCTATGTTGAGCGGCGTCTGTCCGCCGAACTGCACTATTACGCCTTCAGGCTTTTCCTTTTCATAGATGCTGAGCACGTCCTCAACGGTCAGGGGCTCGAAATAGAGCTTGTCGGATGTGTCGTAGTCCGTGGATACCGTTTCGGGGTTGCAGTTCACCATGATGGATTCGAATCCCTCGTCCCTCAGCGTGAAGGCGGCGTGCACGCAGCAGTAATCGAACTCGATTCCCTGGCCGATCCGGTTCGGCCCTCCGCCGAGGACCATTATCTTTTTACGGTTGCTGACGGGAACGGAATCGGGCGCGTTATAGGTCGAATAATAATAGGCCGCGTTTTCCACACCGCTCACCGGCACTGCCTCCCATGCCTGTTTGAGGCCAAGGGCCAGCCTTCTTTGCCTGATCTCTTTCTCAGCAAGACCCAGTATCTTGGCCAGATAGCGGTCCGAGAATCCGTCTTTCTTCGCCTTGAGAAGCAGCTCATCGGGAAGCTTTCCGCCCTTATGCTTGAGAATCTCTTCCTCGAGTTCCACGAGCTCTTTCATCTGTTCGATGAACCAGTGCTTGATATGGGTCTTGCGGAAAAGAGCGTCCACGTCGGCGCCCTTGCGAAGGGCCTCGTACATGATGAACTGCCTTTCACTCGAGGGCTCGGTCAGAAGGTCCATGAGCTCGTCGAGCGGCTTTTCATGAAAGTCCTTTGCGAAACCGAGACCGTAACGGCCCTTTTCCATGGAGCGGATGGACTTCTGGAAGGCCTCCTTATAGTTTTTACCGATGCTCATGACCTCGCCCACCGCGCGCATCTGGGTTCCCAGTTTGTCCTCGGCACCCGGGAACTTCTCGAAGTCCCAGCGGGCGAATTTCACGACCACGTAATCACCCCAGGGGGTGTATTTCTCCAGGGTTCCCTCGCGCCAGTACGGGATCTCATCCAGGGTTAGACCGCCGGCGAGAAGCGATGACACAAAGGCGATGGGGAAACCGGTGGCCTTGGAGGCGAGAGCCGACGACCGTGACGTTCTCGGGTTGATCTCGATCACCACCACGCGTCCCGTCTTAGGGTCGTGGGCGAACTGGATGTTCGTACCCCCGATGACCTGGATCGCCTCCACTATATCGTAGGAATATTTCTGGAGTTTTTTCTGAAGTTCCGGATCTATTGTCAGCATCGGTGCCGTGCAGTAGGAGTCTCCCGTGTGAACGCCCATGGCATCCACGTTCTCGATGAAGCAGACGGTGATCATCTGGTTCTTGGCGTCTCGCACCACCTCGAGCTCCAGTTCCTCCCAGCCCAGGACTGATTCCTCGACGAGGATCTGACCGACGAGGCTCGCCGAGATGCCGCGGCTCGCCACGGTGCGGAGCTCTTCCAGGTTGTAGACAAGGCCGCCTCCCGTACCGCCCATGGTGTAGGCGGGCCTGATCACGACGGGGTATCCCAGGCGGGCCGCGATGGCCTCGGCCTCCTCGACGCTGTAGGCCGGTTCGCTCTTCGGCATCTCGATGCCGAGGCGGTTCATGGTGTCCTTGAAGGCGATCCGGTCCTCGCCTCTTTCAATGGCATCCACCTGAACACCGATGACCTGAACACCGTGTTGCTTGAGAATTCCCTTGCGGGCAAGTTCCGAAGTGAGGTTGAGCCCTGTCTGGCCTCCCAGGTTAGGTAGAATGGCATCGGGCTTTTCATTCTCGATGATTTCGATCATGGTCTGCAGATTCAGGGGTTCCACGTACGTCACATCGGCCATCCCGGGGTCTGTCATGATGGTGGCCGGGTTGGAGTTCACGAGAACAATCTCGTAACCGAGCTTTCGCAGGGCCTTGCAGGCCTGGGTGCCGGAGTAGTCGAACTCGCAGGCCTGGCCGATCACGATTGGACCTGAACCGATTATCATTACCTTGTTAATGTCTTTGCGTTTGGGCATAACGTTTCCTTCTCGCCGCAGGCGACAAATTTGTATTTATTCGGATTGGATTTCATTCAAAATTGCATTCTGAAATCGGGGCAAACTATAGGGAAGTCGCCGGCTGAAGTCAAGGTGAAAAAGATGTGAAGTTGAGAAGTTGAGAAGTTAGGAAGTTGCGAAAATGACAGGACAATTATCGATCACGCAAGATACCCGGCCGCCAGTTCCACATAATTTCGCACCTGTTCGGCCTCCCAGGAGCGATCACGTCGAAGTTCCTCAGCCATAAGCCTCGCTACCGCGGGTGCCGCCTCCATGCTTGCCCTGGCATCGAGAAAGAGGGCTCTTGTCCGCCGGGCGAGGATGTCTTCCACCGTCCTGGCCCATTCATGACGGACAGCCCAGATTACCTCGCATCCCCGGTAGAAAAGTTTCGGGTGAATCGGTTCCGACAGGGATGCTTTTTCCGAGGCGATTTTTTTCAGTCCCACAATATCCGTGCCGTAGACGTCCCAGGGATAGGCGTCAGCCTCGTGCTTCAGCCACCCATGGATGCGCAGCCCTGCTGTTTCCGGGCGACGCGCGGCAAGGCCCGCAACCTCTGCTGCCCTGTTTATCACGTCCTCCGCCATCTTACGGTAGGTCGTCCACTTACCCCCTGAAATGGTCACCAGTCCCGACCCGGAGACATTAACGGCGTGTTCGCGGGAAAGGGACGCCGTGTCGAGGACGCGGCCCGATTTCACGAGAGGCCGCAGACCGGCGAAGGTGCTAAGCACATCGGTCTCCGATGGATCGCGCGTGAGGTAGCGCGCGGCATGGGTAAGCAGAAAGTCGATCTCCTCTTTTAGGGGTCTCGGTTCCAGGGAAACCGCGCTGACCGGTGTGTCGGTCGTTCCGACAATAACGCGGTCGTGCCAGGGTACGGCGAAAAGCACTCGTCCGTCGGCTGTGTGGGGAACCATTACGGCGCTGTCCCCGGGCAGAAACGTTCGGTCCAGAACTATGTGCACTCCCTGACTCGGTGCGATGCTTTCGGGATGTCCGGGATCGTCCATCCGGAGAACGGCGTCGCTGAAAACACCAGTGGCGTTAACCACGACCCGGCCCCTGATTTCGAACGAATCGCCGCTTTCCATGTCCCGAGCCACCACGCCGTACACGCAACCCTTAGCTTTCATGAGATGCGTCACCTGCATGTAGTTGAGCGGAGTTCCCCCGATGTCCGCCAGGGTCTGGGCGAGATTGACGGCCAGCCGGGCGTCATCGAACTGAGCGTCGTGATAGAGGATGCCGCCCCGTAGTCCTCCGGGCTCAAGCGTCGGAATCCGGCTGAGGGTTTCCCCCCGCGAAATATGCGTGGATGGTCCCAGGCCGAATCGTCCCGAGAGCATGTCGTATATTTTGAGTCCGGTGCCGTAGAAGGGTCCTTCCCACCAGTCGTAGTTTGGAACGATGAAAGGGAGGTTGTGAACGAGATGGGGTGCGTTCTGAATGAGAATGCCGCGTTCTCGCAGGGCTTCCAGGACCAGTCTCAAATTTCCCTGCTGGAGGTACCTTACGCCTCCGTGGATGAGTTTAGTGCTCCTGCTGGACGTGCCTTTCGAGAAGTCATTCTGTTCGAGAAGGATGGTCCGGTAGCCGCGGGCGGCTGCGTCCACAGCCGCTCCGAGGCCCGTTGCGCCCCCTCCTATCACGATGACATCCCAGAAAAGAGGCGCGTCCCGCAGTGTATTCAGGGTCTCGTCACGGTTCCTCATCCGGCCTCGTTCCGTCTTTCTCCTGAACCCTGGAGGCGGCATGCCGATCGGCCATGTCGAATCCGGCCGTCAGGAGCTTCATAGTTTGCCTTGTGCGGGTCCTGAAGTTCTTGCATCCCATGATGACTGCAATCAGTCTCGTGTCTCCGCGCTTCGCCGTGGCCACGATGTGATAGCCGCCTCTTCCGACGAAGCCCGTCTTGAGTCCGTCCACATCGGAGGAATGAATAAGCAGGTTGTTCTTGTTGCGGAAGGTCTTTCCCTCAAAGGTGAAACTTCGCATGGAATGCATTTTCACGGATTCTGGAAAATCCCGGAGGTAGGCCTGCGAAAGCGTGAGGATGTCCCGGGCCGTTGTGTACTGGTCCTTTGCCGGGAGTCCCTGAGGATTCTGAAAGCGGCTCCGGGTCATGCCGAGTGCGCGCGCCTTGTCATTCATCTTTTCCACGAATTTCTCCGCGTCTCCTGCCATGTGCTCCGCTACGGCGACACTGGCGTCGTTTCCCGAGCAGACGGCCATTCCCTTGATCAGTTCTCCGAGAGAAACACTGTCGCCGCAGGCCAGACGCATGCGGGAACCGCGGGTGCCGGCCGCCGTTTCACTTATCTTGACCATGTCCTCGGGGCGAAGCTTCCCGTCTTTCAGGGCCTCCTGAACGAGGTAGAGAGAAAGAATTTTTGCGAGGGATGCCGGGGGGAGCGGCCGGTCGGGGTTTTTTGAAAAGAGTATTCTCCCGCTGTTCATGTCCACCAGGATAGCCGCCTTCGCCTTTATTTTTAACGAGGCCGCCTGGAGCGCAGCCGGAGTCATCATGATGACGATCAAGCATATCAGGCACAGACATTTCTTGCAGCTCATGGACGATATATTCCCCTTTCATCTGCCATTTACGGAAAAATTTGCACAAACTTGCAAGGCCGTCGATTTCGTCATTCCGGCGAAGGCCGGAATCCAGTGTTTTAGATGGTTTTCTGGACCCCGGCTTCCGCCGGGGTGACAAAGAACGGGAAGTGTGCAAAGGTCTTTACAATGACGCTGCGGGTCTCCGCCTTCGAGGCGGTGTCAAAATTCTAATTTTGTCATTCCGTGCGAGCAAAGCGCGACACGGAATCCAATCCTTTCGATAATTTCTGGATTCCCGCCTCCGCGGGCATGACATCTTTAAAGGTCTCTTATACTATTGCGACGCAGTCTCGAAGGCGGGCATTCAGTCTTTTCACTCGAACCCCCGACCCCTTGAATCCTCGACCCCTGTTCCGTCTTTCACTCCGCAGAATAGAACGAAAGCGAGACCGGCCATGACAACGTTTATCAGGAAAGCGCTGCTGTAACTTCCGCTCGAGTCGCGAAGCATGCCGCCCGCCCAGTGGGCGAGAATGGCGCCGAGGCCGTAAAAAGGCGTCCAGGCACCGATCACGGTTCCCATCCACTTCAGGGGAAAGTAGTCTCCCGCGCAGGCTCCATAGATGGGAAAGGTAACACCGTAGAAGACGGCCATCATTCCCACGAAGATCGACATGGCCGTCCAGGATTCTCCTGCGATTAGTATCCCCGCTATGGCGACGGCTATGGAAAAATTGGACAGGAGAATCGTCTTTTTCCGCCCCAGATAATCCGAAAGCGGAAGTATTGTCAAGACCCCTGCAACCTGGCATGTCCCGTGAATCGTGGCGAGAAGGCCCGCCTTCTCCAGTGAGAAGCCGAGATCGTGCTTTGCATAATCCACCATGAATGTCGTGATGCCGTAAAGGCTGTATGAAATGCAGAGATAGGAGGATCCGATGAGCCAGAAGGTCCGGTTCCGGATGACTTCGCCGGCGAACCCGATGCCGTGTTTGTCGGTGACCCCAGCCGCTTCATCTGATTTCCATCTTTCGCCCCAGGGTCTGCGGCCTGCGGAAGCCGGGTCACTTCTCAGCAAAAAGCCGTTCGTCGCTGCCAGGATGAGGGCGCCTGCTCCGAGTAGATACCATGCCCATCGCCAGTCGAGTGCACGGACGACCCATGGGAAGAAAAGGCCCATTGCGGCGAAGCCCAGTCCGTATCCCGTGGAGAGGAGTCCGAGTGCGCGTCCCCTGTGAGAGGGAGAGAACCAGCGCTGGACCACCGTTATCACAGGCGTCCAGAGTCCCGCAGCTCCGAGTCCAGCCGCCGCATAGAAGAGGACCGCCCCGGAAAACGAGCGGACTGTTCCCATCAATAGAACGCCAAAGCTGAGAATGAACAGGCAGACCGTTATGACTCCCCGCGCCCCGACTCGGTCCGTGAGGTAACCCGCGAGGGGCGTGAAGGCGATGTATATGAGGAGATAGGCGTTGAATACGGTTCCGGCCGCCGTCCTCGTGAAGCCGAGGTCCCGGATCATCTCCGGAAGAATCACGCCGTATCCGAGGCGGACCGAGTAGTTGATGAAGAGATCCAGAAAACAGACCGCGAGAATGATCCATGCCCAGTGGAAAATCCGGCTTTGGAAACCTGCTCCGGTCTCTCTTTCATTCATCCGACGGACCTGCCTTTCCCTTCTCACGATGCTCGTAAAATCTCATCGGGATGATTAGTCCGAAATAGGGAAGAAGATACAGAGATGCCACGGTTGGTTCCAGGGGTCCGAAGAACTGGGAGGAGAATACTATGACGAGGACGTTGTTCATGTTTCCCACCGAAATCGCCCCGGCGAACCGGTCTCTCATGGGTTTATTGAGGAAAAAGAGCGCACCCGATAATCCGTAAATTCCACCGAGCAGCGTTGCGACGGCCGTCGCTTCGATGATTACCACCGGTTCCCGGTAAAAGAAATCGGCATAGCGGGAAAATACTCCCAGGTTGATGAGGGCAAAGAGAACCACGGAAAAGGAATACTGGATTTTCATTATCCCTGATACCAGACGGGGTGCCGTCCGCCGCAGGATTTCCACCAGGACCATGGGGACGAAAATGACGAAGGCGAGCATCCCGAACATGTCCATGAAGGGAATCGATACGGAGCGCGAGAGCAAAAGTTCCACAAGCGCCGGAAGAGTGAAGGGGATGAGAGGGGAAGTGACGACCACCATTACCATTACAAGGGCGCTGTTCCCTCTGACCAGATTGGATATAAAGGGCGCCGTGACTCCCGTTGAAATGGCTGAAAGAAGAAGGGCCGATGCTGCATACGCGGGAGCGAAGGCCCGGAAAAGAAAATAGACTGCGAGTGGAAGGACAATGAGCTTGAAGCCCGTGAAGAGGGCTATCATCAGAGGAGAGTTTTTGAAGACAGTCCAGATGTCGTTCACCTCGATTGACAGGAAACTCAGGAAGAAAAGGATCATCAGGAGGTACTTCGGGAAGGGCTGGAACGTAGACCCGAAGTCGGGGAAAATGATTCCCGCGACCATGGAGGAAAATACGACGAAAAGCAGGATCAGATCGTTCAGGCGCAGCATGCGGCGATGTTATCATCCTGCCGGACCCTCTGCAACCGTGAACTTTTGCGATTCACTGCTTTCTTAAGATGAGGTGCTCGAGGACAAGCGCGGACGAGACGCCGACAACGAAGCCGTTTCCGAGAATGGGTCTGATGACCGCCGGGAAGGCATGGAGAATATCAGAGGGCAGAAAGGCGATGATGGTTCCCAGCAGAATGGGCAGACCCACGATCATGCCGGTTTCGACATGAACTTCCTCCGGTGATTCGGAGAGAATCGCAAGACCGGCCCCGAACTGTGAACACATGATGAAAAGAAGAACGCAGCCGATGACGACGGAGGGAACGTTTCCGAGAAGCGCGATCAGGGACGGGGAGAAAGAAAAAAGGCCGAGCAGTATCGCTGCTGGAATGAGAGTGAATCTTGAGGCGCAGCCCGTCGAGGCCAGAACACCGGGACTGAGGGAGAAGTTGACGGGGCCGATCACGCCGAAGAGCCCCGCAAGGATGTTCGCCAGGCCGGTGACGAACATGCCCCGGGTTATCCGCCGGGGCTGCCCGGACGGTTTCAGGATTTCATTCATGGATTGGATGGATCCAAGGTCGTTCACCGCAAGGGCGATGAAACAGAACAGGAAGGAAATCAGGACCCCGGCGTGAAGTGTGAAATCCGGTCTCGCCTGGTGGAAAAAACCGCCGATGAGGTGTCCTTCCTGAAATTGTTTCAGTTCGGCGGGGCCCGGAAAGATGGCGAGGTAAAGAATGCTTCCCGCGATCATCGCCCAGATGATGAGAGTGGATTTCCAGATGCCCCGGAGATGACTATGGAAAAAAAACAGTGCCAGGACGAGCGCCAGAGAAAAGGCAATGTTTGCCGGCGGCCCCTGCCCTGATGACGGCGATGCGATAAGGTTGAGAATCGTGGGCGCGAGGGTGAAGGCAATGAGAAGAAGAACCACTGCCACGATCCTTGAAGTGAAGAGCCGCTGGAGATGGGCGAAAAGGCCGGTTACACTCAGAAGAGAAAGGAGAACCCCTCCGAGCAGAATCGACGTGTAGACGGCGTCGGCTCCGAAGCTAAGGCTCGCGATTATTCCGATGAGGAGAACGGACGACGGGCCGATGATGAGGGGGAGGCGATGACCTGCGAGAACCTGGACCAGGAGGGCGGCGCCCATGACGAAGGTGAGCCTCTGCATATAGGCGATCTCGTCCGCCGGAGCCGTGAACTGTAGTCCCGCGGTGACCTTCCCGATGATGACGATGATGGGGATGGTCACCGCGAACCACTGCAGTCCGAAGAGAAGGAATTCCAACGGAGGCGGATTATCGTCGAGGCTGTACTTAAGCTGCATGCGTTCACATCCTGCGGGATAATGTTTTCCGGCATCCTGGACCCTTCGACGAGCTCAGGATGACAAGGCGAAGGGGTTATAACATCTTTAAAAACTCTTTCTACTGTTGCGATGAAGTCACTGAGAATGAAAGTCGTTTTTTGAATTTACAGGATTTCGAGGCGGCTGAACAGAACAAAATAGTTCGTGCAGACCAAATATGATTTCTGTTAAAAGCAGGCATCAGTAGGCGGACGTCGGGACGATTCTTGATTTTGACTCTGAACTTTATTTGCGGATTTTACTGTTGAAAAAAATAACCCTGATTCCCCTTGTGGGCATCATTTATTTTACGGTTAGCGGCGGGGCCTTCGGGCTGGAGGAACTGGTCAGCTCCACCAGCCCGGGGATCGCCCTCTTACTTCTTGTCCTCACCCCGCTTCTGTGGAGTCTTCCCGTTGCGCTGATGGTGTCGGAGATGAGTTCGATGATGCCGCTCGAGGGCGGGTATTACCGCTGGGTATACTGCGCCCTGGGGCGTTTCTGGGGATTTCAGCAGGGATGGTGGATCTGGATTTTCACCTTCGTGGACATGGCCATCTATCCGGTGCTGTTTGCCGAGTACGCGAGGTTCTTCTTCCCGGCTCTTTCAGGTTGGCAGCACTGGGCCGTCTGTCTTTTCGTGATCTTTTCCTCGCTGTCGATCAACCTTACGGGGGCGTACTCGGTTGGCCGCAGTTCGGTGCTGGCCTTTGCGGTAATAAATGTGCCTTTTCTTCTTTTCTCTTTTCTCGGGTTGAAGACGATACAGGATGTGACCTGGCTGACCTGGAGCCCGCCGGGAGACAGGGGTCTCGTCCAGACGATAGGTCTTGGGCTGGCCGTTGTGATATGGAATTATTCGGGATGGGACAACGTAAGCACATTCGCGGGCGAGGTGGAAAATCCACGGCGGAATTATCCCAGAGCGCTCATGATATCCGTACCACTTATCACCCTTCTTTACGTGCTCCCCATGGGCGTTGGCATGGCGGCTGATCCGGGGTGGGGTGCGTGGCAGACAGGAGACATCGCCCGGGTCGCCGGACGGGTGGTAGGACCCTGGCTCGGTGCCATGATGTCCCTCGGCGTGATGTTCAGCGTCTGGAGTCTCTTCAACAGCCAGCTCCTCTACACGTCCCGCCTGCCCTTCGCCATGGCCGAAGACGGATTTTTCCCGTCATGGATAGCCCGGGTGAACGCGCGGTGGGGCACACCCCATGTGGCGCTTTTTCTCTGTGCCCTGATTTACAGCATCTTCAGTCTGCTCGATTTCAAGAAGCTGGTGGTAATCAATGTGCTTATTTACTCGTCCGCTCTCATGCTGCAGTTCGCGGCCTTCATCAGGCTGCGGATCAGACGACCGTCCTTTCCCCGTCCATTCAGAATGCCCGGCGGCTGGACGGGCGTGATCCTCTCTGCCTCGAGTGTGGCCTTTTTTGCTCTGGCCTGCCTCATCTTTTCCCTTGTCGGGCCGGAAGACGGCTGGCAGCAGGTGTTGCTTGCGGCCGGCATGCTGGCGACGGGGCCTGTGGCATATTTGGTAGCCGTCCGCGTCCTTAAACAGTCACCGGAGAATGAAGCATGGCTCAGGGAACTGGATCATGATCCGGATCTCTGAGTGCGTTATCAATTCTCGGCAGTGTACGGTTTTGAATCGGAGGGATTGCCGACGGCGGAGTTTTCTGTTTTGCTCCACTTGATTTTTTTCTGCCGGTACATCAACTCATCGGCGCGGGACATGAGTTCATCGATCGAGGAGGGCATTTCGGGGTCATAATAGGCCAATCCGATGCTCATGGAAATAGTGTATTCCTTATTCTTGCGGGCATTGTGCAGATCGATACAGTGCTGGAGTCTCTGCTCGAGCGTTTCGGGGTATTCCTTGGAGGCTCCTAGGGCGAGGACGGCGAACTCGTCGCCGCCGATACGGGCAATGATATCGGATCCACGGAAGGCCTTTTTGAGGATGCTCGCAGCGTCTATCAGGGCCTCATCGCCTTTTTTGTGGCCCATGGTATCGTTGATTGTTTTCATGTCGTCAAGATCTGCGAAGAGCAGAACCAGACCTTCCTTGTTTCTTTCCGCCACTTTTAGCTGCTGCTCCGCCAGGGTCAGGAATCCCCTCCGGTTGTATATGCCGGTGAGCTGGTCGGTAATCGACATGATCCGAATATCTTCCTCGTATCTTTTTTGCTCCGATATTTCCATCGAGTTTCCCAGGATGGCGGGTTTCCCTTCATAGAGGATTGGCGTCACGGTCTCCATGATCCAGCGGGTCCGTCCATTTTTGGTGATTATACGGAATTCGTGGGGGGAGAGTCTGCTGCCGGCGATCATCTCCCTGGCATTGTTTTTCACTTTCAGCCTGTCGTCGGGGTGAACGATGGAATTGGCTTTTCTGCCGATCAGTTCCTTCGGCGTGTATCCGGCATACGAAGCCCCCTTGGAATTGATGAACATGAAGTTCCCGTCCTGAACGATGTAAACACCTGCGAAGGACCTTTCCACCATGGTCTTATAGAGTTCTTCGATGTCTTTCCATGGTTTCTTCTTACGGAGGGAGAACTTCTCGGCGCCGGGTTTTCCTTTTTTGCTCTTGCTTTTCACGGGTGGGACTCGCTGGAAAGAAGATGATTTCGCAATTTTTATACTGATATTTTATACGATGCGGCGCCAACTGTCAATTTATTAGGAGTACCGGAAGTTGCAACGGCGGGTCCTTGTCTGGTAAATAGAGTGAAGGAAAAGTAAGAGAGCAGGGGAAACAGGAGAGGTCATGAAAGACATCGAGGAAAGGTGCGGTAAGTGCGGAGGTTCGGAGGTATTCACGAGATGCACGGGATGCGGTGTCGCGATGTGTGCGCTTTGTTCGCGGTTTGAACTGATAGGTTCCGGCTGCGGTTGCGTCTGGCCCGTCTATTACTGTTCCGCCTGCGCAGCCGATCCCCTGGTAAATCCCAATGCTCTTTTCAGGGAATCTGAGAAAAGCCAATAAAAACGAGCATATTTAGAGGTTTCGGGTATGTCTAAACTTGATGACGTTGTGGATATCAAGATGGAAGCGCTTTTCTTGCAGAAAAACCTTGTGGGCCGGAATCCTGAGATCGTGCGGTTCGCAGAGACTGAATTAGCAAGGCTGGTTGATCGTTTCTACGACGAGAACAGGGATTTCCTTTCCGCCGATCAATACAGCACTGCCCGGGATGACTACGATTATTTCATGGTCCTGGTGGAGATGGCCATCGAGCATTACAGAACAGATGAATCGCGCTCATGACATCTTTCGCGCGAAAGAGATTAAAGATCGCCCAGAAATCTTTTCACAGTTTCATCGAGATAGGTAAGGACGAAAGGCTTCATCAGGTATTCGGAAGCCCCCGCTTCTATTGCATCCCGCGCCATTGCCTGGTCTCTTATACCGGTGAGCATGATAACGCGGATGGATGGATCGATAGCCTTGATTTCCTTCAGAACATCCAGTCCCGACATTCCGGGCATCACGATGTCCAGAAGGATAACGGACGGCTTGAACTCTCTCACCAGCTCAATGGCCGTCGGCCCGTCCAGGGCCGTGAGGACGTCATAGCCCCGGAAGGATCAGAATTCCCTTATAATTGCGCAGACCTCAGGCTCGTCGTCCACTATCATTATTCTTTTTTTCATTGCCCGACCTCCCGAATCTCCACAGGAATCTCGATAAAAAAAGATGCGCCGCCTTCTTCGTTGTTTTCAGCCCGGATCTGTCCGCCGTGTTCCCTGATGATAGTATGGCAGATGTGAAGACCCAGACCGGTTCCCTTACCCGCCTCCTTGGTCGTGAAAAAGGGTTCGAAGATTTTATCGATAATGTCCGGCTTTATGCCCCCACCGTTATCTGATATCACGAGCCTGACATAGTTCCCTCCGTCTTTACTCGCCTGATCCGTCTCAATCCTTATTTTTTTGTTAACTTTCCCCGACAGTGCATCCATGGCATTGTTGATGATGTTGAATATCACCTGCTCTATCCGGTCAGGCTCCACCGCTACTTCCGGAATATCCGGTGCAAGCTTCACGTCTGTCGTTACCTGTTCAAATTTGAGCCTGGGGTCAACGAGGGAAAGAATGTGCTCCACCAGCTGATTGAGATTTTTTCTTACAAGGTCGCGTTTCGACGAGATCCGGGAGAACTGGCTCAGGTCCTTTGTGATCTTGACGATCCGGTCTATCTGCTGCATCATCGTCGCGAAGCCGCTCTTCACTTTGTCTGAGAGCTGCTCCGTTATTTCGAGGAGCTGGATCCGCAGTGAGATGATGTTAAGCGGGTTCAGGATTTCGTGGCCAACGCCCGCGGATAGGCGGCCGATGGCGGCGAGCTTCTCCGACTGAACCAGCATGTCCTTCGCGTCCTCGAGCTGTTTCAGGGTGGCGAGGAGCCTATCTTGCGTCCGCTTGCGCTCGGTGACATCAATCGCCATGCCTTCAATGAAGATAATTTTCCCCCGGTCATCCTTGACGGCCCGTGCGTTCATGGAAAGCCAGACCAGGCTTCCGTCCTTCCTGCGCATCTGTAACTCATGGGAACGAAGAACACCCTGCCTGTCGAGGATGCCTATCAACGTGGCACGCTCGGCCGGGTCCGCGTAAAGCTGATTCGCGATGTTCGTGACGGTGGATATCAGTTCCTCCGGAGAGCCGTATCCAAGTATCCAGGCGAATGCCGGATTCACGGAGATGAATCTGCCGTCGATTGAGGACTGATAGATGCCCTCGAGTGCGTTTTCGAAGATGGAGCGGTACTTGGCCTCGGCCTTTTTCAGTTCCTCTTCGCTCTTCTTTTTCTCCAGGACGATCTGGGCGCTTGAGATGAAACCGTCGAGTTGTTTCAGATCCTCTTCCGCGTATGGGGTCTCCTTGTTGGCGACGGCGGCGATGGAGGCAATCCTTCCCTCCACGAGGACCGGGACGATTAGCAACCGTGTCAGCTCCACATGTCCCTCAGGGAGTCCTTTTTTGGCAGGATGAGTCTCCGAATAATCGTTCATTACAAAAGGCCTTCTATTCCGCACGGCCTCCGCCCATACCCCGGCGCTCTCGACGGGAAAGACGACAGGTCCCTTGACGACGCAGTCTTTTCTCACATGCCGTGACCAGCTTATAGTTTGCATTTCCTTTTCCTCGCAATCCATGACCCCGTAAAAGCCGTATTCGCTTCCCGTGATGTCAAGCATTTCAGCGAGGACGTGGTCGCCGAAGGTGAAGTAGTCTGCTTCCGCCAGCTGGGCCAGGCGCCAGAGTCCCTCCAGCCTCCGGGTGAGCAGGGCCTGCTCTCTTTCGGCCTTTCTGCGTTCGGTGATGTCGCGGCCGATGCCGAGCCTTCCTACGATTTCGCCGTGATCGTTGAGAATGGTGGATATACGGAATTCCACGGGAATGCGGTGACCGTCTCTACAGAGCAGATCCGTTTCGTAGATGCCGAGATACGCATCTTTCATGCCCTTCCTGAATTCCTCCACTGCGAGGCGGACCTCATCCGGATCGAGGATGACCGTGAAGGGCTTTCCCTTCAGTTCAGAGAAGCTGCAGCCGAGGGTGCTTTCAAAAACAGGATTGATGTAGGTGAACATTCCTTTCCTGTCTACCGTGAAAACAAGGTCCTGGGTTGTCTCTATCAGTTCGCGGTATTTCCGTTCGCTTTCAATCAGGGCTGTCTCAGCCGTCCTCTGCTCCGTCTGATCCCGGAAAACGAGCACCACGCCCGTGGTCTCTCCCCTTTCATTTCTGATGGGTGCGCCGCTGTCGGCGATGGGCCTCTCTGTCCCGTCCCGGGAGATAAGGATGGTGTGATTCGCGAGCCCCACCACGAGTCCTTCACTCATTACCCTGCGGACAGGGTTTTCCACATTCTGGCGGGTTTTTTCATTGATGATTTTGAAAACCTCTTCGAGAGGTCTGTTCAGTGCTTCGGCCCGACTCCAGCCGGTGAGGTTCTCAGCCACCGGATTCATTACCTCCACGCGGCCGTCCGCGTCGGTCGCGATGACGCCGTCTCCCACGCTCATAAGAGTCGTGTGGTAGCGCTCCTCGCTGAGGCGCCTTTCCTCTTCCAGCCTGAGAAGAGTCCGGTAATGCGCCTTTTCGTTTCTCTGCCATATGGTTGCCACGAATGCCGCTGCAGCGGCGAGGGACACGAGGAGCAACGTCAGAATGAGAATGGACTGAAAACGCCACAGCGAGAATATTTCTTCCGTATCCACCTTTGCGACTATGAACCATGGTGAATGCGGTATCACTTTCAGATATGAAAGAACCTCGACACCGCGGTAGTCCTTTCCCTGGAAAAGACCTTCCTTCCCGGTTACGGCCATGACGGCGGGAATATCCTTCCGGCTCAGGGGAATACGGAGTTTGAGCGCCATGTCTTTTTGATGTCTGAGATCATTCAGGAAAAGAACCGCGTCCCCGTCGCGGCGGACCAGGAGAGTCTCGGCGGACCTGCTTGACGTCGGCCACGACTGGATGAGCGGATAGAGGAACTCCCGGGCCTCCGCCTCCATTATCAAGGCGCCGACCGGTCTGGAGGCCGGACCTTTGCCGAAAAAAAGAGGAGAGACGGCACCGATGTGTGGTTCTCCGTTCCCGCTGGTATGCAGGTCCGTGAGGACTGGACGTCTCTGCCGGAAAGCGTCCGACAGCGCTTGCACCTCTTCCGGGTGGCTGTTGCCTTTATAGCCCGAAAGGCTCATAAGCACCCGCCCGCGGGCGTCCGTCAGCCGTACATCAGAGTAATTAAGATTTTTTCCCAGACTGCGGAACCTGACGATAATATTCTTTTGTGTTGATCCGGTCTTCTCTCCGGCAAGCCACCGCAGGAGGGCATCATGGAAAAACGGGTCTTCCAGGTTTTCGGCGGCATTGGCGAGCCTTTCCCTCCGCCACTGGACAATCTGATCCGCCTTGAGCGCGGCGATGGCCGTCAGGTCGTCTTCAACATCCCGTTTCAGTTGCTATTTCTGATGGGAATAGAACAGGGCACCGCCGACAATCAGGACCACAAAAACAAACACTAAGACCGGTATAAGCCGGGAGGGGAACTTTAGTTCTTTCAAGGGCCTGTCCTAAGAGAATATTTGTATTCTGCGATGAACCCTTTCGGTGCCGGCGATGTTTCGAACTGACTCTAAGAAATTAAGTATGCCAAGTCAAGACAAGATTTCCGTTTGAAACGGCACTCCAGTTCTGACTTGAACAGGCGTTCCTGTTCAGGTATATAGTAAAAACTAGTACAGCTATTCAACCCGGCTGGTCAAATGCATGCGGGCAGGGGGTGATGCAATGAGGGGATTGGAGCGCGAGAGAAAGCAGCTCATCGACAGACTCAAGACAACAAAAAATCCCGTGGAGAGAGAGAAGATACTCTGGGCGCTCGAGGGAATGAGAAAAGATTCATTCCCTCTGGAGAGGTCCGCCATGGGGCCGGAAAAGACATCCCCCACACCGCCGGTGGAAAAGGCGAAGATACCGCTCGAGATGCCCAAGGGGCTCGGCCAGCTGATGCGTTTCGGCGTGCCTTTCTTCTTCGTGATCATTGGGGTTGCCTTTATCCTGCAGGGCGTGGTGAGAGGCCTCGAGCAAAATGACTTTGCTTCGGAGGCCGGTCAGTTCATAACTGGGATAATTCTCGTTTTCTTCGGGATTTCGGCCTTTCAGAAGGCGAGGAAAATGGCGAAGATACCCCCGGGCGCTACGGAAGAAGGCTAAGTTCTTATTCATCTTCCCGGCGACCGGCCCGGATCACTTCCTTCACGATCCTCGGCGCGAAGGCACTTTTTTTATAGAATAGATAGCGGGCATGATTCTTCAAGAAAAGGACGGGTTGTGCCGGGAATGGATCATGCGGGCCATATTGTGAAAGCCTTTTTGCCGTGGATTCGATAAACGGAGAAACCCCGAATATCAAGAGAAAATATATCGCTTACAGCGGCCTCTTCCGCGAGCGTCACGAGGGTTGCATCCGCGAAATCCATCGGGATGTTCTTGTATTTCTCCATTAAAGCCAGAGCCCTTGTCAGGCTTTCCCCGGATTGGGGAACGAGCATGGCGCCTCCTCTCAGAATGAAATTGATACAGGCCTTCTCAGCCCTGATGTCGGGACCAAGCAGGTAAAGGGTCTCGGTCAAAACCGGTTCAGTTGTCAATATCTCGCCTGCATAGTTTTTGAAAAAATCCACACATCGCATGTGGTTGTCTTCACTCCTGTCAAGAAGAGCCACGAAAGCTCCCGTATCCAGAAGAAGACTACGCATGCTTGCGAACTCTTTTCAAAAGGTGCTCGCGGTGTGCACTGCCAAGATCTGCAACGCCGGTGGAAACAGCACCAACTAGGTCTCTCACTTTTTTGTAGGGAACTTTTTGTTTCTGTCCTCGTACACCCGTTTCCTGTAAATATTTTTCCAGGGCCATTCTGACAATATCCGACCGCCTGAGACGGAGTTTTCTGGCGATATCCGAAATGTCGCGTTCTAGATCGTCCGGCAGTCTGACCGTAAGCTGTGACGGCATGGTGAAGACTCCTTCGCTTTATCGATTTGCGATTGATTGTAATGCATTGCATTGCATTGCGTCAAGCTTTTCCCTTGCCATACGTAATGTTTATTTTTCAGGTATCCTCCCGGCGACCGGCCCGGATCACTTCCTTCACGATCCTCGGCGCGACGGTGTTTTCCCGCTTGCTCACCGATACAGGCAGGCCGCAGATCTCGGCGCTGAAATCCTTCCCGCTCGTCTCACCTTGCGGTTCACATTCGACGACGTAGGTCTCCATCGATCTATCGGCGATGATATTCTGAATCCTGCCGCCGCTGATGAATACGATGACGCTCGGCGGCTCCTTCTCCGACATATCCTTTATGGCCTTTCTGGCGAGCGCGGCGGTGACCATTGAGAGCTTCTCCAGCGAGTCGCTCAAGCGCGGCACGTCTGACGTGAGAGACCGTTTGTCTCTCAGGGGTGTATTCTGTTCGGGCATATCTGTTTCCTCTCTTTCCCGCGGTTCCGGTCGTGATGTCCCGTCCGCAATCAGTAATGGATACAGGTTGCATCACGAAGGAGAAAACACAATGCTGGTTGATGTTCTGATTATTGCCTGGGATATACAGGTATGCCTTTTATCGGCGGCGGGTCACGATTGATCGGAGGTCAGTTTTTTCTCGCCCCATCGCATTGAGAAAATCACGGCAAGGACGCAGATGACCGGCACCGCGGCGAAGGCAATGGCGATCCAGAGCCACTGGAAGGGAGTGATGCCGGTGCCGTGGACGCCTGCCATGAATATCGTGTAAGCCGGTCCCGCTTCGAGGACGATGACTGCGCCGATAAGTCCCGAGCAGAGGGTCATGTAGATCAATCCTCCCAGGCTCGTGGCGGACTGGGCGGGGTTCTCCGACTGGAAATCGGGATAGGCGGCTCCGAGACCGATTCCCATGGCCACGATGGCCGGGACCATTAAGAAGACGGTGATTACCGAGAGACCCATCATGAAAGGGGTCACGTCGAGCAGGATATTGGAGGCCACGATAAGTGTCTCCGTCAGTATGAGAAGGGGAATCAGAAAAAAGAAAAATTTGATCCGGAGAAAAAGGCGGATCGGTATCGGAGAAGAGCGCACGATCCAGAATGCCGGTCCCTCATTGCTCACGGCGGGAAAGACGAAGCGGGCCGAAAGTGCGGCGAGGACGAAGGTGCTCAATCCCATGTTCAGAAAGGAAAGAATGTTCTGAAGGTATTCCATCTTTATTACGGACCGCTCGACGGGAAGGACGTAGAAGTTGTAAAGGTAGATGGCCACTAGGGCCAGGATGAGAAAAAGCTGAGGCCACTGGGTCTGATCCCTTAGGAACGTCCGGACCTCCTTCATCGCAACGGCACGCACCGGTCCGGGAAGGAACCGCAGGAGAGGGCCGGCGCCGGTTTTCAGAGTCCGCCGGAGTCCGAAGTGGCGGCCGGACACGCTCTGAGCCCTGGAAAGTCCGTCCAGGTAGGTCAGTCCCGAAATCCCCATCGTCGTGAAGATGAGAGTGAGCGAGAAACTCCAGCTCAGTGCCCCGTGGAATAGGGCGCTCGACGCAGACCCGGACAGGGCCGCTTTCAGGCTGTCCATTATCCATGTCGTCGGCAGTAAGGGCGACCCCGGTGTTTCGAGGGACTTTACATACATCATTACGGTTGAAAAGGCCGCGGGGTTCACTAGCCTCTCGGGCCTCATGAGGCGGAAGGCTATCACGAGGAGAATAAATAGAATCCCCGCGAGGATGACGAAGATGCCCCGGAGACGGCCCGCCGGGAGCAGCCCCGCCACGGCGAGGACGACGAGAGTGCTCAGGGAGGAGGCTATGAGGCAGAAAGGAACGAGATTGAAAATGACTGCTCCGTAATAAACAGGGCCCGCCTTGTAGACGATTCCGTAGGAGAGAAATACCGGCAGACTGTAAATCAGAACCATCCATGAACTGTCGAGAGCGCTCTCGAACCATCGGGCGAGAAAGATCTTTTCGGTTCTTACCGGCATGGCGTGTATCAGGGTGAGGTCTCTGCTGAGGTACAGCTTCGACAGGGACGTCAGTATGCTTGAAAAGAGAAGCAGCGAGAAGAAGGTGACAAGGGTCATTGAAAGGAGTTTATAGGCCAGGACGTCGCCGAATGCCTCCGTTCCCTGGAAGTAGGTAAGAACCCGGTAAAAGAGGGCGAAAATCCCGACCCAGAAGGCGAGTCCGATGATCCCGAAGAAAATGTACTTGAGCCTTTTTTCCCGCATGCCCGATGTGGAGAATCCATTCCGGAATGACCAGATGCGGGGTTTCAGCAGGACTATGACTTCTTTCATGCCCCGAACGATTCCTCCTCCGTGAGCCTGAGAAAGACCTCCTCCAGATTCGCCTCTTCGCTGCTTGCCATGCGCTTGAGGTCCGCCATGGTTCCCGTGGCGATGAGGGAGCCGAGATGGATTATGCCGATGCGGTCGCAGACGTCCTCCGCCACTTCCAGGGTGTGCGTGGACATGAATATGGTGGTGCCCCCATCCGCGAGGCGGCGGAAGAGACCCTTGATCATTCGGATGCCAGCCGGGTCAAGGCCCACCATGGGTTCGTCCACGATGATGATGCGGGGATCGTGAAGAAGAGCCGCCGAGATGACGAGACGCTGCTTCATGCCGTGGGAATAGGCCTCGATGAGTTCGTCCGCCCAGTCATGAAGAGAGAACATCTTCAGTATGCTTTCCGCCTTTTCCCGGAAGAGACCGTCTCCCATGCCGAAGAGATCGGCAGTAAACCGCATGAATTCCATCCCGGTGAGCTTTTCATACAGGAAGGGCCTGTCCGGGATGAAGCCTATCCTGCGCTTGGCCGTCTCCGGATCCCGGGACATGTCGATGCCGTCTATCAGCACGGTGCCCGCTGTGGGCCGGAGGATTCCGCCCATCATCCGGATCGTGGTTGTCTTGCCGGCGCCGTTGGGCCCTATGAATCCGAAGATCTCGCCGGCGGACACGGAGAGGTCGAGCCCGTTGACGGCGAGCACGTTTCCGTATCGTTTGGTCAGGTTTTTCAATTCGATCATCTTTTCTGCTCCAGAATCTTCAGGCGTATATTTCCTATGAGGCCGACTATATCACCCTGTTGTTCCGTTCCCCGCACAAACCGCACATGAGTCACGTCGGCGGGCATCTGCCCGAGCGTTGCGTCCGCCGTTATCCAGCGGCCCAGATAGAGGACGTTCCAGGCGTGGTAGTAGAATCGACCGTTTTGATAAACAATCCCCGCTTCCACGTCCGCCGGGATGCCCGCGGCGCGGGCCAGGGCGGCGAGAAGAACGGCGTGCTCGTTGCAGTCGCCGGTAAGGTTTTTGAGAGTTTCCACTGCGCCGGGCAGAGAGAGCACGGGCCGCTTGCGGATGTTCTGGTAGACCCATGAGACGAGTTTTTCCGCCTTTACGGGGGCAGTGTCCCTGGGCAGCACTATCGCCCGCACCTGGGCTTTTATCACGGGATCCTGCGACTGTATGAAGGGGGTGGACTCAAGATAGGTTTTCCTGTCTTTCGAAGGCGGGTACTGTGAGATCTGGTCTGGGAGATTTTCCATGGATTCCTTTCTCACGGTTACGATACGGCCCTTCAATTCCTGCCTCCCGCCGTCGATGAAGAAATCCCGCTCATTCACGCCGTCGATTCTCAGGCGGAGCAACTGAAGGTCTTTGGCCTTTTCGATAACGGCGTTAGACGGTATGGAGGCGACTTCCGTCAGGTCCTCGCCCAGGGCGCCGGAAAGCCCTTTCAGGGCCTCCTCGCGACTTACCCTTACGAGCTGGATGCCGAGGAATCCTTCCTCTTTTAGGATGGCGCCGTCTTGCCCGATCCAGGCGAACTGGCGGGTTCCCATGAAATCGAGGGAGACCTTTCTTGCCTTCTCCTCCCGTCCCATAACCGTCAACGTTTCCTCACCGAGAACGGTTATCTGAAACGGGCGGTGCGACAGCGTCAGGGGATCGAAGACGCTGTAAATCTTCCGTCGGCCGGGCTGGAGATTCTCCCTAAGCACTGCCTCGTGAATTCCCGCCGCCGGGTAGAGTTTTTCCTGCAACTGGATTTCCATCCTCTCTTCTATTGGAGGCGTTCCCATGATGAGGGTGAGTTTCTTTCCGTCCAGACCGCCCCGGGCCCTGAATCTGAACAGGCCGGAGATCAGTTCCATGTTGAACGATGCCAGCGTGAGGTCCGGGTGGAGGTCGCCCGAGGAAAGAACCCTGACTTCCTGGGCAAGTCCCATCGTGTTGACCTGCATGAGGATGGATTCACTGAACCGGTAACCTTCGTCGGTTTTCGAAAATTGCCTGTGCACATAGCCGATTTTCGCTTCTTTCTGTAGTATGTTCATCCATGTCTCCCGGCCGGCGGAGGAACTCATCCGCGGCAGGCGCTCTTTCTCCGAGACCGTTTCCGGTCTCTGAAACAGGTCGAGCCTCACCGCGAGCAGAACGAGAAACGCAACTCCGCAGGCGGCGCCCAGAAACCAGTAGGAATTTTTTCTTAAGCCCGTCTCCATCATGAACCTTTCTTCACGTGCAGCCTCATGAGATCCCTAGCCATGATCAGGGGTCCGCGATACGTTCTTCTGCACTGAGCTTCCACGTCGACGGCGTCACACTCGGGATAGAAATGGGTGAGAAGAAGCTGCTTCACCTCCGCCCGCGCTGCGATCCCGCCTGCAAGAGAGGGCGTCAGGTGTCCGTCCACCTTCATTTCGTCCGGAAGGGCGCTTTCGCAGATGAAGAGGTCGGCTCCGCGGGCAAGCGTCACCGCGTTCTCGCAGACATCCGTGTCTCCCGTGTAGGCAAGGGAGGTTCCGTCGGATGCGGTAACCCGGAAACCTATACTGCTCTCGATGTGATTCATCGGGAGACTGTCCACGGTGAAGGATTCACCCTTGAACTGATCCGCGTCCGCAGTGTCGAGCTCCACTATGGCCATTAGCCCCGGTTCCAGCTCGATCCATTCCCCGAAGATGTCCAGAAGTTTTCCATGAAGATTCCGTAAGCCCTTCGCTCCCACGATATGGAAGGGCGTCCTTCTGCGGTAGGCTGCGGGGTATTTGGTCGCGAAGAGCAAGGCGACCAGTTCGCTTACGTGGTCGGGATGAAAATGACTGATGAATACGCCGGAAATTCCGGTCAGAGAGAAGCCTGCCTCCACGATGCGCCTTACGGTGCCGGGGCCGAGATCAAAAAGAAGCTGCCGCCCTTCCGTTACGAGCATAAATGAACAGGCACTTCTCTCCGCCGTGGGGACGCCGGTTCCTGAACCGAGGATGGTGAGAATCATAAAATAGGCATCAGGCGTTGGGCGTCAGGCATTGGAAAAGGACGAAAGGCTTTTTTATTGCCTTTTCTCAACTTCTCATCTTCCCAACTTCTTAACTTTCATTTTTTATCAGTTTGACCAGGACCCTTCGCGTCCGGGGGCCGTCGAATTCGCAGAAAAATATTGACTGCCATGTTCCGAGCACGAGCGCGCCGTTCTCTATGAAGACGGTCTCGGAGGCGCCCAGCAGGGACGCCTTTATGTGAGCGGCGGCATTTCCCTCCATGTGACGGTAATTGTCGTTGAGGGGAATCACCTTGTCGAGCTCCGCGAGAATGTCCCTGGGCACGCTGGGGTCGGCGTTTTCGTTGATGGTCACGGCTGCCGTCGTGTGGGGGACGAAGACATGGCAGATGCCGCTCCGGATACCGCTCTCCCGGACAATGGCGCTCACGCGGTCCGTGATGTCGATCATCTGAAACCGCGCCCCTGTTTTTACTGAAAGCTGATGCATCGCAAACCTCAGGGTCGGACATCAGGCGACAGACATCGGGCATCGGGAAGATAATTATAAACCCATATCATTATTGCCCAATGTCCGGTGCTGCATGTCCGATGCCTATTTTGTCGTCATTCCCATCACGCGATAGTTGAACTCGTAGCTCAGGGCGCCGCTCCAGTCGTCTTCGTAGACGCCCTTGTAGCGGGTTCCCTCTACCGGTCCCACGGGCTTCCCGTAAGTGTAGAACCAGTTCAGTACCGGGCTGCCGGTGAATCCCAGACCGATCCAGTAGCTTCCCGGCATCAGCGTTACCACGTCCCTGAACTCGAAATCCTGCCACCGATAGCCAGGTTTCTCCGATATGTCATCGAGATTGACCATGTCGCTCGTTGATATCGGTTCGCCCGGTTTTCCGTTGTTGTCCCTGTAGAGGTCTATCCATAGCTGTCCGTCTCCGCCGAACTTGTGCACGGCCAGTCCCACCTTCTTGAGCTGGACCGGTTTTTTGAGCACGAAGACCTGGGCGTACTGGGTGAGCTTGGTGGTCACGTATTCGGCCGTTTCGACGAAGAAGCTCTTGGTCTTCTGGAAGCTGCCTTTGTCTCCCGACACGACCGGTGTTGGTGGAAAGGCGAAATCGATATCTTCCGGAAAGTCGAGATTTCCGTAAATGAAGGGAACATCGAAGCGGAGCTCCTTCTTTTCCTCTTCCGTGATGACAGGCGGCGGTGGCGGCGGCGGCACTTCGATCTTCTTGAACTCGGCCTTTACGTACGGGACGAGGAGCAGGTTCTTGGGACCGTAGTCCTGCCGTTTCCCGATCACGTTCACCCTGTCTTCGCCGAAGTCGCCGTTGATCGTTTCCTGTGCTTTGGGTTCCCCGGGGCTGTCCTTCTTCTGTGCCCACCTCATAAGTCCGTCATTGACCGTTTCGTTGTTGTCGATGCCCGTTTCTATCCGTATATAGCGGTTGGATACGAACATGGCCGTCTGCTGGGGATCGAAGGGCACCCAGCCCAGGTCGGGGAACCAGACCTCGATCCAGGAGTGCCGCCCCTGTCCCATCTTGAAGGTGAGAACGCCGCCTTCGCGCTTGAGGTCGAAGGCCCTGTTGAGCGTGATGCCGTTCACTATCCTCACGGGGATTCCCTCCGCCCGCATGAGGGCGGCGGCGAGGTGCGAGAAATTCTGGCAGTTTCCCTTGCCGGCTTTCAGGGAATAGAGAGCGTCGTACTGGGCCGGCGGCGTCACGTAGCGAACATGGTCGATGACGTAAGAGAGAACCCGCTGGACGGCGTCAAACTCCGTGGTTACACCCTGGGTCAGTTCGCGGGCGAGTTTCCTGATCCTTTCGTCGTCGGACTGCACCTGTTCGGTAGCCTTTAGATAATATCGGATGTCCTCCGGGATATCCTTCAGGGGAAATGGGACGCCTGTATCTATGGCCTTGAGCTGCGTCGTGTTCAAGGCGTTGAAGGATAGGCGCACATCTATCGTTTTCGGCGGCCGGACCCATGTCGCCGTGATGACCTCGTGTCCCCGTTCATTGACGGTCTTCTTTTCGTCCTGCGGTCTTGGCGAGAAGGTCATTTTGAATTCCTGGATATTCTGGTTATAAGTGGGTGACTGAAAAGTCGGCGGGACGACGAAACTCAGCGTGAGTTTCGTGACCCCTGCGACGGTGGTTACACTATTGGTGATCTCGAAGCGGATCTGTGACCCCATCTCTCCCTCGACGGTATAATTCTCCGCTGCGGCGGGGCCGAATTGCAGTAGAATCAGGGCGGCCAGCATCCCCAGAAAAACCTTTTTCATTGCGGACCTCCTTTCAACAGGTGAATATGCCTTTGTCATAGACGATGACCTTCCTACCCGATTTAAGATGCACCGTCACGGTCTTATTTTCCGTGTTGACCAGATCCCAGTGAAGAGCTGAATCATTGAACCCCAGCCTGTCCTTCATGGACCTTGTGAGCCGCCCGGGGTCGCCTGCGTATGTGTCCGAATAGGAAGCGCCGACGGCGATGTGGCAGTTGCCGAAGCGGCCGCCGAAATTTTCATCATAGAGGGTGTTGGCCATGAAGCGGTCAATCCGGGAGAAACGCCTGTCCGTAAGAGAGAACTCTCCCACGCGCCGGGCGCCACTGTCCATTGCGATCTGCTTTTTCGCGAAGGCCTCTCCTTTTTCAGCCTCTATCTCGATCACCGATCCTTTCCGGAAGGTCATCCGCACTTTTTCCACGTAGTTACCGCTTCGAAATGAGGGCTGGTCCGCGTAATAGACCCCTTCGGTGCCCCTCCAGTCGGGGGACAGAAACATCTCGAAGCTCGGGATGTTGTGACCCGAAACCCCGAGCCACCGGCGTTTCTCTCCCGGCGTGATCATAAGGTCCGTTCCGGCCGATTCGATGTGAAAGGCCCTGACCTTGAGTCCGTTCAGCCAGCTTTTTATTTCGCTCATTTCGCGGTAAATCCGCTTCCATTCCCGCACGGGGTCCTTTTTGTCCAGGTAGCAGGCCTTGACGACCTGACGGGAGTACTCCTTCATGGAAAGACCGGCCTGCCGGGCGAGTTCCGGGGTGGGGAACAGACAGAGGGTCCATCCGTACTCACCTCTTTCATCCCGCTTTTCAGTTATGTCGCGGAGAAATTTTCTTGCCACCAGGGCACGGCCGATCTTTTTCGGGTCAATGCCCTGAAGGTGCGTGAGCGACTCCGGGGCGTGAAGATAAATCCGGCCGTTAAGACATCCGTAGAGTTCCTTCTCGCCGGGCGGTACGAAGGCAAGCTGGCGATCGCTGGATTTCCCGAAGAAGATGCGCTCCATCCGGAACGAACCCGCGATGCGAATGACCGGATTCATCCCCATCTCGAGGAGTCTTGCCTGCAGCACCTCCGCGAGACTCAGGGCAGGGAGATCACACTGAACGAGAATTATGTCCCCTTTCCTGTATTTACCGTCCCTCGCGCTCCGTAGTCCCCAGAGAAGAACATCGGCGTACCTGTCGAGCTGAGCTTTCGTAAAAACCATTGGAACCCCCTGAAAGAAGTGAATTGTGAACAGTGAACAGTAAGAAGAACGAATATCTGAATTTGAATTTTACCTGACCACTATTCACTGACTTCTGTTCACTTTAAAAGTCTCTCGGTTTCGCGATTATCTCGCGTATTTTAAGGTCCAGGACGTTCGAGCTGTTGGCCGGCTGGAGTACAAGTGCCGTATCCGCTCCCTCGGCCGTTCCCCCGATGGAGATGATGTCCTCGTCGGTCCTCACGAATCCTGCGTCGGCGGCCATCAGGGCAAGTTCGACGGCCACCTTCGTTCCCTGTCCGAATGTGCGGAGGGTGTAGGCCATTATCTCGTCAACCTGATAGGTGGCGAGCTTCCTTCTTATCCCCCTGCCCACGCCGCCGAAGGCATGCTGGCACGTGAGTATGTGAACGCCCCATGATTCCAGCTCCCGGCGCCTCGCCGCGCTCAACTCCTGGTGGTTTGGTTTCTCGAACCCCGTGTAGTGAGTCACAGCGATTATCTGAATGTCCGGGTCCAGAGCTTTTCTCGCTGCCATTGCGGTTCGCCCGCTGCAGCTGGCAACGAGTACCCTGCGGATGGAAAGTTCCTTCGCCCTCCGGGCGACTGCATCCAGAAGCGACTTCGTATTCCTCTTTCCCGGTCCGCCGAAGTAACGGCAGATGATGTCCTTGTATGAAGGTTTTCGAGCCATTGACTTTCTGCCTCCTGTTGCTGCTACCGTGTGAACCTGGGTTTTTATACCATTATTTTACAGCCATTTCATCCTATTCTGTGGGCTTCGATTTGCCGTATTTTCCCGACGGGATTAGAAAGAGAGCGAGAAAGAGTCCGACTACGGTGATGCCCGTGCAGAGGGTGAAGGTAAAGGTGAAACCCATGTGATCGGCGATGAATCCCCCGAGGGAAGGTCCGGCTATCCAGCCTACGTTCCAGGTCATGTTGTAGATTCCCATGGCCTTGCCGCGGGTTTCTTCAGTTGAAAGATCAGCGACGAGGGCTGTCGTGGAAGCCGCCAGCGCCGCCCATGAGAAGCCTTCCCCGATCTGGACAAAGAGAAGCGGGAGGTAGTTCCGGCTGAGGGCGTATCCCGCAAAGACGAGGGCGAAGCCGCACATTGAAAACAGGAGGACCTTCTTGCGCCCGAAGCGGTCGGCGAGACCGCCGAGGAAAGGCGCCCCGATGGCCCCGGCAACTGCACCGCTCGTGTAAAGGAGTCCGATCTGACTCTTGCTCAGGCCGACTTCGGCCATGTATAGGGAGATGATTGAATAAACAATTCCCGTGCATGTCATGAAGGGAAGCACGGTGAGGCACAATAGATAGAGCTCTTTCTTGCGCATGGCGCCTGCTCCTTTCAGAATTCTTTTTTCAGATTGCCATGTCGTCATGCTTCCCGCAACGACATTTTATTGGGATACCAAGAAGCGGTGTTTTATATTTCCTTCACGCCGATTGAACATTTTATTATCGGGCGAATATCGGGTAAAAAGACAGGCCGCTAAAAACGAATCCCCTTTTCTCTCCGGAGAAAAGGGGATTTTTTCCGCGCTATCCGGCATTAATCAGGAATTCTCTTTGAGGACTGTCCTCAGATTCTCCTCCACCAGGTCATGGAGAAACTGGGATGACGATTCATCACCCAGAGCGCCCACCCGTATCCCGACACTTGTGATGCCGTTCTGTTTGTATGTAATGGAGATGTGGACATTGTTGCCGTTGATAGTCGCGTCGATGGACCCATCGCGGTATTCCCGGTCGACATAAAGGTTTCTCGCCCTGAGATCGCGAGCAGTTTTTTCGCAAGCCTTCCAGACCCTGTCGATGGGTGCGTAGTAATCCGTCTGGAGTTCCCCGTTGATGTACAGCGATGTCCCGGTGCTGGCGGAAACCGCGGCACGGGCCGTCAGCAGGGCCGTGCAGCCCTGGGCACTCAAAAAGAGTGCCGCCGTGAGTAGAAAAATCAAAAACCCCTTCACCCCAGGGGGTGGAGGGGTCGACAAAGGCTTCAGAAATGTCCTTACCCTATGAGAATCCGCGGGCTCCAATTAATCCTCTATGGTGATTGCTTCAACGGCGCAGGCCTCGGCCGCTTCCTCGACGGCGGCCTCGAGATCCTCAGGCACGTCGTCGTCGATTTTCACCACGGCGATGTCATCCTGAATCTCGAAAACTTCGGGACAGATGTCCACACAGGCTTCGCATCCGATGCAGAGTTCCTTGTCTACGAATACTCTCATGATTGTCCTTTCTATCCTTTTTTCTTCAGGATTTTAAGAGGATGACCTGTCCAATATTTTAAAGAAAGATGTTTGTCAAGAAAGAATTTTAATCTGACGGCACTTTTTTCGCTCGCCATCCGTCAGGAAGCCGTCTGACGTCATCGCCATGATATTCCTGGAAATCAGTCACTTTTTCCTTGCCACATGGATATCTGTATAGGAGAATTAATCAATTAGATGGATAATCCGAATGTTTGAGTAGAGTCCGGATACCTTTCCGGGGAAGCGCAGCGAAACAGGAGATGCCTTATGAAAAAATCATGGTTCCTTAGGGGTGCGGCCCTCACGGCGCTTTGTTTGCTTGTCCTGGGAAGTGCGGGTTGTGCGGGCCTGCTGGTTCCGAAGGAGGATCAGCTGCTGCCGGCAGCCCGTTATGCCGAGCTCGAAACATACATGGAGGCGAAGATACCCGATATTTCCTCCGCCCCAACATCCAGGCTCTGGTATCTCTGCTATGCCTATTCGCGGCTGAAAAAATACAACAAGCTTTTCCCGTGTATTGATCGGCTCGAGCGGAATGTGGAACAGGGTGATGACACGGCTAATCTGTTCAACTTGTCTTCGTTCCCCACCATGCTCAGGGCGGAGGCGTTGCTCGATCTCGGGGAATACCGAAAGGCCGTCGAACAGGCTCAGAGGTCCTACGAAATCGTGAACAAGAAAGACCTGTCCCGCGGCATGAGAATTTACACCCTCGGCATACTGGGACTGTCCCACGCCCTGAACGGGGACCGCGAGAAGGCTAAGGAGTATACCCGTCTTCTGGAAGGTATCGGAACCTATTACCCCTTCACTTTCTTGAAAACCGACAAGCTCAACGGTCTCGCCCGGATATACATGGCCCTGGGAGATTTTCAGAAAAGTCTGGAACGTATAAGGGAAGATGAAAGCATCGCCTGGGCCCGTTCTTTTGCAGAGGCGGCCGCATTCATGACGGGAGCCATGCCGTCCGGTAACAGTGTTTTCGCCTATCAGCAGCTTCCCAAGGCCTTCATCCTTAACAAGAGCCTTTACGAAACCGGAGCTGCTAAGGAAGCAAAGACCGGTTATGATGCGCTTCTGAAGGATCCGCGCACCCGGGACAATACGGACATCTACTGGATGATTCTTTTCGATAGGGGAAAAATCGCCGAGGCGGAGGGACTTCGCGGCGAGGCGATAGACTTTTACCGTCGCACTGTCGACATCATAGAAGAGCAGCGCTCCACCATCAATACCGAGGCGAGCAAGATCGGTTTTGTCGGGGACAAGCAAAAGGTGTACAGCCGTCTGATAGGGGTTCTCTTCGCGGAAGGCCGGTTCTCCGAGGCATTCGAGTACGTGGAACGCTCCAAGTCAAGAGCTCTGGTGGACCTGCTGGCGACGAAGCGGGACTTCGCCGTCAAGGCGGGGGATGAAAAGCAGGTTCTCTCCCTCCTGGAAACGAGGGAGAAGGCCGAAACGCAGGTTCTGGCACAGGATCTCTCACCGGAAAGATCGAGCACCCGCAGCGTCATCGTCACGGCGAAGCGTCAGCTGAGAGATCAATCGCCTGAGCTCGCTTCACTAATCAGCGTTACGTCGCGTTCCTCGTCGGAGCTGCAATCCCTTGTCCCGGCAGGAGAGGCGCTCGTCGAGTACTATTACAGCGAGCGTGACATGCTTGCCTTTGTGCTGACCCGGGACGGAATGAAAGCCATGCGCCTTTCAGGCGACGGGCTGGTGGAGGAGGTCAGGCGTTTCAGGGCATATCTTGAGAATCCATCCGCCGGGGACGATCTTTCGATTGCGCAGAGTCTTTACCGGCGGTTGATTGCTCCTCTGGAAGACAGTCTCAGGGGACGCCATCTGATCATCGTGCCACACGGGGTGCTTCATTATCTCCCCTTCAATGCCCTTCACGACGGTAAAGGTTTCCTGATAGACAGCTATGGGATTCGGATACTCCCCAGCGCCAGCGTCATGGAGTACCTCCGCGCGGGTGCCTCACCGAAACCGCGGGATATTCTCGCCCTGGGCAATCCGGATCTCGGCGATCCCCGTTATGATCTTGTCCATGCGCAGGAGGAGGCTCAGGCCGTGGCCCGCACGCGCAGCCAGTCCACGGTGCTGCTGCGCAAAAACGCGACGGAAACGGCCTTCAGGAAATTCGGGTCGGGATTCCGGTATGTTCATTTTGCGACCCACGGCCAGTTCGACTCCGACGCCCCGCTTCGCTCCGCCCTTCTTCTCGCCGGGGATAGTGAGAACGATGGCCGTCTCAGCGTCGACAAGCTCTATTCCATGAGGATGGACGCGGATCTTGTCACACTGAGCGCCTGCGAGACTGGCCTTGGGAAGGTGGCCAGCGGCGACGATGTCGTGGGACTGACGCGGGGATTTCTATATGCGGGAAGCCGCTCTGTCGTGGCGAGCCTATGGAAGGTGGACGATCTTGCAACCGCACAGCTCATGACGGACTTTTATGAGGGGCTCAAGAAAACAGGCAAGCGCGAGGCCCTTAGAGCCGCACAGCTCAATACGAAGAGGAAATATTCTCATCCCTATTACTGGGCGTCTTTTCAGCTGACTGGAAATGCGCACTGATATGTGAAACCAGGGAGCATCAGAGGAACAGCCGTTTCAGATCCACGGGAGTCCCCCTGTCTTTTATGGTTATCCCGAGAAGGTGGTCCGTCTCGTGCTGAATGATCCATTCCTTGTTGCGGAAAGTCGTAAGCACGGGCTCATCTCCGCCCGCATGACTCTTCGAACCGTACTCCAGCTCGATGTGTTCCCCTTCCAGCGTATACCCTGAGATCCGCACATACGGTTTTCTCTTTACGAGATAGTTTCCGTTTGGAATCGAACCGCAGGCCTCGATGCATGAAATGTCTTTTCCCGCCAGTTTCAGGATTCTCGGATTTATCAGCGAGATGTATCTTCTTTTTTCCGTCGGAATGAGGATCTGCCGGACGGGTGTCGGCGTCAGGTTCCAGTAAATGTTGTTTGAGCTTACGCCGACGAAAAGATGCTTTTCCCGGTAGTGTCTCATGATCCCGTCCAGGATTTTCGCAATGTCCAGCTCGCTCTTCAGATCAATCTCTCTCGCCGGCGTTCTAACCCAGTCGTTGTCTTCCACTATCGTTGCCAGCCGGACGGCGTGCCTTTCCTGAAATTCACTTATGGGGAATGGATGCACGGTTTGTTCAGTATGAGCGGGATTAATAATGTCTTTTTCAGAACCCGTAATATTTTCGAGCTCCCGGCCGGTCGAACCAGTTTTTCACGTTGGCGCAGCGGTCTTCATTCCCGCATATTTCCGCCAGCCTCGGGATGCAGAAATTCTCAAAGCACTCTCGTTCCGTCTGGTACTTTCCCCCGAAAGTCGAATCGACGTTTTTCATGCTGCCTGCGATCTTGAGGGCGCATACCGATGACATCTGCTCGGTTTTCCTGTATGGGGACATGTTGCCTCCGGAGACCCCCTCATCGAAAATGCACACCCAGCGAGCGCTTTTATTGTATTCAGCCGGTCCTTCTTTGCAGCTCGTGATGCAGTGGGCACCTCCCGCCGCGCATCCCATAAGCGCGACACTTGTTCCCAGAAGAATAATCATGAGGACCCTGACGATTATCTTTTCCAGCTTTTCATTCATATAACGGTTCCCCTTTCGCGCATTACTGACCGGAAATCTGCCTGTGCCGAATTTAGGATGCCTTCAGGACAAACTCAAGAAAAAAGTTGAAATCGAAAGATGAATCTTGCTTTCACATTTCATAAATGTTAGACATTATTGAATAAAAATTATCGCCGGACTGGGGTCATGGCCGGAGACGTGAATTCGGAATCCGTCGGCACGGAGGGAGTTGGGACCCGTGCAATTATCGGCGGCGCAGCGTGTGCCGCCTTCATGAACGTTCTCGATAGAACGATTGTATCGGTCTCCCTGCCATCCATTGTCAGAGATTTCGAGGTGGACACAAGCCGTGGGGTTTACGTGCTTCTTGTCCACTCCATCATGATGGCCTGCACCGTTCTGCTGTTCGGAAAGATGGCGGACCGCAAGGGCGTGAAGCCGGTCATCGGTTTCGGCTTTCTGCTGTTCACTTTCAGTTCTCTCCTCTGCGGTCTGGCTCCCTCTCTTTCGGTGCTGGTGGCCGGGCGGTTCCTTCAGGGCATAGGCGGCGGGGCGCTCGCGGCCATGTCGCTGAGCGCGATAGGTTATCACGTGACTCCGGGCCGCCGCGGCTGGGGGATCGGCGTTGTAAGCGCGGCATCGGCCCTGGGGGCCATGCTGGGGGCTCCGCTGGGAGGAGTTCTTTCCGAATCGCTCGGGTGGCGATCGATTTTCCTGGTGAACCTGCCAGTGGGACTTTCCGCCTGGTGGCTTACGGTCTTTCATTTTCCGAAAGAGCCTGCATTGGTGGCATCGACGCGCAAAGATCGTCTGGACGTTGCCGGAGTGACTCTCAGTGTTTTCGCCCTGGTCCCTCTGATCCTTGCTATCACCCGAAAGCCGGGGATAGGATGGGATTCGCCGTGGGTGCTGGGCGGAATCGCGGTGTCAGCGGCATTCTTTATTGCCTTCATCTTCAGGGAGCACCGGTCGAAGGATCCGCTTCTCGACCTGAGTCTTTTCAAAGACACGCGATTTCTCATGGCCAATCTCGCCAATGTCTTCACCTCCATGCTTGTAGCGGGCATGCTTTTTCTCCTCCCTTTTTATTTCATATTCGCAAAGGGCCTGAGCCAGTCAGTCACGGGTGCGGTGCTCATTCTGTTTACCGGAGTGTATGTACTTATAAGTCCGCTTTCAGGAAAGCTGTCGGACCGGATCGGAGTGCGCCTCCTCACCACAGGAGGCATGGGGCTCGCGTTCCTGTCCCTTTTTATCCTCTCACTCCTGCCGGGAGGACCCGATCTCTCCCTGCCCGTTATCCTGCTCATGCTTCTGGGCGTTGCATACGGCACCTATCTTTCTCCCAACAACAGGCAGATCCTGGGCCTGGCGCCGGAAGACAGACAGGGCAGCGCGTCGGGCATCATCCGTTTATTTTTCTATCTGGGGCAGCTTCTCGGCGTGGCCCTGGTCGAATCTTTCTTCCGCGCAGGACTTCCGGCGGCGAATCTCCCGGTTTCAAGCTGGAAATTCATCGACCCGTCAGTTCTGGCCGCGGCCTTTCGGTGGGCTTTCGTTGTCTGCTGCGTTCTGGCTGCGCTCTCAGCGGTGTGTTCCTTCTTGACAGGGGAAAAGAATAGCGGCCTGGCGGTGAGGTCATGAGATGCGTTTGGTTCTAATATCCGGAGTGGCAATCAGCCGAAAATGACGAACACATCTTCCTGGAGGTGAAAATGGCCGGCGGGCGATTGAACTTCTTTGACACCTTTAATATAAGGGTAAGTTTTCTTGCTGCCGTTGTTGCGGGCCTTATTCTGGCAGGGGGCTATCTCCTGACGAGATACCTGGCGGATGAGGCCTGGCGTGACGTTATCCGACAGGGTGACGCGAGCGTTTCCATCCTCGCGTCCAACGTCAACTCGGTCACGGGAAAGATTGAAAAAGGAGCCCTTACTCTGGCGGGTATCCGCAGGATTTCATCGGCTTTATCCACGCGAGATAGGGAGAACATCGCCATCGCCAATGAAGTGCTCGATCAGCACAACAGGAACCTGGAAACGGAAGTCTGCTACGTAATGGATCGATCGGGTTTGGTAATTGCCTCGTCGAACCGGAATGCCGCGGACAGTTTCGTAGGTCGCAATTACAGATTTCGGCCTTATTTCTCGGATGCCGTCAAGGTGGGGAAAGGTCGCTACTTCGCCCTGGGGGTCACTTCCCGGGTGAGGGGTTTCTACGCTGGCTCACCGGTCCGGGATGAAACGGGAAGGATAATAGGCGTAGCCGTCGTTAAAGGTAAAATTGATGAAATTGAGACATATTTGAAAAATTATGGACACTGCTTTCTCGTCAGCCCGGAAGGCATCATCTTTCTCTCCGGCATTCCGGGCGCGGCCCTGAAAAGTCTGTGGCCTCTCGAGCGGGATGTTGAGCGGAGACTTCTTTCCACCCGCCAGTTCGGAGACTCTCGCTTCGAGGCGTATCTGCCTCAAGAAGTATCGAACGGCATGGATATCCGCATCAGCGGAAAACGTTACCTGGTTTTTCGCAGGATCGTTGACGCAGAGGGATGGTCGATCGTTCTTATCTCTTCTCTCGAACGGGTGACGTTCTACAAATTCATCGGCGCCGCGACAACCCTTTTCACGATGTTGCTTGTGCTCGCTCTCATGCTCATTATTTATGAGATGAAAAAGGCGGCGGCCATGCATCTTGAAAGCGAGCGGAAACTCAGGAACATCCTCCATGGTTCTTTCATTCCTACCTTTGTGATCGGAAAAGATCACAGGGTCATGTACTGGAACAGGGCCCTGGAAGAGATCACAAAAATAAGAGCGGAGGACATGATAGGCACCACGGGTCAATGGAGGGCTTTCTATGACAGAGAGAGGCCTACCATGGCCGATCTTCTTGTTGACGGGGCAATAGAATCAATCCCGGATCTCTATGCCGGCAAGTTCAAGAGATCAGCCCTGATTGACGAGGCTTACGAAGCTATGGACTTTTTCCCAGCTCTCGGTGACGGCGGGAGGTGGCTGCGCTTCACGGCGGCGGCCGTACGGGATGCTTCGGGCCGCCTCGTCGGGGCGATTGAGACCCTGGAAGACGTGACTGATCTTAAGCGGGCGGAGGAGCTGTTCAGGACGATGGCAAATACCTCCCGGGCGGGGGTCTATATCGTCCAGAACGGTCGATTTCAATTCATCAACTACAATGCCGCAGGGTATGCAGGATATGAGGTGGACGAGATGATAGGGAAAAGGTCTGTGGATATCATTTATCCCGGGGATATCGAAGAGGCCAGACGGAATGCCATTGATATGCTGAAAGGGATACGGACCGCCCCCTATGAATTCAGAATCGTCCGAAAGGATGGAGAAGTCAGATGGATAATAGAGACAGTCACATCAATTGATTACATGGGGGAGAAGGCGGTCCTCGGAAATTCCATGGATGTAACCGAGCAGAAACAGTCCGAGGAGGCCCTGCGGAAGGCATTTAGGGAGCTTGAGGAGACCCGTGACATGCTGGTTCAGTCCGAGAAGCTTGCGGCCATGGGGCGCCTCTCTTCGGGCGTAGCCCACGAGATACGCAATCCCCTCAACATCATATCTCTCAATCTGCAGA
>Ga0067045_1027752_pt1 | contig 63357 bp, 50 predicted proteins | sample TerdegcTABiofilm_FD_59184 | JGI IMG/M metagenome (GOLD analysis project Ga0067045, IMG submission 59184) | Combined Assembly of (Gp0054472, Gp0054536) Wastewater bioreactor microbial communities from Singapore -Terephthalate degrading...
GTGCGGTGCGGCCCGGCTGCCGGCGATCCTGTCCGCCCCGGGCGGCGCGGCCGAGGTCGCGGCCATGGGCCGGGAGTATGACCGCCGCTACGTCCTGTGGGAGGACCCCGAGGCCGGAAGCCGGCTGACGGAGCGGGACATGACCGCGCCGGGGCGGGTGCTGGCGGTGATCGGCCCTGAAGGCGGCCTTGACGACGACGAGGTGCGGATATTGTGCGACGCCGGGTTTCGCGCCGCAAGCCTGGGGCACCGGGTGCTGCGCTGGGAAACGGCGGCCCTGGCGGTATTGGCGCTTTCCCTGCTCGCCCCGACGGAGAGGAAGTGATGTCCGACAAAACCCCCCTTGCCGAACGCATCCGGCCGTCGAACCTGGACGATTTCGTGGGCCAGGGCCATCTGCTGACGCGGGCGAAAACCCTGCTCAAATCCAAACGGCTGCCGAGCCTGCTGCTGTACGGCCCCCCCGGATGCGGCAAATCCACCCTGGCCATGGTCCTGGCCAAATCCAAGGGCCTGCCCTTCCTGCGGGTCAGCGCCCCGGAGGCCGGGCTGGCCGAACTGCGCTCCCGTCTTCCCGGTCACGACATCCTGATCCTGGACGAACTGCACCGCTTCTCCAAGGCCCAGCAGGATTTCTTTCTGCCCCTTTTGGAGTCCGGGGAAATCGTGCTTCTGGCCACCACCACGGAAAATCCGTCCTTTTCCGTGACCAGGCAGTTGTTGTCCCGGATGCATGTCCTGCGCCTGCGCCCCCTGTCCCATGCCGAACTGCTGCGCATCGCCGAGCGCGGGGCCACGGCCTTATCCCTGGACCTGGCCCGGGAGAGCCTGGAACTCATGGCCAACATGGCCATGGGCGACGGCCGCACCCTGCTCAATCTCCTGGAATACACGGCCGAACTGACCCCGGAGAACCAGACCCCGGAAAACCTGCGCACCGCCCTGCCCGAGGCCCTCATGCGCGGGGACCGGGACGGGGACGCCCATTTCGAACTGGCCTCGGCCTTCATCAAGTCCATCCGGGGCAGCGACCCGGACGCGGCCCTGTACTATCTGGCCTGTATGCTGGAGGGAGGCGAGGACCCCCGCTTCGTCTGCCGCCGGCTGATCCTGTCGGCCTCGGAGGATGTGGGCCTGGCCGATCCCATGGCCCTGCCCCTGGCCGTGTCCTGCGCCGAGGCCATCGACCGGGTGGGCATGCCCGAGGGGTTCATCCCCCTGGCCGAAACCACAGTCTATCTGGCCCTGGCTCCCAAGAGCAATTCCGCCTACGCGGCCTATCTCGCGGCCAAAAAGGAGCTCGGCATCCAGGGGCCCAAGCCCGTGCCCCTGCACCTGCGAAACGCTTCCACCGCCCTGCAGAAGCAATGGGGATTCGGCCAGGGCTACAAGTATCCCCACTCCTATCCCGAGGCCTGGGTCAACCAGGAATACCTGCCCGACGAGTTGCGCGGACGCCAGTTCTACCAGGCCAAGGACCAGGGACTGGAGCCCAGACTGGCCGCCCGTCTCGCCCGTTTGAGAAAAAAGTAACCTGGCTTGCCCTTCCCTGGGGAAGGGATTACCCCCGTTGGCGTGCACCACGGAACACTCGATTCACAGCCGAAGGTGTCAGACGTGAGAAACCCTGCGGGGAAAAAAGCGTGAGCGGGACCGTCTTCGATACCTTTTTTCAGGGGGCGGCGAGAGAATCCCTTGTCCGGACCATCGAGCTGGCCCTCGCCGAGGACGGCCCGGACCTGACCTCCCTGGCCGTCTTTTCCGACCGGGACATCCTGCGCGCCCGCATCGTGGCCAAGGAAGACACCCTGGTGGTCGGGTTGCCCATCATCCCCATGATCCTGACGTCCCTGGACGTCCTCGAGGCCTGCGCGGTCGCCTTCGACGCCGTGGAAGGCGCGCGCGTGTCCAAGGGCGCCGTGGTCTGCCGCCTGGAGGGTCCGGCCGTGGCCCTGTTGCGCGCCGAACGGGTCATGCTCAACTTCATCTGCCATCTCTCCGGCATCGCCAACCTGACCGCCCGCTACGTCGCGGCCCTCAAAGGCACGCGAACCCGGATTCTGGACACCCGCAAGACCCTGCCGGGGCTGCGTTATCCGGAGAAATACGCGGTTTTGGCCGGCGGCGGATGCAATCACCGCAAGAATCTCTCCGAGATGCTCATGCTCAAGGACAACCACATCGACCGGGCCGGAGGCATCCCCCAGGCCATGGCCGCCCTGCGCAAGGCCTACCGCGACACCCCGGAATCCATGCCCCCGGTGGAGATCGAGTGCCGCACCCTTCAGGAGGTGACCCAGGCCGTGGCCGAAAGGCCGGCCCGGATCATGTTCGACAACATGGACCCGGACACCATGCGCCGGGCCGAGGAAATGGTCCCCCGGGACATCGAGACCGAGGCCAGCGGAGGGGTCAGCCTGGATACCATCGCCGCCGTGGCCGCCGCCGGACCGGACTTCGTTTCCGTGGGGCGCATCACCCATTCCGCGCCCGCCGCGGATTTCAGCATGCAACTTGAGAGCGTTCGCCCGTCATGAGCACATCCCCAGGCCACATCATCGAGGATATCCGCCGCCGTCTCGGCGACCGTCTGGCCATCCTGGCCCACCACTACCAGCACGACGCCATCGTCCGGCACGCCGACCACACGGGCGACTCGCTGGAGCTGTCCCGCCGGATCATCGATCTTTCGGCTGAATACATCGTGTTCTGCGGGGTGTATTTCATGGCCGAGACTGCGGCCATCCTGGCCGGTCCCGGCCAGAAGGTGTACATCCCGGACGCCCGGGCCTCGTGCGTCATGTCCGAGATGGCCCCGGGACGGCTTGCGGAAAAAATCCTCCTGAAGCTTCGCGCCACAGGCCGGAACCTGATCCCCCTGACGTACGTGAACTCCTCCGGCCGGGTCAAAGCCCTGTGCGGCAATCTTGGCGGTTCGGTGTGCACCTCGGCCAACGCGGCCACCATGCTCGGCTGGGCGCGCGAGCAGGGAGACGGGGTCCTTTTTCTGCCCGACCGCATGCTCGGTGAGAATACCTGTGATCGTCTGGGCATCCCCCCGGAAAAAAGGATGATCCTGGACATCCGACGCGAAGGGGCGCTCATCGATCCCCAGGCCGCCGAAAAGGCCGAGGTGCTGGTGTGGCCGGGCCGCTGCGTCATCCACACCCGGTTCACGGCCAGCCTTATCCGGGCCGCCCGGGCCGCCCATCCCGGAGCCCTGGTGGCCGTGCATCCCGAGTGCCCGCCCGAGACCGTCAGGGAGGCCGACGCCGCCGGATCCACGTCGTTTCTGATCCGGTTCGCCGAGGAGGCCCCGGCCGGATCGACGGTCTTCATCGGCACCGAAACGAACCTGGTCCTGCGTCTGGCCGCGCGGTACGCCGGGGAGAAAACGATCATCCCGCTTCTGGACAGCCGCTGCTCGAACATGGCCAAGATCACCGAGGAAAAACTCGCGGCGCAACTGGCGAATCTCGAAAACGAGCACCCGGTCAACGTGCCCGACGACATCCGCGAACCGGCCAGACTCGCCGTGAACCGGATGCTCGGGGCCTGCGCCCCAAGGAAGCCATCATGAGTTATTATCGCATACGGACCCAGGCCCTGGTCATCGGCTCCGGCATCGCCGGCTGCACCGCGGCCCTGAGCCTGGCCGACCACGGCCTGGACGTGCTGCTTCTGACCTCAGGAGACGACCTGGACGACGGTAACAGCGCCCTGGCCCAGGGCGGCATCGTCTATCGCGGCCAGGACGATCCGCCCCGGCTCCTGGAGCGCGACATCCTGACCTGCGGCTGGCAGCACAACTACGTCCGCGCCGTGAAGTTTCTGGCCCGCAAAGGGCCGCAGGTGGTCAAAGAGGTGCTCATCGACCGCCTGAACATCCCCTTCAACCGCAAGTCGACGAACAACGGCTTCCACCTCACCAAGGAAGGCGGCCACAGCGTGGCCCGCATCCTCCATACGGCCGATCAGACCGGCAAGAACATCATGACCGGGCTGATGGGCGCGGTCCGCGCCAACCCCAAAATCACGGTGCTCACCCGGCGCACGGCCGTGGACCTGCTCACCACGCAGCACCACGCGGGCCTTCTGGAATACAAATACCAGTTGGTGAACCAGTGCCTGGGGGCCTACGTCTACGACGAGACGGCCGGGCTGGTGGAGACCATTCTGGCGGACTTCACGGTCCTGGCCACGGGCGGGGTGGGCCGCATCTTTTTGCACACCACCAATTCCCGGGCCTGCATCGGCTCGGCCCTGGCCATGGCCTACCGGGCCGGGGTGCGGACGATGAACCTGGAATACATCCAGTTCCACCCCACCACCCTGCTGCACCGGGCCGAGCGGCGCTTCCTGATCACCGAGGCCCTGCGCGGCGAGGGGGCCAAGCTGGTCAACGCCAAGGGCGAGCAGTTCATGAAGCGCTACGACCCCAGGGCCGACCTGGCGCCCCGGGACATCGTCACCCGGGCCATCCTGGAGGAGATGCTGCGCACCGGCGAGGACTGCGTGTATCTGGACGCGGCCAACCACGTCAAAAAGCTCAGGGAGTACTTCCCCAACATCTACGAGAAGTGCAAATCGGTCGGCATCGACATCACGGTGCAGCCCATTCCCGTGGTTCCGGCGGCCCACTACTTCTGCGGCGGCATTTTGACCGACGTGCACGGCCGCACCAGCATGGAACGGCTCTACGCCGCCGGGGAATGCGCCTGCACCGGGGTGCACGGGGCCAACCGCATGGCCAGCACGTCGCTTCTGGAATGCCTGTTGTGGGGGTACAGCGTGGGGCGGGACATCGGCCGCCGCTGCGTCAAGAACGTGACCATGGGCCGCAAGCTGGCCGACTGCATCCCGGATTGGGTCAGCCCGGGCCAGAACCGCAACGAGGATCCGGCGCTCATCGCCCAGGACTGGGCCACCGTCCGCAACACCATGTGGAACTACGTGGGGATAAACCGTTCCTCGTCGCGCCTGATGCGGGCCTTCGAGGATCTACGGGACTTAAACAAGCACCTGCACGACTTCTATCGGGAGACGCCGCTGAGCAAGCCCATCATCGACCTGTTCCACGGCTGCCAGGCGGCCTATCTGGTGACGCTCGCGGCCATGCGCAACAAGAGGTCCCTGGGCTGCCACTACCGTGTGGATTAGCAGCCTCCGAAAACCATACCCGTCCCATGAAACGTCAGGCGACAGGAGGAAGGCCCCGAGACGACGCGATCAGTCCAAAGGCGTCCTGATGTTCGGGTCCAGGCTCCTGGCCATGGCGAAATCGGCCCTGGCCCGTTCCTCATCGCCCTTTTTCAGCCAGACCCTGCCCCGATTGTTCGCGAATCCCGCGTCGGAGGGAAGAAGCTCCATGGCCATGGTGTAGTTGGCCAGGGCGCTGTCCAGGTTGCCCTTGGCGAACCAGGCCGAACCCCGGTTGTTGTAGGCCCCGGCGTCCCTGGCGTCGAGTTCGATGGCCCGGGTGAAGTCGACGATGGCCTCGTCGTAGCGGCCCATGGCGAACAGCAGATTGCCCCGATTGAAAAAAAAATCGGCTTGCTCGGGGGCGATGCCGAGGGCCGCGTCATACTCCTTGACCGCCTCGTGGGGCCGTCCGTGGGAGGCCAGAAGATCGGCCCTGGCGGCATGGACCATGGCCTTTCCGGGCCCGGACAGGTCGGCGGCCTCGAGGGCCTTGGCGTAGCAGGTCATGGCCAAGGGGTAATCCCCCTGCTTTTCGGCCTCCACAGCGTTTACGACCTCGCTTCGGGCGTCGGCCAGGCATCTGCCCGGGGCCACGAAAAAAAAGACCGCGAGACCCATCGCCCAGACAATGGATACGATCTTGTCACACACCACGGACCTCTCGCTCTGATGGTTCGGGATCATTTCTTCTCGTCTTTCAGGGGAAAGGCGGGGGTCTCCAACTCCCTGTCGATGCGGTCGGCATCCTCCGACGAATACCGCACGATGTTGCGCAGATGAAAAAACGCGGTTTCGTCCATGCTCTGAAAGTCGATGGCCGTACCCGATTCCTGACTGCGCACGACGCGAGCGGCGATCCGGAAACGGATCTCCTTGGTCAGGACAAACAGAAGCACGCATTCCACCCCGGCCTTCAACCGGGGATCGTACGCGCAAAGCACCCCTTTCATGCTGATGTTTTGGGTATGCACGGGAATCTTTTCGTCACCAAGGATCACAAAGGCGTCGAACTGCGCCTCCACCCTGCTGCGGCGTCTCTTGTTTTCATCCATAGGGCTGCCCTCGCACGGAATCGTAAAAAAAAGGGCCGATACGCCGTCGTTTGCGACCCGGGGAGCCGGTTCCCCGCCTCGTGGACACGGCGGGCACGCCGTGGCGGCGGGAACCCGGTCAGACACCGACACCAAAACGCAAAGCCCGTCCGGTTGTCAACCGACCGGACATCCCCTGAAGCGGAAAAGCGCACGACCGTCCCTATTCTCCAAAACTCCCATGCGCCAGGATCAGGACATAGCAAAGATAGCACCCGAGCAGGGCCGCACCGCCAAGGCGGCTGATGCGTCCGCGTCCCGGGCCGCCCCGGGCCAGGAAAAACAAAGACAAAGTCAGGCCCGTCATTACCGGGACATCCCTGAACACGACCTCGGTTCCGACGGCCATGGGCTCGATCGCGCCGGCAATTCCGACCACGAACAGGGTGTTGAACAGGTTGGAGCCCAGGATGTTTCCGAGAGCGATATCGTGTTCTCCCTGGCGGGCGGCCGTGATCGACGAGGCCAACTCCGGCAGCGAGGCCCCGACGGCCACGACGGTCAGGCCGATGAACAGCTCGCCGACCCCCATCCAGCGTGCCAGCGCCACCGCCCCCCAGACCAGGAGATATGAACTCGCCGCCAGGAGCGCCAGTCCGGAGGCGATCCACACGACCGACCGGCGCAGCGGCATGGCGTGGATGTTCAGTTCGCGCGACATCTCCCGGCCCAAGGCATCCGCCTTGACGCGCAGGCCCTGACGAATGATCCAACCCATGAGCACAGGAAAGACGGCAAGCAGCATCAGGGCCTCGCGACGGGTGATTTCACCGTCCCCTATCTGCCAGGCGGCCATAACCGTGGCCAGAGCCAGAATCGGCAGCTCCATGCGCAATACCCGGCTATGGACGACAATGGGACGCACAAGCGCGGTCAGGCCCAGGATGAGCCCGATATTGGCGATGTTCGAGCCGTAGGCGTTGCCCAACGCGATTTCCGGATGCCCCCGCAAGGACGCAAGCGCGGAAACGGTCATCTCGGGGGTGGAGGTGCCGAAACCGACGATCACCATGCCGATGAGAAGCGGCGACATGCCGCAATGCCGGGCCGTCGCGGCCGCCCCCTTCACGAACCGGTCGGCGCTCCACACCAGAAGCGGCAGACCGGCGGCAATGGCCGCCACGGCCATGATCATGTTTCACCCGCCATTTGGAAACGAAAGCGCCGCCCAGGGACCACGGCCCCAAACCCCAGATCGGCCCGCGCCCGGGACGCTCCCCGTGAAGCCGTCGCGACGGGAAGCCACGGAGTTGACCGGGTTTCTTGGAAAGAACGATCGCCCATGTTCGCCTCCATCGTTCCGGGTGGAGACAATATAGCATAATAACCTTAAATTACAATGAATTTCCGCCGTGTTGCCGTGCCACAGCCACACCTGGAGAGTGGGCCGGGGAAAAACCGCGGAAACAACGGAACCGGGCTGAGAGCAAAAAACGACAGGAAGGGGGCGATGGCCAAAGCCGCACTGACGTTGCGGGGCGCCGTTTCCCGGCTAGGAAATGCGATTTCTGGACCGGGCGCAGACCGGACAGAGGCCGCCCTCATCGAGGACCGTTGTGGCGCTGCGGCAGCGACGGCAGTGTACAAGAGGGCCTTCGGCCAGAATATCAGGCATGTCGTCCCGGGAGAAGGCCTCGCCGGGAACGCGGGTCAGGCACCCGGCCAGGCAGATCTTCAGGCACAGGCCACAGTCCGTGCACAATCCGGGCAGGAACAGAAGCTGGAAAGCGCGTTCCCCGGTGGAAAGACGGAACGCCTTGCCGGGGCAGGCCCTGGCGCAGGCGCCGCAGGCCAGGCATGCCCCCTGGACCCTGATACGGACGCTTCCAGGCACGCCTCCCGGGGCCGACGCCGGACCTTTCGCCCGGTCACCGGCTCCGGTGAAGCGCAACAGGAAAGATCGGCGGGACATGGCCATCGGCATGGATTGGTCAGTCATGGTCAGGTCCCTGCCCCGCCGGCCGAGGGGGGTGAATGGTTTCCAGGGTATCCAGGGTGGCCCGGAAAAGCAGGGCCGCCCCGCGGTAGAAGTCCGTGGCGGCGCGCCGTCCCAGCTCCAGAAGAAACGAACCGGCGAAGCGCCCAAGATGTCCGGCGAAAAAGGTTTCCGCCTCCTCCGTCCAGGCATCCGCCGTGGCCGCATCACCGTTTTCCTGGGCCTGGGCCGCCCGCTCCAGCAGTTCGCCGAGAAACTCCAACTCCAAGGCGATGTGATCCTCGGGAACCGTCCCGGACACGGCCATACCCAGTCGGGCATAGCATTCGCGCACGGCCTGGGTCGGTGCCCCGAAGAGCAGACGCTCCTCGGTCGTCCAGGTCGATTCCCATTGCCGCAGGGGATTGACCGGACCAATGAACAGGGCGGTGAAATCCTCCTTGATCAGCGAAGGCGTCTCCTCTTCCAGGGATTTCGCCAGCAGATCCAGGCCCAGGCGGGCGTGGGGGCCTTCGCCGGACAGGGGCCAGGCGCAAAGCAGGCCCTGTTCGCGCAAGGAGGACAGGAAATCCGTCCCCGGGGCCTCGTGGAACACCCGGCTGAAGAACCGGCAGGCCAGGGAGGCTCCTCTGAGAATGTCCGCCGTGCCCGGATCGGCGGACATCTCCGATGGGAGCCTGGTCGCGGAAGGCGTTGCGTTCACGTTACAACCCCACCCGCAGATAGGACCCGTAGAAAAGCAGCCGCCCCAGCACCTCCCCGGCCAGGACACAGATCAGGGCGCAGGCGCTTACGCGCACGAGGGCGCGAGGATTGCCAAAGGACGGCGGCCGGAACATGCTCCAGGCAAAAAGGACGGCACCGAAAAAGATCAGGAGAATCCGCAAGACCAGAAGTCCGAGGCCGCCGGAACTAAGCGCGAACGGGCCGGCCAGGGCCGGGGTCGCGGCTGTTCCGATGGCCGCCAGGCCCAGAGGGATGCCCAGGAACTGCAAGGCCAGACCCGCAATCGCCACGGCGCTGAAGATGCCCGACAGCCCGGAGGCCCCGTCCGATGGGGCCAAGCGTCCGCCCTGGATGGCATAGAGCAGTCCGCCGACAACCGCGCCCAGAAGCAGGGCCGTGCCGAAGAAGCTCAGCACGGTGGCCACGGTGTCCCAGACAGGGACGGAAACCAGGAGATAGACGCGGGACATCACGGCCACCGCCGCCAGACCGAGCAGGACGGCCACGGCGGACATGCCCCAGGCGTTTTGCCCCGGGGTCCTGGCGCGCAGCGCGATCAGGGCCACGAGGGCCAGGAAAAAGGCCCCGGTGGACAGGATCTCGCGGCTCAACCACGAGGAGCACACGTTGAGGATGGTGAACACGCTATGGGCGGGCGTTCCCAAATGGGTAAGGGAAAGCAGCAGGCCGGCCGCGGCGAGGCCGCCGGCCGTGGGGGTCTGCCAGGAAAGCGCCCCGCGCGGGACGCCCGTGACGAGCCGGGCCGCTTCGGAGGCCAGCAGCAGGCCCACGGAGGTCTGCATCAGGATGGTGAACAGCACGAGGCTCCATTCGTTCGTGGGCATGGCTAGACCTCCTCGGGGTTGCGTATCTTGCCCGCGTGGGATCCGGCCGGCTTGGCGTTGCGACCGGGAGTGATGACCAGGTTGGGCTGGGTGATGGTGGCGTCCGGCAGGGGCGCGATGACCTGGGACGCGCCGTATCGGGCGGCCAGGTCCTCGTATTCCCCGAATTCCAGGGCGCGGTTGGGGCAGGCGGCCACGCATGCCGGCGGCCTGCCCTCCTCGAGGTTGTCGCGGCAGAAGTCGCACTTGGTCATCTTGCCCAGGTCCGCGTCGTACTGCGGCGCGGAATAGGGGCAGGCCCATTCGCAGTAACGACAACCCACGCATTTTTCGTGGTCCACGCTGACGATGCCGTGGGCATCCTTGTGCATGGCCGTCGTCGGACAGGAACGCACGCAGATGGGATTTTCACAATGGTTGCAGGCGATGGACAGGTAGTAGGCGAAAACGCTTTGCGTATATGTTCCATCGGCCTGACGCAGCCAGTCTCCGCCACAGTATTCCGTAACCCGTCTCCAGAGCACCCCTGGCGGCAGGTCATGCTTGTCGATGCAGGCGATCATGCATGTCTTGCATCCGGTACAGGCGGACATATTTACATGGAACGCGGGACGTTTGAGCATGGGCGTCTCCTTTAGGCCTTGACGACTTCAACGAGATTGGTGTGCTGCGGGTTGCCCTTGGCCTGCGGCGAGGGCCGATGCGAGGTCAGGACGTTCACGCTGCCGTTAGTGTCCATCCCTTTAGCGTCGGGGGTGTACCAGGCCCCCTGGGGCAGGTTGAGCACCCCGGGCATGATGCGCGGCGTGACCTTGGCCGTAACCAGGGTGGCGCCGCGATCGTTGAAAACCCTGACCTTGTCGCCGTGCTTGATGCCCCGGGACTCGGCGTCAATGGGGTTGATCCACAACTGCTGGGGCGCGACATCCTTAAGCCAGGGCACGTTGCCGAAGGAGGAATGTGTGCGCTGCTTGTAGTGCTGTCCGAAGAGCTGGAGAGGGTATTTCTCGCGCAGGGGGTCGGAGACCCCCTCCCAACAGGGCAGGTATTCCGGCAGGGCGGGAATGGCCTCGCCGGGACCGAGTTCCCAGGTATGGCCGATATCCCACAACCGTCTGGAGAAGATCTCGATCTTGCCGGAAGGCGTGGACAAGGGGTTTTTGTCCGGATCCTCGCGGAAGCTCTTGTACGCCACCAATGGCGGCTGTGGGGCCTTCCATTTGAAGATGCCCTGCTTGCGGGCCTCGGCGATGTCCTCGGGCAGGTCCGGCTTGATTTCGCGGCACTTGGCATACAGATACCGGATCCAGCCCTCGCGGTCCCGGCCCTCGCTGAACTTTTCCTCAACCCCGAGACGTCTGGCCAAATCATGCACGATCTCATAGTGACCGCGCGATTCGAACATGGGCTCCACGGCCTTCCGGGTCAAAAACAGGGCGCCCATGTTCACGTTCGCCCCCTGGTAGACGATGTCGTCCTCCTCCAGGTTCGAACAGGCCGGCAGGAGGATGTCGGCGAACTTGGCGCTGGCGGTCATGAAGTTGTCGATGACCACGATCATTTCACACGCGGTGTCGTCCTCCAGGATGCGTCTGGTGCGGTTGATGTCCGAGTGCTGGTTGACCAGGCAGTTCCCGGCGTAGTTCCAGATGAATTTGATGGGAACCTCGAGGCGCTTCTTGTTGCGGACCCCGTCCTTGATGTCGGTCATGTCCGTGGGGGCCTCGATGGCCTTGGTCCAGGTGAAGACCGAGATCAGCGTGGAGACCGGGTTCTTGCCCGTGGGCAGGCTGGGGAACGGCAGGGTCATGAACCCCTCGCGGCCGCCGGTGCCGCCGCCCTGGAGGCCGACGTTGCCGGTCAGGACCGCCAGCATGCAGATGGCCCGGACCGTCTGTTCGCCGTTGGCCTGGCGCTGCGGCCCCCAGCCCTGGGCGATGTAGCAGGGTTTCGCGTCGCCGATCTCCCGGGCGAGCTTGACGATGCGCTCGGCGGGAATCCCGGTGATGGCGCTGGCCCAGGCCGGGGTCTTGGGGGTCTTATCCGGACCGGTCCCCAGGATATAGTCCTTGTAGGAATTGCCGGCCGGAATGTCCCCGGGCATGGTTTTTTCGTCGTAGCCCACGCAGTACCGTTGCAAGAACGCCTCGTCGACCATGTTTTCCGTGATCAGAACCCAGGCCAGGCCCGCGGCGAGGGCCGCGTCCGTGCCGGGACGGATGGGAATCCATTCGTCGGCCAACACGGCCGTGTCGCTGTAATGCGGGTCGATGACGATGAACCGGGCCTTGCTTTGCCGCAGGGCATGAACGAGGTCGTAGGTCAGGCTGCCGCCGCTGGTCCTGGTGACCGCGGTGTTGTTCCCGAAAAAGACCGCCAGCTTGGTGTTGGCGATGTCCAGGATGGAATTGCTGCCCGAGTACTTGCCGTAGATGTAGGGGAGCGCATCCTGTATCTGGGCTGTGCTGTAGGTGCCGTAGAACCCGAGCTGCCCGCCCAGCAGGTTGGCCAGACGATCGAAGCCCTCGCGTCCGGAAACGCGGGCCCCCAGGACACCCGTCGAATAGATGCGATGAACGGCCTCGTTGCCGTAGGTGTCGATGATGCGCCGCAGTTCCTTCGCCACGGTGTCCAGGGCCTCGTCCCAGGAGATGCGTTCGAATCTCCCTTCGCCGCGCTTGCCGACGCGCTTCATGGGATACTTCAGGCGGTCCGGGGAATAGATCCACTTGCGCATGGAGCGGCCCCGCAGGCAGGGCCGGATCTGATGGACGCCGAAGGTGTCCTCGCCGTCGTCGCTTTCCACCTGGACGATGCGGCCGTCGCGGACATGAACCTTAAGCGGACAGCGGTTCCCACAGTTGACGTGGCAGGCGCCGACGGTGATCCGGTCAGGTTCGGTCTTGACGGCGGCATCGCCCATCTTGAGTCTGTACAGCAGCCCCGCGCCCCCAAGGGCGGCCGTCCCGCCGAGCAGGGCGCTCCACTTGAGGAAATCGCGTCGTTTCATGTCGCCGGGGCTGCCTGAGCCTGAAGTCTGATTGCGTGTCATGGGCGGATTCTCGCTTGTTGCAGTGAGAGTGTGGGTTTCGATCCCAACGGACAGAAATGGGCATAACAAAAGCTGTGCCATGATTATAATTCAATTATTTCAATGCATTATTTTGAACAGAAGACAGGTGGCGTGAATTTTCCAAAAAAAGCGGCCGCAAGCGACAGGATCGACGGAATATCTTCCAAGAAAAACGGAAAGAGAGGCGGACGATAACCCGGAAACTCCGTGGGCGGATCAGTTTTTCTCGATGCCGTGGCGTTTGAGCTGGGCGTACAGACGGCTTTTGCCCAGTCCGGAAAGCGTGCAGGCCTGGCCGATGTCCCAGCGTGCCGCGATCATCACCCGGGCGAAATAATCCCGTTCCGCCGTGAGCAGCACGTCCTGACGGAATTTCTTGTAGGTGGTGACCGCCGACCCGGGGGAACACGCTTCGGAGGACGCCTGGGGGATACTGCGCGGCTGCCCTTCCCGGGGAACGTCGCCGCGATCGCCGAAGGAGTTTTTCAACTGGGCGATGCGCAGGCGTTCCGGAAGATGCCGCGCGAACAGCATGGGGATGCCGAAGGCCGCGGCGATGGAACTCTCGATGACGTTGACCAACTCGCGGACATTGCCCGGCCAGGAGTAGGCCCGCAGGACCTCAAGGAAATCCGGGGCCATCCTTTTGACCGGGATGCCGTTCTTCCCGCAGGCACACTGAACCTGGATCCGGGCCAGTTCCTCGATATCCTCCTTCCGGTCCCGCAGGGGGGGCAGTTCGATGGTCGTGGCCCCAAGCCGGAAGAGCAGGTCACGGCGGAACTGCTCCCGCTCCGCCATGGCCTCCAGGTCGCGATTCGTGGCCGCGACCAGGCGGAAGTCGCTGCTCACCTCCTGGCTGCCGCCCACCGGGCGGTAGCGTTTCTCCTGCAGGACGCGCAGGAGTTTCTTCTGCAGGTCCAACGGGAGTTCGCCCAGTTCGTCCAGGAAGAGCGTGCCGCCGCAGGCTTCCAGGATGAGCCCCGGGGAGGCCTTGTCGGCGCCGGTGAAGGCCCCCTTGACGTGCCCGAGCAGGGTGCTTTCCAACAGGTTGGCGGGGATGGCCGCGCAGTCCACGACCACGAACGGACCGTCAGCCCGGCGGCTGTTGGCGTGCAGGGCGTGGGCGAAGAGCTCCTTGCCCGTTCCGGTCTCTCCCGTCAGCAGGACGCCGGTGTCGCTACGGGCCGCGCCGGCCAGCCGTTCGAGGGCGTGGCGCATGGCCGGGCTCTCGCCGACGATGCCGCAGCGGTCGAAACCGCTCAGGGTGGGTTCCTGGTCGCGCAGGGCGTCGCGGTACTTGAGCACGCGCTGCAGGGGCAGAAGAATGGCCTTGGGCGAAATGGGCTTGCGCAGGTAGTCCCAGGCCCCGTTGCGGATGGCCAATTCGGCCCCGTCCGGATCGCCCAGGCCGGTGAGGATGATGACCTCGGGCGATCTGGGCAGTTCGCGCAGCCGGGGCAGCAGTTCCAGGCCGTTGCAGTCCGGCAGACGCACGTCCAGGAAAATCACGTCGAAATCCCCGGCCAGGGCCGCCTCCATGCCCGAGGAGCCGCACAGGGCGTGCTCGGCCTCGTGCCCGATGTGGCGCACCATGTCCATGAGCGCCGCGCACGTCAACTGATCGTCATCGATAACCAGAACCTTGGCCATGGGCTTTTTCTTCTCCTTGATCGTGGCGCAGGATGTACCGGCTCACGCAGGCGGCCAGTTCGCGAAGGTTGACCGGTTTTTTGAGATAGGCCTTGATGCCGGAGGCCGTGGCGTCGGCCTCCCCGAAGCTGTGGCTGAAACCGGTGCACAGGATTATCGGAAGGTCCGGCCGCGCGGCAAGGATCTCCCTGGCCAACCGGTCGCCGCGCAGACCCGGCATGCTGAAGTCGGTGACCACGATGTCGAACCGCTCCCGGGCCTGGTTGAAAAGGGTCAGGGCCTCGCGACCGTCCGAGACCGTTTCCACCGTGTAACCCAGGCGGGTCAGGAACGCGGCACAGGATGACGCCAATTCCCGCTCGTCGTCCACGAAGAGCACCCTCCCCTTGCCGCAGTGGAACGTCTCGGCCTCGGAGGCGGCGGGAAGAGCCCCCGGCTGTTCCGGGCCGACCGGCAGATAGACCTGGAAGGACGAGCCCTTGCCGGTCTCGCTGTGCACCCGGACCACGCCGCCCCAGGATTTGACGATGCCGTCCACCACGGCCAGCCCGAGCCCGGTGCCTTCGCCCTGGCTCTTGGTGGTGAAAAAGGGATCGAAGATCCGCTCCAGGATCTCCGGGGGAATGCCCGGGCCGGTATCGCTCACCGCCAGCACGAGATAGCCGCCCTGCCGGACGTCTCCGCCGGGCGGGACATCCTCGGGGAAAAGGGCGATGCGCAACTGGCCGCCTTCGACCCGCATGGCCTGGGCCGCGTTGGTGCACAGATTCATGAGCACATGGTGCACCTGGGTGGGATTGGCCAGGACCGAGGGCTCGGGCTGCCGGATGTCGGAGGCGATGCTGATGGACGCGGGCAGGGAGGCCCCCAGAAACTTCACGGTCTCCCTGATGATCGGCCCCACGGTCAGGGGCCGGACCTCCTCCGTGCCCTTGCGGGCGAAGCTCAATATCTGGCTGACCAGATCGCGGCCCCGGTAGGCCGCAGTGAGCAGGGCCTTGGTCTTGGTTTCAAGCTGCTGGTCGTCGCCCAGATGAAAAAGCTCGATCATCTCCCCGTTGGCGATGATCACGCCGAGGATGTTGTTGAAGTCGTGGGCGATGCCCCCGGCCAGCGTGCCCAGGGCCTCCATACGCTGGGCGCGCTCCAGTTGCCGTTCCTTGTCGTGCAGGGAGATTTCCGTGCGCTTGCGATGCAGGGCCTCCTCGAAGGCGAAAAGCACCTCGGCCAGCAGGGCGGCCTCGCTCGAGAGATAGGGCCGGTTGCGGCGGACCACGGCGATGGCCCGGGCCTCCTCGGCCCCGGCCCGATGCAGCGGCACGGCCACGAAATACACCCGGCCCTCGATGCCGGAACAGGTCACCTTCCCGGAGCGCAGTTCCACCATCTGTTCCGGCTCCAGGCGCATTTCGCCCAACTGCTCCGCTGTCCATTGGGCGTCCGTGGTGTTCGGCGAGGCCGTCAACAGGACATCGAGCCGTCCGTCCCCGCCGATGCGTCCCAAAAACGCCTGATCGCTGCCGGCGATGATTCGGGCCTGGTCCAGGCAGCGGACCATGACCTCGCGTTCGGTGTGGCAGTCCAGGGAACCGAGCAGGACCTTGTTGATGGAGGTCAGGGCCATGGTGCGTTGGGCCACCTGGCGTTTCAGGCTGCGGTTCCAGACCAGGACCAGGACGATGGTGCCGAAGACCGCGCCGCTTATGATGATAAACCCGGTCCAGAAGGCGCGGCTGGCCCAGAACGGCCGGTATTCCAGGGACAGCCATTCCTCCTCGATGGCCTTGCGTTCGTGGGGCAGGATCAGGGCCAGGCCCTTGCGCAGGATGGAGCCGATCTCCGGCTGGTCCTTGCGCGAGGCGATGCGCAGGTCGATGGAGTAGCTGGTGACGCCGGCGATGCGCAGGTTGCTGATGCGGGCGTTGGCGATGTAGTGCGAGGCCAGGGCCATGTCGCAGATCAGGGCGTCCACGTCGCCCACGGCCAGGGCGCGCAGGCCGCCGATGTAGCCTCCCTCCAGGGGAACGATGGTGTAGGCGCCCTTGTGGCGCTCCCGGAGATAGGAGGTGAATTGCGGGGAGATGGTCACGCCGATGCGCATGCCGTCGAGCCGGTCCAGGGTGAGGTCCTCGGTGTATTCCTTGCGGGTGATGATGGCCGCCGGAACGCTCACGAAGGGCTGGGTGAAGTCCAGGGTTGTGTCCAGGTCGTCGGACATCTCCAGGGCGGCCATCACGTCCACCTCGCCCGTGGCGATGGCGTTGAGCGCCTCCTGGCGATTGCGATAGCGCACCGGCACGAACTTCAGGCCGGTCTTGGCGCTGATGAGCCGGATATAATCCGCGCTGAGTCCCTGGTAGGCCCCCTTGGCGCTGTAGATTTCATAGGGGGGATAGGAAATGCCCACCCCGATGCGGACGCCGTCCGGATGTTCCTTCACCCAGCGGTGTTCCTCGTCGGTCAACGGGTCCTGGCCGCTGAACGAACAGGAGACCATATCCAAGAGCAGGAGCAGGAAAACGATCAGGCGTGAAAATCGTCGCATCGGGGTCTCATGGGTTCTCGCCACTCCGCGCCGAGGGCGCGTCCCGGGAACAGGCGTCCGGGACGAGCGGTTTCATCCCGACCTTGCCAGGCGGCGATGTCCCGGCCCCGCGGCCGGTCCCCGGCAAAAAACGGCGTCATGCGTGAAGGCCGGGGCCGTCCGCGATATGTGCCGACGATATCGCCTCGCGACATGACCCGGACGCTGCACAGGAAACCGCTGTGTAAGCGGTTTCGCGTGTCATGGATACAAGTTTTATGCCTTTCCAGAGTAACACTCTGTAATTTAAAATATTTTGTTGGATTGACCCCCGTCGGAAGGATGGAATGCGCACGCATTTTCCATTTTTTCTGGAATATGAATTTCCTAACTCACAACCATACACCGAACGTGGAAGAATTCGCTATTCCAGGCTCCGGCAGGGTGAGGCCGACGAGAACAATTTGCCGGGCAAGGCCTTTTCAGCGATTTTTCCGCTGAAATTCCACCATCATGGTCATCCGGCGCGGTGCCGGATTTCAACGGACCAAAACGGAAGAAGCCGGACCATCTGGCCCGGCTTCTTCGTTGTAATTCCTGACTTTTTGAACCTTAGCGAACATCGTTGGAAATTTGGTTGGTGGAGGCGGGGGGAGTCGAACCCCCGTCCGAGAACGTTTTTGTCCAGGCGTCTACAGGCTTAGATCGGAATTTGTTCTCGTCCCCGACACGCCTTCCGACCGGGCGGAGGGGGACCAGTCCACCTGAGTCTCGCGTTTGCCCCGGCGGACACGGGCATTCGCCAGCCTGATGGGGGTTGGCGTCCTGCTTCAGCGTATCAGGCGTCGGCCGAAGGGACGCTGGCTGTCGTTAAGCAGCCAGGGCGTAGTCGTAATCGTTGGCAATTATACCGGTTGCCGCGTGTTTAACGAGGCCTCGCGGCACCTCGGCCTGCAACCAGGGCATCTCCATCCCCGTCGAAACCGGGGCGCCCCCAAACGTGACCTCTCTATACTAATGCCGAAATCGCCGCAAGCAAGGGGGCGCGAAGCGTTTCGCGCCTCTGCCCGCGCGTTGCGGCCGTCGCCCTTCCCGCATAACCTCGGGCGCGGCGTCCGGCCCAGGTCTCCGGGCTCATCCCGCCGTCACAAGGAGCCTTTGCGCATGACCACCCTTCTCGATCCCTGGGGCTTGGCCTTCGGCCGCGACAGGCCGGACATCCCCATCCCCGGCAGTCCCGAGCGATGCCTGTCCCGCCGCGTGGTGGAGGACGAGGCCGGGTCCCTGTACGTGCTGGAAACCCTGGCCCCGGGCCAGGTTGCGACGCGGCGGCGGACGGCCGCGCTCGCCGCCGGCCTGCGCGAGGCCGGCCTTGACCGGGCCTGGGTCTGCCTGCCGGCGCGCGACGGCGGCTTCGTGGACTCGACGGACGCGACGCATCGGCAACTGTCGCGCTTCGAATCCGGCACCCCCCTGCCCCGCCCGGAATACACGCTCCGGGAGGAGCCGGGCCGGGAACTCGGACATTTCGTGGCCGACATGCGCGAATGCGCGTCCAGGGCCGCCCTGCCCCCCGACCTGCCGGAGTTCAGCCTGTCCGCCTACGCGGCTGACTTCCTGCGCACCCTGGAAACCACGGCTCCGGCCGTCCACGCCCGGATCGCGGCGTGCCTACAGGGAGTCCGGGAATTTCTCGCGGCCGAGCCCGGCCTGCCGCGAACCCTGGCCCACGGCGACCTGCATCCGGAGAACGCCGTGTGGAACGGGACGCGGCTGGTCTCGGTCATCAACTGGGAATTTTCCGGATTCAAGCACGAGCTCTACGACGCGGCCACGGCCCTGGGCTGCATGGGCATCGACAATCCGGCCACGTTTGAACGCGGCGCGGGCGCGGCCATGATCGCGGTCCTGCGCGACCGGGGCATCCTGCGGCCGGACAACCTGCGCTGGCTGCGGTCCGCGGTCATCGCCGGCCGGCTCGGCTGGCTTGCGGAGTGGCTGCGGCAAAAGGACCGGGAAATGATCGAATTGGAGCTGGACTTCATGGAACTGGTAGCCAGATGAACCGCCCGGCCCGCGCCGCCTTTCGGGGCGGACCTCAGACGAAGTCCGGGTCCACGGCGGCCTTGCCGCCGGCGGTCATGAGCTTGACGAACTGCACGGTGCGCTCGTCCACGGGCACGATGGGGAATCGTCCCCGACAGCCGCCGCATTGGGCCAGGCCCGGCTTGACCGGCGAGGCCATGGGCACGTTCTGACCGCAAAACGGACAGGTATAAAAAAAGACCAATTCCATCCCGGACGGCTTGACCGGCGTCAGGGGCTTTTTGGCGGTCATGGGCGAAACTCCTGTCTTCAGGACGGGGTAAGAAGGCTTGTGCCGGTCATCTGCGGGGGCTTGTCCAGGCCGGCGATCTCCAGCAGGGTCGGCGCGATGTCCCCGAGCACCCCGGGCGCCAGACGGACGTCGCGCCGGCCGGGATCGACCAGGACGAACGGCACCTCGTTCAAGGTATGGGCGGTCATCCTGCCGCCCGAGGCGTCGATCATCTCCTCGGCGTTGCCGTGGTCCGCGGTCAGGCACAGCCGTCCGCCCGCGGCCAGCACGGCCTCGACCATACGCCCGGCGCACCGATCCACCACCCCGCAGGCGGTGACGGCGGCGGCCAGATCCCCGGTATGCCCGACCATGTCCGGATTGGCCAGGTTGACCACGTACAGGCCGTAGCCCTTATCGAGTTCCCGCAAAAAGGTCCCGGTGACCTCCCGGGCGCTCATCTCGGGTTTGAGGTCGTAGGTCGCGACCTCGCGCGGGGACGGGATCAGGATGCGATTTTCCCCGGGAAAGGGCTCCTCCCGGCCGCAATTGAAAAAATAGGTCACGTGGGCGTATTTTTCCGTCTCGGCCAGCCGCAGTTGCTCGCGGCCGGCCAGGGAAAACATCTCGCCCAGGACGCCGGAATACGTTTCCGGGGCAAAGGCCGCGGGAATGCCGAAGGAGGCGTCGTATTCGGTCATGGACGCGAATCCGGCCAGTTTCGGGACCGACTCGCGGACGAACCCGTCGAAATCGGGCCGGATGAAGGCCATGGTCAGTTCCCTGGCCCGGTCCGCCCGGAAATTGAAGAAAAACACGCCGTCGCCGTCCCGGATGCGGCCCACGGGCTCCCCCCCGTCGTCGACCAGGATGCGCGGGGACACGAACTCGTCGGTCTCGCCCGCGGCATAGGCCTGGGCCACGGCGGCCTCGGCGTCGGTCACGGCCTGCCCCGTCCCCATGGTCAGGCCGGCATAAGCCCGAGCCACCCGGTCCCAGCGTTTGTCCCGGTCCATGGCATAATAACGCCCGGTGACCGTGGCGATCAGACCGCAGCCGTTTTGCCGCAAAAAGGCCTCCAGGTCCCGCACATATCCCTGTCCCGAGGCCGGCGGCGTGTCCCGGCCGTCCAGGAAGGCATGGACGAAGACCGGCGTGCCGGGCCGGGCCACGGCCGCAAGCAGGGCCTTCAGGTGGCGGATGTGGCTGTGCACTCCGCCGTCGGAGACCAGCCCCATGAAATGCAGCCGGCCGCCGTTTTGCCGGACCTTCGCGACCAATTCCGTCAGGGCCGGATTGCGGGCCAGGGAGCCGTCCTCCACGGCCATGTCGATGCGGGTCATGTCCTGATAGACCACCCGGCCCGCGCCGATGTTCATATGGCCCACCTCGGAATTGCCCATGAACCCCTCGGGCAGGCCCACGGCCCGTCCCGAACAGCGCAGCCGGGTATGGGGATATTCCCGGAGCAGGCGGTCGAAATTCGGGGTGTCGGCCAGGGCGATGGCGTTGCCCGGCCCGTCCGGGGCCAGGCCCCAGCCGTCGAGAATGAGCAGGACCAGGGGGGCGCGGCTCACCGGGCCTCCCCCTGCGGCGTCTCGGCCGCCGGGAGCGGGATGGGTCTGGCCTCGGACCACAGGCCCTCGACGTTGTAGAACCCCCTGGTTTCCTCAAGGAACACATGAACAAGCACGTCGTTCAAATCCACGAGGATCCACTGGCCGTGGCGATAGCCCTCCATGCCGAGATACGCGACGCCCTTCTCGGCACACATGGCCAGCGTATGGTCGGCCAGGGCCTTGGCCTGTCGGGCGCTTGTGGCGGAAACGACCACCATGGCCTCGCAGATGGGGCTTATGCCCGTCACATCCAGGGCCACGACATCCCGGCCTTTTTTCTCGCGCAGCCAGCCGGCGACCAGAATCGCCTTCTGCACGGTGGTCAAGGCGGCTTTTTTCTTTTTTCCGCGTTTGGGCTTCGTATCCTGCGTATCGGTGGGCATGTGCGGCGGCACCCCGGGGCCGCGATTTTTCCAGGGAAAAGGCGAAAACAACCGAAAGTGCTCTACCGGATTTGGGACAATCCCGCAAATCCATGCCGCCGGCCATTCCCTTCGAAATCGCGCGGGCATCCGATTTTGCCCTCGCGCTTCTTGACGCGGGCTTGCAAGTTCGGGCAGGAATGGGGGGCTGCGCCATGGCCTTTTCGCAAGGAGAATCCCATGATTTTCGACGACGATATGGAAACGTTGCCTCGGGAGGAACTGGAGAAGCTGCAACTGCGCCGGCTGAAAAGCCTCGTGGACCGGGTGTACGCCAACGTGCCCTTCTACCGGAAATCCTTCGACGACGCCGGGATCAGACCCACGGACATCCAGAGCCTGGCCGACCTCAGGTACCTGCCCTTCACCGAGAAGCAGGACCTGCGCAACCACTATCCCTTCGGCCTGTTCGCGGTGCCGAAGGACAACGTGGTACGCATCCACGCCTCCTCGGGCACCACGGGCAAGGCCACCGTGGTCGGCTACACCCGGCGCGACGTGGAGAACTGGGCCACGCTCATGGCCCGGTCCCTGGTGGCCGCCGGGGCCACCCGCCAGGACATCATCCACGTGGCCTACGGCTACGGCCTGTTCACCGGGGGGCTCGGCGCGCACTACGGCGCGGAGCGCCTGGGAGCGACCACGATTCCGGTCTCCGGCGGGGGCACCAAGCGCCAAGTGGTGCTTCTGCGCGACTTCGGGGCCACGGTGTTGTGCTGTACCCCCTCCTACAGCCTCTTTTTGTATGAAACCGCCCTGGAATCGGGCATCGACATCAAGGATCTGCCGCTACGCATCGGCGTGTTCGGGGCCGAGCCGTGGACCGAGGAGATGCGGCGGGACATCGAGACCAAGCTGGGCATCAAGGCCATCGACATCTACGGCCTCTCGGAGATCATGGGACCGGGCGTGGGCATCGAATGCATCGAGGCCCAGGCCGGGGCGCACCTCCAGGAGGACCACTTCCTGCTGGAGATCATCGACCCGGTGACCAAGGAACCCCTGCCCCCGGGCGAGACCGGCGAACTGGTCATCACCACCCTGTGCAAGGAGGCCCAGCCGCTGATCCGCTACCGCACCAGGGACATCACCAGCCTAAACCTCACCCCTTGCAAATGCGGCCGGACGTTCGCCCGCATGCACCGGGTCATGGGCCGCAGCGACGACATGCTGATCATCCGGGGGGTCAACGTCTTCCCCTCCCAGATCGAAAGCATCCTGCTCGAGACCCAGGGCCTGACCCCGCACTACCAGCTCCTGATCAAGCGCGAGGGCAACCTGGACACCCTCGAGGTGCAGGTCGAGGTGGACGAAAAGATCTTCTCCGACGAGGTCAAGAACCTCCAACGGCTGGGCGGCAAGATACAGAAGCACATCAAGGAATTTCTGGGGGTCACGGCCACGGTGAAACTCGTGGAGCCGCGCTCCATCCAGCGTTCGGAAGGCAAGGCCAAGCGTATCGTGGACATGCGCAACGTGTCCTGAATCAAGGCTTCAAACCGGGTTTCAAGCGCCCGCCGCGAGCAGAGGGGAAGACCGAAATGAAAGCCGAACAGATTTCCATCTTTCTGGAAAACCGCGCCGGCCGCCTGGAAGAGGTCGCCAGACTTCTGGCCGAGGCGGACATCAACATCCGGGCCCTGTCGCTGGCCGACACCTCGGATTTCGGCATCCTGCGCCTGATCGTCAGCGATCATGAAAAGGCCAAAAAGACTCTCAAGGAGGGCGGATTCACCGTCGGCCGCAACGCCGTGGTGGCCGTGGAGGTCCCGGACAAGCCGGGCGGCCTGCATTCCATCCTGAAGATGCTCAGCGGCCACGGCATCAACGTGGAATACATGTACGCCTTTGTGCAGCAATCCAATCAGGCCGCGACCATCATCTTCCGTTTCGACCGCACGGACCAGGCCATCGAGGTCCTCAAGCAAAACGGCATCACCATCATTCCCGGCGAAAAGCTCTACAATCTGTAAGTCGTGCCACCGTCCCGCCGCATAAGCACCATGCGGCGGGACGGTCATGACACACCGAGACCTCCATGCCCAGCACCCCCCCGCGTGGCGGCATCGCACTGGCGCGCTCAATTCTTCGTTCCGTAGCCGTCATCGGCCTCATCGTGTACGTTACCCTGGTCACCGCGGACATCCTGCTGTACCATTTCGGGGCCAAACTGCCCCTGTTCTCCACGGCGCAAAAGGAGCTTTTGTACTCCAACGGCGTCTTCGCGGTCATACGCCATCCCGAATACCGCCACTGGCTCAAGGGGTTCGTCAACCAGCCCGGAAGCCCCGCCGCGCCGGGCACCGCCGATGACGCCTATCGGGCCTACGGCATCCGCCTGGACCATCCGCCGACCACGGAATTTTCGGCCATCGATGCCCTGGGGTGGTGGAACGACAAATCACCGTCCCAGGCAAAGGTACTTTTTTTGGGGGATTCCTTTTGCTACGGAGCCGGGTCCGGCACGGAAAACAGCATCTACCGGCTTTTCGAAAAACGAACCGGCCTGCCCGATTACGCGGCCTGCAAGGGCGGTTACGGCCTGGCCCATTACGCCAGACTGCTGGAGACCCTGACCAGTGACGCGCTCGGTCCGCAAAACCGGTTTTCCGGGAAAACCGTTTATATTCTTCTGTATATTGGCAACGACCTCTCGGCGGATATCATCGTCTACCGGCAACGCCAGGAAGATGAACTGGTCGGCCACGCCAGGCACCTGTGGCTCGCGTCCATCCGCAAGCTGATCACCTTCTTGCGGGCCTCCAAGGCCCTCGCCGCCCCCGCCGCAACCGGCGCCCAGCCGCCGGGGCAGGATCCCTACCTCGGCTATTATCCGATCCGTCTCAAGGACGGCGGAGCGCAGGACGCGCCCTTCGCCTTCCACCCCTTCTACCGCACCCTGACAAGCATGAACTGGTTCGGTCCCGGTGAAGAAGAGGAAATGCGGAAGGTCTTCGCCGAAATGGCCCGCGTGGCCCGGGAACGCAGCCTGGACGTGCGTTTCGTGATCATTCCCACCGCGTTGCAGGTTCTTTACCCGCGCATCGACATGAACCGGGTGGACACGAACTCGCCTTTCGCCAAGGAAGCCTCCCTCGTGGTCAAAAACCTGAACCAGTTGACGGCGTTCGCCGCATACGCGGCCGAAGAGGCGGGTTTTCCGGTCCTGGACATGGAGCCCCTGCTGATCGGGCGTAACGACGCCGCACAACTGTATTGGCCCACCGACACCCACTTCACGCCCCATGGCAACGCCGTGACCGTGGACGCCATCGTGGGCGCTTTCCCGGAAAACTGACCCCCCGCGACAACGTCGTGTCGGGAACAACGGGACGCTTCCCGCCCCCTCGTCCCGTCACCGCGTCGAACCATGCCAGCGGGCGGACGGCAGTCCCGTTTCCGGCATGACGCCCCCGGAAATGCGGCAGCCGTCTTTGCCAACTATGTCTTGATAAAAAACCCGCGCATGGACTATGGTCATCCACATATGTGACGTGGATGGTCATCCATGCGAATCTCCGAACTCGACCGTATCGACGACTGCGTCTGGGAGGCGCCGCGCAAGGGTCCCATGCGCGTCCCCGGCCGCTTTTTCGCGGACAAACGCCTACTGGAGGACATGGAGGACATGGTCCTGACCCAGGTCAGAAACGTGGCCTCACTGCCCGGCATCGTCACGGCCAGCCTGGCCATGCCCGACGCCCATTCCGGGTACGGATTCCCCATCGGCGGCGTGGCGGCCTTCGATCCGGACGAGGGGGTGGTTTCGGCCGGTGGGGTGGGGTTCGACATTTCCTGCGGGGTTCGCACCCTGCTTACGAACCTGGACGCCGCGGAGGTGGCCCCGCGCGCCGAAGAGCTGGCCGATGCGCTTTTTTCCCGGATACCCGCCGGGGTGGGCAGCACGGGCGGCATCCGCCTGAAATCCGGGGAACTCGACGCCATGCTCGCCGGCGGCGCTGCCTGGGCGGTCTCCCGGGGATTCGGCGAGAAAAGCGACCTGGAGCACATCGAGGAGCACGGCCGCATGGAGGGAGCCCAGCCCGACATGGTTTCCGACACGGCGAAAAAACGCCAGCAGGACCAGGTCGGCACCCTGGGGGCCGGCAACCACTACCTGGAAGTTCAAGTGGTGGATGAGATTTTCGACAACCCGACCGCGGAGGTCTACGGCCTTTCCCCCGGCCAAGTGCTGGTCAGCATCCATTGCGGCTCCAGGGGGCTCGGGCACCAGATCGCCACGGACCATCTGGAACGCATGCGCAAACACGCCGCCGGCCACGGCCTGACCTTCCCGGACCAGGAACTGGCCCACGCCCCCATCGCCTCGGACCTGGGACGGCGGTACCTGGGAGCCATGCGCGCGGGGATAAACGCCGCCCTGGCCAACCGCCAGGTGCTCACCCATCTGGTGCGCGAGGTCTTCGCGGAGACGTTCCCCGCATCCCGGCTGCCCCTGCTCTATGACGTGTCCCACAACACCTGCAAGGCGGAAACCCATCTCGTGGACGGGAGGCCCCGCGCCCTGTACGTACACCGCAAGGGCGCCACACGCTCCTTCGGTCCGGGACACCCCGACCTGCCCGGATGGCTGTCCGGCGCCGGACAGCCCGTGCTCGTGGGCGGCAGCATGGGCTCGAACTCGTACATCCTGTCCGGAACCGCCGCCGCCATGCGGCTGTCCTTCGGCTCGGCCTGCCATGGGGCGGGACGCCTGTTCAGCCGCAAACAGGCGGTCAAACGCTTCACCCCGCGAAAGGTCCTGGAGGAAATGGCCGGCCTGGGAATCGCCGTACGGGCCCACGACTTCCGTGGACTCTCCGAGGAAGCCCCCGGGGCCTACAAAAACATCGAGGCCGTCGTGGAAACCGCCTGCCGCGTCGGCCTGGCCGCAAAAACCGTCCGGGTACGCCCCTTGGCCTGCATCAAGGGATGACCAGACGACGAGGAACAGATGAAGTCCGACAAACGTCTTTCCCTGACCCTTTCCGACCTCGAGGCGCTGTGCGGGGCCGCCCTGTGCGCGGTGGATCCGGACGGAACCATCCTCGCGGCCGGTCCCCGGGCCGAAAATCTCCTGGGGAGCGCTCCCGGAGGCCTCAAAGGGGCCCCCTTCCCCGGCCGGGCGAAGGACGGAGTCGTCCTCGAACTGCCGGGCACGGCCCCAGTGCGTGTCGGGCCGTGCCGGGACAACGGCCGCGAGATTCTTCTGACGGTCATCCCCCCCTCCCCGGACGCGGCCACGGAGGCGGAGATGGTTCGGGCCCGGGAGGCCACCACGGCCGCCGAAGCGGCCAAGAGCGTATTTCTGACCAACATGAGCCATGAACTGCGCACGCCCATGATCGGCATCCTGGGCATGACCGAACTCACCCTGGCCACCCAACTCAGCCGCAAGCAACGGCAATATCTGGAGATGGTCAGGCACTCGGCCACATCCCTTTTGGAGATCATCAACGACATCCTCGACAGCGCCCGGATCACCTCCGGAAAACTGCGGCTGGCCCAGGCCGCCTTCGACCTGCCCGAGACCGTGCGCAGCGCCATCACCATGTTCACCCCCCTGGCCGGGCAAAAGGGACTGACGCTCACGGCCCGCATCGGCGCCCAGGTCCCCGGGATCGTGGTGGGCGACGCCGTCCGTTTGCGGCAGATACTGGTCAATCTGGTAGGGAACGCCGTCAAGTTCACGGACAAGGGCTCCGTCGAGGTGGATGTGGACCTGGCCGAGGACCAAGACCCGGAGACGCCGACGGTGGGGCTCGCGTTCCGGGTCCGCGATACGGGCATCGGCATCCCCGCCGACAAGCTGGACGCCATCTTCGAAAGCTTCACCCAGGCCGATCCCTCGGCCACCCGCAAATATCGCGGGGCCGGGCTTGGGCTTTCCATCTTCAAGGAACTGGTGACCATGATGGGAGGCCGGATCCAGGTGGAAAGCGAGGAAGGCCGGGGCAGCGTCTTCTCATTTTTCGTGAATCTCCCGAGGGCCGGGAAAAAAATCCCCATCGGCGCCGGGGAGGAATGGGAGGTTGCCCAGGAAAACGCCCTGCCGCCCTTGACCATTCTCCTGGCCGAGGACAATCCGGTCAACCAGATGTTCATCCGGGAGCTTCTGGAGCAGAGCGGGCACAGGGTCATCACCGCTCACACCGGCCTGAGGGCGGTCAAGGTCCTGGAACAAAGCCGGGTGGACGCCGTGCTCATGGACATCCAGATGCCCGAAATGGACGGCATCGAGGCCACCCGGATCATCCGAAAGGCCGCAAGCGGAAGCGTCGACCGGAATGTGCCTATCATCGCCCTGACGGCCCACGCCCACAAGGGCGACCGGGAGAGCTTCCTGCGGGCGGGCATGGACGACTATCTGCAAAAGCCCGTGGGCCTGCCCGAGATATCCGCCTCCCTGCGGCGCGTCCTGGACCGGAAGGGACGGCTGGCCCAGATTCCGGACCAGGACGACCCAGATATTCTGGACTATGCCTGGCTTCTGGAGAAGGCCAGGGGAAACGCGGCCTTCGTGCACAAGCTCTTCGCCGCCTTCGTCGAGGAGAAACCCGTCATGCTCGCGGACATGCGCCATGCCCTGTCCTCGGGCGACCTGGGACGGCTGGCGTTTCTGGCCCATTCCCTCAAGGGCGCGGCCGCGACCATGGGGGCCAAGACCCTCGGCGCCGCGGCCAAAACCCTGGACGCCACGGCCCGCACCGGCGACCGGGACATGTCGGCAAAGGCCATGGACGACGTCGAAGCCGCCCTGGACCCCGTGCTCGCGCGGATGAAGGCCAAGCTGCCCGTTCAGCCCGAACCGGCTCCGGCCGCCTGACGCGCCGGATGTCTCCCGAAGCCGTACCGGGCCGCTCATCCGGGTCTCAGGCCACGGCCCCGGCTACCCGAGCATGTCCGCCATGCCGTAGAGCCTGCCCGGCTCCTGGGTCGGAATCCACATCGCGGCCCGCAGGGCCCCCCGGGCCAGGGTGTCCCGGGAATGAGCCCGGTGGGTGACCTCGATGCGTTCGCCGGGGCCGAAGAAATAGACGGTGTGGTCCCCCACCACGTCCCCGCCGCGCAGGGCCTGGATGCCGATCTCCTCCTGGGTGCGCGGACCGATGATCCCTTCCCGGCAGTACTTCCTGACCGCGTCGAAATCCCGGCCGGCCGCCTTGGCCAAACTCTGGCCGAGCTTGATGGCCGTGCCGCTGGGGGAATCGGCCTTCTTGTTGTGGTGGATCTCCATGACCTCCATGTCGTAGGCCGGGCCGAGCCTGCGCACCAGGTCGGGCAGCACGGACAAAAGGACGTTGATCCCCACGCTCATGTTCGGGGCCCAGAAGACCCGGGCCGTGGCGGCGACGCGTTCCAAAACGGCGGTCTGATCCGGGGAAAGCCCGGTGGTGCCGATGACCACCGGATTGCCGGCGGCGGCCGCCGCGGCGGCCACGGCCATGGTGCAGGCCGGCGAGGTGAAATCGATGACCACCGCGCCCGGCACCTTGGGCAGCACCCGGGCCAGGTCGGTCTCGACCAGGCATCCCAGGCCCGAAAGGCCCTCCTCGTTCCCCGGGCGCTCGACCACGGCCGCCAGGCGATGATCCTGACTTTCCCGGACCAGATTGACCAGGGTCGATCCCATCCTGCCCCTGGCGCCCATGATGACCACGTCACATACGCTCATGTCCGTCTCTCCCGTGAAAGAAGTTGTCGCCAACAAAACCTAGGGTCAGCCGTCCAGAAGGCCGGCCTGGACCATGCCCGCGCGTCCGACCCCGGATCGCATGAGGTCCAGCAAGGCCTTCTTGTCGATAACCGCCACCCCAAGCTCCCGGGCCTTGGCCAGTTTCGAGCCGGGGCTGTCTCCCGCCACCAGATAATCGAGCTTTTTCGATACGCCCGAAACCACGATTCCCCCGGCGGCCTCCACCAGTTCCTGGGCCTTCTGGCGGGGCATGTCCGGAAGCTCGCCGGTGAAAAGGAACCGCTTTCCGGCCAGAGGTCCCGTGGTCTCCCCGGCCGGCTTTTCCCTGGCCACAGGCCACAGCCCGAGTTCCCGAAACCGGTCCAGCAGGGCCCTGTTGTCCGGATTGTCGAAAAATTCCCGGATGGACCGGGCCACCTCCGGACCGATGTCCGGCAGCCGCGTCAATTCCTCCTCGCCGGCGTCGGAAAGCGCCCCCATGTCCGCATAGCGGCCGGCCAGGGTCCGGGCCGTGCGCGCGCCCACCTGGGGGATGCCCAGGGCGGCGACGCACTTCTCCAGGGTGGCCGTCTCCCTGGCCCTGGCGATGGCGGTGATGAAATTGGTGGCGGATTTCTCCTTCATGCGCGGCAGTTCGAGCAATTGGGCCTTTGTCAGGGTGAAAAGATCGGCAGGGGAACGCAAGAGCCCCCTGTCCACCAGGATCTCGATCCACTTCCCGCCCACGCCCTCGATGTCCAGCCCGGACTTGGACACGAAGTAGACGATGCCCCGAAGCCGCACCCCGGGACAGTCCGGGTTCACGCAGCGCCTGGCCGCCTCGCCCGGGAGCCGCACGCTCGGGGTATGGCACGAAGGGCACTCCGGGGGAAAGACATAGGGGGGAAGGCCTTCCGGCGGCCGTTTCTCCTCCACGGCCCGGACCACCTCGGGGATCACGTCCCCGGCCCGGCGCACCACGACCACATCGCCCTGGCGCAGGTCCTTGGCCGCGATCTCGTCCTCATTGTGCAGCGTGGCCCGGGACACGGTCACCCCGGCCAGGGACACGGGTTCGAGGATGGCCACCGGAGTGATGACCCGGGTGCGGCCCACCTGGACCTCGATCCGCAAAAGCCGCGTCTCGGCCTCGTGGGCCGGGAATTTCAGGGCCACGGCGAAACGCGGGGCGCGATCCGTGAATCCCAGTTCGGCCTGCACCGCCAGATCGTCGCACTTGACCACGGCCCCGTCGATCTCGAAGGGCAGGTCCAGGCGCATCTTCCCCAGTTCCAGAAAGAACGGATAGACCTCGGCGGTGCGGCAGGCCCGGCCCTGCCTGGCCACCGTGAACCCGTAGCCGGCCAACGCCCCCATCATGGCCGTCTGGGTGCTCCAGGGGGGCGGGACGCCGGCGAAATCCGCCTCGCCCGTGCCGTAGGCGAAAAAACGCAGGGGCCGCGCGGCCGTGATTCTGGGATCGAGCTGACGCACGGACCCGGCCGCGGCGTTTCGCGGATTGGCGAAGACCTTTTCCCCGGAGGCCCGGCGGGACTCGTTGAGCTCGTAGAAATGCTGGCGGGTGATGACCACCTCCCCGCGCACCTCCAGGAGGCGGGGGACCGGAAGTCCGGCAGTGGCCGCATGGGATTCCAGGGAAAGGGGTAGGTTGCGCACGGTGCGCAGGTTTTCGGTCACGTCCTCGCCGGTCACGCCGTCGCCCCGGGTCAGGGCCGCGGCGAAGCGGCCGTTCTCGTAGACCACCTCCAGGGCCAGGCCGTCAAATTTCGGGTCCACGAAAAAGGTCCCGGGCAGCCTCCTCCCCTGCCTGGCCAGGGCGTTTCGGGCCCGGTCGAGAAAGGCCTCCCACTCCTCCCGGCTCATGGCGTTGTCCAGGCTGTACATGCGCTGGCGGTGCGGCCTGGAGACGAACCCCTCGGCCGGAGCGCCGCCCACCCTCTTGGTGGGCGAGGTCGGGTCGTCCAGTTCGGGATGCGCGGCCTCGACGGCCGCAAGCTCCCGGAACAGGGCGTCGTAGTCCGCGTCGCTTATTTCCGGATCGTCCAGGACGTAATACCGGTAGTCGTGATGCCGGATACGCTCGCGAAGCTCCCGGACCCGGTTTGCGGGATCAAAGTCGTCGGCCACACGGGCTCCGAATCAGTCGGCCCATTCGGGCCGGTTGAGGTCCGTCTTTCCGTTGAAAATCACGTTCCACAGCCGCTCGAAGGCGTGCCCGGTGTTGCGCTCGTCCTGGGGATCGGCCTCCACCAGGTCCAGGGCCGCCCGATAAAACCCGGGGGGCCGGGCCAGGATGCGCTTCCGGGCCACCATGAACAGGCCCGCCGGGGCCGGGGTGAGAAATATCTCGGGCACGGGACCGCAAAAAAGCGCGGCATACACCTCGCCCACGGGGATATCCCCGCCCCGCCCCGCCCATCGGCCCCGCTTGTCCGGACCGGCCATGTCGTGGGGCCGGCCAAGGCGATCGCACTTGAGCTTGAACCAGGCAAATCCGGCGAAGGAAACCCCCAACCTGGCATTTTGGGCGATACGCGCCCACAGCCCCGGCGCATCCATGCCCTCGGGCAGGTGGGGAAAGGGATCGGCCTGCAAAAAGACCGAATACTCGGGAAAATCCGGATAGCGGCGGACAATGTGGGTCAGATAGGTGTGCGTTTCCCGGCCGATGTTCGGCAGGGACAGGGGCCCCGGCGCGCCGGACTTGTCGTAGACCGCGACCGGACAGCGAAGCGCCCCGGTCCAGGCCACATCCTCATCGTACCTGGCCACCACGCACTCGATTCCGGAGATATGATCCGACGCCACGACGGCCTCCAGCGCTTACATGATGGCCCGCAGCCGATCCAGATCCTCTTTCTTGCCCACCAGGATCATGGTGTCCCCGGCCTCCAGCACGGCCTGGGGCTGGGGATTGAAGACCATCTCCCCACTGGCTTTCTTGATGCCGATGACGATCAGGTCGAAACGGGGCCGGATCTTGGACTCGATCAGGTTCTGGTTCACGATCTCCGAAGTGGGCTCGACATGCAGTTCCTCCATCTGCAGGTCGATCTCGCTCCGGCTCAGGGCCAGCTCAAGAAAGCTGGTCACCGTGGGCCGCAGCACGGACTGGGCCATGCGCACCCCGCCGAACAGATGCGGAATGAGAACCTGGTCGGCCCCGGCCCGTTTGAGCTTGGGGATGTGCGGCTGGGAATCCGCCCGGGCCACGATAAAAAGCCCTGGATTGATCTGGCGCGCCGTCAGGGTCACATAGACGTTGGCCGCCTCCTGGTGCAGGGCGGCCACCAGGGACTTGGCCTTCTGGATTCCGGCCGCGAGAAGGGTGTCGTCGTCCGTGGCGTCTCCGGCCAGATGCAGGATGCCCCTCTCCCCGAGTTCCCGCACCACCTCGGGATCATTCTCGATAACCACCACCTGCTGGCCCTCGGCCAGAATCTTTTCGGTCACGATGGACCCGATACGGCCGCAGCCGCAGATGATGATGTGCCCGGACAACCTGTCGATGGCTTTTTGCACCCGCCGCCTCCCGAAGATTTTTTGCAGCCGTCCCTCGATGAGCATCTGGGTGAACGACCCCACCAGATAGGCGAAACTACCCACGCCGCACACGATCAGCAGCATGGTGGCCACCCGGCCCTGCTCCGAAAGCGGGTTGACCTCCTGGAAGCCCACCGTGGAGAGGGTGATGACCACCTGATAGAGGCTGTCGAAAAAGGGCCAACCCTCGATGGTCATGTATGCGGCCACGCCCATGACCACGACCCCGAACATGATCACGCCGCCGATGATGATCGGCCAAAACGCGCCCAATCGATGCTGCAGGCTCAGGACGCGGCCGTGCAGTTTGATGGTGTTCATGCCTCTCCCAGGCTCAAGAGCTTCTCACGCAGGGCCGCGATGCGGTCGCGAAGTGCCGCGGCCCGTTCGAAGGCCAGATCCTTGGCCGCCTCGCGCATCTCCCGTTCCAGCCGACGGATGGTCTTTTTCATGGACGCCGGGGTCACGCCGTAGTCGTCCGGGTCCTCGGCGGCCACCAGCTTGGCCGCCTGGGCCGTCTCCTCGCGAATCTGGCTGTACAGGGAATCCAGGACGTTTTCCATATCCTTGCGCACGGTCACCGGGGTGATGCCCATGGCCAGGTTGTGGGCCTCCTGCTTTTCCCGGCGGCGGCTGGTCTCCTCCATGGCCTCGCGCATGGACCCGGTCACCGTGTCGGCATACAGGATCACCCTGCCCGAGGCGTTTCTGGCCGCCCGGCCGAAGGTCTGCACCAAGGACCGCGTGGAGCGTAAGAATCCCTCCTTGTCCGCGTCCAAAACCGCCACCAGGGACACCTCTGGGATGTCCAGGCCCTCGCGAAGGAGGTTTATGCCCACCAGCACGGAAAATTCCCCCTGGCGCAGGGCCTGGATGATGGCCACCCGCTCCAGGGTGTCGATGTCCGAATGCAGGTAGCGGGCCGTGGCCCCCATGGCATTCAGGTAATCCGTCAAATCCTCGGCCATGCGCTTGGTCAGGGTGGTCACCAGGACCCGCTCGTCGGCCGCCATGCGCGCCCGGCATTCGGCCAAAAGGTCGTCCACCTGCCCCCTGGTCCGCCGCACCTCAACCTGCGGGTCCACCAGTCCCGTGGGCCGGATGATCTGTTCCACCACCACGCCCTGGGAGCGCTCGATCTCCCACGGCCCGGGCGTGGCCGAGACGAACACCATCCGTCCCACCCGGGTCAGAAACTCCTCGAAATTGAGAGGCCGGTTGTCCAGGGCCGAGGGCAGCCGGAACCCGTAATCCACCAGGGTCTGCTTGCGGGAGCGGTCGCCGCTGTACATGCCCCCGATCTGGGGCACGGTGATATGGGATTCGTCGATGAAGGTGATGAAGTCCTCGGGAAAATAGTCCAGAAGCGTATACGGCGGCTGGCCGGCGGCCCGGCCGTCCAGGTGCCGGGAATAGTTCTCGATGCCGGTGCAGTAGCCCAGCTCCTCGATCATCTCCAGGTCCTGGAGAGTGCGCTGCTCCAGGCGCTGGGCCTCGACCAGGCGGTTCGCGGCCTGGAATTCGGCCAGCCGCAGCCTGAGTTCCTCCCGGATGTCCGCGGCCGCGCGATGCAGGTTGTCCCGGTCCGAGACGTAATGGCTGGCCGGGAAGACGATGGTGCGCCGCAACGACCCCAGGACCTCCCCGGTCAGGGGGTCGGTCTCGAGGATGGCCTCCAGTTCGTCGCCGAAAAATTCCAAGCGCAGGGCCGTATCCCGGCTGTAGGCGGGAATGAGTTCGACCACGTCGCCGCGCACCCGGAAGGTCCCCCGGTGGAAGTCGATCTCGTTGCGCTCGTACTGGATCTCCACCAGCCGGGAGAGCACCCGGTCCATGGAGATGTCCTCGCCGGCCGCCAGCGGCAGGACCATCTTCTCGTAGTAGTCCCGCGAGCCCAGGCCGTAGATGCAGGACACCGAGGCCACGATGAGCACGTCGCGCCGGGTGAGCAGGGAATGGGTGGCGGCGTGGCGCAGCTTGTCGATGTCGTCGTTGATGGACGAGTCCTTCTCGATGTAGGTGTCCGTGCGCGGCAGGTAGGCCTCGGGCTGGTAGTAATCGTAATAGCTGACGAAATATTCCACCGCGTTGTCCGGGAAAAGGCCCTTGAACTCGTTGTAGAGCTGGGCGGCCAGGGTCTTGTTCGGGGCCATGACCAGGGCCGGACAGCCGCACCGGGCCACCACCTGGGCCATGGTGAAGGTCTTGCCCGTGCCGGTGGCCCCCAGAAGCACCTGGTTTTCCACCCCGGCCCGCAGATTGGCCGCCAGTTCCTCGATGGCCTGGGGCTGGTCCCCCCTGGCCTCGAAAGGGCTTTTGAGCTGGAAAAGACTGGACATGAGCGATAAAATCCGTTTTTACGGGGTTTGCGCGGCCGCGCCGTATCCTGAATGTACGGCCAAGCCGTTTCGGACACAACGGGGAATTCCCCCACGAGATAACGTCACACGCGGCAAAGGGGAAAAACGCATGGAAATCGACATCGTCCCGGCTGAGGGGGCCCTGCCCGTCAAGCGGGCCTACACCCTGTCCATCGTCATCAAGAGCTTCAAGGGCCGCAAGGATGTGGAGGTCCACCTGTTCCGGCCGCAATGGGACCCCACGGAGGCCGAGGCCTACGACTGGAACGCCCTTCTGGGGGACATCCTGGTCCCGGACCTGGAGGTCAGCCTGGAAAGCTGTCGTCGGGTGGTCCTGGAGTCCTTCACCGAAGAGGAGCGCAACCATCTCGTGAACTACCTCAAGGAACGCTACAAGGACCGTCTGGCGGCCATCCGCTCCTGCGCCCTGAACTTCCCCATCCCCCTGGGACTGGTGGCCCTTTCCGAGCTTTCCGAGGGCAAAAACGCCGGCTTCATCAATTTCGACAAGATTCCGAACTACAACCTGCCCTTTCCCGTGCGCGGCTTTTTCGATTTGAGCCAGCACAGACCCCTGATCGAGGGTGTCGAATAGGCCGTACCCTCCCATCAATCACAGGTTGCGAACCGGGGAGCCGCCCCAGGCGGCTCCCCGCCTTTTTGGAGCGGTCCATGCAGAGCATCTGCGTCTTTTGCGGTTCGAATCCCGGAAGCGATCCGGTTTATCTGGAAACGGCCAAGGCCCTTGGCGAATACCTGGCCCGGGAGGGCCTGACCATGGTCTACGGCGGCGCGTCCGTGGGCCTCATGGGGGCCGCGGCCACGGCCTGCCTGTCCGCCGGCGGCCAGGTGGTGGGCGTGTTGCCGGACTTCCTCGAGCGCAAGGAACTGGCCCACACCGGCCTGACCAAGCTGCATGTGGTGCCCACCATGCACGAACGCAAGGCGCTCATGGCCGACCTCTCGGACGGCTTCATCGCCCTTCCCGGCGGCATGGGCACCCTGGAGGAATTCTGCGAGATCGTCACCTGGGCCCAGCTCGGACTGCACCGCAAGCCCTGCGGCCTGCTCAACGTCGCCGGCTTCTACGATCCCCTGCTGGCCCTTGTCGGGCGCATGGTCGCGGACCGCTTCGTGCGCGAGGCCCATGCCGGCATCGTCCTGGCCGCCGACACCCCCGCCGACCTTCTGGCCCGGATGCGCGCCTACACGCCCGTCCAGGCCCCCAAATGGATCGACCGCGACCGCACCTGATCGAAGATACCGGGGCGGCAGCCCCGATGCCCCTACCCGACGTATTCGCGGGGGTTGAGCCCAAGCAGGCACAGGACCTCGTAGGAGATGGTCCCCCACCATTCGGCCAGTTCGTCCGGGGTAATCGCGTTGTCGCCCTGGCCGCCCAGAAGCAGGATCTCGTCGCCGGGCTTGGCCTGTGGGGCCTCGGACACGTCCACGGCAGTCAGCTGCATGCACACCCGGCCGCAGATGGGGACCCGGACGTCGCCCAGGAGCATGAAGCCGGAGTTGGACAGGCTGCGGCCGTAGGCATCGGCGTACCCGGCGGCCACCACGGCGATGCGCATGTCCGCGGGCGCGGTGAAGGTCCGACCGTAGCTCACGGACTGGCCGGCGGCCAGGTCGTGCACGGAGACGATGCGCGTGGCCACCTCCATGGCCGGGGCCAGGCCCTGTCCCAGATGGGCCAGGGAGGTATTCCGGAAGGGATTGCCGCCGTAAAGGGCGATGCCGGCCCGCCGGGAATCGAAATGGGCTGCCGGATGGGCCAGGATGGCCGCGGAATTGGCCAGATTGGTCTCAAAACGCAGCCCCTGGGCCAGAAGCTGGTCGCGGATGGCGGTGAATTCCTGGATCTGGGCCTCCACGTAGTCGAAGTCGCCGGGATCGTCGGCCGTGGCCAGATGGGAGCTGAGCATGACCAGTTCCAGGCCCGGGGTCGTGGCGATGACCCGGGCGGCCTCGGCCGCGTCCCTGCGGGTGAATCCCAGGCGGCGCATGCCGGTATCGCACTTGAGGGCCACGCCCAGGGGCCGGTCCATGTGCCGGGAGACCTCGGCCAGAAGGCGCAATTGGTCCGGATGATGCGTGAAGGGGATGACGTCGTGGAGCCACAGGGCCTGACACTCGTCGGCGTCGACAGGTCCGAGCAGGGACAAGATGCGTCCGGGAACGCGGGATTGGCGCAGGGCGCAGGCCTCGGCCACGGAGCCCACGGCGAAGGTCTCGGCCCCGGCCTCGGACAGGGCCCGGGCCACGGGAAGCAGGCCGTGACCGTAGGCGTCGGCCTTGATCACCGGGATGGTTTCGCCTCCCGGACGGCACAGAAGCCGGTAGTTGGACACGATATTGTGGACCCGGACGCGGGCGCGCAGGGAATTGTACAAGATGGTCATGGGGTGCCGCCTGAAAAAATGGTTTGGGCCGGATTGCCCTGGGCAATGTGGCCGACTCCGGCGGGGATTGCAAGACGGCAGCCCCGCGAGGGGCCCGGAACGAGGGCGAACCGGGACCACTGTTCAAGCGGACGAGGTCGTGATAGCCCGACAGGCATGAACCGAGACGAATCCTCAGCGCCGCGCCCCGCCGCCTCCAGGCCCATCCGCGTCCTGCCGCCCGAGTTGCAGAACCAGATCGCGGCCGGCGAGGTGGTGGAGCGGCCGGCCAGCGTGCTCAAGGAACTGGTGGAAAACAGCCTGGACGCCGGGGCCACCCGGATCGAGGTCACGGTGGAGGGCGGCGGCCGGGGGCTCATCCAGGTCCAGGACAACGGCTTCGGCATGACCCCGGCCGAGCTTCCCCTGGCCGTGACCCGCCACGCCACGAGCAAGATCGCAAGCCTGGCCGAGCTTTCGGCCATCGCCAGCTTCGGGTTTCGGGGCGAGGCCCTGCCGAGCATCGCCTCGGTGTCGCTTTTCCGCTGCGCCTCGGCCTGCGAGGGATACGACGAGGCGGCCATGATCGAGGTCGTCAACGGCCGGATCACGGACCAGGGTCCGGCGGCCCTGACCAGGGGGACGAAGATCGAGGTGAGAGACCTGTTCGCCGGGGTTCCGGCCCGGCTCAAGTTCCTCAAGTCCGAGGCCACGGAGACCAAGCTGTGCGTGGAGACGTTGTGCCGGCTGGCCCTGGCCCGGCTGGACGCGGCCTTCAAGCTGACCTGCGGCGGCCGCACGGTGCACCGCTTTCCGGCCGGGCAGACCCTCGCGGCCCGGCTTTCGGGCATGTGGCCCCCGGCGGTGACCGAGGACCTGATCGAAGTCTCGCTGGAGCACGCCGGGCACCGGGTGACCGGGCTCGCCGGCAAGCCACTTACGGCCCAGGCCCGGGCCGACCGGATGCTCTTTTTCGTCAACGGCCGCCACGTGCGCGACCGGGTGCTGCTTTCGGCCGTGCGCGAGGCCTACAAGGGTCGGCTTCTGTCCCGGGAATACCCCCAGGCCGTGATCTTCGTGTCCATGCCGCCCGAGGATGTGGACGTCAACGTGCATCCGGCCAAGACCGAGGTCCGTTTCCGCGACGAATCGCGAATATTCACCCTGGTGCGCCGGGCGGTGGTCGAGGCCCTGGACCGGGCCAGCGTGATGCGCACCGTGCCCGCGCCCGAGCCCTGGCTTTCCGGGCAGGCCGGGGGGGAGAAGTATCCGGGCTACCGGGACTTCAAGGCCCATATCGAGGAGCAGGACCGGGAGGCCGCCTCCCGCACCCCCTACTGCGGTCCGGCCCCCTTTTCCGAACCGGATTCGTTCCCGCCCGACCCGGCGTCTTCCCTGGCCGGGCCGCCTTCCGTGCGCGAAGGCGGACGCCTTTCCGGGACCTTTCCCCAGGGCGTCCCGCGCAACGTGGATCCGCCGGCCGTGGCCGCCTCCCTGGCCGGCCAGACCCGCGTCCGGGAGCCCGTCCCGTCCGTCGCCGGTCCGGTCTCCGCCAGGCGGGAGCGCCAGGCGCTTTTCGACCGTCCGGTTCCTTCCGGTCAGGACGTTTCCCGCCCCGACGCGGCACGCATCCATGACGCCTCGGCCCCGGCCGGGGTCCTGCCCGGCGGACGTCCGGGAGACGCGGACATGGAATACCTGGGCCAGTTCGCGGACACCTACCTGATCGTACGCCTCAACCGGGAGATCCTGGCCCTGGTGGACCAGCACGCGGCCCACGAGCGGGTGCTTTTCGCGGGCATGGCGCGGGCCGGCAGGCGGGGCCATTCGCGCCCCCTGGGCATCCCGGTCCAGGTCGCCCTGCACGCCTCGGAACAGGCCAGGCTGGAAAAGCTGTGGGACGATCTGCGGGCCGTGGGCTTCGAGCTGGAAAACGCCCGGCCCGGGGTGCTCGGGATCAAGGCCGTGCCTCCCGGCCTGTCCCCGGGCGAGGCCGGGGACTACCTGCGCGCGGCCCTGGCCGGACAGGCCAAAAAGATCGAGGATTTGTGGACGCTTCTGTCCTGCAAGACGGCCATCAAGGCCGGGACGAGGCTCGCCCCGGACGAGGCCCTGGCGCTTCTTTCGGCCTGGCGGGACTGCCCGGAGAGGGACTACTGCCCGCACGGCCGGCCGGTACTGGTGGCCTTCGGGATCTCCGAGCTCGAGCGGTTGTTCAAGCGCAAGAAATAAGGCCGGTCACAGATAGGGATCGTCCGTGGCCAGATAGCCGGTCACGTAGTCCCGGACCGCGTCTTCCAGGGAGGTCATGGGCGCGGCGTATCCGGCGGCCCGCAGCCTGTCCATGCGGGCCTCGGTGAAATACTGGTATTTTCCCCGAAGCGCCGCCGGCATGTCCACGTAGTCGATGCGGGGTTCGCGGTCCATGGCCGCAAAGACCGCCGCGGCCAGATCGTTCCAGGTCCTGGCCAGGCCCGTGCCCACGTTGAACACCCCGCCGACATCGGGGTGTTCCAGCAGCCACCACATGACCTCCACGCAGTCCTTGACGAAGACGAAGTCCCGCTTCTGACCGCCGTCGGGGTAGTCCGGCCGGTCGGATTTGAAGAGTTTGAGGCCGCCGGTGGCCGTGATCTTTTCATAGGCCTTGCACACCACGCTGCGCATCTCGCCCTTGTGATATTCGTTGGGGCCGAAGACATTGAAGAACTTGAGGCTGGCCACCCGGTCCAAAAGGCCCTGGCGCCTGAGCCACAGGTCGAAGAGGTGCTTGGTCAGGGCGTACATGTTCAGGGGTCGCAGGTCGTCCAGGGTCGCCGGATCGTCGTCGAAGCCCTTCGATCCGTCGCCGTAGGTGGCGGCGCTGGAGGCGGTCACGAACCTGGCCCCGCACGCCCGCGCATATCCGCACACGACCTTGGAATACTGGTAGTTGACGCGCATGAGCATCTCGGCGTCGGTCTCGGTGGTGGAGGAACAGGCCCCCATGTGGAGGATCGCCGTGGCCCCGAAGGGATCGCCCCCGGCCTGGATGCGGGAGGAAAAGTCGTCCTTGTGCAGGTAGTCGGCGAAGCGGCGGCCGACCAGGTTCTTGAACTTGTCGTCCGTGCCCAGGTCGTCCACGACCAGGATGTCGTCCACACCCATGGCGTTGAGCTTCCACACGAACGCGCTGCCGATGAAGCCGGCCCCGCCGGTGACGATGTGCATGGCCCCTCCCCTGCCTTTCTTTGTGACGTTTTTTCGGGTTATGGACCGGGGCCGACCGTTTGGCAAGGCGGGACATTTTTACGGCATCCAACACCGTTCTTGCCTCGCCGGTCTTTTTCCACTAATCCCCGGCCCACGGGAGGTCACCATGCTCGCCATCCTCGACTACAAGGCCGGAAACCAGACCAGCGTCCGCCGGGCCCTGGACCATCTCGGCATCCCCTGCCGCATCACCGCCGACCCCGAGGTCATCGAAAGCGCCTCGGGGGTCATCTTTCCGGGCGTGGGCGCGGCCGGGCAGGCCATGGACGAACTGACCCAGACCGGCCTGGATACGGTCATCAAGGCCCAGGTCGACGCCGGAAAGCCGCTTCTGGGCATCTGCGTGGGCTGCCAGATACTTCTCGACTACAGTCCCGAGAACGACACCAGGGCCCTGGGCATCATCTCCGGCGAATGCGCCATGTTCAACCGGTCGCTTGCCGAGGAGGACGGCAGCCCCATCCGGGTGCCGCACATGGGCTGGAACCGCCTGCATAAGGTCCGGGACTGCGATATCCTCGCCGGCATCGAACCCGAGGCCGAATTCTACTTCGTGCACAGCTACTATCCCGTGCCCTCTCCGGAATTCGTCCTGGCCGAGACCTTCTACGGCATCACCTTCTGCTCGGTGCACGGCCGCCCGGGACTGTGGGCCGTGCAGTTCCATCCGGAAAAAAGCGGCCGGCCGGGGTTGAAACTTCTGGCAAATTTCAACGCCTACTGCCGGGAGGCCGCCCATGCTCAGTAAACGCGTCATTCCCTGCCTGGACGTCCGCAACGGCCGGCTGACCAAGGGCATCAAGTTCAAGGGCAACGAGGACATCGGCGATCCCGTGGAAACGGCCCGCATCTACTACGAGCAGGGCGCGGACGAGATCGTTTTCTACGACATCACGGCCTCGGCCGAGGGCCGGGGGATCATGCTCGACGTGGTGGAACGGGTGGCCGCCCAGATATTCATCCCGTTTTCCGTGGGCGGCGGCATCGCCACCGTGGAGGACATGCGGGCCGTGCTCCTGGCCGGCGCGGAAAAGATATCGGTCAACTCCGCGGCCGTGAAAAACCCGGACATCATAAGCCAAGGGGCCCAGGCCTTCGGCTCCCAGTGCGTGGTGGTGGGCATGGACGTCAAACAGGTCCCGGTCTCCGAGACCATCCCCTCGGGCTACGAGGTGGTCATCCACGGCGGCCGAAAGCCCATGGGCCTGGACGCCCTGGACTGGGCCAAGACCGTGGAGGCCCTGGGCGCGGGCGAGATCTGCCTCAACTCCATCGACGCCGACGGCACCAAGGACGGCTACGAGCTGACCCTGACCCGGCTGGTGTCCGACAGCGTGGGCATCCCGGTCATCGCCTCGGGCGGCGCGGGCAATCCGGAGCACATGGTCGCGGCCCTGACCGAGGGCAAGGCCTCGGCGGCGCTTATCGCCTCCATCGTGCACTACGGGGAATACACCCTGCCCGGGATCAAGGAGCATCTGGCCGGCCGGGGGGTCAAGGTCCGCACCGTGTGGTGAGCGCACCCCCTCCGAAACGGCCTTCGACGAAAAACGGCCGCCCCGGTTCGCACCGGGGCGGCCGTGACATTTCGGGCCGCTGAGGGCGGTCAGGCCGGATGGGGCCGGTCCGTGGGCCAGTGCGGGGAGACGAAGGTCCCGGACTTGCCGCCGCTTTTAAACATGAGCCGCACCCCGGTGATCTCGATGTCCTTCTGCACGGCCTTGCACATGTCGTACAGGGTGAGGGCCGCCACGGAGGCCGCGGCAAACGCCTCCATCTCCACGCCCGTGGGCGCGTCGGTGCGGGCCTCGGCCTCCACGAGCACCGTGGAGGCGTCCTCAAGGATCTCGAACCGCACGTCCACGTAGGACAAAGGCAACGGATGGCACAGGGGGATGAGTTCGAAGGTCCGCTTGGCGGCCATGATCCCGGCGATCTTGGCCGTGGCCAGGGCATCGCCCTTAGGTAGGGCCGCGGCCTGCAGAAGCGACAGGGTGGCCGGGGACAGAACGACCCGGGCGGCGGCCACGGCGATGCGCCGGGTGGACTGCTTTCCGCCCACGTCCACCATGCGGGCCCGGCCCTGGTCGTCGATATGGGAAAGGTCCGCGGACATGCGGCCTAGAACTCCGGGACCTTGACCTTGAAGTCGATGCGCTTGGCGGCCTTGGCGTCGGCCTTGGCGTTTTCGAGGTTGCCCATGGCCTGCCAGACGAAGGCCCGGTTGCCCAGGACCTCGGCGTTCTTGGGGTCGATCTCCAGAGCCTTGTTGAAATCGGACAGGGCGTTCTCGTTCTGGCCCATCTGCGCGTAGCACAGAGCCCGGACGTTATAGGCGCTGACCAGGTTTTTTTTCTGGATGCCGTCGGGGACGGCCAGGATACGGCTCAGAAGCTCCACGGCCTTGGGGAAATCCCCCTGGTCGATGGACGACAGGGCGTCGGCGAAATCCTGATCCGGACTGGCGATCGCCGCGAGAGGAAGAGACAGGCACAGCACCGCGGCGAGAAACATGATCCGCGCACATCTTTTCATGGTCAATTCCCCATGGCCTCCTTGGCCTTTTTGAAGAAATCCTTGACCTTCTTCATGGGCTTTTGCTCCTCAAGCGTCTGGAACTCGCGCAAAAGCTCCTCCTGCCTCTTGGTCACGGCCTTGGGAATGCTCACGGTCACGTGGACCAAAAGGTCGCCCTTGTCCCGGCTTCCCGGATGCGGCAGCCCCAGTCCCCGCAGGGCGAGAACCCTGCCGCTCTCGGTCCCGCGCGGGATCTCCATGGATTCGACGCCGTCCAGGGTGGGGACCTCGATCTTATCCCCCAGGATGGCCTGCACCACGGAAATCTCCGTGTGGTAGACCAGATCCTGGCCCTGGCGCTCGAAGACCTTGTCCGGCTCCACCCGGATGACCACGTACAAATCCCCGGGGGGACCGCCGTTGCGTCCGGGTTCGCCCTCGCCGCGCAGCCGCAGGCGCATGCCGTTGTCCACACCGGCGGGCACCTTGACGCTGATTTCCCTGACCTCGGCGGTCACGCCCCGGCCCCGGCATCTGGTGCAGGGTTGGGCGATGACCGTTCCCTGGCCCCGGCATACCGGGCAGGGCACGGCTATGCGGAAAAAGCCCTGGCTTTGGTGCACCTGTCCCGACCCGCCGCACTGGCGGCAGGTCTCGGGCTTGGTGCCCGGGGCCGCCCCGGTGCCGCCGCAATCCGGGCAGGTGACTTCCTTGGGGATCTTCAGGTTCACGTCGGTGCCGGCGGCGGCATCGCGGAAGGCCACGGTCAGATCGTAGCGCAGGTCGGAACCCGCCTGGGGCCGCGGGCCCCGGGCGCCGCGCCCGCCGAATCCGAAAAACTCCCCGAAAATATCGGAAAAAGCGCTGAACACGTCATCGGTGGAGGAGAACCCGCCGAATCCGTTGCCGCCGAGACCCTCCTTGCCGTAGCGGTCATAGCGGGCCCGGGTGTTCGGATCGCGCAGTACCTCGTAGGCCTCGGCGGCCTCCTTGAACTTGGCCTCGGCCTCGGGGTCGTCGGGATTGCGGTCGGGATGGTACTTGAAGGCCATCTGACGATAGGCCTTCTTGATGTCTTCCTCGCCGGCTTCGCGGGAGACGCCGAGAATCTGGTAATAATCAGCCTGGGACATACGTGGTCACAACGGGTGGTTACGGTTCGACGTGGATGCCCGCTTCCTCGATGGACTCGGACGGCAGCACCTCGCCGGCGGCGATCTCCCGGAGCGCCGTGACCACCTCTTTGTTCTTGCATTCCACAAGGGGGGTGTAGCCTTCGCGGTACTGCCTGACCCGCTTGATGGCCATCTGGACGATGAGGAAACGGTTGTTGATCTTTTGCAGGCAGTCTTCGACGGTAATGCGTGCCATTCGTTTCTCCTTGCGCGCCGGACGGATTGCGGCGACGGCCAGGTGGCGTTTGCCTACCCTGGTAAGTCGTTTTTCGGCCGAGTCAAGGTGCCGAAAGCGGGCGGGACACGGCCTTAAGGACAATATGCCCAACGCAAAACTGAAGTTTATATCCCAGACGTTTCCGGATCGTCAAGGGGCGCGGCCGAGGCCGGGCGTCCCTGGTAGCGCACGGCCAGGATCGTGATGTCGTCGGATTGGGGGGCGTCCCCGGCATGGGCCCGCACCGCCGCGAAGATGCCCTCCACCATCTCTTTCGGAGTCCGATGGCGCTTCTCCCGGCAGACGTCCAAAAGCCGTTCGTTGCCGAACAGGGCGTGTTCCCCGTCCATGGCCTCGGTCACGCCGTCGGTGTACACGACCAGCGAATCCCCCGGCACCAGATCGAGCGCGCCGGACCGATAGGGGAAACCGGGCGCGGCCCCAAGCACCAGCCCCCCGGAACGCGGCAGAAAGGCCGTGGTCCCGTCCCCGCGTATCGTCACCGGCAGGTTGTGGCCGGCGTTGGCGTAGTCGAGACGGCCCGTGCGCAGGTCGAGCACGCCGCAAAAGGCCGTGACGAAAAGCCCGGTCTCGTTGTCCCGGGACAGCTTGTCGTTGACCCGGGCCACGACCTCCACGGGACTTCGTTCCGGCCGGGCATAGGCCTTGAACAGGGTCATGGTCACGGCCATGAACAGCGAGGCCGGCACGCCCTTGCCGGCCACGTCGCCGATGACGAAAAAAATCCGGTCCTCGTCCAGGGCGTAATAGTCGTAGAAATCGCCGCCCACCTCCTTGGCCGAATCGAGCATGGCGTACAATTCCACCTCCGGCCGGTCCGGAAAGGCTGGAAACATCCTGGGCACGATGCCCATCTGGATGTCCCGGGCCACCCGCAGCTCGCCCTCGATGGCCTCCTTTTCCGCCCGGGTGCGGCGCTCTTCCAGGACGTTGCGCACGATGGCCACGAACAGGGCCATCCCCAGGGCGTTGGCCGCGAGCATGGGCACGGCGGCGGACCTGACGATGGTCAGGGCGGTGTCCACGGGCCTGCCGAGGAGCGCCCCGAGGGCCATGTGGAGGGTTTCGATGCCCAGGGCCAGGGCCACGGCCTGGGCCGTGCCGGGCAATCGGCCGCCCCGGAACCGGTACACGAGTCCGCCGGCCAGGCCGGCCAGGACCGTGGACAAGGTGCAGCCGTAGCAGGTGGGACCGCCCAGGGTGAACCGGTGGGCTCCGCCGAGGAGGCCCGCCCCGAGTCCGGCCAGGGGGCCGGCCAACAGGCCGGCCAGGGCCGGCCCCAGGTCGCGGACATTGATGTAGGAGCCGAGGAGGCTCACCCCGGACAGGGTGCCGTAGACGGAGAAGGCCCCGAAGACCGCGATGATGACCGCCAGATTTTTGGGCGTGCGCCGCCCGTCGAGGATATCGGCGAACACCCGGGTGCGCGTGAGCCCATAGGCCAGGACCATGATGACGCACACGCCCTGGAGCAACGGCACGAGGTTCGTGGTGATCGAGTCCATGCGTCCCCTAATACGCCAGCCGCCCGAGGGATTTCATGATCAGCGTGGCGCCCATGGAGAACATGCCCATCAGTCCCATTCCGCAGGCGAACCCGGCCAGAAGCACCGGCGCGTACTGCCGCCACATCGTCCCGTACCGCTTGAGGAAGTAGTAACGGCCGACAAGCGCCCCGACCACTTCCAGGATCAGGCCGTGGGGCGTGCTCTGCCCCAGGCCGCGCACGATGCCGTAGACCAGGAGCACGGGCAGGCCGAACACGCTGAGCAGGAAATAGGTCACAAGTCCCAGAAGCGTCCCCGCCCCCACGTACCAGCCGCTTAAGGCCTGGAAGAACAGGGAATTGCCCTCCAGGGTGGAGGTCTGCATGAGCAGGGTGTTTAGGGCCTGCAGATGCCACAGCTCCTGGGCGTAAGGATAGGCCGACGAGGGGATGGGGGCCAGTTGCCAGATGAACTGGGAAAAAAACAGGCTGGCCAGCATGACCACGGGGAAGACCACGATCTCGGCCTTGATGATGCCCCTTAAGCTCGTGCCGGTCAGCTCTATCTCCCGGAAGTCCACCGTGGCCTTGCCGTAATTGTGGATGGGGATGGGCGCGTACCAGATCTCGATGCCCTGGTAGCCGAAAAACCTGGCTCCGGCGATGAAGCTGGCCTCGCGCACCAGCGGCAGGCTCACGAACTGTCCGGCGATGCCCTCCATGCGGGCGGTGATGTAGGACACCGCCGGGGTGTACACGAACCCGTAGAGGATGAAGAATATCCAGGGGAAATTGGGCACCAGCCACAGACACAGGGCGATGTAGGCCAGGGTGGAGATGATATAGATGGCCACCGAGACCCAGAAGTTGATGTCCCCCCGGGCCTTGTTGGAGGTGAAAAGCGCCCGGTACCCCGCGCCGCCAGAACCCTTGCCGAAGGATTTGGCCACCTGCCACACGCCGATAAGCCCGATGGCCAGCCCCAGGCCGATGCCGAAGCTCATGTAGAAGTCGAAGTTGTTGGCGAAGATCGTGTCCACCGTGCCCATGCCGTAGCGCCAGCGGTGCAGGATGCCGTGCTCGAACAGGATCGGGTTGGCCACCACGGTGATGAGAAGCCCGAACAGCCCGCCGATGACCGCCCAGAACGGCAGCACCATGCCCGTGAAAAGGAGCCCCAGGTCGAACTGGATGCCCGTGGCCACGGCCGGCAGCCATTTCTCGGTGTTGCGGGTGAAATCCGCCCAGGGGATGGGGATGATGCGGATGGGCTCGGTGAAGATAAGCCCCGAGACCACGGGGAAAAGGACGTACACGGCCCCGAAGACCAGCCCGATCATGCCGCCTATGGAAAAGACCCGCCATTTCCAGCCGGACTTTTTCTCCTCCGTGGACTCGGCCAGGGCCATGGTGCCCAGGGCCCCCACCGGGGCCATGGGGAAGGGCAGCTTCTCCACGTCCGAGGTGATGCGGTAAAGCGCATAGCCCAGGCCGAAGTGGTCCACCCGCTGCACGATCTGGGACCCGACCAGGAGCAGGATGGGAATGAGCCAGTCGCGATGCAGGAAGGTGCGTTGCAAGAGGGATTCGGAGCCCACGGCCGGGGCCACCCAGGTGGGAATGAACTCGGTCAGCCCGAGCATCTTGGCCGCGTCGGACTGGATCAGGTACTGGTTCCACAAAAGGCCCGAGAACGGCGAGGCCATGGCCGCGCCGGCCATGTAGTACAAGAGGAAGATTTCCTGCTGTTTGAGCTCCGTGTAGGCCCGTTTGGCGATCTCGGCGAACAGGATGATGGTCACCCAGCGCGCGGCGGGACCGATGCCCGTGCCGATGACCAGTTGCAGGTACATGCTGCCGGGCATCATCAGAAAGCCGATGAATACCGCGCCGACGATGGTCTTCCAGTCGAAGCCCTCCTCGAAATGCTTGGGCTGCGGCAGGAGGTCCCGGTATTCTTTCAGTTCCTTGTCGTCGTACATCCGCGCTTCGTCCTCTCCCCGGCCGTGCGGCGGGTCAGTTGGGCAGCACCAGATAGCTCTGGCCGGCGTAGACGCCGATGACGGCGTAGATGCCGCCCATGAGCAGGTCGCCGATGATGAGCCCCACGAAAAGCATCCGCACCCGCCGGAAAAGCGCCACCCCGCCGTAGCGCAGGGTGAGCTGGTTGCACAGCCAGCCCACGAGGAAGCTGAACCACAGGATGCGCATGGCCGAACTGTACATGGTCAGATAGCCGACCGGATGGATGGGCCACCAGTAGAACCGCTGGTAGCAGACCACCAGGACGAGCATGACCGCGGCCCCGGCCACGGCGAATCCGATGATCCATTCGTTGGGTCCGGACGGGGCATCGAGAAGCCGCTGCACGTTCTCGTACACCCCCACCGAGGTCTGGACCTCCCAGTCCGCCTGCAGGTCGCGCAGGCCGTACTTGTGGCACAGGGCCAGCATGGCCGCGAAGGACACGGCCACGGCCAGGACCAGGGCCACGGCCAGTCCCCCGAGCAGGAGCCTTTTTTGGCGGACGTTCTCCCCGACCTTGGAGAAATGCATGAGCGACGGCATGAGCGACTCGCGCAGGTCCACGAACAGGACCTTCTGCATGATCGCGGCCATCATGAGCCCCATGTTGGAGAAGAACCCCGAGCCGAAAAAGGCCAGAAGGCCGTCGGTCGGCGCGGCGGTCAGGGTGAAATAGGCCAGGCCGCCCTGGCAGATGATGCGCGTGGCCACCAGCATGATCACGAAAAAGATGCACAGGAGCAGAAGCGCGGGCACAAGAGACATGCCGAAATACACGCACCAGGCGGCGAGCAGGCCCATCCCGGCCAGGAATCCCCAGAACGACAGGCCGGCCGACATCCATTCGCTCTCGGCGGCCCTGGACCGGCGGAAGGTCACGGCGTCGCGAAAGGCGGCAAACAGGTGCTGCCTGGCCAGCCAGACGATGAACAGGAAAAAGACGCCGTAGGCCCCGATCATCTGGGTCTCGTCGGGCCGGGTCAGGGTCGGGCCGAAGGTCACGCCCAGGGCCGAGGACGGGATCTGGTAGCCGATGACCTCGAAGAGCCCGAACAAGAGGCCTCCGAGAAGGTAGAAGACCCAGAAGCTCAAGGATATCTGACGGGCGGTGAGGTAGGCGAAGCCGATGAACGCCGGATAGAAATAGATGCGCAGCTTGCTGAATCCCGAAAAAAAGCCCGTGGTCGGGAAATAGGGACCGATAAGAAACAGGGTGGGGACCTGGGGCACGGCCGGGTCGTAGAACCCGATGCCGTTTACGGTGTGCAGGAGCACCGGAACGCACAGCCCCAGGAGCAGGTAGCGGTCGGTGAAAAAGCCGAAGGCCCCGCCCTGGTCGTAGGCCTCGGTCATGTGCGCGGGCACCCGGAGCAGGGGGAAGTTCATGCGCTCGTTGGAGATCCATTGCCGGGAAAACAGGTTCACCAGGCAGACCATGACCAGGTAGCACAAAAGGACGAACACCCCCCAGGACGCCAGGGGAACGGCCCAGGACGCCCAGGGGATGTTCGCCAGAATCTCCAGCCAGCCTTGGCGGTAGCCGCCCTCCAGGCCGTTGTACAGGGTCTCCACGGCCGCGGGGTCGGAGGGCATCCAGGCCCTGGGCGCCAGGGGGGTCAGGACCTCCTTCCACCTGTTGCCCACTGTGGCGAAATGGGTCGAGGCCGTGATGTTGATGAAGAAGGTCCGGACCAGGCCGGTAAAGGCGATTCCCGAGACCACGACCATAAACCCCCAGGAGACCAGGAGCTCAAGGCCTGTCAGGACCGGTTTCTTCCTGAAAAAGAGCCTGGAGGCCAGGGCCGCGGCCAGGGTGAGCAGGATCAGGATGAAAAACGGGGCCAGGGGGAAGTGGCCGCCCCCCAGGGGGGTAGCCGCCAGGTACATGTTGTTGAAGGGGGTCACGGCACAGATGGCCAGCCCCAGGACGATCCCCAGGATCACGCTCCGCGCCCGGATCATGCCCCGACCTCCGTCATCCGGCCTGGGCCGGCCGCGCCGCGCCGCGTCATTTCCCGAATCCGGACCGGCATCAGCGCCCCTCCGTCTGCCGCGCGGCGAACCCCGCGACGATGATCTCCTCGTAGGACACCTGGGCCTCGGGGTCCAGGGAACGCCACACCAGAAGCTGCTTGCGCAAATTGTTCAAGAATCCCTTGTTCAGACGTTTCCACATCCCCGCCTCGCCGGCCTTGCGTTCGAGGGTCACCTCGATGTTCATGAACCCCGGGTTCCTCATGTCCGGCAAAAACAGGATGTCCACACGCTGTTTGATGCCGAAATCAAAGGGGGCCAGCCACACGGTGGCGGTCAGCCGGAAGCAGGACTTGAGTTCCGAAAAGGCCGTATCCACCTGCCCCGGGTGCGGTCCGCCGCCCTGCTCCCAGGGGCACAGGAAGGAAAACTGGACGTCGTCCGTGGAAAAAAGCCCATGGGAGATGTCCTGGTGCGAGGTGTAGTAGTCGAGCAGGAAACCTCCGGCGTATTCCTGTTCCCGGATACGCATGAGAAAGGGCAGACGCAGGGTGATGGACCCGTTTTTCGGCTCGGGCAGGCTCCAGGAGCGGTTGACGTCGGGAATGGCGATCTCCCCGGCCACCTTGGAGGGGTAGATGACCGACAAGAGGACCACCGCGATGACCAGGAGCATGGCCGCCACCCCGGCCAGGGAGGAATAGTTGGCGGTCATGCCGGCCCAGACCGAGGTTCCGGACAAAAGTCCGGCCGCGACCTGGGCCAGGAGGTATCCCAGGACGGCGCTTATGACCGCGAAGGCCAGGGCCTCGGCGATGAACAGGAAGGAGACGTGGGTCGGGGCCAGGCCCACGGCGGTGTACACCCCGATCTCGCGTTTGCGTTCGTAGACGCTGCCGATCATGGTGTTGAGCACGATGCACACGGAGATGACCAGGGGGATGATGATGTTGGGGACCCCGGCGTAGCTCAAGGTGTCCGTGGAGTGGTAGACGAAGGTGCCGTCGGGTTCGCCGGCGAAGATGGCCAGCCCGAAGCGGTCCGCCAGATTCGAGGCCAGATCCGTGGCGCTCCCGGCGGCCGGGGCGTCCCCGGCCGGTCCGGCGGTCGGCGCGCCCGCGGCGGTCTCCGGGAGGGAGACGGAAATGGACTTGAGTTCGCCGCCAAGGCCCATGAGCACCGTGAAGGGGATGATGGCGGTCAGATCGCCGTCCACGTGCTGGTAGCGGCTTTGCATGGAGCGCACGTCCTCGCCCGATTCCATGGCCTCCTTCTCGGCCTCGGTGGCCTCCATGGCCGCCTCGCTGGGAAAGACCACCGGGGTGAGCGGTTCGCCGTCCAGGTCGTGCATTCCGTCCAGGGCGTTGGGACCGAACACCCCCACCACCCGCATATCCATGCCGAAAAGGCGGACGCGGTCCCGTCCGGGTTCGAGCGGGGCCACGCCGAGACGCGCGGCCACGCCCTGCGGCAGGATGACGGCCATGCGTTCGCCGGGCTCGAACCAGCGCCCGGACGAAAGAATACGGGACATGCGGGCGGCCTCGCCGCCGTATGTCGAAAGCCCCATGACCCCCTGGACCGGGGCCTGTCCCGAGGCGGAGACGACTTCGCCCATGCCCGGCTGGGTCTTGTCCTTCAACTCGTACCAGGCAAGCGGCGAGACGTTCCCGGAACCCGGGAACATATCCCGAATAACGGCCAGGGCCTCGGGCGGCAGGCTGCGCCAGCCGATGTTTTTCAGCAGGACCCCCTGATAGGGCGCGTCGTCGCGGTATTTGACCGCGCCCTCCTGGCGGGTGCTTTTGACCGCGGTGAAGCTCATGATGGTGAACGTCAGGATGATGAGCGTCAGGCAGGTCAGCGTGGTGCGGATCTTGCGGCGCCGCAGGTTGCTCACACCGATGACGAAGGCCGCGGCAAAGGCCTTGAGCCCCCCGATCTCCGAGGTCTTGACGTGCATGGCCCGCTTCTGCAGGTTGCCCATCTCCCGCTCGAACCTAAAAAAGATGATCATGGCCACCACAAAGGACAGGCCCAGGATGAAAAAGGCCAGAATGACCACCAGCGGGCTGTAGGTCAGCCGAAAGGCCGGATGCACGTTGTAGACCACGGCGATGACCGCGGCCAGGACCCCGCAAAAGGCCAGGATGCGCTTGTGGATGTCGGCGTAGCAGAAAAGCACCCGCTCCAGGCAGTAGGCGAAGGGCACGAACAGGGCGATGTAGAAAAGAACCCCCAAGAGCACGTCCTTCTGAGTCTTCTCCACGTCGTTGTACACCCGGGTGGCCAGGGCCCAGCTGGCCCGGGCCGCGGTGACGAAGGCCCCGTAGGCCTGGCCCGCGAGGTCCTTCTCGGCCTTTTTCAGATATCCGACGCCCTGGCTTTCCAGTTCCCGGATGCGTTCATTGAAGATGCCGTGATCCTCGAGATTCTTGATCCGAGGGGCCAAAAGCTCCCACATGTCCCGGGCCGCGGCCATCTCCGTGACCGGCAGGATGGGCCAGGCATCCACGGAATAGCCCGTGCCGTGCGGGTCCTTCGGGGAGGCGTTCAAAAGGATCATCTTGCGGGCCAGGACCGTATCCGAGAGGATAAGCTTGTACGTGGTCCCGGGTTCCAGAAAAAGGCTCAAGAGGGTGGAATCCAGGGTGTCCAGGCGGCTGAACCAGGAGCGCATGGGCGGGGCCTCGCGCCGGCCGTCGAGAAGCTCGATCTTGGTGAAATACCGGAAGGTGCGCGGGTCCAGGGCGGAGAAAAGCGTGCTCTGGTCGCATCCGAACATGATCAGGTCGGTTTCCATGAAGTCCCGGGCCATCTTGACCCGGTAGGCGTCCTTGCCGGTCTGTTTCTTGTCCACGGCCCAGACCGCCTCTCCGGTGTCCGGATCGAAGAGGAACCCCTCGATGACGGCCTTGTCCAGGACGTATTTGCTGCTCGAAAGGCCGTGCACCCGGAAGACGCCCTTGGCGTCGGCCATGGCGTAGAACCGGGACTTGCCCTGGTAGACCAGAAAGACGGTCCCGGGGGCGGGCCGTTCCGGAAACAGTTCACCCTGGCGGATGAAGTTGGCCCGGCCGACAAGCGTGGCCAGCACGTTGCGGGGCCGCTTGTCGCCGGGATCGAAGGGCGTGGAGCACACGGCGGCCAGAAGCCCGGCGACGAAACGGGCCTGACGGTCGAGAAAGGCGAAATCCACCCTCTCCACCGTGTCCTCCGGGGTGCCCCACAGGGACCGGGCGTCGTTGACCGTGGCCAGGGTCAGGCCCAGGATGCCGGCCCTGGCGCTGACCTCGCCGCCGAGCCTGGGCTTGTCCACGAGATAGCTTTGCCACGGCCGCCGCCGGCTCTGGCGCAGGGCGTCGCGGTAAAACGGCTCGCCATCCCCGGACAGGCCCAGAGAGGATTCGATGGAGGCCGCCGTGTCGGCCAGGAACCGGCCGATCTGGCCGTACGACTGGGAGATGTTCACCTCGGGCTTGAGGTCGTAGGTGAAGCCGTCGCAAAAGCCCCCCACCCCGTTGCCCCGGCTCGACAGATGCAGGGACACGGCGGCGAAAAAATCCTTGTCGCCGACCATACGGCGCAGGTCCCGGGTGCTTTGCATGCATCGCAGATGGTCCCGGGCGCTTTGGATGTCTTTCTCAAGGCGGGCCATGGTCTGGGGGATGAGGCCCAGAAGGATCCGCCGCTCCTCGGGGCTGGCCGTGGAAAAATCCTCCAGCCAGACCAGACGCCGCAGCACCCGCCGCTCTTCGGCCAGGGCCACGGCCTGCGGACTCTCGATCGTCCCCCGGGCCTCCAGGCGAAGGCGCATCAGCCGCATGGTCAGGGAATCCACCGCGTCCTTGAGGCTGACGGCCAGGGCCTGGCTGACGGCCGGCGACAGGAGGGAATCCCCCGCGCCGCCCGCGTCGAGGGCGGCCTTAAGGGCCTTTTGGGTGGCCGTATCCCGATCGATATCGTTTTTGAGGTCCCGCACCACGACCCGCAGGTCCCGTCCCTTGGTCCGTAAGGCGGTGATCAGTTCGCGCATTCCGGCCATCTCCCGTCCCTGGCCGGAGGTGGCGGCCAAAAGCACCGAGCGGGCCGGAGGCGCGGCCTTGAACTCCAGGGCCAGACGCAGCAGCGCCGTCAGGGAGGCGGCCTGATCCGCCCCCGGAGCCAGCCCGGGCACGAAGGCCCCGGTGTCGTAGGGGGCCTCGATCAAAACCACCTCGTGGGCCCTGTCCGGATCGCTCCCCGGGATGAACAGATAGATGTTCTCGGCCACAGTCGGCCGCCACTGCGACGAGGCCGTGATCCGCACCTCGGGCGCTTCGAACGAGGGGCTCTCGAAATCCCCGAAGATCGCCCTGGCCTCGGCCAGGGACAGATAGAACCTGGGGAAGCGGATGGGGGTCAGTTCGAACTTGTCGCGATAGAATCCGGCCGTGGACGGCCCGTTGTCCACGCCCCGGTCGATATACACCAGGGCCTTGGCCCCGAGCTGGGCGGCATTGATCCAGTTCTTTCCGGAATCGAGCTCCATGATGACGATCCGCCCGCCGATCTCCCGTCCGGACAGATCCCCGAAGGTCCCGCGGCCCCCGTAGACCACCCTGCCCGTCATTCCCTGGGACGGCACGGCCCCGGGAGTCAGGGCGTTTAAGTCCGTGGGGTGGGCCCTGGCGGCGTTCTCCCGTCCGGCGACCTGGATCTCCACCGGGCCATGGCCCAGAAACGGCAGGTGATAGGCCTGCCGTCCGGCCTCGCCCAGGCCCAGGGAGGAGAAAAAGTCGAAGAGGAAGTCGGCCATGGCCTCGCCGCCAGGCGTGCCGGCCCGGCGATCCCCCAGGGCGGCCATGGCGCTTATGACGGAGCGGTCGAAGTCCTCCCCGGCGGCGACCGGCATCGTCTCCATGACCGCGCGCCGGGGCGTGTCGTTCGTGTGCCCTTTGCCCGCGCCGCGCGTGGCGGCCCGGCCCGAAGCGCACACCAGGATCATGACCGCGCACAGCGCAAGGACGGCGCAGACCTTTCCGGCCGCCCGGCGCGGCGGTCCAGCGCGAAAACCCCTTGCCTGGTATCCGGTCATGCGCGGCCCTATGCTTCCTTGGAGGAAATGACGCCGACGGAAATGTTGAGCTGGTCGCGGCTTTCGACCTTGTCGATGCGCCCGTCGCGGATCCAGACCACCCGGTCGGAGACGGCCAGCATCTTGTGGTCGTGGGTGGCGGAGATGACCGTGACCCCGCGTTCGCTGCTTAAGTGCTTGAGCAGGGCGATGATCTCCTCGCCGGTGCTCAGGTCCAGGTTGCCGGTGGGCTCGTCGGCCAGGATGATGGCCGGGGTGTTGGCCAGGGAGCGGGCGATGGCCACCCGCTGCTGCTGGCCGCCGGAGAGTTCGTTGGGTTTGTGGGCGTGGCGTTCCCGAAGCCCCACCAGGCCCAAAAGCTCCAGGCCCTTCTCCACGGCCTCCTCGTTGGACAGGCCGGCGAAGATCATGGGCAGGGTGACGTTTTCCAGGGCGGTCATGACCTGGATGAGGTTGAAGGTCTGGAAGATGTAGCCGATCTTGCGGTTCCTGAGCCAGGCCAGCTCGTAGGCGTCGAGTTGGGCGATGTCCACCTCGTCGATGTACACCTTGCCTGTCGAGGGCTTGTCCAGCCCGCCGATCATGTTGAAAAGCGTGCTCTTGCCGGAACCGGAAGGCCCCATGATGGACAGGTATTCCCCGGCCTGGATGGACAGATCCACGCCTTTCAAGGCCTGGACGACCTGGGTGCCCATGCGGAAGGTCCTGGTGACCTCCGAGACCCGAACGATGTTGTGTCCTGTTTCCATCCGTCCCTCGCGAAAAACGCCGCGCGGTCCAGACGACCGCGACCGGAAAAACCACCCCGCCTATTCCTGGACGCGCATGGCCTCCACGGGCCGCATCCTGGCGGCCACCACGGCCGGATAGATCACGCCCACCAGACTCAGGACGAATCCGACGCCCACGGCCGCGGCCACGGTCAGGGCCAACGCCCCCCAGGAAAGATGGACCACGGCGGCCGTGCCGAAGCGCGCGAGCCCGGCCAAAAGGGCGGTCGCGGCCCCGAGCAGCGCGCCCAAAAACGAGCCGGCCAGTCCCTGCATGCCGGCCTCCAGCAAAAAAAGACGCAGCACGAAGCTGTCCAGGGCCCCCAGGCATTTCATGGTCCCGATTTCCCGGAACCGTTCGGTCACGGCCATGAGCTGGGCGTTGACGATCCCCACCGTGCACACCAAAAGGGACAAAATGACGATCCAGCGCTCCTTGGCCCCGGTCGCCACCCCCTCGGGGACCGCCCCGGCGGCCCCGCCGCCAGGCCCTCCGACCGGCGGAAGGTCGTAGCCGGCCTTGACCAGGACCGCCCGCAACTCCGGGTCTCCCGAGCGCAGAAGCCCGGTGGCCACGTCCGCCCCGGTCAGCACGAAGCCCAGAAAGGCCACGGCCAGGATGAGTCCGATCACCGTGATCATGGACCTAAAAAACCGGACGCGGATGCTTTTTATGCTGATTTCCAGGGACTTGCGAAAAGGGAGGACGACCTGGCGGGAAATTTTGGTCCCACCCGTGTCGAAAAAAGCGGAATCGGCGCGGCCGTTGGCCATGAAACAGTCCCGGGTTCGCGGTTGCTCGGCGTTCCTGCCGGCTTTTTACAGGAACAATTCCAACCTATCAAAAAGTCCGGCCGTATGTAACACCAATGATGGCGGTATCACGGATATGTCATCCAACCGCCGGAGAAACGCAACCCCGCGCGCCACGCGCGGCGACCCGGCGTCCATGCCGACGACCGCCGGTCATTTTTTCGCGGCGCGGCGTCTGGGAATCTCGATGCCGTATTTCTGGATCTTGTAGTTGAGGGCCCGGCGGCTCACCCCCAGAAGCGGCGCGGCGTCCTTTTGCACCCAGGCGGATTTTTCCAAGGCGCGGATGATGGCGATCCGTTCGCTCTCCTCCAGGGACAACGGATCACCCCCGCCGGCCATGGGCCCACGGGCATCCGCCCCCCCCGCCGGGACCGGGGAGGCGGCCATTGTCTCCGAAGGGGACAACTGGAGGTCTTCAGGCCGCAAAACGCCATCAGAGCACAGGACCACCCCTCCCTCCAGGGCGTTTTTCAGCTCGCGGACGTTTCCGGGCCAGGAATACCGCAGGATGGCGGCGGCGGTATCCGGATGCAGGGTCACCGGGGGGATGCCCTGGCGGCGGCAGAACTCCCGCACGAAATGTTCGGCCAGGATCGGGATGTCCTCCCGGCGTTCGCGCAGGGGCGGGACGTGGATGGTCACCACCTTGAGGCGGTACAGAAGGTCCTCGCGGAACCTGCCCGCGGCCACCTCCTGGAAGATATCCGCGTTGGTGGCGGCGATGACCCGGCAGTCGACCTGGATCTCCCGCACGTCGCCGATGCGCCGGATCTTGTGGTTCTCGAGAAAGCGCAGCAGCCTGGCCTGCATCTCGGCGCTGATGTTGCCGATTTCGTCCAGAAACAGGGTTCCCTGGTGGGCCTGTTCGATAAGGCCCTTCTTGTCCTTGACCGCATGGGTGAAGGCCCCCTTGACATGGCCGAACAGCTCGCTTTCCAAAAGGCCGGCGGGAGTCGAGCCGCAGTCCACGATCAGAAGCGGCCCATTGCGGCGGGGGCTTTTTTCGTGGATGTGGTGGGCCACCAGTTCCTTGCCCGTCCCGGACTCGCCGAGCACCAGGACGTTGACATCCCGGGCGGCGACGCGCTCGACCAGGGCGGTCAGTTCCCGCATGGCCCGGCTCTGCCCCACCAGGGCGGCCCCGATTCCAGCGGGCGTCGTGTCCTGCGCAACGGTCTTAAGCAGGATGCCGGCCACCTTGGACAGAAGCTCCCGGCCGTCGAAAGGCTTGGTCAGGTAGTCCACGGCCCCGTGCTTCATGGCCTCCACGGCCCCGGAGATGCTGCCGTGCGCGGTCAAAAGGATGATGGGCAGTCCGGGATGCAGACGCTCCACGTTTTCGAGAAGCCTCATCCCGTCCATGCCGGGCATCCGGACGTCGGAGATGACCATATCCACCGGTCCGGCCTTGAGCCGGTCCAGGGCCTCCTCGCCGCTGACGGCCCGACTGACGAGGTAGCCGGCCGAGGCCAGCCTGGCGTCGAGCACCTCCAGGATATGGGGATCGTCGTCCACCACCAGGACGGTTTTCCCTTGAAATTGCGAGTGGTTCATAATCGCATCAATAGCTGGAAAGGCCTTTCTTTTTTTCCTGGATTTCCCGATGGATCTCCTCCAGGGCCTGAACCTGGCGCTGAATGATCCGTCGGACCTCCTCTTCTTTTTCCTGAAGCCGTTTGTCGCACTCCCGTTCGCAGGCGGCCTTGAGGTCCTTCACCAGAAAAGCGGGCCGATAGTTGGACAAAAGCCCGGCCATGAGCCTGGGATCCTCGCCGTCGCCGCCGGGAGGCGAGGCCGCCCGCCATGATTCCCACAGCGCCTTGGCCTTGGCCAGTTCCTTCTCATCCTGAGCCAGAAGCAGCCTGGCGCAGGCCAGGCCGTACAGGGCGCGGCGCCGGGAGGGCTCGTCCACGGCCCCCAGGTGCGCCTGCTCGAAAAGGGTGGCGGCCAGTTCCGCGTCACCGCCGAGAAGCGCCGTGACCCCATCGACGTACCTGGGGTCCTCGGCCTTGACGAGCGGTTCCTGGGGCTGGGAGACGGACGCCGACGCCGGCGAGGCCGGGGGCTGCTGGGCCTTGTCCGCGCACCCGGCGAGAAAAACAGCCGCCGCGACGGCAATGGCCAAAACAGTGCCCGAAATTCTGTTGCGACCCTGCATTTCCACGTCCCTATCCTCTCTCTCCGCCCACTGGAATTGTAAAGTAAAATGTGCAGCCCTTGCCGGCCCTGCTGGTCAGCCATATCTCGCCGCCGTGGGCCTCCACGATGGTCCTGGCGATGTTCAGGCCCAGACCGATGCCGTCGGTGGTCTTCTTGGTGGCCACCCCGCGATAATACTTGTTGAACACGTTTTGCTGCTCCTCCTCGGGAATGCCCGGGCCCTCGTCCGTGACGCTGAAAAGGGCCTTGCGCCCCCCGTCGGCCATCTCCAGCCCCATGGTGATCACGCTGTCCCGGGGGGAAAACTTGACCGCGTTGCCGACCAGGTTCAGCAAGGCCTGGCCCAGAAGCTCCTCGTCGCCGAGGATGAGCGGAATATGGCCGCCGACGCGGGCCTCAAGCGAAATCCCCTTGGCCTCGGCCGAGGGCGAGGCCTTGTCCATGACCTCGTCCAGAAGCTCCGCCGGGCCGAGCGGGGCCAGATTGATATCCACGATCTGGGAGGCCATGCTGGAAACCCGCATAAGCCTCGTCAACAAATTGGAGATGCGCTCCAGTTCGTCCCCGGCGATGTCCAGAAACCGTTTCTGACGCTCGTTGACCTCGCCGAACACGTTCTCCTTGATCAGATTGACCGATTCCCGGATGGAGGTCAGGGGGGTGCGGATCTCGTGGCTGAGCATGTCGATGAAATCCGTGCGCATCTTCTCCTCTTCCTTGAGGCGCATGGTCATCTCGTTGAAGGCCGAGGCCAGCTCCCCGAACTCGTCCTTGGAAAACACCCGGACCGGTTCGAGCTTCCCGGAGACGGAAAAGGCCCGGATGCCGCGCCGCAGTTCCCTTAAGGGCCGGCTTACGGTGAAAACCAGATACCCGATGCCCGCCAGGGCCACGGCCACCGACACGATGAGCCCGTTCACGCCCCGGCTCACGGATTGCTCGCTTAGGGCATACAGATCCCGCATCCCGGTCTCGATGACCCGCTCGTTTTCGCGCCGCGCATCCAAGATGATCTCGATCCAGCGATTGAGCTTCTCCTGCGGCACCCACGGATCGCCGGGAAGGTCCGCCCCGGCGGCCAGGTCGGGAAACTCGGCCTTGAACTCCCCGTGCAGCCCCTCCCAGACAGAGAAGCCCTCGTAGCGAAACCACAGGATGCTCCAGATGGCGTTTCGGTATTCCTGGAGCGCGGCCAGAAAAGACTTCTTGTATTCGTCCTCGCGAAGCACCCGATACTTCTTCTGGTTTTCCTCCATGGACAGCAGGCTGTCGATCATGCGCTGGGAAATGGACAGGACCTCGAACCGGACCTTCACGATGTCCCGGGTGATGTCCACCGTGTCCCGAATGGAGATGAAAAGGGTCGAGGTCGTGAAATAGCTGATGGCCAAAATGACCGTAAAGACGAAAAAAAGCTTGAAGGGGATGCCCAGGCGGCCGATCTGTCGTCGTTTGGGATGCATGACAAGCTGCCCGCCGCTTCCCGCGCCATCCGGCCGCGTCTCATGTTTGCGAGGCGACATGGCCACGGCCTGGTGAAAACGCGCCGTGTGACGTCGCCGCCGGGAACCGCCGGCCGCGCCCCGCCGGACCGGCTATTTCGCGGCGAAAATTTCCTTTTCGAAGATATGGGGCCGGCTGACGTTGCTCACGATCAGACGCTGACTGCTCGTCGCCGTGAGCACGACCTTGCCGTAGCCGAAAAGCCCGCCGAAAACGCCGGGTTCGGACTTGACCGACTCGATTTTCGACAGATCCATGGAAAAGGACCCGAACACGGCGTCGTCACAGATGAGCCGTTTGGGAGTAACGGCGATCCGCAGGGTGAAAAAGGAAAAAAGACGCACGGCGGCCATGATGGCAAAGACCAAAAACAGGGAATAGCGAATGACCCAGACCGTCACGCTTATGATCTTGGGCAGAAACTTCTCGATCTCCTCCGGGGCCTTGAAGGTCAAAAGACCCCGCAGCATGTCGCCGCTGGACCACGCCGCCACCGCCAGAAGCAAAAAGATCGCGGCCTTGACGAACACGACCCAGTGTTTCCCCGTGCGGAAGCGAATCTCCTCTCCCTCATATACCAGAGCGCTCAGGCCCATCCCTTCCCTCCCCCGAATCGCGTCGACATCGCCGCATGGCTGGGAAAAAAACGACGCTCCCGGCGACGGCCGACGCGTCAAAAAATCAAATTATCCCATATAGCCGGAAATGGCAAAACGTTCCTGGGACCCGGACCTAGAACCACCGCCACCCCATAAGCGCGGAAATCCAGGCCGCGACCACGCCCGCCACGGCCAGACCTCCCAGGGCCCGATCGAGCCCGGAGGCCGCGACACGCCAGCCCCCGCGACGGGCCATGCCCATGGCCGCGCCAATCGCCGCGCCGACGGCGAACCCCAGAAAATGTCCGCCCAGGTCGATCTTCCCCGGCGCGTCCTCCTCCCCCGCGCCCAACAGCGCCAGGAGCATCAACCCGGCGCCGAACGGCGCCACGCCGCGCCAGGACAGCCCCCGCGTCCTGGCGACGCTGACCAGCCCCCCCAGGACCCCCAGGGCCCCGAACACCGCCGTGGATGCCCCCAGAAAATGATGCCCCGGCCCCTCGATCAGGGCCTTGAGGCAGTTGCCGCCGGCCCCGGCGAGAAGCGCCAGGAAGAACCCCGCGCCCACCCCGGTCTCGCGGCACAAAAAGGCCATGAAAAGCCCCCCCACCGCGACGTTGCCCAAAAGGTGCGCGCCGTCGGCATGCAGGGTCAGGGCCGTGACCGCGCGCCACCACTGCCCCGAAAACAGCATGGCCGCGGTGTCTCCCGCGCCCAAACGCACGAAATCCAGACGCCTGCCCCATATGACCGGGTTGGACACGAGAAACACGAAAGAAAACCCGATCCCGGCCATGACCCAGGCCACGGACCGGGCCGGAACCGGCCTCGGAACAGGCGGCGGCCCGCCCCCTCCCCGGACGTTCTCGCTGACGTAGGCCCGGATCTCGTCCACGGCCCTGTCCGCCAGCCGGCCGGGGACACCGATACGCCAGATATCCCCGTCCTGGAAAAGCCTGTGCGTCACCCCCCGGGCGCTCAGCACCAGGGACCATTCCCGGGCGCGCTTTTCCGTCACCCCCGCCGCGCCGTCCCCGAACACGTCGCCGGTGATGTCCCGAAAGGCGTCACGCCTAGGAAAGAGCCTCCTGCCGAACCTCGAAAGCGCCTCTCCAAGCGCGTTCCCCTTGTGTTCGCCTTCGTCCCCGCCCACGTCTTCGCTTCACCCGCGCTCTGGTCTCTGCTATGACACCGCCCATGGACGCAAGCCCACGCCGGTTCTCCACTTTCTTCTTCCTGGCCGCCCTGGCCCTTTCCCTGTCTCTGGCCTACATCGTCCTGCGGCCCTTCGTCCACCTTATCGTTCTCGGCACGGTCCTGGCCACCCTGTTCCATCCCGCCTTCCGATTCCTGCGCGGCAAATGGCCCGGACACGACTCCCTGGCGGCTCTGGCCACGGTGGCCATGGTGGTCCTTTTGCTCATCGTGCCCCTTCTGGTCCTGACCGGGGCCCTGCTCAACCAGGGCATGCAGACCCTGTCCGCCGTCCAACTCTGGCTTCAGGAAAACGACCTGGAAACCCTGCTCTCCCAGGAACACCTGATGCCCTACCTCGAGTGGGTCAAAACCCACCTCCCCTTTCTCGACCTCTCCAAAATCGACCTGCAACAGGATCTGGTCGAACTGACCCGGCAATCCGGCCAAATCATCCTCGACGCCGGCACCACCCTGCTCGGAAACGCCCTGAAGCTGAGCATCAACTTCTGCATCCTGATCTTCATCCTGTTCTTCCTCATCCGCGACGGCGAATCCATGCTGGCCCGCATCAAATACCTCATGCCCCTGCGCGAGGAACAGGAGGATCGGATCATCCGGCAATTCGGAAACGTCTCCCGCTCCGTGGTCATGGGCAGCTTCCTCATCGCCGTGTGCCAGGGCCTGGCCGGAAGCCTGGGACTCTACATCGTGGGCATCCCGCCCCTTTTCTGGGGCTTCATGATGGGCTTCACCTCGCTTGTTCCCGTGGCGGGCACGGCCATCATCTGGATCCCCGCCGCCATCTACCTCTCCCTGATCGGCCAGTGGGGATGGGGCCTGTTTCTCGCGGCCTGGGGGATCATCATCGTCTCGGGCATCGACTCCGTCCTGCGCCCGCTTCTGCTCAAGGGCCGCTCCAACATGTCCATGTTCTACGTCTTTCTCTCCATCCTCGGCGGCATCAACTACTTCGGGGCCCTGGGCATCCTCTACGGCCCGCTCATCGTCAGCCTGGCCATGGTCATGCTGTCCATCTACTCCGAAGCCTACCGCCAATGCCTCGACAGCCGCGACTGACCCCGGGGCCGCCGCTCCGGACCCCGCGCAGCCGGGGCTGCCGCCCCGGACCCCGCCCGGGGGGAATCATTCCCCCCGGACCCCCTGACTCCGG
>Ga0067045_1002896_pt1 | contig 63356 bp, 51 predicted proteins | sample TerdegcTABiofilm_FD_59184 | JGI IMG/M metagenome (GOLD analysis project Ga0067045, IMG submission 59184) | Combined Assembly of (Gp0054472, Gp0054536) Wastewater bioreactor microbial communities from Singapore -Terephthalate degrading...
TTGTCAAATCCACCAGCACTCATATTTCCTACATCATAATATATACCAACAGATTGACTGCCAATTCTGTCAATCATGTCAGTCATTTTTTCAGGAGAAATCGTCATTTCAAGGGCTAATATAATCCTACATTCCTCAGCAATTGGCACTAATTCACATATATTCTCAATCACTCGATTTTGATCATCTTCATTCTTAATCCTATTCTTCCCAAAGAAAGAGATCAAAACAACCCCTGCATTTAAATCCCTTGCTGAAAATATAGCATCTCTAAAATCTTGCATAATTATATCTTTGCCAATCTCAGCATAATCCACAAGCCCAAAATCCCTTGATGATCCAACACAAATGCCTGAAAGCATTACGCCATTTACCTCAAGAGCATCCTTGATCTCACTTATCTGTGTATCTGTATATGGCTGATGTTTACCGTCCAGCTGTGTCTTTGTGATTAGCTCAATCGCATCAAACCCCCAGTATCCAGCACGCTCAATAGCCAACAGATCGTCATCAGTTCCAAAAACTTCCTGCATTGCACTAATTTGCATACTTCACCTCTTTATTAAAAGATCGCAATTATCAATCAATATGTTTCGTATTGACAATAACATATCTGCATTTTATAATCAATAGAAATTCTTACTTACCATAATACTTATCGGTATATTTTGCAAATACATTAGTCTGGAGGGAACAAATGGGAATAAATACCAGAGATTCTTTCTTCCCGATCATGGCTTGGGGAACAGCTCCTGGGGATCTTAGCGTTCTTAATGAGATGTTCGAATGCGGATTGACTATAGCAGGATTTGTTTCACCAGAAAACCTTGATATAGTCAATAATGCCGGTATGCGCGCATTTGCTATGGATCCCCGAGCCTCTGGCTATGATTTCACTAATATTAACCCTGACAAAATAACTGACAATGTCACAAGCCTTGTAGATGAAATTGGCTCACATCAGTCCCTAATAGGTTATTATATAAAGGACGAGCCTAATATCAGTGAATTTTCAGGTCTAGCAAGTGTGTCAGAGTTGTTTCAGGAATTATCACCGAACAAGATACCATACATTAATCTCTATCCAAATTATGCAACCGCAAACCAACTAGGAACAGAGGACTATTGGGAATATCTTGAATACTATATTAATACAGTCAACCCTCCAATAATCAGCTATGATCACTATGCTTTAATGGAAAATGAACCACTAAGAGAAGGTTATTTTTCAAATTTGGAGGCGATAAGATTAGCATCTATAAAATATAAACGTCCTTTTTGGAACGTTATTCTATCAACAGCCCATTTTGCATATAGAGAACCAACCTTTGCAGATATACGATTTCAAGTATTCACAACCCTTGCTTATGGAGGGAAAGGCATCAGCTATTTTACATACTTCGCACCAAAATCAAGTAATTGTAGGATGGCGCCAATCGATCAATTTGGAAATCGCACACCAACATGGAATTATATCCAAAATGTCAATCTGTCAGTCCAAATGCTTGCACCAATTCTATTAAACCTAACATCAACAGGCGTTTACCATATAGGTGATGTTCCAAAAGGATGTCTGACACTTCCGGGCAATACACTGACAAGGGCGGTTTATGGCAATGGAAACTATGTATTGGGCGAGTTTATCCATACCAACGGTTCTAATTATATTATGATAGTTAGCAAAGATTTCAATAATTCTGCCAATTTCCGCATCGAACTTAACGATCCTAATAGCCAAATATATCGCATATCATCCTATACAGGCAATATTGAGGGGCTAATTGATGAAGGTGATTGGCTAGCACCGGGTCAGGGTGTATTATTGCAGGTCTCGCCCAAAGGCATATAAACAAAAATTTTCCCTTCCGAAAGAGGGAATAGAGGGGATTTTTCAATTAGTTACATAAGAAAGGAGAAGCACATTGGATCATCTTTCCCCAATGCATTCAATATGCTGTAAATGAAAAATGGTTAAAATAGGTATGCTGAGCTTTGCTCATGTTCACGCAAACGGCTACGCAAAACAGGTTCTTGATAATGAAAAGGCAGAACTCGTCTCGATATGGGATGATGACGAAGGTAGAGGAAAAAGAGCGGCAGAAAACTATAAAGTTCCCTTTTATTCTGACTTAGACAAGATATTAGCGACTGACATTGACGCTGTTGTTGTCAATGCGTCAACGGATATTCATCCAGAGGTTATGATAGCGTCTGCAAAGGCTGGCAAGCATATATTCACAGAAAAGGCACTTGCTATAACAGTGTCAGAATGTGACAAAATAATTGACGCTGTTAAAAAAGCTGGCGTGAAATTTATGATCTCATTGCCATCAAGAACCAGCAAGGAATTGCTTTTAGCAAAAAAAGCTATTGATGATGGCATACTGGGCGATATAACTTTTTGCAGAGGCAGAGTCGCACATTCCGCCGCATTGGATAAATGGTTCAGTGGTGATAGTGCATGGTTTGTTGATGCCAAAAAAGCAGGTGGCGGAGCATTATTTGATCTAGGTTGCCATAGAATGGACGTTGTAAGGTGGATGATGGGCGAACCAAAGCGATTGATGGCTATAATTACAAACATGTCAGGCAACTATGACATTGATGACAATTCAGCAACAATTATTGAATTTGCTAACAAGGGCATAGGCGTTGTTGATGTTGCTTTTGTTCATAGGTCGGGTCCTAATCCGTTTGAACTTTATGGCACGGAAGGATCACTCACAATAGGTGCGGGTCCTCTATCTCTAACAAGCCGAAAATTATCTGAAGATGCAATAAAAGACTATATCGCAAATGGACCTCAAGGACTTCCATCAGCGATGCAACAATGGCTCGATGCCATAACAGATGGCACGCCAATGACAATAACTATAGAGGATGGTCGCAATCTAACAGAACTACTTCAAGCGGCATATATGTCATCATCACAAAACAAGGCAATAGAATTACCTCTATAGAGGTTAACATTCTGGGCGTAGCGCTAATACGCCCGTAAAATATATTTGTAGTCAAATAGCAGCGCTACAAAAGACAGGATTATCTTTACTGAGAAAAGGCATAAAGTGAAAATTGAGTTAAAAAATATTGAGAGTAATTACAAAGGTTTTTCCAGCTTATCAAATATTGATGCAAAAATAAAAAATATTTACTTCGACAATATTGAGATAGATATGAGACTGACCAATTGGCTAGAAGCAAATATGTGCGCTCCTTTAGGGGCAATATTATATAGAGCAAGTAATAATATAAATACAATCAAAATATTAGATAAAATGAGTAGTAGTGTTAGGACAATTCTTTCAAAAAATGGCTTCTTGAGCAATTATGGTATGCCATCAATACCAGATGATTTTGAAACAACCATAAAATATAAACACTTTGGACCCAAAGACAAGCATTATTTTGCGTATTATGTAAAAAGAGAATTGGTTGGAAAAGGTATTCCAAAAATGTCTGAAGGTTTATTAAAAAAATTCAGAGATAGTATTTTTGAAATATTTGATAATGCTGTTATACATTCAAGAACTGAACTTGGTATATTTTCTTGTGGACAATATTTTCCAAAAAAGAATCGTCTAGATTTTTGTATAACTGACTTAGGAATTGGCATAAAACAAAATGTCAAAGAATATATGGGCAAAGAGATTGCAGCAGATAAAGCAATTGATTGGGCAATTAGCGGAAAAAATACAACAAAAGTTAATGTTTCTGGTGGTATTGGATTAAAAATCCTACAAGAATTTGTTCGTTTGAATGAGGGACGTATCCAAATAGTTTCTGACACGGGTTATTGGGAGTTATCTCCAAATGGTGATAAAATAATAAAATTGCTTGAAAATCCATTTCCAGGAACGGTTGTTAATTTGGAAATTAATACTGCCGATAACAAATCTTATTGTCTCAAATCTGAACTACAAAATGAGGATATATTCTAATATAGAGGGATTTTGATATGCGTGAAACAATTGAAATTAATATCAAAGGGATTGTTGGAAGTGAATTTTGCGTTGCTTCTGACGATGGACAAAAAATTTATGACATAATATCAAAGGCATTGGATAATGGGAAAAAGGTTGTTCTCTCATTTCTTAATGTCGAAAGCCTAACATCAGCGTTTCTTAACACTTCAATAGCTCAGCTTTATGGAAAATTTAAAGAGGAGGAAATAAAGAAAAGCCTATCAGTAAAAGACATGTCACCAGAAGATCTTGTGCTTCTTAAAAGGGTTGTCGATACAGCAAAAGAATATTACAAAGACCCAGAAAGATTCGAAAGGCAAAATAGAGAAGCAATGGAGGATAATAATGTTAGCTAATATTCAGGATGTCAATTCATATTCTTTTAGTAAAAATGAAGTTTTTCTTATAGACACAAATATATGGATGTATATACACTACCCTCGTTATTTATACGATCCAAAATTTAAAATTTACTCAAATGCTTTTGGCAAAATTCTTAAATCCAGTTGCAATATACTATTAGATGCATTGATAGTATCAGAATTTATCAACACTTGGATAAGAAACGAATATAATAATAATTATAGATCCATCTACTCTACATTTAAAAGCTTTAGACAAGGACAAGAATATAAAAGCTCAGTAAAGGATATTGCCAATGCTTTATGCCGTATATTAAGACATTCTATATGTATCAATAATAGTTTTAATACAATAAACATATCATCCTTAATAGCAGACTTTGAATCAAAATGTTTGGATTTCAATGACCAAATTTTGGTGCAATTATGTATATCTAATCAAGCAAAACTAATAACTCATGATAGCGATTTTGGGAATTACAATATTACAATGCTTACAGCCAATAATACCCTCCTTAGTCAAAGACAAGTTATATAAAATTTATAAAATATTGTCATGAAAGGCTATAAATTTGAAAAACGCCGAAGAATTATTCAAAGAACTCGTTGACATAATAGCAAAACTTAGAAGCGATGATGGTTGTCCTTGGGATAGAGAACAGACTCATGAAACACTAAAAATTGGCATTATTGAAGAAGCCTACGAAGTCATTGAAACGATAGATCAAAAAGATGACGAAAAACTTGAGGAAGAACTAGGCGATCTTTTGATGCAGGTTTTATTAAATGCACAAATAGCAAAAGATGAAGGCAAATTTGATATAAATGGAGTCATACAAAAAATAAACGAGAAATTATTAAGAAGGCATCCTCACGTCTTTGGCGATCTGAACGTCAAGGATTCAGAAGAAATAATGAAAAACTGGGATCGCATTAAGGGCGAAGAGCGTGCAAACAAAAATGAAAATTCGATTCTTGATGGCATACCAATCAACCTTCCTGCTCTCATACAAGCTAGAAAAGTTCAATCTAGGGTGGCAAGAGTCGGCTTTGACTGGGATAAATCCAGTGATGTTCTGAAAAAAGTTGAGGAGGAAGTCGAGGAATTAAAGGAAAGCATAGTTAATGCAGATCAGCCAAACATAGAGGAGGAAATAGGCGATATATTATTCTCAATTGTAAATCTATCAAGATTCCTCAATGTTGATCCAGAGGACGCTTTGAGAAAAACAACTGCGAAGTTTGTAAGACGTTTTAAGCAGATGGAAGCCCAAATAGCTCAGGAAGGCAAGAAAATTACTGATTATGATTTTGCGGGTTTGGATAAGTTTTGGGATTCTATAAAGGAGAGTGAAAAGAAATGATAGACCAACCACCAGCAATAACAATAATACAAGCAGGCGAAATGAAACTATCTTTTGAATGCACTTCCGATGGCATAGTTTTGTTGAGCCTTATAGATACAACTATAGATCGTGAATTGATGTCATCACAAATACTGCCATTATTCTCAATCAAAATGCGAAACGTTGAAACCAAAGAGGAAACACATCTCACAGCAGATGCAGACTGGAAGTCAACAAATATTGAAAAAGGTGATGACAGCTTTTCGCTTATTTGGGAAAATGATAATCTGAAAGCCATACTTCATGGAAAGATTGATAACACAAAGAGCGCAATATATTGGAATTTTGATATAGAAAACAAAGATAAAACAATGAGTATTTTGAGTGCCATTTTTCCACAGATTGGCATAGCTGATCTTGGTGAAGATGGCTGTATTTTCTTTCCAAGAGGACCGGGGGAAGTCCAGAAAGGCTTATGGAATCGGCAATTCAAACATCAGGGAGTTTATCCTGAGCCATGGACGGTCATGCAATTTGTGTCAGCTTATGACAGACAAACAGGCTTATATATAGCAACACATGATCCGAATGCAAGCACAAAGACAATATCCATAGAAAGCAGACCAGAAGAAAAATCTGTCGTATTTACATTCGATCATCCTGCGGAAAATATGGGCATTGGTGGCAACGATTTTGAGTTAAGCGGTCATGCAGTCTGGCAATTGCTTCGAGGCGACTGGTTCGATTCTGCAATGATCTATAGAGGTTGGCTGAAAGAAAACGCAAGATGGTATCCGAAACTTGGCATAAATGGTCGCATTGACACACCTGATTGGATGAAAGAGCTTTGTGTTTGGGCAACAACCGGCGGAAATGCTGAACAAGTAGTGCCAAGAGTGAAACAATTTGCAGAATTTTTGGGTGTTCCTGTTGGCTTTCATTGGTATAATTGGCATCAAATACCTTTCGATAATGACTATCCACATTACTTTCCTGCTACAGATGGCTTTGCTGAAGGCGTTCAAGAACTGCAAAAATCTGGCGTATATGTCATGCCATATATTAACGGAAGGCTTTGGGATACAAGGGACAAAGGGACTGAAGACTACCAATTTACAAGCGTAGCCCTGCCATCTGCGACAAAAGACGAAAACGGCGAGATATATACAGAAAGCTATGGTAGCACAGAAGCAGATGGTAGCCCTGTCAAATTCGGTGTCATGTGTCCGACAACTGAACTATGGCAAACAAAGATACGTGATATATGTTTGAGATTAATCAATGAATACAAGGTTAATGCGGTCTATATAGATCAAATATCGGCAATGTCACCAAGACTATGTATGGACAAAACTCATGGTCATCCACTTGGTGGTGGGCATTGGTGGGTTGAGGGATATTGGGAAATGCTTCAGTCTATCAGAGATGCTATGCCAAAAGACCGTATGCTAACTAGCGAATGTAATGCTGAGGCGTATGCAAAATGGCTTGACGGCTATTTGTCATGGACTTGGCAATATGATGGTCAAGTGCCAGCGTTTCCTGCAGTATATGCGGGTGCGATTCAGAATTTTGGTAGGGCATATCGAGGCGGTGAAACTGCGGACATCGCTCTAAAAATGAAGGCTGGACAACAGCTAGTATTTGGGGAGCAAATCGGCTGGATCGATCCGAGTATCATAAACCAAAAAGAAAATGCCGAGTTTTTTCGGCAGGTTGTTCATTTACGCTATAAGTTAAGGGAATATTTCTGTGCGGGTGAAATGCTAAGACCACCGTCTCTGACATATGACATGCCAAATGTCAGAGCAGATTGGCAGTGGGCTGGTGAATGGTGGGTTACAACAGACAGTGTTTTAACTGGTGCATGGAGAAACAGAAATAAAGTTGTTCTAATCTTTGTCAATGTAAGTGATAGGGATTTATCTTCCAAGATTTCCTTTGACCATAAGGAATATGGTATAAATGACAAAATACTCTCAGTTAAATTAATAACCCAAGAAAGTGAAAATCTTGTCGATCTATCAATATTGGATAACGAATTGTTTTTTGCTGCTTATTCAGCCCAGGCATTGGAAATAGAAATTAATGAATAAATTTAAAAATCATTCATTGATAATAAAATTTTAGTATGTTATTATGATTTGGATTTCACATTTAATCAAATTGGCTTTGGAATGTTGTTTCAATATTTCTAAGGAGATGGGCTAATGAAAAAATATGTTTTGTTTTGCTGTGTTTTGGTTTCTGTGTTTTTATTAGCTGTTTCAGCAAAATCTGCTGTAACGCCTGAAATGGCAGTCGGAATGTGGTTATTTGATCAAGATGGTCAGGCATTGGACACGACAGGCAAAGGCCACGACGGAAAAGCTGATGGCAATGTCCAATGGGTTAATGGAAAATTTGGTAAGGCGATAGAGCTTGATGGTAATAGTGCCATTGTCATTGAGCATAAGGCAGACATGAATTTAGAGAAATTTACGTTAATGGCATGGGTGAAAATACCGACTGCGCCAACAGACTGGTGGACAATTGCAGCGAAAGATGGCTGGCCTAATAGAAATTATGGTATATGGCTTGCATCTGGAAGTGGGCTTGCGCATCATTCATGGACATCAGGTGCTGCACCAAACAATAACGCAATTAATGCAGTAACACCTGTAACAGCAGGCGAATGGTTCCATGTTACCGCAACGTATGATATGACCGTCAGCAAATTATATATCAATGGAAAACTCGATGCACAAGGTAGCTTCACAGATAAACCAAATACTACCGATGTTCAATTCATTGTTGGAAGAACCGCCAATGGTAGCTATAAGCTAGTAGGCGCAGTTGATGAGTTGGCTTTGTTCAATCAAGCCTTGACTGAACAAGACATAAATGAAATAATGGCAAATGGTCTAACGCCTCTTATGACTTCTGTTACTCTAAAGACAAAGCTGACAACAACTTGGTCAGAAGTAAAGATTCGTTAAAAACTTTGGATACTTTTTGGAGACATTTTGGGGACAATAAAATGACTAAGAAACATTTATTTTATATGATTTTAATTTTGTGTTTGACTTTTTCGGTTTCTGCTAACGCTAAAATGGAATCTATAGTAGGAATATGGACTTTTGATAAAGATAATGATACATCTGATATTTCAGGAAATGGGCATAATGGCAAAGCAGAGGGCAAAGTCAAATGGGTAAATGGCAAATTTGGCAAAGCTATTGAATTAGATGGGGCTAGTGCCATTATAATAGAACATGCAGACGATATGAGTTTGCAGACATTTACACTAATGGCATGGGTAAATATTCCAAATCCGCCAACAGACTGGTGGACAATTGCGGCAAAAGATGGTTGGCCCAATAGAAATTATGGACTATGGCTCGCATCAGGAACAGGTCTTGCGCATCATTCATGGACGTCAGGTGCTGCACCAAATAACAACGCAATCAATGCTGTAACACCGGTAAGTGCAAAGGAATGGTTTCATGTTGCAGGAACTTACGATATGAAAGAAAGTAAGCTATATATAAACGGCAAACTTGATGCGAAAGCTAGTTTTGGCGACAAACCAAATGTTACAGACGTTCAATTTATAATGGGCAGAACCGCAAACGGCAGTTATAAATATTCAGGGGCAATTGATGAGGTTGGCTTGTTTAAAAAGGCTTTGGGTGAAGAAGATATAAATTTGATAATGAAAAGCGGAATGGTTGCTGCAACATCTGTCAGTCCAAAAATTAAATTGGCGACAACCTGGGCTGATGTAAAATCAAATTAAATTAAAAAAGGGCGATTTCAATGATCGCCCTTTTCACAATAAATACAGCTATTTTTTAATCATACCCCAAGTCAAAGCCATCTTACCACCGGGATTTACAGAGGCAGATTCTGCTGACAAGTTTAAATGACCATACCCTAACGTCTGATTATGTGCTTCACGGCTAGTCCATGTCATCTGTATTTCTCTATCAGTGGCATCAGTATCATCAATAACAACATGATAGCCAAGAACCTCACCAGCTTTAAAAGTTAATGATTTCAAATTGCTATACTCAATGGCTGATTCAATGTTATATCCAGTTCCGGTTTCAGTTGCGGCAGTCTTAACATAATTTGGCTCTCTTTGTCCCGCACCCTCCATATTGCACCAATTCCATTTTAACCCCTTGTAATTAAATCCAAATTGATAGTGTTCTGTTCCTGTAGTGGCAGCGGCTATAGGTAGAGAATAAAATACCTCAATTGCATCTGCATTCCAAATATCACCTGCTGATTTATTGTTGGATAATTTATCGTCCAGAATTACTGCTGCAATGTAGATATACTTGCTATCCCACATCGCATAAAATTTTCCACTACAGTCCTTCACTCCATCCCAACTTGCGGCACCGGGAGCAACACCTGAAAATATCTGTTCGACAGTATCTATCACAGCAGGAGTTATATAATTGAGTTGCCAATCATCTAGTTTTCCATCAATAGCTCTCGGTGTGCCTTTAAGGCAATCTGCAACAAGAGGTTTTCCAGTCTTTGGATGTTCTGCTGGCGGGTCTATAGACAAAACAGATAAAGGAACAGCATAAACGATAACAAGAATAATTGTTAATAGTGTTTTCTTCATTGCTCATCCCTCCAAAATAGAATTGCATATAATAAAAATCCAACGCTTTTAATAAAAAATGTTTTTATCACCTCCGTCTATAATTCTATTTTATATATTCCATTTCTAATAGTCAATAAAATTTTTGAGAGGTGAATTAATTTTAGAGGAAAAATGCAATTAAAATCATAGGATCATTTGGATTTAATAAACTGAAGTTCACCATCTTTTATCTTTATTAACGTTTTTTTCAGTATTATTTGGTTTGAACCTATTGATAGAGTAACTATTTTTCCTGTGGACATAACATCAACAGATTCAACGCTATGCCCCCCAGTTCCATGCTCAATCATCATACCAGAATCAATCTCCATTTCAATTGCAAGAGGAATATTAAGAATAAGTATATCTGGAAAAACAATTACACCGATCGCTTTATCAAACTTAAAATTGTGATTATGCTTGCCAGAAGGGGTGTTAACTTCTTTTTCTACACACCCATAACAAAGCAAAGTTAAATTGGCATAGCCTTCGATTGTTGGCATGTTCGGCAATTCCAATTTCAAATTTTGATAGGACATATTTATCTCATGCACATCACCGTCATAATGAACAGAAACACCTGCAAAAGATAAATTAGCAACAAAAACTAGAAAAACACAAAAACAAAAAGTTATTGCACTTTTTTTCATTTAATACCTCCGATAATTTAAGCAAGACAATTCATTCCAAGATAATAAATACCATATATTTTAGATAATATCTGGAATAAAAAAGTTCCTTAAAAAATCGGAGAAATAATAGATTTTTATTGAAAACTAATTTTTAGATAGGTAAATTATATATAACTACTATAGTGTTCCAATTGAGAGGGACACTTTTTATGCTAACAGGCTCAGCATCCTTTACAGGAATAACATGACCAAATGACCAACGATGATATTCCGAAGGCGTTCTCCATCCCCACCAAGTAACATGAGGAAATATCGGCTGATAGTTGTTTTTATCGATCTCAACAGTAGATAAAACCGCTTGAGTCAGATAAGTATTGGGTTTTGAGACCTCTCTTTCTAAACCAGTAACAAAGGGAGTCGACTCACCATGAGGAATTAATCTGACATAACGTATAGGATGGCTTGTGCGAAGGACAGATATGCAACTTGCGATAATACCAGAAGCAGGTCCGCCAAATTGATCGGGTGTTGCGATCTTGGAGAGTTCTGCCGGCGTCTCATTCAAAAGCAAAGATCGAAGTTGAACCATCGAGGGCATTATGTGAGAGTCATTTATATAACGCCTCTTTTTATCCCATCTTTCGTTTAATATATCAAGTTCTTTTTTTACGTCATCTTTTAAACAATCCCTGTAAAATCTTCCGACATCCTCATTCTTAAATCTTACCCATCGATTTGTATATTGGCGTTCGCCTGTTTTTTCAGGATATGTTGGTCCATCAATCTGCCAACCTGCGGTATCACCCCAAAGGTTTGTCAGATAAACTTCATCAGGCATAAACTCCATCGAATGCCATGGCTGATTTAGGCGGAAATAGCTTGCTCCCCGCTGTTTTAGCCAATGATGCACTAATTCACGCGCAAACATATAACAAGCATAACCATAAGTATCCATATCACCAACTTTATAAGCCATCCGTGCATAAGCAAGGCATGGAGACGCTTCGTCCCCCATTTCTGCTATAGCTTCACGACCAAATGTAACCCAATGAGTTTCCGCAGGCGTGCAAAACAACTTTTTTATCATGTTCCAACGCTCTTTTATGAGTTTCCAATCGTTTGTATAATGAGCATAAGCCCAGAGAGTTTCTAATAGATTTGTGCTGAATTTTCCCGCATCACCAAGAACGCCCCATGAACCAATTCCGGGACCTTCGAGGATATAATATGTTTTTCCTGAACCCTTTGGATACTCTCTTTCTTTGAACCTATCAATTACAAGGACATCATCACGAAAATATTTCATCAGACTTGCAGAAACAAGCCTTTGCATATCTCGATCAAGATATGGAATCGCCTTAGCATACCATTGATCACCCATGATCGCCCAACAGAAATTGCCAAGTCCACCATGATCATATTCATATCTGTCAGGGCTTGGGAATTTATTATTAATAGTATTTTTCAGCTTATCAAGTGCCATTTTCACTGACGGATGGGTGTCAATATTAGGCAAGTCATAAGCCTCCATTTCGTTAATGTATTGAAGGACATGGAACTCTATATCAAAGCTGTCTGTATCTTCAACACCCATGTAAGGTCCATAAGGAGAGAACATATTGACATCTTTAATAGGGTTAGAAAATTTGACAGGAAAAGTTTTATCCATTGATACTTGCGCTAGTGGAGGGCTGACAGGTGCAAGCTTTAAGTGTGGAGTTTTCCAGTCATCATTAATGCTTATCCACTGAAAATTTTGTCTGATAATGACGGTGTCATTTGCTCGATTAATGCTAAAGCTATCTTCGCAATATATGGGAAATTCTCGTAAAACCTTTGCCCAATAACGAATTCTGCCAAGAACACCAGAAGGAATATTTTCTGACCACTCCCAAGTCTTGATATTTTTTGATGGAAGTCCATGAGTAGAAAGATAATCTTTGCCCTTTTGTGGTGGTTTGTAATATCCGTATAATGGCAGAAGCGCAACATAACCAGCAGAATCAGCAAAATCAAAAGAGAGTCCATTTTCATCGAGTTTCATTGCAGATGGTCGCTTCTGCAGATAGACAACCCAAGGGCTGTCCCAATTATCCCAGCCCTTTGCGCCAGCAAACCAAACGAGAACCCAACATTCGCACATCTCCTTGGGGTTCATTTCATCACCAGATTTTATGATTTTTTGATTTTTGCCATTATCAATAATATAGGAGGCAAAAGTCGGTGCGCCAAGACCATAGTCTGCCATATTGGCAAAGAATGTCAGTGTCTTAGTTTTTGAAAAATAAAGCGTGGCTGGGCTTAACTCTGTTTGGATGAAATAGAAATCGGAATTTTGCCAGTCTTCATCAGTGTATCCAACGGGCTTAATTCGCTCTATTGATTCGGATGTTTTTCCGCTCGGTTCGCCATATAAGGCGGTATCCTGTGCATAGGACATTGTTATTAAGATTGTTGCAAAGGATATAATCATCAAAAGGTTAAGGATGCTCATTTTTCACACCTTTCATTTTTTGCCAATAACTTCTTTAAGGCGAATGCTATAATATTTGAAATTTTCCCAAGAGACATCAGAAGGTATCAAATGATCGGGTGATGGGATATATCCGCCATATTTCAGCATCTCCGCAACCATCTCCATCTCTTTGTCTATCTCTGCTTTTCCCTTTGCCATTGCAGTTTTATCAAAACCACACATCATACCAAGTTTTGGATATTTTTTGCGATATACAAGCAAATCATTGCCAGCCTGACGCTCAAATGGCCATAGCAAATTGACACCAGCCTCAACGAGGACTTCTGCTAATTCTGTGCAATCACCGTCACTGTCAACACTGACAAAATCAACGCCATTGGCATAGGCAAATTCTGTGATCTTTTTATAACAAGGAGTCATAAATTCTCTAAATGTCTTTGGTGATATAAGCATACCGTTCTTGAAGGACATGTCTTCCCATATATGTATGACGTCAATCTTGATCTTTGAGGTTATTTTCTCGTATATGCGAATCCAAAAGTCTGTCAGATAATTCATCATGTCCTTGACAAGCTCAGGTTCAGTATAAAAAGATACAAGCAATTCCTCTGCACCGAGAAAATCTCTTGGCGTGCCAAATATGCCAAACGGGTATGTGCCTAACCAAACAGCATTATTGGCTTTATTATATGCCTCAATGCTTTGCTCCCAATTCGGCTGAAAACGTTCAGGACTGTCAGGATTAAGGCGTTCTTTTTTCAATCTTTCCCAATCATCCCAATTTTTGACGGGATATTCAAGAAATTCAGGCATGGAATCGTTTGTTTTTTTGTCTCTTTTTACAATACCCCTATCATCACGATGGATGACTTCTTCATCCGTCTGACTGATTATCTCAGCCTTAAATGGCGGATAAAAGCCAAGATTGACAGGAAATTGTATCCATCCCCCGTCATATCCAAAGCCATCAGCCCAGCTTTTATTTGGCTCAAGCCCTTCTCTCTGCCATCGCTGAACAGTCGATCCCCAAGGGCCAAAGACAACCATATACGGTGCGCGGTCAACTTTTTCAAATTTAAGTGTTCTTATGAATCTTTCTCTATCGTTCATTAGTATTCCTTTTCATTCCTGATGTTGAAGCATATCAACAAATCTTCTTAATTCGAGTTCAAGCCCTGATGCGATCTCAGGATGTTCGTTTATTATATTGTTTTGTTCTAATGGATCATTGTCCCTATAGTATAATTCAGGCGGTCTGCTTTTATCAATTGGCAAAAGATAAGTCCATTCCTTTGTTCTGGCATACCACTCTCTATTGTGATGACCGCCAAAAGCAATATCTCGGACTTCGTCAACCTTGCCATCTATAAGTGGAAGAAGATTGCATCCACCTAGAACTTGATGACGTTGGCGAGTTACTAAATCTTGTGGGAATATATTTGCGCTTTTGCTGGATTGATCGGGTTCAGTGAATTTGAGTGTCAATTTGTCAGACCTAATGTTAAGTGCCTCAAGTATTGTGGGAAGCATATCCACAGTTTGAACGATGGAGTCAATTTGTATGCCACGTCTGACAGCATTTGGCAGACGCATAATCCAGGGGATATGTATGAGTTCTTCGTAATTATGTGGTCGAGCCTTACGAATAAAGCCATGCTCACCAAAAGGTTCTCCATGATCGGTTGTGTGCATAATGAGTGAATTGTCATAGATGCCAGTATTTTTAATGGCTTCCAATAATACTCCTACCCATTTGTCAACAAAAGTTACCTCTCCAGCATAAAGATTTTTTGTATTCTGCACTTCTTCTGGAGTTAAATATCCCTCTACATCACCGGGGACAGGGTCAACAAGATCGGGCCCTTTATAATTCTTGTCTTTATACATACGGTCATAAGGTGCAGGCGGATCCCAAGGTTCATGTGGATCAAATATATCAACCCATAAAAAGAGTTTATCTTTTTGCTTTTTGGTAACATATTCAAGCCATCTGATAGCCTCTTTGACAGTTTTGACACAATAATAATCCTCTTCTGTCTTTCTGACGGAGCAATTTTTTAGATACTGCTCAAAGCGCTCCCGCCAAAGATTATCACCTTCTCGCCCTTCACCACCTCGCAACCGATGTATCGGTGATTCATCAACGTTAACTTTTATTTTGGGGTCAACGATCCATGGATCATATTCTTGTCCACGAACAAATATAGTTGTATCAAAACCACGTCCACAATTATAAACAGGCTTGTGCATGTGATAAACATCTGTTATAAACGCTGAACTATATCCCTGATCCCATAATATCTCTGCCAAAAGATAATCATCAGCGTTAAAAGGTTGCCATCCTGCCTCGTGAAAATGATATTTGCCCGTCCACCAACCACGACGTGTTGGCATTGTTGGCAAATTTTCACTATAAGCGCGAGTGAATTTTACACCTTCACTTGCAAGACGGTCAATATTCGGTGTTTTTACATAAGAGCCATAGCATCCAACATGATCAACCCGAAGACTATCTGTAATAATTACAATGATATTCACTTTTAACCTCCTGCGGATTTGGATTTATATGAATTCTATTCGTATATTAACAGCATGGTAATCAAAAGTCAAGCATAACAAAAAGTTTGGCGGTGCAAAAAAGAAATAGTCCGCTGATTATCACTAACTTCGTAACACAGATCACCACTGATTTTTCAGAAAAATTAGAACAGATGACAAATCATGCAAATAAAGATATTTTGACAAATTGAAAAGCGTATATTATAATGAGATTATAAAATCAAAACCATAATAACGTGAGTTCTGCGTAAGAATTTGTATTTTACCACCAAGACACAAAGGCACGAAGCAGGGAAGATAGGATGTTGTAAAAAAGGAATAGCCCGCTGATCTTCGCTGACTACGTAACGCTGATTAACTCGGATTTTTAAGAGACGGAATAAGTTCTAAAGATTAAAGCTTTGATACTGCAAAAAAAGGAATAGCCCGCAGATTTACGCTGACTACGTAACGCTGATTAACTCGGATTTTTAAGAGACGGAATAAGTTCTAAAGATTAAAGCTTTGATACTGCAAAAAAAGGAATAGCCCGCTGATCTTCGCTGACTACGTAACGCTGATTAACTCGGATTTTTAAGAGACGGAATAAGTTCTAAAGATTAAAGCTTTGATACTGCAAAAAAAGGAATAGCCCGCTGATTTTCGCTGACTGCGTAACGCTGATTAACTCGGATTTTTAAAAGATGGAATTGAGTTTTAAAGATTGAAGATTTGGCATTGTAAAAAAGGAATAGCCCGCAGATTTACGCTGACTACGTAACGCTGATTAACTCGGATTTTTAAGAGATGGAATTGAGTTTTAAAGATTGAAGATTTGGCATTGTAAAAAAGGAATAGCCCGCAGATTTACGCTGACTACGTAACGCTGATTAACTCGGATTTTTTAAACAGATGAAAATCAGAATATGGAATATTGAAAATAAATGGTTTTCTCACAGCCATTTTTACAAAAATGTGCGTTAAAGATTTGATCTTTAATACCTTGTAGGACTTTGTTTTTTAGTGTCTTGGTGGTTAATTTTTATATCGAACTGACGTTAATACATCTGATGTGAAATTAAATCGAGCCAATGGAATTGCGATTCTATAAAACTTTGAAAAAAATCCCTCTAAATCTCCCTTTGATAAAAGGAGACTTTTAAGGATCATTTCAAATCAAAGATATAATATAAGCAAATAAAGAAGGAGTAATCATATCAGAAAGCTTTTAATATATCTATTTACAGCATTTCTTTTTATGACTATGTCAATTAATGCCAAATCAGATGTTGTGCTACATACACCTATAATTTTTGCTGTTGATGGCGTAGAACTTATCATAAATGCAAGCACTTCATCAAACATCAATACAGTTGTGCGTGGAATGGTTTTTTTTCGGCGAATAAATGAAAGCGAATATATAAGCCAACCGATGATTAGATCAGGCAATTCCTACGAAGCAAAGATTCCCGCTAGATATGTCACTGGTAAAGCAATTGAATATTATATAACTTTGTATATGTCAGATGGAAATGTAATTACATCACCAGCCAATAATCCAACATCAATGCCTTATGCCATAGTTATTATGTCAGCGATTCAGGGCTGGTTCGAGGTGCTTTATCCAGAAGCAAATTCTGTAATAAAAGAGAAAAAACCAGAAATAACAGCGTCTTTTGTTGAACCCATATACTCAAAAGATGATATACAGATAAGACTCGATGGAAAAAATATAACCCAAGATTGTGAAATAACAGAATATTTCTTTTCCTATACTCCATCAAAAGAGTTATCCACAGGAGGACATTCTATAACAATAATCAACCTAAGTAAATTCAACATGGCAGGATCATGGCAGTTCTTTATTGAAGGAAAAGAAAGGGCTTTTCAGGATTTCTATGGTATTATGTCACTAACTTGGCAATATGCAGATGCGGATTCTGAATCAAAATATCTGTTATATAATAAAGGATCGAGTTTTGGTGCTTTGTGTCAGCTAGGCGGTAAGATACTGGATTATCAGTTTGATGGCTGGGTTAATAGAAATACTTTATATGGACAAAAAACAAACGATTTAGGAATAGGATTTTATAGCGATAAGATCACAATAAATATCGGAGATATTTTTCCAACCATGTCAAAATTGACATTGGATGGCATGCCAGCGATAGGTGCAGAAATATTAATAAAACCTAATGATAGAATGACTTTTCAAATATTTGGTGCAGAAAGCAGGTTATTTGATGATGACAAAGATAAGTTTTTGTTTGACCTATTAAATAGCAGATTCACTGCCCTAAAAGCTTCTGCTTCACCGATAAAAGACAGATGGAGTATCGATATTTCATACTTATACGCTAAAAACGATGCAAACGCAGACCCAGATTTATCAATTGATATGGAAAAAAGGAATAATATAATATCTATCGGGACAAAGGTAAATTTAGCGGGACAATTTATATTACAATCAGAATGGTCGAGGAGCGACAACAAAACCGATTATGGTGAGGAATTTGGAATTGATACGAAAATCGATCAAGCATTTTCAGCAGGAATAAGTAAAAAAATAAAAACCTTCTCTTTTGAGGCATTTTATACAGATGTAGGAGATAATTTCATATCCGAAGTTAATCCCTTTATTGAGATCGGAAGAAAAGGACTGGGCATATCTGGACAATATTTATATCACAAAGGATTATCTTCTCGTTTGGAATATACAAGGTATTATAACAGCTCCGATTTTGATACTCAAATGAGGGCAAATACAAGCTTATTTTTATCTGGATTTCCTTCTCTAAATTTGGGCTATTATCAACAGAGATTGCCCTATGCAAAATATGATGTGCGTGGTGCAAATATTGGCACATCATACAAAATCAGCAAGTTTGATATTTCCGCAAATGGTTCATGGTCAAATAGTAGGTTTTGGGTAGATGAAACAGCTAGAAGTATACTTTCTTTATCAACAAGAATCAATTATAATATCACAAATAATACATCAATTAATGGAAATTACTATCAATATTGGGGCTACAGATCAGACATAATTTCAAGTCTTCAAAGGCAATTTTCATTTGAGATACAAAAAAATATCTTCAAAAAGCACTTATTCGGAATTGGTTTTAATAAAGTTAGATATAAAGATAAAAATAACGTTGAAAATAGCTATAATGAAAATATATTTATTAGTAAATACCAATATTTTTTTTAATAGGAAAAACAAAAAAAAATGGAACACTTTCTCATAGAAAAGTATCTAATATATCATGAAAGACAAATTTTAGCCTTGAAATTAAAGGGGCTATTGCGGGGAATAAATAATAAAAATTTTTTGCTACTATGAGAGGGATCATACAATGTATGATATTAAAAGGATTTTATCAGTTTTTTTAATTGTTTTTTTGATAATCGGTTTGATTGTTCCTACTGCATTTTCTAAGGATGATAAGGATAAAGACAAACCAGATCCGAAGCCAGACCCCAAGCCTGATCCAAAACCAGACCCACAGCTTGTTATTAGTCCAGCAGAAGTGACACTAAAAGTTGGTGAAACTCAATCTTTCAGTGTAAGCCTTCAAAATGCAGGTGGTGCAGTTATATCTAGCTTAAGTTGGAGAGTAACTGGCAATATCGGCGAAATAACTCAAAGCGGTTCATTTACAGCAGGTAGTAAGGCAGGCAGAGGGGCAGTTGTTGCCACAGCAAAGGTTGATAACAAAAACCTTTCTGCGACAGCACAAGTAAATGTTGCAGAAGGCGAAATTCCACCAGGACCATCAAAAAAGATAGAAGTTGTTGTTATACCTTCATCGATTACCCTTGCACCAAACAGCTCACAAAAATTCTCCATCCAAAACTTACCAGCAGGAGCAGATATTGATTGGCGTGTCGTTCCATCACGTATCGGCTCAATTGATAATAATGGTAATTTTATCGCAGGTCAAGTTGTTGGAAAAGGAATGGTCGTTGCCAATGTTAGCACAAAAGATGCCAAAGGCACTGGAAAAGCAGATGTCATAGTTGCAGGTTCTACTGATCAAGAAAACAAAATGAAGGTGGAAATAGACGTTAAACCCGATTATTCAAAAGTCAAAAAAGGCGATTCTACAAAATTACAAGCAATAATAAAGGGTCTAAATCAAGGAAATATACAATATGATCTTAGCTGGAGTTTTGATTCTTCATTTGGAACAATAACGCAACTAGATCAAGGCAAAGAACAAGTTACTTTTAAGGCTGGTGACAAAGAAGGAAAGGTAGTCATAACAGCAACCCTGAAATTTAACTCTACTACGTTAAGTGATTGGGCTGTCGTTGAAATAATAGGTGAAGAAAAGCCGAAAACGGGTAAATTTAAGGTTGAAATTGAACCAAGCTCCATAACACTCGAAGTCGGAGGGAAACAAGCTTTTACAGCTAATATAATAGGCACATCATCAGAACCTCAGATAAATTGGTCGTGGAGCCTTTCACCGAAGAAACTCGGATATTTAACCAAAATTGATGAAAAAACCGTTTTACTTGAGGCACTAGAACCCGGCTGGGGAATGTTAATCACAAAGGCTGATGACGGCAAAAGTGTTGGGACAGGCCAGGCAAAGATATACATAAGCGGAAAAGGCGGGGAACAATATAGGTATAGAATATCCCCCCAATATGCAGAAACACAAGCGGGTGGCAATCCAATAATATTTACACTCATCGGCGAAAATGGAAATCCTTTTACGGGTGCGCCTATAGTTTGGAGTGTCGTGCCAGAAAAAATGGGAACAATAAACGGTAATGGAAATACAGTCGAATTTCTGCCGGGTGATACCCCCGGGCAAGCAATGTTAACAGCAAAAGTTCAGGATGGCAGAGGACTTGGCACCGTTCAGGCAAGGATCAAGATTAATGAGCAAAATACATACGGCAAGCTGATCGCTACAATAGATGGGCCAATGACAATTAGGTTAAATGAGACTGCAAATTATGTTGTCTCTGTCAAAAATTCAAATAATGAAACGGTCGATTTAAGTAGCGCGCAAATTGATTGGCGAGTTGCGCCGAGTCAGTTGGCAACAATCATTGGTTCTGGCGAAACAGCATTAGTTACCGCAATTAGAAAAGGTCGTGGAGTAGTAATCGCAACAATAAAAACACCACAAGGAACAGTTACAGGGAAAATATCCATAACTGTTGAACAATGATAGATATTGATGTCTTAAAAAAAGCCCAAACGGAAGATTTAACAGATAAGATTCAAAGTTTTGATAAATTAGTCGCTGAAAATGAAGGAAAAATATTTAATACAATATATTCCTTCATTGGCGATTATGATGAAGCTATGGATCTTACTCAGGAAACCTTTATTTGCGCTTTTCGTAATATATCAAAATTTCGTCAAGAATCATCAATGTCAACATGGTTATATACTATCGCAATCAATATCTGTAAAAAGAACTATAAGCAAAAGAAAAAATTATCATCAATATTTATAGACTCGGTTGATAATCCGCAAATAAACATAAACTCTATTGAGCAAATAAATCAAGATCAATCTATTGAAGACATGCTCGAAATTGATGAAAAACAAGCTTTAATTCAACAAGAGATTTCCTTATTGCCCAAAAAATATAGAGCGGTTATAATATTAAAGTATTTGCAAGACCTATCTTATGAGGAAATAGCAAAAATTGTTGGATGTAATGTTGGGACAGTAAAATCACGTCTTTCCAGAGCAAAAGATAAACTAAAACCAAAACTGAAAAGAATAATGGAGATAGAAACACTATGAACTGCCAAAAAATCAAAGGTCTTATAAATATATATTTGGATGGCGAAGCAACTTCTGAACAAACAGAGTTGGTTTTGTCACATATACAGACCTGCAAAGAATGTAATTTCAGATTTAATGAGACTCAGAAACTAAACAACCTTTTGACGTCAGTTCCTGCTATAAAACATCCAAGCAATTTGCATAGCTCTATAATGTCACGTATAACAGCAGATTCATGCAAAGAAAAAAAGTCGTTCTTTGCGTTTCCTATTTCAGCATGGGCAGGGGTAGCAACTCTCATTTTGGTAATAGCTCTTTCCTCTATACTGATGTTTAGAGATAAGCCAGAAAATATGTCAAATACTGTTATAAAACAATCAGAAATGAATATTGCATTGGCAAAGCCAGAAATACTTATAGTATCCCCTAAGGAAGATGCGGTTGTTGATGGAAAAAACGTAGATATATCAGCAGTTATTGACTCTGTTGGCACAACTAATATCCGAGTGATACTTGATGGTAAGGATGTTACAGACGCAACAGAAATTAGCGAGGATTTCTTGATTTATACATCAGATGCTCTAAGTGATGGTTATCATAAGGTTGTTATAAATGCTGATGATGAAAAAGGAAAGCCGCTTGCTCAACGATCTTGGAAATTTTATATAATACCTCCTGAGAGGGTTTCAATCGATAAACCATCAAAGGAAAGTTAGAAATTATTATAAAATAATTGTTCTTTGAAAAGTCTCTTTTGCAATAAGTATGTAAAAGAGGCTTTTGCATTTTAAATCGTATTTCGCACTATTCGATAATATAGGTATTGTATTGTTGGAGGGAGGTGCTTATATTGTTGGAAAAGTTATGGCATAAATACAAGTTTGAGAAAGATATACATGCACGTGAAGAAATTGTTTTAAAATTCCTACCAACTATCAATAACATGGCTCAAAGATTATCAGTATATTTACAACCATGCTGTGATACGGATGATCTTATAAGTGAAGGATTGATAGGGCTATTGAACGCTATAGAAAAATATGATCTTCAAAAGCAAGCAAAGTTCAAGACTTATGCAATTATTCGTATCCGAGGAGCGATGTTGGATGAAATACGTAAAACAAAATGGGCTACAACAGTATTTCAAAGAAAAATTAAGACATTTATTAAAACTAATGCTGAACTTGAGCAAAAATTAATGCGGTTGCCAACAGAAAAAGAATTGGCAGAAGAAATGAAGATGTCTCTTGAGCAATTTAGGAAAATGATAGTGGATATAGGTCCATCAATAATTTTTATGCGCAGTATATATGACTCTGATTATGAAAATAAAGACGAACTTCTTGATGAGTTCTATATTGAGGATAAAAATTATTTAAGTCCAGTCGATCAAGTAATATGTAATGAAGCAAAATCCATACTTGCAGAAGCAATAAAATTACTTCCAAAAAAATTAGCCCTTGTTATCAGTTTATATTATTATGAAGATATGACTATGAAGGAAATAAGTGAAGTATTATCAATAACAGAATCAAGGGTTTGCCAGATACATGCGCAAGCTTTACTTAGGCTATTTCAGATTATAGGTTATAAAATAAAATCATGTGAAATATAGATTTTTGAAGGTGTTGATATTCTCTAATGACAAAATATTGCCACTAAATTATAATACCGATAGAAAATTGTCAATCAATTCATCGTATTGACAATAAAATATTGATGTGTGATAATAATCCCACTTTTGGTAAAACTCTCCTAAAGGAGTTGTATGTTAAGGTCAAAGCATAATGCTTTACTTTGATATTTTGTTTTTTACCCCCAAAGTTAAATGATTTTTGGCTTTCAGGATAAATGGGCAATCTGATTTATCCCCCTCTCAAAACTAGGAGGTCCATGATCCTAATTCCCCGACATTAAGCCCCAAATCATTTAACTTATTTTATCAAAGTATCGGACAGCAAAATGTGGGCAATACATTTTAATTTAACAAAACAAAAAGTCTTTTTATTTGTTTTTTTCTTCATCATGCTTATAGCACCAGCAAGGGTATTTTCATTTACACCTTTCTTTTTTGATGTTGATGCTTTCTCTGTTGATGAAAATGATGATGGTGGCGATGACTATATTCTAAGCAGATTTGATATAGACCTTGATGAAGAAGTTACAGCCAATATTACAGTCAATGCCAAGCTTTATAATAGCACAGGCGTTACCGTTGATACAGAGACAAAATCATATCAGGTTATAGGTCAACAAGCTGGATACTATGAGTTAAGACTAGACCCTGTCCCTAATATAGCTGGAACTTATTCCATATATCTAACAATAATCAATTCATCTGAAACAGCAAGCATTTCGAATATATCATATAACCCTGAATCTGGTAGTAAACCAATACCTTACTTTGCGGATATTATTATTAAGACAAAACCAGATTCTATAGTAGTTGAATTTGATATAGATTTAGTTCAGGAAATATTATCTGATGTCAAAGTGGAAATAACGCTGAGTGATTCTGATGGGATAAGAGTTGACTCTCAATTTATCAATTATAAGTCATTCTTTGAAGATATTGATTACAAAACTATGACATTCAAACCACCCAAAGAGGATTTATACCTGATAACTTTCATGGTATCCCCTCAGGGGAGTGGAAGTTATACCGATTCATATCTTGCAAATGTTATATATCCTCCCGGAACAGGTGCATTTTTTAAGACATATAGATCATCAATAAGCGCTGATTCATTAAGAGTAGATTTTGATGTTGATCTATACTATAACATCAAAGAAATCGTTTCAGTAGAAGTAATATTATATGACTCTACAAATGATCCAGTAGATTACAAATATATCTCTTATTTTACCTATGGAACAAATAACGATGCCAAAAACGTTCTCTTTGAGACATCAAAATTGCATGGTGATTTATACTATGTAGAATTAATTATATATGTTGATAACTATCCATCAACTTATGGATATATTACTGATATTGCACTTGGAAGTTTTATTATTAATGCAAAATCAGATGCTAATGGGAAAATTATCCCTTCTGGAGAAGTGATATTAAAATATGGCACAAGTCAGAAATTCACTATCACACCATCAGAAGGATACCATATACTTGATGTCAAGGTTGATGATGAGTCAAAAGGTGCATTGGATACTTATGAGTTCAAGGATATAAAGTCCAATCATTCTATAGAAGCGATTTTTGCGATTGACAAATACACAATTAATGTCAAAGCTGGTGAAGGTGGAAATATATCACCATCAGAAAATATCACTGTTGAGCATGGCACAAGTCAGAAATTCACTATCACACCATCAAAGGGATACCATATACTTGATGTCAAGGTTGATGATGAGTCAAAAGGTGCATTGGATACTTATGAGTTCAAGGACATAAAGGCTAATCATTCTATAGAAGCGACTTTTGCGATTGACAAATACACAATTAATGTCAAAGCTGGTGAAGGTGGAAATATATCACCATCAGAAAATATCACTGTTGAGCATGGCACAAGTCAGAAATTCACTATCACACCATCAGAAGGATACCATATACTTGATGTCAAGGTTGATGATGAGTCAAAAGGTGCATTGGATACTTATGAGTTCAAGGATATAAAAGCTAATCATTCTATAGAAGCGACTTTTGCAATTGACAAATACACAATTAATGTCAAAGCTGGTGAAGGTGGGAATATATCACCATCAGAAAATATCACTGTTGAGCATGGCACAAGTCAGAAATTCACTATCACACCATCAGAAGGATACCATATACTTGATGTCAAAATTAATGGCGAATCAAAAGGCAAAATAACAGAGTATATATTCATTAATGTTAAATCTGATAACACAATCGAAGCCAGTTTTGAACTTGATTATATCAAAGGCGATGTAAATGAAGATGGAGAAATAAAATCAAACGATGCACAAATAGTTTTGTTATACTTAGTGCAGATAAGAGAACTGACAGAACGACAATTAATGTTAGCAGACATTGATGATAATGGCATAGTTAATATAAAAGACATAATGATAATTCTGCAAAAGTCAGTTGGTTTGCTAGCACCTTCCCAAAAAAGTCATGGTCTAATCAGCATGAAATTACCAGAATTACATGGTATCGCTAATGAAGATGTAACAATGTCAATTAAGATAGATAATATAGATGACGTTGCTTGTGGATTCATCCGTCTTTCATACAATAGCAAGGTCTTGAAGGCAATACAAGTGAAGTCAGATAATAATATACTTTTCGCAAGCAATGTTAATGAAGATGACACTGTTTACATTGGCTTTGTATTTAATGATAGCCCAAATGGCATGACATTGTCAGACATAAAATTCAGGATATTATCCGACGATGTTTCGCATATAAGCATAACCGAAGCAGAATTTTATAGTGCAGACAGAACTAAGCTAGTAACAAAGCAAATAGATAGTTTTTTTCGATCTTGGGCGATACCCGCCGAAAATAACGCTTTATTCCAGAATTATCCCAACCCCTTTAATCCTGAAACTTGGATACCATTTCAATTAAAGTCTGACAGCTATGTCAGTATTGTCATATACAGCCAAACTGGTAAAGTATTAAAAACACTTGATTTAGGATATAAACCAGCAGGTATATATATAACAAATGGCAGAGCAGGCTATTGGGATGGCAGAAATTCGTCAGGCGAAAAAGTTGCCAGTGGAGTTTATTTTTATAGCCTAAAAGCAGGTAAATTTCATGCTATACAAAAAATGATAATGCTAGAATAAAAAGCTCCTTTCTCATGATATAAATACCACCTATCCCAATTTTTTACGATTGATTCCTCACAAAAAAGCAAATAGATTCTTTACATTAAAAGCGATCTCATGATATATATAATTGAGTTACTAATTTTAATTGAAAAATAAATCAATGACATTAGAAAGGAACTTGATTATGACTTATCGTGAGCTTTTCAACGAGATCATGTTTTATGGCAAATTTGACCGCATGCCCGTTATTCACTGGGCTGGCTGGCAAGAGACTCGTGAAAGATGGCTAAAAGAAGGACTTCCTGCCGATAAAAGCGAACATGAGTTTTTCAATACTGTCCCTATGTGGACTGGAGTTGGTGTTAATCTAGGGCTTATGCCCGGTTTTGAATATGAATTAATAGAAGAAACAGACGAATATAGCATTTATCGTGGTGGTGATGGTGTTATTTGCCAAGATTGGAAAAACAAAAGCTGTATTCCTCATTACATTGATTTCACATTAAAAAGTGCAAAAGAATGGGATGATTTCAAGAAGAGATTGCAGCCTGATCCTGCGCGTATTCCCAGTAATCTAGATCAAAGCATCGCTAATGCTGAAGCATCAGGATTGCCTATATTCATTGGAACTGCATCAATGATGGGCTGGATACGCAATTGGATGGGCGTTCAAAATATGTCTTTTCTCATGTATGACGACCCCGATGTCTATGCGGATATGGTAAACACTTTGGCTGATTTGACATGCTGGGGAATAGATCAAGTTTTGCCTAAAATTAAGGTTGATGGTGGTTTTGGTTGGGAAGATATTTGTGGTAGTTCAGGACCTTTGGTAAGCCCTAGCGTTTTTGATAGATGTGTTGCGCAAGGCTATCGTAAGATACGCAATAAACTGGAAGAATATGGCGTAAAACTATATGGGATCGATACTGACGGCGATGTAACAGCCCTTATAGGACACTGGCTTGATGCTGGCGTTAATCTTCAATTTCCGATTCAGGTTAGCCCGTTTGGCGGAGACGCAATGAAATTCCGCAAAATGTATGGAAAAGAACTTCGTGTCATCGGTAACTTTGATAAGCTCGCACTTGAGAGGGGACATGACGCAATAGATGCAGAAATACAGCGCTTGCTTCCCTTAATGAAAGAAGGCGGATTTATATTAATGCCCGATCATCTTATTACCCCTGGAGTTGCTCTTGAAGATTATATCTGGTATTTAGAAAGAATCAGGAATTTAAGGTTTTAATTTTTTCATTAATCACATATAAAAAGGAATTAAAGGAAATATAGACACTGAATAACGCAATAAATTCGTTAGATTCTTGTTATTCAGTGTTTCTTATTGAATAAAATTGGAATTTTTTCTAGTTTATATTTTAATTTATAGGTGGTAATATGAAAGCAAGTGAAACTAGATTTCAGCCAATAATAGAAGGCACGAAGCAATATATTGTCCCATTATTTCAGCGTGCTTATAGCTGGGATAGAAAGGAATGGGGAGTATTATGGGACGATTTAGTTGATTTGTGTAATGATGATAGTAGCAGAAGCCATTTTATTGGCTCAATTGTTACAATGCCTGTTAAATCTGCACCAGAGGGAGTTACGAAATATTTACTAATTGACGGTCAGCAGAGATTAGCAACCATTTTTGTTATTCTAGCTTTACTAAGAGACTTGGCGAAAATTAATGGTAATGCAGAATTATCCAATGAAATAAATCAAGTAATGCTTGTAAATCCATTTAAAAAAGATGATGAATATTTTAAGTTTATGCCAACACAGGTAGATCGTGATTTATTTAAAAGTCTAATTCGTCAAGAACCATTGACTGATCACTCTCAGTTACATAAATGCTATCAGTTTTTTGATAGAAAGATAAAAAAGGAAAGCATAAATATTCCAACCTTAAAGGAAGCCATAACAAACAAATTATGCGTTGTCAGCATTGTTCTTGATAACGACGATAACCCACATTTGGTTTTTGAAAGTTTGAATGCTAAGGGACGTTCACTTACGCAAGCAGACCTAATTAAAAATTACTTTTTCATGCGAATAACAGAAAATCGAGAAAAAATATATAGGGAATATTGGGAACCAATGCAAATGGAATTGGGAGAATATTTAACCGAATATATTCGTCATTACTTAATGCGGAATGGAGTATTAATAAGACAGAGCGAAGTCTATTTCACTTTAAAAGAACAGATTGAACAAAAAGATGCTTTCGAATCATTAAAAGAAATGGCAATTTTTGCAGATTATTACCAAAAAATACTTAATCCAGAGAAAGAAACTAATAATGCTATCACCGATGCTTTAAAACGTATTAAACAGCTTGAGGTTACAACATCATATCCTTTTTTAATAAATTGCTATGATAACTATTATAAGAATCAGATTTCAGAAGAGGATTTTGTGAAAATCCTTAATATTATTGAAAACTTTATAATAAGAAGATTTGTTTGTAACATACCGACAAATCAATTAAATAAAATATTTCCATCATTATATGGACAGGCAAAGTCTGAAAATCCAAACAATTTAGTTTTAGGGGTTTGCAAAATACTCCAAAAACGTAATTATCCTACCGACATAGAATTTCGGGCAAGAATAAAAGATGCAAGATTATATGGGTCAGGTGATCGTGCAAGAAGGGTTAAATTTATATTGGAAACTATTGAGAATACTTATAAACATAAAGAAAAATTATATTCTGATAAATTAGAAATTGAACATATTATGCCACAAACACCTACTGATTGGTGGAAGGACCATCTTGGTGAAAATTGGGCAGCAGATCATGATATATATCTGCATACATTGGGCAATCTAACACTAACGGCTTATAATTCTGAGCTTTCCAATGACGATTATCCTAAAAAACAACAACGCTTATTAAAAAGTCATCTTGAGCTAAATCACTATTTTAGAAATATTGATCGTTGGACTAAACTGGAAATTGAAAAACGTTCAGAAGTTTTAGCAGACATGGCATTACAAGCATGGCCGTATTTTGGTGACAGCCAATTTCCACAATTTAATAGTGATGATGTAACAGGAAAAAAGCCAAAATTTTTGACGATCCTTGATCAGCAAATTGCTGTTGATACATGGCGTGATGTTCTTAGGCAAACCTTAAACACTTTGGCAGTTTTAGAACCTGAATCCTTCCGTATCTTAACTAATGAGTATCCTCATTTTGTTGGTTTAGATCCTAATAAATTTACAGATAAACAGCAACTAGAAAATGGCTATTATTTTGAAGTAAACTTATCAGCAAAACGAATTTATAATTTTTGCACACAAGCAATTGAAACCATAGGTCTATCATCAGAAGATTGGAAAGTAGAAACGGATTAGGAATTATATCTTACAAAAACCCGATAAAGTAATCAAAACCTCAAAGAAAGGAAAATGTCAGATGCTACATGCAAAAAGAGCAATTGAATTGACGGGAACTATTGATGAAAAAAATCAGCTTATCCTTGACGATAAATTGCCAATAATTGGACCAACTCGTGTTCGTATAGTGATTTTATTGCCTGATGATTCAGAAATAGATGAGATTAGCTGGCTTCATTTGGCATCAAATAATCCAGCTTTTGATTTCTTGAAAGAACCAGAAGAAGACATATATACACTTACTGATGGGAGACCCTTCAATGATCAAAGGTAAAGTTGTGCTTGTGCCTTTCCCTTTTGACAATCTAAATACAACCAAAGTGCGTCCGGCAATTTGCTTAACAGAACCAATTGGATTGCATAAACATATTGTATTAGCTTTTATTAGTAACCAGATTCCAAATGATTTGCTTGATACGGATTTAGTATTGGATTCAAATAAAAACGAATTCATCTCAACTAGTTTGCATGTATCATCAGTTCTAAGGTTACATAGAATCATGACTTTATCAAGCGATATGATACAGAGAGAATTAGGAGAAGTTTCACCTAGTATTCAAAATGAGATCACGAAAAGGTTGAAAATTCTCTTTAAGATCCAATGATTGATTTGATATAAAAAAACACAAATAGCATACTTTACAATTCATTAAAGGAAGGAGCAAAAATGTCAGAAAAACTAGCATTAAAAGGCGGAAAACGGACAGTTCCACAGGGATTTATCAAACCATGGCCACATGTTACGGATGCAGACAAACAAGCTGTTGCAGAAGTCCTAACAACAGCAAGAATCAACGAACAGCAGAATATTCAAGCAGGAGGATTAGCAAAAGAATGGGCTGAATATATGGGAGTCAAATACTGCATACCTGTAAACAGTGGAACAGCAGGATTACATCTATGCGTTGCAGGACTTGGCATTGGACCCGGAGATGAGGTTATCATTCCTGCATTTACATTTTGGGCGACTGCGGCGGCTGTGTTGCATCATAACGCTATACCAGTATTCGTTGATATCGACCCAAAGACTTATTGCATCGATCCTGCACTAATAGAGGAAAAAATTAGCGAAAGAACAAAGGCAATCATGCCCGTTCATATTCACGGTATGCCTGCAGACATGGACCCAATTATTGAGATAGCAAAAAAGCATAATCTATATGTAATTGAAGATGTTGCTCAGGCTCATGGCGCAAAATATAAAGGTCGCCTGTGTGGATCAATGGGCGATGCGGCAGGATATAGCACACAGATGTCAAAAACTCTTAGTAGCGGTTGTCAGGGCGGATTATTCACAACAAACGATGAGTTAGTCTATAAAAGAGCGGCTTTATTGCAATATTTCGGTGAAATGGTTGTCCCCGGCAAAGAACGAGAAGAACAGCAATATAACGCCTATGGACTTGGTTGGATGTATAGGGGCGATATGTTCAGTCAGGCATTTGTCAGAAGCCAATTAAAAAGACTTGATGAAAATAACGCTTTAAGGCGGGAAAATTGCCACTATTTAACAGAACATTTAAGCAAAATAAAGGGAATTGAAACGCCTTATGTCCCTTCGGAATGTTATCACGTCTATTATAATTACGTTGTCGGTTTTAATCCTAAGGAACTTGGTTTAGATATTCCTGCAAAGACACTTAAAGAAAAAGTTCAAGAAGCATTGAACGCAGAGGGCGTGCCAGCAGGTCAGTGGCAAAGGATGCCTGTTCCTGCACAAGAGATATTTCAGAATAAGATCGGCTATGGAAATGGATGTCCTTGGAAATGCCAAAACTCAACGATTGAATATAGAGGTGAAGATTATCCGAAATCTGTAGAGTTTATTGATTCGCATTGCTACGTTTTTGATGTAAATCCACCCAATGATCTGGAGCTAATGAAGTTATATGTTGCAGGCTTTCAGAAAGTTATGGATAATTTAGATCAGATATTATAGCAAAAACTTGTTGATCTATACATATAATCGGAATACAATCTTTATTAAAAATTGTTAAGAATATATGAAGATTTAGCAAATTAATATGCCTAAATGTTACAATTATATTTTAGGAGGGATTTCAATGCCTATAAAGCAATTTTTAATCAGTTTATTTATAATTATAGCACTATTATTCAGTTTGCCTGCTATTGCACAAAATAAGGCGAATCTTCTTGTAAATGGCGGTTTTGAAGATGGTATTCCCGAGCCTTGGTCTCTGTATGGCAATGCTCAAATGGAAGTCGTCGATAAAATAAGAAAAGCTGCTGTTGATGAAAAGGTCGTTGAAGGAAATTTTTGTCTCCATGTTACAGTCCCCGCAAAGGGAGCTAACTTTTGGGATGCTGGCTTACAGCATACAAAGCATGTTTTTGAGGCAGGCAAAGTTTATACACTTTCAGCCTATCTCAAAAGTGCAAAGGGCAATCTACAAATTAACTTTAAGCCTGAATTAGCAGTCGATCCTTGGACTGGCTATGGTTCAAGGTCTTTTACTATGACGGAGAAATGGCAAAAATTTGAGATAACAACCCCTCCAATGCCAGCAAATGTTGACCCTGCCTCTATAACATTCCATATTGCCTATGATGCTGGTGAATTTTGGATGGATGATGTCCAGTTTTATGAAGATAATCCAAAAGAACCTGAACCAGAAAAAGAACTAGAAAACGGCACTTTTGAAACAGGAAACACAGCTCCATGGAGTATGTATGGTGATGGGAAAATGGAGGTTGTTAAAAAACTAGACGGAGCATTTATAAAAGAAGATATTCTTGAGGGAAGATATGCACTTCGTGTTGTTGTAAATTCCAAAGGTGCAAACTTCTGGGATGTTGGTGTTCAACATCAAGGTCATGTTTTTAGAAAAGGGAAAGCATATACGTTAGCTGCATTTCTTAAATCCAAAGAAGGAGGTATGCAGATAAATTTTAAGCCAGAATTGGCAGTTGATCCATGGACAGGTTTTGGAGAGAAGGAATTTCTCATGACAGAGGAATGGAAGGAATATTTTATAACAACCCCACCTATGCCAAATGATATAAATCCCGCATCGATTACGTTCCATGTAGGTTATTCAAAAGGCGAATTTTGGATGGATGGAGTAAGGTTTTATGAGGGTGAATACGTCGAACCAAAATTTGGCACTCCAAAGACCGTTAAACCACAAGGAAAACTATCGTCAACTTGGGGAGATATAAAGACGGATTAATATAATCTTGCCAAACGAGTTAATGTTTGATTCACACATAACAAGTTTTTGCATAAAGTGTTCATATTAACGGGAGGTATTCAATGACAAAAACAAGATTTACGATGCTTTCACTTTTGGTTATGTTTGCAATGGTGGTCGTCGGTCATTCTCATTCGGCGCCAGTGAACTTGTTGGCAAATGGCAACTTTGAAAGTGGCGCTATGGCTCCTTGGTCAACCTATGGTGCTATGATAAAGCCAGAGGTTGTCTCAAGTGGTGCAATTGAAGGTAAATATTGTCTACATGTGGTATGTGATACAAAAGGTGCAAATTTTTGGGATGGTGGTTTGCAACATGCTGGACATATTTTTGATCAAGGAAAGATATACACACTTGTTGCCTTTTTAAAATCTCCACAAAAATTGCAGATCAACTTTAAGCCTGAATTAGCACAGGATCCATGGACAGGATATGGAGATAAGGTAATGACAATGACAGAGAGTTGGGCGGAATATTATATAACAACTCCTCCAATGCCAAATACCGTTAATCCTGCAACTGTAACATTCCACATAGCCTTTGATGTCGGCGAGTTTTATATTGATAACGTTCAGTTTTATGAGGGCGAATATGTTCCTGGGGCATCTTCGGCTGTTCAATCAAAAGACAAACTTGCTACTGCGTGGGGACAAATCAAGGCAAAATAACCTGATTTTATTTTTCAGATATTCAAACATAACTCGTTTGGCTAGATTTTATGGTAGGATACTCGATGCGTATCCTACCAAATTATTTTTATCTATGTTTTGGCTTTGCGGGTAGGCCTGTCTTTGCTGATTCATAAATGGCATCCATCAATTCGCTGTGGATAATTCCATTTATGACATTTGTGCGGGGTTCGGCACGACCCAAAATAGCATCTATAAAGTTATAATCCGCTGGACCTGCTGACATTTCAGGAGTAATTGGTGGGTTTTCAACGAATTTGTTACCATCAAAAACCTTTATCCATCCGCCCCCCCATCCATCTATCTCAACACGACCATTATCAAATATAAACGCCATGTGTGTTCCACCTGGAGCAGGGCAGTTTCCGCTGATTACAATACTTGCCATAACGCCGTTTTCAAATTTGACATTGATTGATGAGTTTATATCAACTGCTGAACCGCAATTATCTATAAACGCAAAGACCTCAGAAACTGGGCTTTCAACTGACCAACAAAGACTGTTTAGCAGATGCGCTCCACTATCATAAGCTTGTCCGCCTCCTGATAATTCAGGCTTTTGTCGCCATGTTCCCATTGTTCCTTTTAGCCAGTTCTGTGTTATATAACCAATAACCAATTCAAGTTTGCCGAAAGTTTTGTTGCGAATAGCCTCACGCAGAAAATAAAAATTGGGAGAACATGAAGTATTATATCCAATAACAAAAACTTTACCTGTTTCTTTTACTTTTTCTGCTAATTTATAGGCATCTGATGATGAAGTTACCATAGGCTTTTCCATAAAGACATGGCATCCAGCATCAAGCGCCATCATCCCTTGTTCAAAATGAAGCGTATGTGGTGTTGAGATCAACACTGCGTCAGGCTTTACTTCCGCAAGCATGGCTTTTAGATCAGTATAAACCGCAGGTTTTGTGTCAACATCAGAAAGAACACGGTTGATATAATTCTCTACAATTTCTTTTGTAACATCAACGCAAGCAACTATTTGCACATCGGGATTTCGTTTTAGATTGTTAGCATGACCGCCTGAATTTCCTCCACAGCCGATCATCGCAAGACGGATCTTTGACATAACTTGACTCCTTTGATATTAAAGTCCATTTTGTTTATTTAAACAGAAAATCTCCGTTTATTTTCAACGGAAAATTTGGGATAGATTAATTTTATTGCTTTCTGTCGTTTTCGTCAATGAAAAACTCTAGTTCTATTAAAAACAAGTATTACTTTTCTCTTGCCCTTGTTTCCCAACCATCCTCAAATAATCTAAGGAAATTATCCTGACCGTATGGATGTTTTGCTATCTCTTCTTCATTAAGATCAACGCCCAAGCCCGGCTTATTTGGGACTTCAATATAGCCATTAACGACTCGTGGCATATCAACAAATATATCCATACTCCAAGGCTCAAGGAAATCATCAAAACATTCTTGTATCAGGAAGTTTGGTAATGTGGCATGGATATGAGCATTGACAACAGTATTCAACGGGCTTTGTGCTTGGTGACATGCAACAAACGCCTCAAAGGCTTCTGCAAGCCCACAGACTTTTTTCGTTTCAGCGATTCCGCCAACGTCCAACGTTTCGGGCTGAATAATGTCAATAACTCGATGATGCAAAAGATCGGCAAACTCATCTTTTCTATGAAACTTCTCTCCTGTCGCTACGGGAACTTTAATCGCTTTTGCAACTGCTACAAGGGCGCTTATATCTGTTGACATAACAGGCGTTTCGAACCACATTGGCTCAAATTCCTCAAGGGCATTTCCGATCCTTATGGCAGTGCTGACGCTAAATCTATCATGTCCCTCAATTAGAAGATCAGCTTTATCACCAACCGCATCCCTGACAGCACGGATAATTTTTAATGAAAGTTTCTCATCAGCAGGATCAGTGAATCTATAAGCCTTGCCAAATGGATCAAATTTCAGGGCAGTATAACCCATCCCAACCAATTCTTTTGCCCTTTCCGCAAAGAATATTGGATCACGTGGTCCTTTATACCATCCATTAGCATAAACCCTCAGTTTTTCGTGATACTTACCGCCTAACATCTGCCATATAGGGATGTCATATTTTTTGCCAATTATATCCCAACAGGCAATCTCTATTGCGCCCATAGCGGAATTATTTATAAGAAATAGACCTTTATACATTCTGTCATATATTCTTCCGGGATTAAGCGGGTTCATACCAATATAGAATCTGCTGAGTTCCTTTAATTGTTCAACTATTGGCATTGCGCTTAGGCTCCCTGTTGCTTCTCCGATACCTGTAATGCCTTCGTCTGTAAATAGTTTTACAAATACCCAGTTTTTCCAAGGGTTTCCAACCACGTATGTCTTTACATCAGTTATTTTCATTTTTGTTGCTCCTTCTATTTGAATATGATCTTATTGAATTTATTTTAGCATGGGTGGCGGGTTTTTGAAAAGAAAGAAGGAATTTGGGAAGTATCTAATCTGAACCATATATGATCTGACCTGTTTTCAATATCTCATCTAAAAAATCCCGTTTTATTAGTGCTACAGCAACATCAATGTCGCTAAAATTTTCTTTTACTGTTCTTTTTGTGTAAGAAAGACTACTTTTCTGACATTAAAATTTTGTCTTACTATATCGGAATATTGCTTTACTCGGTCAATGACTGTTTCTTTATCAATTGTTATAAATCCCTAGTTTTAAAGAATGTTTATGTATCTATGTTTCCAATTTATCAAATGAATTCAGAAACTGTTTCCATTTTCCAAAGTCCTTAGAACTAAAATGCTGTCTATCCTGATCCTTAAAAAATGAGATACCATTTAGCGATTCTTGCATTATTTCCTTAAATTCGGTTACTGAAATTACCAAGAAATGATGCCTATCATCATCGTCAATCAAACACCAAATAAAATAATGCAAACCGTCTTCTATCAGATCTTTGGGTTTCATATCAACAGCATAGGTATTTTTTGAAACACCTGTTTTGCTATCATATTCAATTCTTGATGATTTTACCTGAATTGTCCTAAACCTAGCCTCAAAGTCTTCTGAACCACATTCGCATGTGTGTTTTATCATTTCGACCTCGCCACCAAATTGGTTTTTATCACAAGTAGGACGATTTATTAGATTTTTGCTTTTACATTTTGGGCAGGATTTTTTGTTTCCAATAAATTCCATGTTACAATCTGAACATATCTTTTTTGCAATGATGTCTCTTTTGAGTGATTTTGAAAAATCTTTGCCACATTGTTTGCAAACTAATTGGGGAGTGTGATTCCATAATTTATTGCATTTTTTGCAGATGTATTTATGTATTATAAAGTCTATATACTCATCATAAACCGGTTCATAGACATTCCAACCATGCTTTGATAATTCAAATGAAACCAAAAACTCCCCGTATCTTGAAAAGTGTTTCTCACTTAAATCTGATATTTTTTTATTTTCCCAATCTTCATTTATTAATTTTGTCATTTTAAAAAATCAAATTCTGCAATTTCAGAATATAACTCTCCTAATTTGGATTTGGCATTGATATTATTTAATATAGCATCTCTGAAACGATCTTTATTTAGTTCTATACCCAAACCTATTCTGTCTAATCTATGAGCAACAATTGCTGTTGTAAAGCTTCCAGCGAAAGGATCAAGAACAATTTCATTTGGATATGAAAAGAATTTTATTGCCATCTCTGGTATATCCTCTGGAAACGGTGCTGTATGCCCTAATATATTTTCACCCTTGCTGTTAATTTTGAAAACTGGCGTAAATTTTACAATATCTCTACGCCATTTATTTATTAAACAATCATCAATAATATTATTTTGAATATGTCCTGATTGTGTAACAATAGTTTTCAAAGAAAATCTTTTACCACGATTGCTCTTGCTACGAACAAAGCATTTCTCATTCTTACATTCCCAGCTTTGTATTCCTATCTCTGATTGAGTATTACCATTCACTTTAAGAGTTCCACAAACAGGACATGGATAACGTGTTTTATCAAGTCGGTGCTTATGAAATATCAATAAATGCTCGTAGCAATTCATTGGATATTGATAAAAAGGATATGGCTTTGAACCGTTTTTATGCCTTTCGCTTTGAACTTCTCCTTTATCCCAGATAAAATCATCCACAAAAGTCCAGCCAACTTCCTCAAATATCCTTATGAAATAAGCCCCAAGAGGCAACCGTCTTTTACCCCATACAGATTTAGTTTTAAGATTATCATTATCAAAAATATCACCAATGTTAAATACAAAGACCCTGTGATTATCTAATACACGATATGATTCCTCTATAATTAATCGCATATCTTTCAAATATTCATTGAGATTAGCCCATATAGAATAATCACGGGCATTATAATAAGGGGGAGAAGTGACCATTAATGAAATAGATTCGCTATCCATTGCCTTTAAGACATTGTAAGAATCACCCCATATAATCTTTATGCTTTTATCTTTTTGCTTTATAAAATCGACTAATTTTTTATCTGCATGAATATAGCTTTTTTGATAAATTTCCTTAATAAATTTAATATACTGAGTTGAAAATTCTTTTATAATATGTTCTGTATCTTCTAATAACTCAATGTATTTTATTCTATCGTAAAATTCGTTTAATTGTGCTTCATTAAATTCCTCTTTTAAATACCTATCACTTATTGAAAGTATAGTTTTCAAGTAATTATTTTGAGAAGTTTTTAATTTTACTGGAAAATCAACTTCATAATTGCGATCTATGTAGCTGTCTATTTCATAGGCATCTAACATAAAATTACCCATTTCTATTTTAATAGTTTTTCCTGATTGACTAGCAAATAAAGGATATTTAACATATAATATCCATTATTCTACAAGACCTAATCTATAAAGTCAATAACAAAAAATGCCTCCATTTCCCATCAATTTTTCCTTGACAATCTTAACGTATGTTTAGTATAATATACAGGTAAAAAACAGCAAATTATAATCTTACAATTACATATTTCATAAGGAGTTACTTAATTGCAGGAAGATAGAATAATTCTAAAAGGGGCAAGAGAACATAACCTAAAAAATGTCGATCTTGAACTTCCTCGCAATCAATTGATAGTCTTTACTGGTGTAAGCGGATCGGGAAAATCATCACTAGCCTTTGATACGCTTTATGCAGAAGGGCAAAGAAGATACGTTGAATCGCTTTCCGCTTATGCAAGGCAGTTTCTCGGACAGATGGAACGACCCGATATTGACGTTATAGAAGGCTTATTCCCTGCAATATCCATCGAGCAGAAAACCGTCAGCAGAAATCCTCGCTCAACAGTCGCAACTGTAACAGAAATATATGATTATTTGCGTGTGCTTTTCGCAAGAATAGGGATACCGCACTGTATCATCTGTGGACGAGAAATAGGCGGACAGACAACTGACGAAATAATAGATAAAATACTAGCACTGCCACAAGGAAGCAGAATACAGATACTCGCACCCATAGCAAAAGAACAAAAAGGCGAATATAAAGACGATTTCGAATCTGCTCTAAAATCGGGCTATGCAAGGGCAAGGGTTGATGGGCAAATATACGAACTTACAGAAGATATAAAACTCGATAGACGAGTTCGTCATAACATAGAAATAGTCGTTGATAGGCTTATTATAAAGGAAGGCATAACAAGCAGGCTTGCAGAATCGGTTGAATCGGCACTCGAACTTGGTCAAGGAACTTTGATCGTAAATATAATTGATGGCGAAGATATACTTTTCAGCAAAAATTACGCATGTCCCGTTTGTGGCATAAGCTATGAGGAATTATCTCCGCAATCGTTTTCATTTAATAGTCCCCAAGGCATGTGCCAAACCTGTAAAGGCTTGGGCGTAATAATGAGGATGGATCCTGAACTTGTCGTGCCTGATAAGAGCAAATCCATTAACGAAGGAGCAATAGCCCTTCTCGGAGGAGGACATCAGACATTATATTTTAAGCATATATTTGAGGGATTAGCAAAGCACTATAAATTTTCACTAGACGCCCCATGGTCAAAACTGAACAAAGATCAACAAAACGCCATATTATACGGAACAGGAAAAGAAAGAATAGTATTTACATATAAATCGTATGGCGGTCATACTCATACCTATCAAATGCCATACAGAGGACTTATACCAGATTTTGAGAGAAGATACCAAAGGACAGGCTCAGAATGGACAAAACAACATTTAGAGCAATTTTTCAGTTCGATAGACTGCCAAGATTGTAAAGGTAGCAGACTCAGACCAGAAAGTGTTGCGGTAACTGTTGGGAACAAATCAATAGTCGATATTGTAAAAATGTATATAACCGAAGCAGAAGAATTTATGGACACTGTGCCTAATTATCTTACAGAAACGCAAAAGTTTATCGCCGGAGATCTATTAAAAGAGATCAGAGGCAGATTAGGATTCTTGATCAATGTTGGTCTGGAATATCTATCGCTTGATAGGACAATGCCGACACTATCGGGCGGAGAAGCACAAAGGATACGCCTTGCAAGTCAAATAGGATGCGGGCTTGTTGGTGTTCTATATATACTCGATGAGCCAACAATCGGGTTACATCATAGGGATAATATCAGACTATTAAACGCCCTTAAACAATTAAAAGATATTGGCAATACTGTTATAGTTGTTGAACATGATGAAGATACCATGCGTTCTGCGGACATGATCGTTGATTTTGGCCCCGGACCCGGCGTGAGAGGAGGAAAGGTTGTCGCTTATGGCACTCCCTATGAAGTTAGCCTTAATGAAAACTCACTCACAGGAGGTTACCTAAGTGGTCGCCTAAAAATACCAATCCCAGAAAAACGCAGACAAATAAACGGCAAATGGCTTAAGATCATAGGTGCAAGGCATAATAACCTAAAAAATATCGATGTTAAGATACCATTGGGAGCATTTACTTGCATTACAGGCGTTTCAGGTTCAGGCAAAAGCTCATTGATAAACGATATACTTCATCAAGCACTCGCAAGAGATTTAATGCACGCACAAACAAGACCCGGGGCTTATGATAGGATCGAAGGTATTGAATATCTCGACAAGGTTATAGATATTGATCAATCTCCCATTGGCAGAACTCCCCGATCAAATCCTGCAACTTATATCAAAGTCTTTGACGCAATCAGGGAACTTTATGCACAGTTGCCCGAATCCCAAGTCAGAGGTTATAAAGTCGGCAGATTCAGCTTTAATGTCAAAGGCGGAAGATGTGAGGCATGTCAAGGAAACGGCTCAAAAGAAATAGAGATGCACTTTCTCCCTAACGTTTGGGTTAAGTGCGAAGTATGCAATGGCAGGCGATACGATGCAGAAACACTACAAGTAAAATATAAAGGTAAAAGTATCTATGAAGTGCTTGATATGGAAATTGGAGAGGCATTAGAGCATTTTAAAAACGTTCCAAAGATTGCAAGAGGGCTTAAAACGCTATGTGATGTCGGTTTGGACTATATAAAACTCGGTCAGCCTGCGCCAACGCTATCAGGCGGAGAAGCGCAAAGGGTAAAACTTGCAAAAGAGCTATGTAGAAAAAGCACAGGTAAAACCCTTTATATACTTGATGAGCCAACTACAGGGATGCACTTTGCGGATACACAAAAACTGCTTGATGTCCTTAATTTTCTTGCTGATGCTGGAAATACAATCGTTGTCATTGAGCATAATATGGAAGTCATAAAAATCGCAGATTATTTGATAGATATGGGTCCAGAAGGTGGAGAGCTAGGTGGATACATAGTCGCAACAGGAACGCCTGAAGAGATAGCAGAAGTTGAAAATTCTTATACAGGACAAGTTCTAAAAGAGGTTCTGAGTAATCATAAGGAAGGTTTGAGACCTAATTTGTCAAAAATTCCTGAGCCTGCGCATCCACTTACCCATCTATCAGTCAGAGGGGCAAGAGAACATAATCTCAAGAATGTTGATCTTGATGTCCCACTTAATAAAATGACGGTCTTAACAGGTGTAAGCGGTTCAGGGAAATCATCGCTTGCGCTGGATACGATATATGCAGAAGGTCAAAGGCGTTATGTTGAATCGCTATCAAGCTATGCGCGTCAGTTTCTCGGACAGATGCCTAAACCCCATGTTGATTATATCAGCGGACTTGCGCCAGCAATTGCCATTGAGCAAAAGCCTGCAAGCATTAGTCCTAGATCAACAGTTGGAACAGTAACAGAGATTTATGACTATATGCGTGTTCTTTTTGCTAGAATTGGTATTCCTCATTGTCCCAAATGTGGGCGTGAAGTGAGTTCTCAGACTCCACAGCAGATCGTCGATATAATAATGAATCATCCGAAAGAAACACGAATATATATAATAACTCCAATCAAGATAGCGAGAAACGAGGATTATGAAACCATATTTAAGCAAGCTATCGGCGATGGTTACGTTAGAGGCTGGGTTGATGGTCAGGTGATCGATCTTGATAATCACGATGAAATTGATAGACGTAGAAAACACAATGTTGGAATCATCATTGACAGGCTTTCATTAGACGAGGAAAACAGAAGCAGGATCGCAGAAGCAGTTGAAATTTCATTGTCAGATGCTCACTCAAATCACAAAGTTATGGTTGAGTTCTTTCCGCCCAAAGAAGGCGATCTTGAACCTGAATCATTTGTTGAAACATTTAGCGAGGAGTTCGCCTGTGTTGAATGTGGAATTAGCTTTGAGGCGATAACTCCGCAAAGTTTTTCCTTTAATAATCCAGATGGCATGTGTCCAAAGTGCAAAGGACTCGGAACTATCTTTACAGCAGACCCGAATCTTTTAAATACAGATAAAAGGAGGTCATTAAGTCTTGGTGCAATGATACCTTTGGGCTTAATTCTGCCTAATAATCCCATTTATCCGTATCTTAAGGCTGTTGCGGACCACTATTGCATCAATCTAAACAAGCCCTTTGGTGAATTGACCGATAAGCAGAAGAAAATATTGCTATATGGTTCTGATGAAGATATAAAGATGGAGGGCAACCTATCATTTAAGTTCAAGGGAGTCGCCACAAGTATTGATTGGGTATATGATCATGAACGTTACCGAAGGGAATGTAGTCCATTTATGGGCGATGCTGTCTGCCCTGTCTGTCTTGGAAGCAGGCTTAAGCCCGAAAGCATGGCTGTTACTATTGGCGACAAGTCGATCATAGACCTTGTTAATATGCCAATTGGTCAAGCAAGTAAATTTTTTGATAATGTGCAGTTGACCGAAAGACAAAGAGAGATCGGAAGCGAAGTTTTAAAAGAGATACAGGGACGCCTTTCATTCCTTATGGATGTTGGGCTTAGTTATTTAACTCTTGGTAGAAATGCAACTACACTTTCAGGCGGAGAAGCAGAACGCATAAGGCTTGCAAGTCAACTAGGATGCGGTTTAGCAGGAGTTCTATATGTTCTTGATGAACCAAGCGTTGGTTTGCATCAGAGGGATAACAACAGGTTATTGAAGGCTTTGCGTAACTTGCGTGATTTAGGCAATACAGTTATGATAGTTGAACATGACCATGAGGCAATCATATCATCCGATCACATGATTGATTTTGGTCCCGGTGCAGGGATACACGGCGGAGAGATAGTCGCATTTGGAACTCCAGAAGAGGTAATTAAACACAACGGCTCATTGACAGCGCAATATCTCAGCGGAAAAAAGAAGATTCATGGAACAAGGTTCAGACGACCTATTGGCGATACTTGGCTAGAGATAATCGGAGCGAGGGAACATAATCTTAAAAATATAAATGTCAAGTTACCTTTGGGCGTTTTTACTTGTGTTACCGGTGTGTCAGGTTCGGGCAAGAGTTCGTTAATTAATGATATTCTTTATAAATCGTTAGCACGCAGATTTCATAGGGCAAATACAATCCCTGGGGCGCATGATTCTATAGTAGGTTTAAAACACATAAATAAGGTTATAAATATCGATCAAACCCCATTGGGAGATACTCCAAGATCGAATCCTGCAACTTATACGGAAGTATTTTCAGACATAAGGCAGTTATATGCAGAAATGCCCGAAGCACGCATGTTAGGCATCAAGGCAAGGCGATTTAGCTTTAATGTCAAGGGCGGTCAGTGTGAAGCCTGCGAAGGAAACGGATATAAGCGAATACAGATGCACTTTCTCGCTGATGTGTGGGTAAAATGTGATGTATGTCATGGAACAAGATATAAAAAGGACGTTCTGGAAGTTAAATACAAGGGTAAGAATATTGCAGAAGTTCTTGATATGACAGCGAGTGAGGCTTTGGAATTCTTTAAGAATATCCCTAGCGCAAGAAAAAAATTACAGGTGCTTTGTGATGTCGGATTGAGTTATATTCAGCTAGGGCAATCATCTACAACATTATCAGGCGGAGAGGCACAAAGAGTCAAACTAGCAAAGGAACTTAGCCGACCGAACACAGGAAAAACGATATATCTGCTTGATGAGCCTACAACAGGTTTGCATTTTGACGATATACAAAAATTGTTAACAGTGCTTAATAGCTTAGTTGATAAAGGCAATACCGTTGTTGTAATAGAACATAATCTTGATGTTATCAAAAATGCTGATTATATAATTGATCTAGGTCCTGAAGGCGGAGACGAGGGCGGAAATATAATCGCTTGTGGAACGCCAGAAGAAGTAGCGATGATCGAGGAATCACATACAGGTCGTTTTATAAGGGAATTGCTTTAGAAAGAATTTTTAACCGCAGACTTAATCTGCGGTTATGCTTTTAATATATGTTTCTATTTTTCGTCTTGTTCAAATAAAACAAACCATATAATTGACGCTACAACAGCCCCTAAGATCGGCGCAACCCAGAAAAGCCATATCTGAGATAATGCTTCTACACCAGCAAATACAGCAGGCCCAAGACTTCGGGCAGGATTGACAGAAGTATTTGTTATAGGAATACTAATAAGATGAATAAGAAGAATAGTTATGCCTATAGGAATACCAGCAAATCCTTGTGGGGCTTTTTTGCTTGTTGCACCAAATATAACAAAGATAAATATCCCAGTTAAGACCGCTTCTGCAAGGAAACAAGCCCCAAGTGAATAATCTTTGCCATAAAAGTTCTGCCCAATACCATTTATCGCTATGCTATAATCTGCTTTGCTGGATGCAATGGCAGTAATAATTCCTGCAGCAGCGATTGCGCCAACACACTGAGCAACAATATACCATATCGCATCTTTGACTTTTATCTTACGTGTAACTAACATTGCGATAGTTACCGCTGGATTGATGTGACAGCCCGATATATTACCAATTGCATATACCATCATCAAAACCGCCAGACCGAAAGCAGTTGATATTCCAAGAAAACCAATTTTATCACCTGCAATTACTGCACTTCCGCATCCAAATAAAACTAGCGCAAAAGTTCCAATTAGTTCTGCGAGGTATTTTCTTATGTTTTCCATCAACACCCTCCCTTGCTTATGCAAAGCAAATACATATATTACATAACTTCATTATACCAAATAAAAGTCTTATTATCACCCCCCTGCAAAAGAAACGACTATAAAAAATGTAAGTCCCTGTAATATAGAGACTTACAACGAAAAAAAGAATGTCATAAAATATTATCTCATCACTTGACCGCCTGTGATAGTGATTGCTTGACCTGTCTCATAAGGCTGATCGATGATGTAATATATCGTGTGCATAACGTCTGGAACTGTGCATCCTCTGCCCATTGGGACTTTGGATTCATAGGCTTTTTTGACATCTGCTATTGTCTTTGCACCGGGAACTTTACCTGCTTTCAGATATTGCACAAAAAGCCCCTTCTCAGGATCAGACCATAAAGGACCATCAAGGAAGTTTCCCGGACAGACGGAGTTAACCTTTATCCCATCTTCAACTAGCTCAAGCGCAAAGCTCTGTGTAAGTCCAATCCCACCGAACTTGCTACCTGCATAGGCGGAATTTTTATTGCTTCCCTGCAAGCCCGATTTTGAGTTTATTTGAATGATGTCTGACATATATGATGGATCGTATTTGTGCTGTGCAGACATGACAGGCGAACAGTGTTTAGTCGTTATGAAATAGCCTATATAATTGACCTTTGTAACAAACTCAAAGTCTTTCAGTTCAAGAGCCTTGACGCTTCCAGATTTGACAACACCTGCATTGCTTATGAATACATCAATCCCCCCATAAGCCCTTACGACATCAGTTATCATATTGCTGACGGATAACTCATCTGTAACATCAACTTTAACAGCCATTGCTATTCCTGCACCATATTGCATATTTAGCGATTCCGCAACATCCTGCGCACCTTTGAGATTAAGATCAGCTAGGACGACATAAGCGCCTTGACTGGCAAAATCCCTTGCTATGCCTTCGCCGAATCCCTGAGCGGCGCCTGTAACAATAGCTACTTTTCCTGTAACACGACCATTAGCACACAAACCAGAGGCGATCTTCCTGCGATAGCTTTCAACTTCCCATTCGTCAATGAATCTTGATTGCCTTTCGTTCATAAAGTGCGCCCCACCGAATGCTGAGGAATATTTCATTATCTTTATCGCATCTTCATAGACTATATTTGAATAATCGGCATTACGCTTTGTATCGCATACAGAAAACATGCCCAAGCCCTGAATTAAAACAACTTTTGGAGGATAGCCATATTTGTCCTCAAATTTTTTCGCTGACTTTTTCGTCTTTGTAACTATGCTATCTATATCTTCATCAGGCTTCACACTGACCCAAAGAGGCGCTCTTTTGCAATATACAACCTGATCGGGTGTAAATGCGCCTGATGTTGCGAGAGATTCGCCCTTTTCAGAGCATACGAAATCCATCACAACAGCAGAATCATTATAAACGACAATCGGGCATTTTTTATCAACGGTGAATATTGCCCTAAGCGCAGGCGATAGCTCTTTGATTTTTTTATCCCTATCGGTCATTTCGGGAAATTTCCTATTGCCAAATGCTGATTTTATTTTATCTTTTGATGCGTAATTGCTCAGTTTTTCTACAACTTGATCTGTTATTTCCTTTATTTTCTCTGCCTCATTTGCACTAACAAATATCCCATGATTCTGGATCAATATTATCTCTGGATCGTTGTTATCATGCTTTTTCCTATATTGGGTTAATGCGTTCTGAACTTTCTTTGCAAGTGTGTAGCCGGGGTCTGTATAATCTATCCATAGGGCATCGCTAAATAATTCATCAGCGATCTTTTTCCCATCTTTACCACAGGTTAGCCCGTTTATGAGGCATGGATGCGTATGCACGATGAACTTAAATTTGATTGATTCGTGAAGCATTGTTTCAACAGATGGTCTGCCTGCATTCTTATCCAGCCTTGTTTCAAGCAGCTTTTCTTTAACCTCTTCTTCACGCTTTAGAGCATCTTTGCTATAGGACTCATCAAGTATCCTGCTGACCTTATCCCTTGATAGTGCGATAAAGCCCTCTCTTGTCATATCTGCAAGGGAAACTCCGCTTGCCTTAATATAAAGCGTTCCGCCGATTTTGACGGAAGTGTTGCCTCCGCCAGCCAATACAAAATCAGGATCGCTTCCGTAATATCTTGATAATGCGACAATACGATCCAGATCGTCATTCATGTTGTTCCAATCAATTTCTTGCCAATCGTATTTAGATGCCATGTTTTTCGTCCTTTTTTTATTGTCTAGGAAATTATATTTTTTTATTAGTTTAAGAAGACCCTTCACTTTGTTCAGGGTAACATTACGCTGTCATTTTGAGCGAAGCGAAAAATCTCAACTTTACATAAAGTGAAAATCTTTAATAACTCACTGCATATCCACCGATAAGAAGATATTTAACTTTATGTTCGTTCAGTAATTTCAAGAACTCTTTGAAGTCTTGCGGTAGTTGGATCATAACCATAATCAATCTGTCTCATTAATTCTGTTGCCATCAAACGTTCAATAGGTGTTTTTGAAAGCCAATATAATTTGTCATCTGATTCATCAGAAAGTGATGACACAGAAAATGCTTTTTTATCAATTTTTGAGATATTTATCATATTTTTCATATCTACTTTACAGACTTTATATTGCCCCAAGTTGATGATAGCTTGTCTTGGGGAAATACAGAGAAATTTATGTCATCAGGAGCATATTCATAAACAACGCCTAGAGAATCCCGCATATTTGCTATTAATAAGCCATCCCACCAATGAGTTCCACCGATATAATAGATTTTTCCACCATAGAAACAAACCGATCCAGTATCTCTAGCCACTAGCAAATCACGCTTCTTTTCCCAGCTATCGTTAATAGGATCATAGGCATATACATCAGAAGTTGACTTATTCCCATCCCATCCACCAAAAGCATAAATTTTTCTATTTAAATCTGCAAATGCAGAAATTGCTCTAGGTGTAATCGTATCAGTTTTTTGCTCCCATTTATTGTTAATAAGATCAAATGCTTCCATTAAAGATATTCGTGCAACTGCTTTATTTTGCCCACCAATACAATATATATTTCCATCAAGTTCCACTGCCCCAAATGCTACTCTTTGATTCAGCATATCCGCTTTTTTGACCCATTCATCCGCAGATAGACACGCCACATTTACCAATCTTCCACTAACATTTTACAATCCAAATTAAGAATTTACAAGGCAAAAAATTATTCAATAAAATATCCTTCTCAGTTAGCAAAACACGGAGAGCTAAAAATAATGATAATAAATAAGGTATTATTAGCTAATCCTCTTTATTTTTCTTTTCTGTGAACTCAGTGCCTCTGTGTTTTTATATTAATAGGAATCGCTAAAAATACTTTTTTCTAAAAAAAAGCTTGACAAAAGAAAAATATATGGTATAATAATGATTGACTGGTCAGTCATTTATAATTATAATGATTTTAGTTTATTTTGTGTCTATTATGGAGTGATATTATGCCTCGCAAAAAAGACGCTCAAAGACGAAAGAAGATACTGGATTCTGCAACAAAGGTTTTTGCTAGAAATGGCTTTGCAAATACAAAAATACAGGATGTCGCAAATGAATGCGGTATTGCGCATGGCACAATATACCTATATTTCAAAAGCAAGGACGATTTATTTATATCGATATTTCAAGATAATCTTTCAGAATTGATCTCGTATATAAACTCTGAGGTCGAAAAAGAGGAAAATGCGGAAAAAAAATTCAGAAAGATGATCTCACTACAACTAGATATAATTGAATCAAATCCAGATTTAACTAAGTTAATATTAATAGAGTTCCCAAGAACAGGAAACTTCCTGAATGACCGAAACATTGATGTTTTATCTGATTATATAGATATGATAATAAACATCCTTCATGTTGGAATAGATCAAAAACTCTTTTCAATAGACATAAAAGCAGAGATAACTGCAACGATGATTTATGCAGGCTTGCAGGGATTAGCAACACGCTGGCTACTTGATGGGATGAGCTATCAACTTAAAGAAATTGAGAAGCAGATAGCCGACTTTTTTCTTGAAGGGTTAAAACACCCAAATAACAATAAAACTAACTAATAGGAGGAAACAAAAAATGGCTATTACAATCGAAGAAATCAAATACACACCAGATCCAATGGTTGCAGGTGGTAAGGTAAACGCAACATTCAAAATTAAGTCTGATGAGGAAATTGCATCCGTAAAATTATATACTCCTGATTATCGCACATTAGAAGCAAAGAAAGCTGGCGATGGGATATACACATTAGAATCGGATGTTCCTTATGATGCGCCTTCTGGCACTCACGACATAACCTTGGTTGTAACGGATATAAAAGGTGATGTTACAAGAAAATACGGACAAATCAAGATAGGTTAGTATCTTTTAATAAAATACGGTAAAAAAAGGGCGATTCGACAAATCGCCCTTGCAACTTAGGTCAGGCAAAAAGTGGCTTGACATTATAAAAAATCTCTTGTATAATACATTTATAGCGCCGGGGTGGTGGAATTGGTAGACACACTAGCTTGAGGGGCTAGCGGACGCAAGTCTGTGCGAGTTCAAATCTCGCCTCCGGCACCAACCGTCATTTGCTTCTTGATCCAAATAACTTTGTTCCAATTCTAACCATATTGCTTCCTTCTTCAATTGCGACTTTATAGCTATTACTCATCCCCATCGATAGTATTTTCATATTAGTATTGTATATATTACGGGCTTTTAGATCATCAAAGATACGTTTCATGCAAGCAAAATATGGTCTTGCCTTCTCTGGGTCATCAAAATAAGGCTCCATAGTCATCAATCCATCAATCTGCAAATTTGGAAATTTTGCTATCTGGCTGACAATCTCATAAACATTATCAGGACATAAACCATGCTTGCTCTCTTCTTCTCCAATATTTATTTGAATAAGTATTGGCATAATTCTGGAAACCTTTTCACATTGATCGTTGATCTCCTTTGCAAGCCTAACAGAATCGACACTCTGAATACAATCAAATATCTTAATGGCATCTTTGACTTTATTTCTTTGCAAATGCCCTATCATGTGCCATTGAAGACCCTCTATTTTCTCGTATTTGCTCAATGCTTCCTGCACATAGTTTTCTCCAACGATCTTAATTCCCGCAATATATGCCTCTCGTATTTCCTCGATACTTCTTTGTTTTGTCGCCGCAACAAGTGTTACTCCTTGGGGTATAGTCTCAATTATTTCGTTATATTTCTGCCAAATATCAGACATAATACAAAAAATCCTATTTATCCAAGATGCTTTAGAACAATTATTGTCGTATCATCGCCTTCTGAGCGACTATCTGCAAAGCTATCTATATTTTTAAGTATTTTATCCATTATTTCCTCTGCATTTAAGGATATATTATCTCTAACAATTTCTGACAGTCTATCAACACCAAAATAGGTATCATTCCGAGATGATTCCGTAACGCCATCGGTATAAAAAACAATGACATCATTCTTTTTTAGATGTAAGATGCCCTCTTGATAAATGACGGTTGGTATAACACCAAGGATCATTCCCCCTTCTTGAAGAAAAATTCTTTCACCTTTTCTAAACAATATTGGAGGATTATGTCCTGCGTTGGTATATGTAAGAGTTCCCTCGCTCATATCTAACATACCATAAAACAGGGTTACAAATTGGTCAGATTGGGTATCTCGACAAAGCACTCTATTGAGATTAGTTATAGCGCCTTTGACTGTATGAGGGTCTTCAAGATATGCCCTCAAAGTCGCCCTTGCAGAAGCCATCAATATAGCTCCGGGGATCCCCTTACCAGAGACATCAGCGATAACCATGCCCAAATGTGATTCCCCAAAATCTATGAAATCAAAGAAATCTCCACCGATCATCTTTGAAGGTATATTCTTCGCTGCGATCTGACATCCTCTTACATATGGAATTTCTTGGGGCATTAAATTTGCTTGTATCTTTGCAGCAGCGGCTAACTCTTGCTCAATACGCTGGCGTTGGACACGTTCCTCATATAATTTAGCTTTTTCAATAACAGAAGCAGCCTCATTTGCTATGCCCTTGAATATCTGTATCTGTCCTTGAGAGAAATGATAATGCCTATCTGTATAGACAGATAAACCCCCGATCGGTTTATCCTGTATTAATAAACCAACAATAAGCATAGATTTGATACCTTCATTAAAAGCCTCTTTTGAATATTCAAATCTTGGGTCTGTTGTCGCATCATATACAATAGCAACATCGCCTTTTGATATGACATCTCTATATACGCCTCTCCATGCAAAAACCTGCCCTTTTTTTATATAATTTTCGCTCAATCCATACGCTGCTTTTAAGACCATCTCACCCGTTTTTTCATCAAGGAGTCTAAGACTACAGGCTTTAACTCCTAGTGTCTTTGCTGTTGTTTCTACTATAAGACTCAATATATCATCCATTTCCATAGTGGATGTGAGTAGTTTGCTAACTTCGTAAAGCGCGGTAAGTTCTTTAATTCTTCTTTGTTGGCGTTTCTCTCGTTCGGTTGTTTTTAGCTTTTCTCTACGTGTGTAAGCTGTCATAATAATGAACCTCTGCCAGCCTAACTCAGACTATCGAGTTCCTTTAATAATTCTTCTTCTCTCCGAGATAGGCTTTTTGGTATTGTTATTGTCACTTTTACAAGCTCATCGCCTACTTTACCAGTCGAATCTGGAATACCTTGTTTACGAAGGCGAAAAATTTGATTGGATTGGGTTCCTCTTGGTATTTTGAGAATGGCGCTACCTTTTAGTGTTGGCACTTTAACCTCTGCGCCAAGAGCTGCTTGTGTATATTTTATAGGGAGATTATATATAATATCATTCCCCTTACGTTCAAATAAATGATGTGGCTGAACCTGAAGTATAACATACAGATCACCAGCAGAACCACCTCTTGTGCCTGCTTCGCCCTGCCCTGAAAGGCGTAGAACTGTTCCTGTATCACTACCAGGGGGAATATGCACAGTTATTGTCCGATTTGCCATTTTAACGCCTGTTCCAGAACAGCTTGGGCATGGATTTGCAATGACTTTCCCAGAACCACCACATCTTTTACATGTAGTTGTAATATTAAAGAAACTTCGTCCTCCCTTTGAGACAACTCCCCTACCACCACATTCTGGGCAAGTTGTCGGATTTGTTCCGGGTTTTGCGCCTGTTCCACGACAGGTATCACACTTCTCTGTCCTTTGAATCTGTATTTTTTTTTCACTTCCAAATACAGCATCCATAAAGGGGATGTTTAGAGAATATCTAAGATCGGCGCCTCGTTCAGGTCCCATTTCATTCATGCCAAATGAAAAGTCGCCAAAAATATCAGAGAAATGTCTGAAAATATCATCATTACTTGTGAATCCCTGAAATCCCATATCATGAACGCCATCCATACCACGTTGATCATAAGCATTACGCTTTTCAGAATCGCTTAATACTTCGTAAGCATTCGAAATTTCCTTAAATCTCTCTTCTGCCTGTTTGTTCCCGGGATTCTTATCAGGATGATATTTCATGGCAAGTTTTCTATAAGCCTTTTTTATTTCATCAGGCGTTGCATCTTTGCTTACTCCCAAGATTTCATAATAATCTTTCTCTGCCATTTTTTCACTCTCCATTAACTATCGCTCTTTGATATTATAATTGTCAGAATACCATCAGCATAATCTGCACGTATATCATCATCTTTGATCGCAACAGGTATTATGATCTCTCGTTCAAAACTTCCATATTGCCATTCTTGTTGGTAATGAGGCTTGTCAGACCTTCCAACACGCATACCCCTTATTATAAGTGTTCTATCCTGAAGCGATAGGTCTATATCATCTTTATTTACGCCGGGCAACGCAATTTGAACTACAAGCTTTTCACCCTCATCAATAATATTTGCAGGTGGAGTAAAAGATGGCGTTTCTTCATCTATTCTTGAAACAGGTATCCTTTTGAAGAAATTCTGAAAGATACGATCCACCTCATCATGGATCATAGTAATCTCTTTAAATATATCCCATCTTTCTATTTCCAATTTTAATACCTCCTATTTCTGAATTAATTATAAAAACAAAAAAAGATTGTAAAAATTATAGTCAAAAAGTTAAAATTTATGGTAAAATATAATTATTAAAAAATAGCATTCTTCATTAAGTATATGAATATAAGATATTATTAAGTATATTATATATATAATAATATCTATGTCAACCAAATTATTTCCTTAATTTTGGATATAAAAATAAGATTAGAGAAAAAGATCAGATTTCATCTTAATCTAGGGAGTTTTTATGCCAGTAAAAATGAGAAATCTCAAAAATCCAAGAGATTATATACTTATCAGCGACTTTTTGTATACCCTTTATCAACAAGATAATCAAGATGGAAACTGGTTTCAGCCTATATGGGAATACGCATATACACATTCAATGTTTGATGAGGAATCAGTTAAACAGATAGGAATATGGGAGGATAACGGAAAAATAGTAGGCGCAGCTTTATATGAGTCCATACTTGGTGAAGCATTCTTTAATATACATCCTGATTATGAATATCTCAAACCTGAAATGCTTACTTATGCAGAAGGTCATCTTATCGGCAAAAATGAGGACGGCAAGCGATACTTAAAAGCGTTTGTAAATGATTTTGATAAAGCACTTGAGGATATAGTCAAATCAAGAGGCTATGAGTTAGAACCGAGATCACATCGTCCAATGTCTCAGTTTGTTATACCTGACCCTTTTCCACCGATAAGGCTTCCAGAGGGATTTAGGCTAAAAAGTCTAGCAGATGAGAATGATCTTGTCAAAGTTCATCGTGCTTTGTGGCGTGGATTCAATCACTCCGGAGAACCACCCGCAGAGGGTATCGAATGGCGGAAAAAAATGCAGACAGGACCAAATTTCCGCAAGGATTTGACAATCGTTGTTGAAGCCCCAAACGGTGATTTTGTTTCATTCAGCGGATTATGGTTTGAGCCAATAAATAAATTTGGCTATGTAGAACCCGTTGCAACTGACCCTGATTATCGTCGTATGGGACTTGGCACAGCAGCAGTTTTAGAGGGGATAAGAAGATGTGGAAAACTTGGTGCAAAGGTTGCCTATGTAGGAAGCGAAAAGCCTTTTTATCTCTCTATGGGATTTAAAAAACTATATACTCTAAATTGCAGGATTAAATATTTCTAAACACTGTAAGTATTGAGTGTTTAATATTGTTGTTGTATAATAATATATTCGTTAAAGAATCTAGAAAATACAGGCGAAATATAGACATATTTCCAAACAATCCTATCCTAATAATTAATTCAAAAATATCATCTAAAAGGAGAACAAAAACATGATTAAACCGTTTGATTTTTCAATAGGTGGATGGTGTCTTGTAAGTGGAGGCTCCGATCCGTTTGGTGGACCAACTCGTGATCTACCGATTGAGGTGGGTCTTGAAGGTTGCGTAGATGCAAAAATAAAATATGTCAGTTTTCATGATCGTGATTTGTGGGATGATGATGCCTCAAAAGCAAAAATTGATCAAGTAGTTGGTGAAACTCTTGATCTTGTAAAGCATTATAATTTGTCCGTTTATAACTTTACAACAAACCTTTTTTCTAATTCTTGTTTTCGTTCAGGTGCGCTTTCCTCGCCTTTTCCACAAGTAAGAGAAGCAGCTATCGTCAAGGCTTGTCGTTCAATGGACATTGCCGCTCAAATGGGCTGTAAGAATATGATCTTTTGGGGTGGTCGTGAAGGTTCTGATGGCGCTTACGAACAAGACATGGGTGTTGGATTAAGAAGATACATAGAAGGTATAAAAACCTGTGTCGATTATGCCCTTGAAAAAGGCTATGATTATAAGGTTACAATCGAAACTAAGGTATATGAACCAAGATTACTTGCACTTTTTGCTGGCACAGGTGCTTCTGCTTCATCTGCAATTCAGAAATTTTTCCCTGATCCAAAGTATAAAGGGCGTATCTTGATTAATCCCGAATATCCACAGCATGTTTCAATGCTAGGGCTTGATCCTGTTGTTGAGCTAGGTCAGTTGCTTGAGGAAGAAATGCTTGCACCATTCATTCATTTTGGCGGTCAGATACCTGCTAGAATGGATTGCGACCTTCCTCCTGGGATCGGTAGCTCATTAACATCAGATTTTATGATATGTAACATCCTTCATGAGCGCAATTGGGATGGAATTGTCGAGTTTGACTGCAGACCCATTAGGACAACCACGAATCCCGATGGTATGAAGATGTTTCTAAAACATTGCACGCTGTATTGGCGCATATTAGAAGAAAAAGTCAAAGCATATCAAAGCGATCCAATAATAGCCAAAATCAAAGCAGAGCTAAATCAAACGCCAAGCGAGGAACTTCAGGCAGTCGTTTCTGCAACCCAAAACGGCAAGGGCGTTGTTAGTGCTGTTGAGGCTTTAACAAAATCATTCAATAGCTTTGAAACTACATCAAAGATCGATACAGATGTTATTGAAGCTCATATTTACCGACTTATCCAGATTATCACAGGCACACAAGAAATGGGTGCTGTTTTGTTTAAGGGGACTCGCTGGGAAGCCTAGTTTTTCATGTTATATAAAGGACATGGCTTTGCTATGTCCTTTTCACAAATAAGCCAAACACCCATACATCACAAGAAATCAATCAATACACAAGGAGTGTCAAATGGCAAATAAAGATTCAGATCGTCCAGCAGCCCTCGGCGGTGCGCCTGTTTTTGTCCAGACAGTTCAAGAACCAGCATTTCCTAAACTTGACAAATGGAGGCAGATGACAGAGGAAGAAGCCCAAGTTGCTTATGATATGACATTGCGCAATGAGCTTTCAGGTGGAACACCAGTAGTCAGACAATTTGAGCAAGAATGGCGAGAACGAGTCGGCACAAAATATGCTATCACAGTTATAAATGGAACAGCGTCTCTATACAGCGCATTTTTTGGTGTTGGAGTCGGCCCCGGAGATGAAGTAATATGCCCTGATTATACTTGGATATGCACGATTTCGCCTGCTTTATTACTCGGTGCAAGACCTGTATTCTGTGAAAGCGACCCTGAAAGCATGATGATAGATCCTGCTGACATACGCAAAAAGATCACAGACAAGACATCTGCAATAGCAGTTGTTCATTTGTGGGGAAATGTCTGCGATATGGACCCAATAATGGAAATAAGCAGAGAGACGGGAATACCTGTTATTGAAGATTGTTCACACGCACACGGAGCAATGTATAAAGGTCGTCCATGTGGTAGTATCGGTCATGCTGGCTGTTGGAGTCTTCAGGGAAGTAAGCCAACAAGCGCAGGCGAAGGCGGGGTTATTGCCACAAACGATACAGAGATATTTGAACGAGCATGTCTGATCGGTCAGGTTAATCGCATATCGGGTATGGATTTAGTAACAGAAAAATACGCAAAATATCAACCTTTGGGAACAGGCATGAAATTCAGGGCGCATCCATTAGGCATAGGAATCGCACAAGTTCAAATGCGAAAACTTCCAGAACTTAATGCCAGACGCAGTAAATATATCGAGGAAGTCGAAGCTGGTCTAAAAGATATTCCCGGCGTAAAGCCCGTAAAGGTCTATGATGGAGCTATAAGAGGCGGATTCTACGGATTTGCTATACACCACATTCCAGAGGAAAATGAAGGACTCTCCTCCCCTGCATTTGCTGAAGCACTTAGAAAAGAGGGACTACCAGCACATCTAAGCGGATATCCATTATTACATAATTTACCGATATTTGCGGAAGGATTCGATCTATTCACACGCAATAGAGGTCCTTTATGTGGCGATTACAAAGGCTATAAAAAGGGCGATTTCCCTGTTTCTGAAAAAATGCTTGAGCATCTTGTATTTCTACCAGTTTTAAGCGATCCTGTTCCAGACGCATCAGAGCGAGTGCTTGAAGCTATAAAAAAAGTTGTTAAACATGCAGGGCAATTAGCATCTGTTAATACCTAATTTAGAACGTAGATTAGTCTGCGTTCTAAATAGCAATAGCTTTCTTTTCCTTTGCTGAACGATAAAAGGCATCGATCATTCTCATAACTGTTACGCTTTGCTCAATTGTTGATGATGGCTGATGTTTATTTTCAATACATTGTATAAAATGCTTGAATTGATTTTCAGAGACGATGCCTTTATGTTCCATCGTTCTTGATGTGAGTTCTCTGCCATCCTCTAATATTACCCTAAAAGGCCAGAGATTTGCTGTTCCCTTTGTCCCAAAGATACGCAAAGTCATTGTGTCATCTTGTATTAATGATCGCCATGCGCTTTCAATTATAATTGTTGCGCCATTCTCAAATCTTATCATTCCATTGGCAATGTCCTCGACTTCCGAAGCATCTGTCCGAATATAAGTATTTCCAAAAGCCTCGACAGGTTCAGGACAGCCCATTATCCACCATATAAGGTCAAAAACTTGTATTCCATTATCAATAAGAGTTCCACCGCCAGAGAAAGCCCTTTTTATGCGCCAATTATTCTTTCCATAATCAATATCAAGGGGTTTTAGATAGCTTGCAAACCCATAAAGCATATCGCCCATTTCACCAGCTTGTATCATTTTTCTTATATAAACTGCATCTCTATTGAAGCGAAACTTCATTGCTACCATTGCCTTAAGATCAGGATATTTTCTAGATATATCAAGGATCTTTTCTGCATCTGCAACAGAATTTGAGATAGGTTCTTCACAAAAAATATGTTTTCCATGTTCTAATGCGCTTATAGCAATAGGGGCATGTAGATGATTGGGAACGCAAATGCTTACAACATCAATATCATTGCTTTGGCAAAATTCTTCATAGTTGCTATATGCTCTTATTATGCCATATCTCGTAACCATGCTTTTCAGTTTGTCTTCATCTGTATCACATAAGGCAGTAACTTTGACTTTAGGAATGGCAAGATAGCTTTCAATATGCCATCTGCCAATGCCTAACCCTATTATGCCTACCCTTATTGTTTTTGTGATAAACATAAAAACCTCACCAGAGGCAAGAAATAAAAAAGGAGTGAATATTTGGTATGATCAATAAACAAGAAATGAAAATAACACAAATTAGCTAATGGATAATCAATTAAAAATTTAGGTTGCGATCCTTAAAAACTCCCTTTCTCAAAAAGTCAATTTCTAAATAGAAATGGGTATTACTCATCATCATCAATATCGACATCATCAAGATTTTCGCCTATATCAAAGCCACTGTCATCATCATCGCCTTCTAAGCCTTCGGACAATTCAGGATTTATAATAGAAATCTTTGCCCTGCGCTTTCTTCCTCTAGTTGTGTAGCGTTTTGATCCCGCTTCATCTTCTTCTGATATGCCCAACCCATTTTGGAAGGTTGTTATATAAACATAGCCTTCTTCAAATTCATCCATTGCCTTAAAACCAACTTCTGATTTGGCTTTTGTGATTAGATCGTCCCATTTTGCAAAAAGTTTTTCTTCATCTTCGTCATCTGCTATATGAGTTTCTACATATTTATTTAGCTTTTCAGCAACAGCTTGACCATAGCCTGATATATAGATATAATGTTCAGTTTCACTATTTGGCTCAACCGTAGCGAAATATATATTTAAGCCCTTATTTTTCCGGGTAAAATCGAACATCTATTATATCCTCCTCGTTGAATATTCTGTTTTCTGACATGTTTAAATATATCAGATGTCTTTCAGTATGTCAATGTTTTGTTATATAACCCTGAGGGCAAATACAGGACAATTAGAAGCACAATATCCGCAAAGGATACATTTCTCATGATCTACAACTGCCTTTTTATCGCTAACTTTTATTGCTTTTTGATCGCATGCTTCCTCACAATTTCCACATTTTTTACACGAATCATATACAATTAAACGCTTTATTGATGATTTTATCCTGCTTCTGATCTCATCAGATACAAAGCCATTTTCAAATATACTGACGTTCATCTCTACTTCGTCAGGTGTTTTCATTCCGATAGATATTGAATCAAATAGTGAAAGTTCCCTTAGAAATTTAATAGCTTCTGGTATCTCATTTATGAAATGACCACCTCCAAGCGGTTTCATTGCATATATATCCTTGCCTTTGGATTTTGCTGTCTTTATGGCAATCAGCATATCTTCCCAAGTTCCAGAAACAATGCCAAATCCCTTCATATTGGCAATAGGAAACACAACATCAATATCATCACAATCTAATACTGCATTTACGCCTTCTGCGGAATGTGCTGATATGCCAATTGCACCAATTAATCCCTTTTTTTTCATATCAACAAGACATTTTAGGGCTTCTTCTCGCCTCTGAAATTCCTCTTTTGACTTAATCAGATGAAGATGAAATATGCCAATTCGTTCAAGGTTCATCTCTATAAGGGCTTCTTCTACAGCACTTTTCATATCTTCATAAGTATCCGCAAACGATTTTGATGCAACGATGACATCGCCTTTCCAGCCTTTTAGCCCTTCTCTTACATGTGGATAGCTTCCGTATTTTTGCGCAGTATCAATGAAATTTACGCCTAATTCCAAAGCCTTATGGATAGCTTTTGCACCCTCTTTTATAGGTAAATTTGCCTGCAAAGTGCCTTGAATAAGCGTTCCGAAACATAACTCGCTTACTTCTAGACCTGATTTAGACATTAATACCTTTTTCAATTAGAATATCACCTTTCCTTAAATTATCAAGAATATATTTGTCAGGCTTTATCCCGATTTCGTTATATATAACAAGCAATGAGCCTATAGCTGGCTTAAAATTTGGATATATGATCTCTGCAAGAGGATAATCGGAATTTATATTTTGCCTGAAATTTCTTAACAAAATCTCACCCGCTTTGAAAACACTGCCAGTAATAGCAACCAAGACCCTTTCATTTTCCATATTTAGCTTTTTAATTACAGCTTTTGCAGAAAGGGCTAATTCAAAGGCAGAATCATTCAGTATATCAAGCGCAACATCATCGCCTTGATTCGCTTGTTTAGATACAATTGGGGCAATATTAGCGATGTCTTGAACAGATATTTTTTCCGAATATACTTTTTTTACTATCTGATTAAAATCATCAAGGGCAAAATGATCAATTATGGCTTCCAATAAGGCAGTTTTTTTACCACGACCATCAAAGGCTTTACATGCGTAGGAAAGGGCCTTGCAACCAATATAATATGCGCTCCCCTCGTCTCCTAACAAATAGCCCCACCCGTTTGACCGTTTTTCTTTGCCCAAATGATTCATGCCAAAAGCCATTGAGCCTGTGCCTGCGATTACGATAACCCCGGGCTGACATATTGTCGCACCTACAAGTGATATATAGGCATCATGTCTAAGTAAAATTTTATCAGCAATTTTAAGGCTTTCTAATTCAGGAAAAAGTATTTTGCGATCGCTTTCTCTACCTGCACCAGCTAAACCAAAACATGCTAATTTTATATTTGATATATTGGAATTTAAAATTGCCTGTTCTAAAGAGTCTTTAATAGCTTTAATTGCATTTTCCAAGCCGACAGCATGATAATTTGATCCACTGGATAAACCGATGCCGAGAATATTTCCATGAAGATCAGCAACTATTGCAATAGTCTTTGTCCCTCCGCCGTCAACACCTAATATATATTCCATAATCAATCCGATAAAAATTAAAAAAGGTGATGAATATATTAAAATTCAACACCTAATATTTATGACATCAAACGGATTCGACTTTGCCTGACTGTCCAGATTTATTCATAGCCAATGTTGCAGAAAGGGTTTTTATCGCATCACTATAAGGACTGCGAATCTTTGAGCCATCACCAGATTTAACAGCATCGACAAAAACTCGGTCAATACCTTGATCTTGATCTTTTTCTGGGATTTGTGTTTCTGGTTTTACATTAATCCCACCATATGTCCAACTCATCAATGAGTTATCGAACAGAATATCAATAACGTTTGCATTATTCCAGTCGCCTACATAAGCCCATGTGGTTGTTAATGAACCTAATGCGCCACTTTCAAACTTCATGCTGACAGTATTTACATCAGGACAATCGATATCTTTTAGCACTCTATTTTCTTGAAATGCGAATACTTCCTTGATTTCTCCGCCTAGATAGCGCATCATATCAACAGTATGCGTTGCTTGCTCTACGAGTTGACCGCCTGACTTACTCATCTGTCTTAGCCAAAATTCAGGACCGCCCATTCCAGAATTGCACCAGTATCTACCCATAACCATATTGATCGTTTTACCGCTTAATACCGCCTTTGCTTGGGCAACTGAGCCTGCATAACGGAGTTGATAACCAACACAAGTTATTATCTTGTTTTTTTCAACAGCATCAAGCACTTTTTCTGCAATTTCCATATTTATTGCAACGGGTTTTTCAACTAGAAAAGGTATTCCTCGTTCAATAACATCCATCTCTGGTTTTCCATGAGCAAATACAGGTATGCTGATATAAACACCGTCAAGATCTTCATTTTTAAGCATTTCTTCGTGATCAGTATAAGGCTTGCCACCAAATTGATCGGTAGCACTCTTTGCCAATTCTGCTTTGATGTCGCATAGGGCAACTAAATCAACGTCCTCCATCTGTTTGAGGTTACCCATGTGACCTCTGGCATTTCCACCACAACCAATAAATCCAATTTTGACTTTATCAGCCATTTTCTCCTCCTAACAGAAAAATCTCTATAAACATAAGTCGTGTCAATCTTTTCTCTTTATCATAAAAAAAATTGAGATAATTTAAGTCTAACAGTATTATTATATATAGTCAAGATAAAGTTATTTTTGGGATGGATGGTAGAATTTTGATTGAATTATAAAGAAGGTTAAAATATTAGATTTTGCAATAGTAATAATTGAAAAATGCAATTTAAGCACTAATTGCAATAAAAGACGAATTTCACAAATTATTTATTAATGTTCGTGAAATTTGCGATTTCAATATTTTTCAACGATTTCAATATCATAAACTATCCAAAATCTAATATTCATTTATTTATCATTTAATTCCATTATTTTTTAGCAATTCTTCTTCTTGTTTTGTGTTCTTACGCAAACATTTCTTGCAATAATAAGTTACACCTTGTTTTGTATAGATAAGACCTTTCGCAGGAGAGCCACACTTAAAACATTTTTCTGTGCTTATAAATCGCATTGCTTGGCTTATACTTAATGTTGTCATTTTATTAACCCCCATTCTTAATTTATCGCATTTATTGTTATAAATTTTATAACTATATTATACTATACATAAGTTAAGTATGTCAAGTGAAAAATTATAGATTATTTATGTTTTATAAAAATGTTTATTGTTGACATGTCTGTTTTTTTCTTATAGAATTTTAATTTGTAAATAGATTTAATATTTTTATTTTGATTTCAATATTGGTGTTTCGGAGGTTTGATAGATGGCAGATGTGAGGGTCGAAAATATAGTTAAGCGTTTTGATGAAGTTATAGCTGTTAATAATATCAGCCTTGAGGTTAAAGACAGGGAATTTGTTGTTTTTCTTGGACCTTCTGGTTGTGGTAAGACAACAACTTTAAGGTCAATTGCAGGCCTTGAACATCCAGACGAGGGCAATATATACATAGACAATGTGCTGGTGAATGACCTTCCGCCTGCGGATCGTGATGTTGCTTTTGTTTTCCAATTTTACGCACTTTATCCACATATGACTGTCTATGATAATATGGCTTTTCCGCTTAAGGCAGTCAAAATGCAAAAATCTGAAATAGACGAAAGGATCAACGAAGTCTCAAAGATACTAAGAGTTGAAAAATTACTACCTCGAACACCAGCAAAACTAAGCGGTGGAGAAATGCAAAGGGTCGCTATTGGAAGGGCGATGGTCAGGAGACCAAAGGCATTTTTGATGGATGAGCCACTAACAAACCTTGACGCAAAACTTCGAACAGAAATGCGCGCTGAACTAAAACGCCTGCAAAGAGATATAGGCGCAACGACTATATATGTTACACACGATCAGCTTGAAGCAATGTCCATGAGTGATAAGATAATTGTTATGAATTCAGGGGTTATCCAGCAGACAGGCACTCCAGCGGAAGTCTATGACCATCCGAATAACCTTTTTGTTGCTGGATTTGTGGGCAGTCCGACAATGAAT
>Ga0067045_1027753_pt1 | contig 63329 bp, 54 predicted proteins | sample TerdegcTABiofilm_FD_59184 | JGI IMG/M metagenome (GOLD analysis project Ga0067045, IMG submission 59184) | Combined Assembly of (Gp0054472, Gp0054536) Wastewater bioreactor microbial communities from Singapore -Terephthalate degrading...
AGGACCCCGTCACCCCGGCGAAAGCCGGGGTCCATAACATATTGGAAGGACTGGATTCCGGCTTTCGCCGGAATGACGAACAATTGGCCGTTCCACTTCTAACTTAACGCTTATGCTCCCAGAGGGAGAGGGAGCCTGAAGAATCCCCTCTCCCCCGCTCTCCCAGAGGGAGAGGGAGCCGGAAGAATCCCCTCTCCCCCGCTTTGGGGGAGAGGGTCAGGGTGAGGGGGTGTGCCACGACTATCACGGACTGCCGGCTTTTGAGACAGTTTCAGACCGGATTGGGACACGAACTAACTATATCATCTGCTTATTATCACGGATTGCCGGCTTTTGAGACACTTTCCGAACCCCGCTCCTACCGCTGGGGCTGCGCCGCGAATTCCCCGTAGCGCCGGCGTTCCCCCGGTACTCTCGCCTTGAAGTGGCCTCGAGGGAACGGCGGGGTTCAAACCCGCGCTGCCCGTCGAGCAACGGGCGAGGCGCCCGTTCTACCGGACGGGACGATCTTCGGCACGTGGGAATCGGGCAAGACCTATGACCCGTGCCATAAAAGCTTCGGTCGTACGGCAGCATCACAAGTCTCTGGGCTTCCATCGCTCGGACAGGCTCTTCCTCAACGCAGCATCGCTCGGCTTTCCTTGAAGAGAATGGGGACCGTGTACGTGATACGCTCCTTCTGAACAAGTGGTGGAATCGGAGGAAATCTCTCAGAAGCCTTCCTCACGATATCGAGCGCGGCTTCATCCAGGACTGGCGAGCCTGATGTGCGAGACATCGACACGTCGTACAGCGTGCCGTCTCTCGTTATGGTAAATCTCACGATGACTTCGCCATGGCGCCGCTCATTCAGGGCTTGTCTTGGAAAGAATGTGGCCTCGCGGATTCTTGCCACGATTTTGGCCTGGAAATCGTGAAGGTCATTTCCCAGAGCGGACCTCAACCGGGTTGGCGCGCTCGCGACCTGGGGTATGCTCGTGGCCGATTCCTCCTGGTCTGTCTTCTCTTTGGCAACGGGCGAAGGCGGTGTCACCGATTCCGGCGTGGATTCCTCGGATTGCACAAAATCTGCCTGGGACTGGTCAGTCTTTGCCAACACGGGTGGACGCGATTCCTCCGGACTTTCCTCTTCCGGAATCTGCTCGATCGGGGGCTTGACCTCTTCCGGTTTTTCTTGCTCCTGAGAGGGCTGCGCGGCCCTCGATTCTGGGCTGTCCACTTCCCCCGTCTCACGAGCGTGAGCGAAAAAGTCCTCCGCAGCCATCACTGTTACAAACACCCGATCCTCGAGCCCGTCGGCCGAGCCGGATATCAGAGCTCTTGCAGGCAAGAGGCACCCGCAGGAGAGCGCTCCGCCCACATGGATAGCTAAGGCAATGAGAAAGCATGGAAACATGCGAGTCAATTCGTATCCCTCCTCTGTCCCCCCTCTCAAGGCTCCGCTGTCTTTTTTTCCGTCACAATGGCTATGCGATGTAATCCGGAATTCCTCACCATGTCCAGCACCTGGACTATCTTGCCGAACCCGGCCTCTTTGTCACCCCGAATCATGACCGCTGTGTCCCGATTGGTTCCACAAGTGGCTCGGAGCATAGCCGCCAGCGCCGAATCGTCGACACGCTCCTTGTTGAAGTACACGGAGCCTTCCTTATCTATGGAAATCACTATTTCTTTCTTTTCAGACACGATTGCATCGGTGGAAGCACGTGGCAGATCCATCCGTATTCCTGGAGTAACGATGAACGTGGTGGAAAGCATGAAAAAGATGATGAGCAAGAACACCATATCTACCAGCGGGGTCATATCAAGCCCAGCAGGCTCAGATTTTTTCTTGCGCGTCCACATGGTCCGACCTCAAAGGTTTTTCGCTCATTACCTGGCTACTGGAATCACCCCGGAGGGCTACTATTGGAGACGTGCGTTTCGGTTTCAACCTGGATTCAGCACCTTTCACAAGCGTCTCGGTCAACGCGACCGTCTCCTTTTCGAGCTCGAGAGAAAGTCTCGACGAGCGGCTTTGCACGAATCGATCCATGATCACTGCCGGAATTGCTACGGTGAGGCCCGCGAAGGTTGTGATCAGGGCCTCGGAAATTCCCGCGGCCAGCATGGCCGGATCGCCGACGGAATGACGCGAAATCATGTCGAACGCCTTGATCATCCCGGATACCGTGCCCAACAGCCCGAGAAGGGGCGAAAGGTAAGCAACCGTTGAGAGAACGCGCTGGTATCTCTCGAGTCCCGATGCTTCCTGTGCACCGACTTCAGCCACCATGAAACGAATCATGTCCGGTTGTTCGCCGTACTGCGCTAGTCCCGCTCTCGCGACACGTGCCAGTGGTGAGCCGGGGTTACTGTCACAAAGAGCCAGTGCTTCCTGAATCCGTCCTTGCTGCACATGCTCCTGCAAGACTTCTTGGAGCTTCTTGGGAATAATGCGATTCCTCCGGAGAGACCAGAGTCGTTCGAGAAAAACAGTTAGTGCGGTGAGCGAGCAAAGGAAGATCGGATACATCACTGGCCCGCCTCGATGAAACAAGTCGAAGAGTTCCACGGGTCAATTCTCCCTGCGGGTCTAAAATTCCCGCATACATATTTTGAGACTTGACGCTGATCATAGCACGTCAACAATCACTGTGCCACCCTTTTCGGGGAAAAGTACTTCCGCCTAACCGGCAATACCCCAGTGTTCGGCCCCGGACTGCTGGAATCGGCTATCCAGTCGTGTCAACGGCCACCGGCCTTGACGCGGTTATGTCGATTGCGAGAGGTTCGGTCTGCTTACAATGTGTCGAGGACGCTTTGGGAGGATCGGGGACCAGGAGAACGGACGTCTCGTCCGTTGAGCTCATAGATGGAAGAAGAATTTGACCGTCATTGTCCGCAACCGCCAAATTCTCCTAACGACAAGCATCAGCCGAAGGGGTCGCTTAACACCCGGACTGCGCGCAATGAATCTCACCCGTTCTTCATGCATCTGATTACGTGCGTGTGATGATATTCCAGGCCAGAGGCCAGGGAAAAGGAATGGTAAGAATGAATCGACATGAAGTGTACGGCAACTGGAAAGTGCTGAAAGGGAGAGTGAGGCAGCACTGGGGCCAAGCAACGGGCCGCGAATTTCCTGTCATCCAGGGGGCGTTCGGCGAGCTCGCGGGGAAAATCCAGAGAGCATATGGTCGCCTTCGCAAGAGATGGGGGAGGCACTGACTCGACAGTCTCACCGAGGGGTAGGGAAACGTTAACCGATCTTTTTGGAAAGGAGGATCTGATGAAGGTCTTGATTGTGTACTACAGCACGTTCGGCAATGTGTTTAAGATGGCGCAACTCGTGGCGGAGGGGGTACGGGAAGTTCCCGGGGCTGAGCCCGTTTTGCGAACTGTCCGAGAGCTCATTCCTGAGGAGGTTATCGCTGCCCGTGCCGAGATGAAAGCAGGGCGGGAAATGCAGAAGGACATCCCCTTGGTGACCGCGGATGATTTTCGGGAAGCTTCGGCCATTGCGTTTGGCACACCGACGCGATTCGGGAATGTTTCCGCACAGCTCAAGAACCAGATTGACCAGTTATCTCAATTGTGGCAAAAAGGTGAGCTGGAGGGCAAGGCTGCCGGGATCTTTGTCTCAACGGGAAGCCTGCACGGGGGGCAAGAGACGACCATTCTCACCCTGATGGCCCCGTTGCTTCACCTTGGCATGATACTGGTCGGTGTCCCATACTCGGTGTCAGAACTCTTCACGACGCAAGCGGGGGGCTCTCCCTATGGCCCGGGCCACGTGGCAGGCCCGGACAGCCAGCGAGAAATCGACGAACAAGAGGCAGCCATCTGCAGAGCGTTCGGCCGGAGGCTGGCACAGATTGGAATGCGGTTGGCGGGCGCATAGCCCGCGTGCCATTAGGGCATGAACTTTAGACTGTGAGCAATGGACAGTGGTCCCTCGCAGGAGCGCGAGGGATCGTTGTTGTTCCTCGTCCCGCATCGATCACCAGGGCCTACCGAGAAGTCCGAGCACGCCCACAATGATAAGGTAAATGGCAACAATGTAATTAAGTAAACGCGGGATCATGAGAATCAGTATTCCCGCTAACAAAGCGACCAGTGGCTGAACAGCCACGTTAACTTGCATGATAGTTCCCCCTTTTCCCTTGAAGACGCTCGCTGACGGCTACGTTTCCAAGCCTGTCCTTAAAACGTAACCATTTTGTATCCCAGGAGCAAAGCGAATTCTGTACTGGCTGCAAATAATACTGTCCATTTGTCCCGTTCAAAAATAACAAAAATAACGGGCGGGACGTTCTACCTAACCAACGGACGGGACGTTCTACCTAACCAACGGACGGGACGTCCGTTCCACTAGTCCACGATCCTGACATGAATGTCCTCGACACAAGGGAATCGGACGGAACTTCTGGCAGACATCCATGACCTTGCAGTCACAACGGACCGCGAATGTCCGCAGCATTTCTGTTTTCGTAGCGCCGGCGACTCGCCGGCAATCAATGGACTTTCTTCCAAATACGATAAATGAGCTTCTGAATCAGAAGGAACAAAACATTCACGCCGCGTGCTTTTCAGCGACGACATTTGAGACGGTCCTTCCCAGGCGGATGGAAGCGCTGACTGTTCGGTCCTCCGGGTAGTATTGGGACGAATCGGTGATAAACAGCCCCCGAATCGGTGTCTCGTGGCCCGGCATCACATCGCGAAATCCCACACGGCATATTGCCTGTGCGTGGAGGTCTCGGCATACCCACCAGTTGCGTATCCATGAGCGATCGAAATCCTTTCGGATTCTTTGCATAGCCGCCGTGTACTCCTCGTAGAGCTGAAGATCCGGGTACGTCCACCGAGGATCCTCATCATGCAGGTAGAAGGGAATGTATGCCAGGCTACTTCCTCCCAGGTCGGGTCTGGGACTCAAGTTTGTGATCTCCACAATCCCGTTGAAGGAAATGGCCGGATCGTTGATATTCAGCCAGAAGGAATCGGTAAACGGCCGATCAAGCTCGAAGAGCATGCAAACTACGTTCAGATAGTCAATGTCCGACAATCGTGCCGTATACTCTCCCATGTCAGGAGCAATGTCGAGGAACCGCGGTATTGCGGCAGTGGACACAACTGCGTCAGCAGGCAGCAATTCCTCTTGCGAACCGATTTTGACTCCCACGACTTTCGATCCTTGCACCTCGATGCTCGTGACCGTACGACCCCTCATGATCCGGAATGAAGGGAAACCTGTCAGCCGATCCATGAGCGCATCCACGAGCGTGGAGCACCCGCGTTCGAAGTATCCGTACGTGTTGCCTTTCAGGAGCCCGTCCCGTGAGCGCGCGACTCGATGTATTCTGTGCCAGATCCACGCGGCTGAAATCTGCTCTTGAAAGCGTCCGAACTTGATTCGAAGCAGCGGATCCCAAACAGCCAGGTACGCCTCTCGCCCAACGTTTCGGATCAGCCAATCAGTGGCAGGGATTCGGTCCAGACCGTGCCAGTTCTGACGATGCTGAGAGAAGACCGCGTGGAGCCCCAGGCGAATGCGCTGCGTTGACGGGATTGGGTCGAATCGGAGCAGATCCATGGGGGTGACAAATGGGTACGTGCGTCCCTTTATGAAAAAGCTCGTCTTCGCCTCCCGCCAATGAACCTGATCTGAGAGTCCGAGCTCCTCGGCGAGGCTCAAGAGGTCGTCATCCCCTCTGCAGATGAAGTGATAGTACCTCTCCACCATGCTTTGACCGACCGCGAGCGAGCCGGCCAGCCCGCCCAGGTGCTCCGACGCCTCGATGACCGTCACAGCGAAGCCCTGCTGCATCAATCGAAATGCTGCAGTCAGGCCGGTGATTCCGGCTCCTATGACGATCACCTGTTTTGAGCGAAGCACGTGGATTCCTCCCGGGAAGGCTTGCGCCCGAAGGAGATGAGAAAGGAGCCAATATGTCGAGCAAGGGGAGTTTTGTCAAGGAGGAGATCTGCAAGATTGTAGAGTGTCAACAGCTTCCTTACCAGGAATCCGGCCACGTATGTGTACGGGATACCTGAAACACCCACTGAAGCCACATTGGCAAAACCCGCTTCCATGAGGGCAGATTCCAGCTCTTCCGCGGTCAGGAGCCGCTCGTTGACGGTAACACCTTTTCGGGAGCTCACCGGAGAGCGGGGACTCCGGTAGAGCCACATGGCGGGGTTGCGGCCGTTTGGATCGTATGCAAAGAGGCTCCCACCCGGCTTCAGGACCCTCCAGCCCTCTCCGAGCCCGAGTTTTAGGCTCGGCAGGTGATGCAAGATGCCGCTGAACGTCACAACATCGAAACTATTGTCCGCGAAGGGGAGCAATTCCGTGTCTCCTGCCACGAAGCTCACTGCAGGCAAGTGACGGCATGCAACATCAAGGTTTCCCCGAGACAGGTCCAGTCCGACTCCTTCGAGGGACAGGCGTGCGAGGCGGCCGGTAAAGGCTCCCGTACCACAGCCAATATCCAGAAAAGATTGGCCTTCTCTGGGCTTCACCAGCTTGAGGAACTCGTGCACGATCCTCCTGTATCCCCGCTCGTCCAAGACATCGTACGCCCCGTGGCTCGCGAATTCATCGAAGAAGTCCTTCTCTGCCCTTTTGTCCTGGAGCGGCATTGTATGATTCCCTCACCGGGAAAAGAGATAGTCCCGTGCTCGTCTGAGAATGGAGAGAAGATGGAAGGGGCTCTTGATCTCGGATATCATTTTAGCGAGTATCCGGGGACGCAGGTGGAATTCAAGAAAAGCCCGTCTCTGAAAGGCCTTGAGCTCTTCCTTCGTCATTCCCTGCGGGACATACGGAACCTTTGCATAACAGAGGGTGGTCCAATCCGGTTCGTCAATTTCTCCGGAAGCCAGGAGCTGCGCGGTGGCCGCGGTGCCGGGGAGCGGCAGGAAATTGCTGAAATGCGCTCTCTTTAGCGGTAGCGACTTAGCCAGATCCACGGTCATCCGCATCTCTTCCTTCGTCTCACCCGGAAATCCGAGGAGGAAGAAGCCGCTGGGTTCAAGGCCGGCTTCGTAAATGAGGTTCACCTTTTCCCGTATCATATCGAGAGTCAAGTGCTTGTTCATAAGGTCCAGGACCCTCTGGGACCCTGATTCTATTCCCACGGTAAACGCGTACGCTCCGCTCCGTTTCATCGCATCCAGCATCTCCCTGTCCAAGCTGTTCAGCCTCAGACCGTTGGGAAACGAATAGCTGATGCCCCAGGCCTTTGCTTCGAGGACCCGGCAGAATTCCATGACTCGTCTTTTGGAAGCATTGAACATGTCGTCGATGAAATGGAATTCCTTGACGCCATAAGTGGAGCGTAGCATTTCCATTTCAGCGAAGACATGGGAGAGGGAGCGGAACCGAAGCTGCCTCCCCATGTTGACCGGCGACCCGCAAAATGCGCATCCGTAGGGGCATCCTCGGGAGGTTGCGACAGGTGCTATGGGAAATTGCTTGTAAAATGCTCCCTGGGGCGCGTCCGGATACGTATTAGGCGGCATCAAGTCCCACGCGGGAAATCCTAGGGCATCCAGGTCCTTTATGAACGCTCTCGGGTTTGCGTGGCTCCCGTTCCCGTCTCTCCACATCAGGCCCGGAATGTCGCGGATGTCCAGGGTGCGCGCCCTGAGAGCTCGATCCATGAGCAACGGAAACCCGATCTCCGCTTCGCCGGCGAATGCGTAATCCAAAGCCGGCATTTCTTCCAGCACTCGGACCCCAGTGGCAGAAACGTGAGGGCCGCCAGCGATGATCAGGGCATTTGGAACCGCTGACTTTGCCTGGGTCATGCTCTCCCGGGCAGCGGCAAAATCTGAGGAAAAGACCTGGAATCCTATGACCTGCGGTTTGAGCTCTTCAGCTTTCCGGGCAAGCTCAGCGGGCCGCAATTCATCTTTGATGCAATCGAGAATCACGATATCGTCATACCCGGCATTCCTGAGAGACGTGGCCAGGTACCCGAGGCCAACCGGTGGAACAACATAATGGGAATGACTGAAAGGTACGACCAGAACAATTCTTCCCGACAATTGGATCCTCTTCTCACAAGGCTGCGAAATTTTGCAGGATTCGTAAGCCGATTTGCTGGCTCTTCTCCGGATGGAATTGCACGGCAAAGATGTTGTCGTCCGAAATGGCGCAGGTGAATCGGATCCCGTATTCAGTCTCCCCCGCAATGCTGGAAGTGTCGGAGGGCACGACGTAATAGGAATGCACGAAATAGAAGAACGACTCGTCCTCGATGCCCTCAAAAATGGGGCTCTTCTTGGCAAAACGGACCTGATTCCACCCCATGTGGGGGATCTTAAGGCCCATATTTCGGTCAAAAGCCTTCACTGTGCCGGAGATGAGGCCGAGACCCTTGTGAAGCCCGAACTCTTCGGATTCGTCGAACAGGAGTTGCAGTCCAAGGCAAATGCCGAGGAACGGCCTGCCTGACTTCACGAACTCCACGACGGGCTCGATGAGATCGAACCGCCCCAGGTTTTTCATACACTCGGGAAAAGCTCCCACGCCTGGGAGCACGAGTCTATCCGCTCTTGCTACCTCGTCCGGGTCCCGGGAAATCACCGCGACTGCCCCGATTTTCTCGAAACCCTTTTGCACGCTTCGTAAATTGCCCATGCCATAGTCAACTACGACGACCATACAAAACCTCGCTGCGTGGAGAATTCACGCCGAGACTCCACATCCGCTTCCACGCCTGGATAGTCGTTCCGATCCCGATGCGTCCCCCGCTGTCCGCGGGAGCCTGCCATACTGTTTCCGCCACGACTTTACAGTACTGACAAGGAACCGGCAAGTGTCAGTTCCCCAGAGAAAGAGTAGCCGTTCCCAAAGGTCTTGCTTCTCCCTCTGTCCTCAGAAGGAATGTCGTGATCCTGAGCCTTCTCTCACTCGAGAATTCCCTTGGTGGAAGGAACGTCGCCTGTCCGCGGGTCCAGCTCGGTGGCTACTCTCAGCGCTCTACCGAGCGCCTTGAAGAGGGCTTCCGCTGCGTGGTGGGGATTGTCCGCGGTGTGCACCGTGGCATGGAGAGTCGTTGCCGATCTGTCTGCAAAGGCCTGGAGAAACACCTGGACCAAATCGAGAGCGAAGTCACCTGCCCATCGATCTGAAAGGGGGTTGCTGTATACCAGAAACGCCCTCCCAGACAGGTCGAGGGTCACCGATGCAAGTGCTTCGTCCATGGGGACCACCGCGTGGCCGTAGCGCCTGATCCCTTTCTTGTCTGCAAGAGCTTCGCGAAACCCTTGTCCCACACACAACCCCACGTCCTCCACCGTGTGGTGATGGTCCACGTGGAGGTCTCCTGTCGCTTCAATCTCCAAATCGAAACACCCGTGCCGCGCCACGTGGTGGAGCATGTGATCGAAAAACCCGATTTGCGTGGAAATGGCAGCTCGCCCTGTCCCATCAAGGTTCAACCGGACACGTACATCCGTTTCCGAAGTTTTCCTGTGCAGCTCGGATACTCTCGCCATGCGGCCTCCACGAATAAGTTTCGGGCCCTATTCCTGATTACAGGATGTCGTCCTTTTCTCGCCGTATGTCTGCCCCCAGTTGAAGGAGCTTCTGTTCCAATCGCTCGTAGCCTCTGTCCAAATGGTAGACCCGGTGGACTTCCGTAGTCCCCTCGGCTGCCAATCCTGCCAGTACAAGACACGCACTGGCCCTGAGATCGGTCGCTTGCACGTGCGCGCCGGATAGCTTTTTCACGCCCTCGACGGTCGCGGTCTGGACTGAAACCCTGATCTTGGCACCCATTCTGACCAATTCCTGCACGTGCATGAAGCGATTCTCGAAGACGTTCTCCGTTATTCTGCTTCGAGAGTCTCCCAGGGCCATGAGGGCCATGTACTGAGCCTGAAGGTCGGTTGCGAACCCAGGGTAGGGATCGGTAGAAACATCCCTGCTCCGCACACGTCCATTGGACGTGATCCGCACCTGGCGATCGCCTATCTCGAGCTTCAAGCCGGCTTCTTCCAGTTTTTCCAGGAGAGCTGTCAAGTGAGCCGGCTCACATCCGCACACGGTCACGTCTCCTCTCGTGATTGCACCTGCCACGAGAAAGGTTCCCGCCTCAATTCGGTCAGCCATGACCTCGTGAACGATTCCGCTCAGACGGTCTCTGCCCTCTATCACAATGGTGTCCGTGCCAGCGCCACTCACGGAGCCTCCCATGCGGTTGATGACATGAGCCAGCTCCTGGACTTCAGGCTCCACGGCGCAATTGCGGAGCACAGTCGTTCCCTTTGCCAGCGATGCCGCCATCATAAGATTCTCGGTGCCGGTTACCGTCACCAAATCAAAAACAACTTCGGCACCCTTGAGGCGATCTGCCTTGGCCTTCACGTATCCGCCGCTCAACTCTATGGACGCGCCCATTGCTTCGAGCCCTTTGAGGTGCTGATCGATGGGTCTTGCTCCTATGGCGCATCCGCCGGGCAAGCTCACTTCGGCTCGCCCTTCCCGCGCCATCAAAGGCCCGAGCGCGAGCACGGACGCCCTCATGGTCTTGACCAACTCATACGGTGCGGTGTGATCCGTCAGCTCACGGGCTTTGATCCTCAGGGTTCCTGGCACGAAGTCGTCGATCTGAGCGCCGAGTTGGAGAAGCAATTGTTTAATGGTGCGGATATCCCCGAGCACCGGGATTCTATGAAAGGTCATTTCATCGCCGGTCAACAGTGCCGAGCACACCAGCGGCAATGCAGCGTTCTTGGAGCCACTGATCTCCACAGATCCTTCGAGCGGTCGGCCTCCCCGGATTACCATTTTATGCAGGGCCATCTCATCCTCCTCATGTCCAACCGGCATGCTCCCATGTGAGAGTCCGGGGAGAAAAGCTGATCCTTCAGGGCCCCCAGCAGCCCTGGGGAGCGAAAAGCCGTTTTGGATCGGGGATCCACCTGTGCTGTCGGCCCTCTTGGCCCTGGAAGGCGTCAAAAGCCGGCAACCGGTAGATCGGTTCGTCAGCGTGTATACCATCTCCTGTGCAGGAGCGCAATAATCTCGGGAACCGAACCGTCCTCTGGACCGGGAAGAGCACAAAGGGTCTTGCATAGTAGCAAGAGGGGGATGGTCCAGGGTGGGTGATGTGTCAAGCTCGTTGACATGATGTGTCCACTTACTTAACAGGTCAATCTGAAGGCAAGGAATGTGCCATCGTAATTTCTCGAGAACTACCCCATCCCACCATTCTCTTCGTGTTTTGGTGTGACCCTTGCACCATAAGTCCACCTCGATATTGACGTACAATTACGACGACAAGCATTCTCCGGAGCCTCGAGAACGGAAACGGTTCATGGAGAGGCTTGTCGCGGTATCCAATGAAAATGAGGGTCGAAGAAAGGAGACGTATATGACAAAACCGGAAATCGTCGCCTTTGTGTCGCAACAGGCGGACATAAGTAAGAAGACTGCATCAGCAGTTCTGGACTCTCTGGTGATGGTTATCCACGAGTCTCTGAAGAGCAAGGGCAAGATCAAGATTGCTTCTTTGGGGACATTCCGTGTCCTGGATCTCCATGCGCGGCGGGGAGTAAATCCTCGTACTGGCGATGAAATGACCATACCTGCCATGCGTGTTCCCAGGTTCACGCCGGCCAAGGCGCTGCGGAAGGCGGTGAAGAAACAGAAATAAACCGCTGCCCATGACCCGCGACCTGACATGGAGCAAGCGTATTAACGGGGTAGTGGGGCTGCGGCCTTTTTTCTCGCGCGCTTTCCGGAAAGGCTCGGAAGAGGGATCAAAGGGAGGCAGGATGTCTCAAGTTTGCAGACTTTTGGGTTTGGCGGTATTTCTCGTTTGTGTCTCGTCGACCCCTGGACTGCCATTGATCGACAGTCCTCGCTACGCGTTTCTTGACAGAGCCCGGGTTGTTCACGTAGTCGCTCCCAATCTTCTCAAGCTGAAGCTTCTCAGGGACGACAGCGTTGTTACCGTGCGCCTTCTTGGAGTGGGTTCCCCTCGAAACAGGGACCGGATAAGGCATTTGAGACCGGAGGTCCTCGGGTACATTGCGAGGGAGAATATCTGGGAGGCAGCTCGTGAGTACGTGGAATCAGTGACCAAGGGTGAGATTGTGGAAGTCTATACGAGAGCATGGGATCGATACGACGAAAAGCACCGACTGTTGGGGTACATCGTCGTGCCATCCGGTTCTGGGGAGCCCCTGGATCTCAACGGTAATCTCATTGAAAAGGGCTTGGGGTTTGTGACCCGAGATTATGTGCATGTGACGTTTGTTCGTTACCGGGATTTGGAAGAAGAAGCTAAGAGAAATCGGAGGGGTCTGTGGGGGGCTCTTTCTCTCGAGAGAGTGTCTTCTCTTGCTAAATAGCAGGTGGAGCTACTCGAAGGACATCAACTCGATAAGGTCCTCCCGGGAGAAGTGCTTCAGTATGGATTTCTCGTCCTGTTTGATCACTGATTCCATGAGGCGCCGTTTCCTCGCTATGATGGTGTCGATTTTCTCCTCAAGGGTATTTTCCGTCACGAGCTTGAATACATGGACTCCTCGCACCTGACCGATTCGGTGCACCCTGTCGGTGGCCTGATCTTCTCGCGCTGAATTCCACCACCGATCGTAGTGAATCACCACTGATCCGCCAGTCAGATCGATTCCCAGGCCCGAAGCTCTCAGGGAAGCAGTGAAAACCATGCAATCCGGGTCGCTGTTGAAACGCCGCACAGCTTCGGCTCTCTTCCGAGTGTGCCCCTTAATGGTTGCAAACTCGATCCCTTGATCGCGAAGATAGGATTCGATTAGCTCGAGCATCTTTACGTACTGACTGAAAACCACCACCTTCTGGCCTGACCCCAAGCTTTCCTCGAGAAGCTCGACGAAGAGATCCCATTTCCCGGAAGAGTACTTCCTGTAATCTGAGGTTTCTCCTTCCAGCAGGCAGGGGTGATTGCAGATCTGTTTCAAATAGTTGAGCACAGCAAAGATGTGCATGTACGGAACGCGCTGCTGGGGATCCTTTAGTGCGAGGACGAGCCCTTTCCCCTGGTTCTCAACCACATCCCGATAATATCGCATCTGGTCCGACGTCAAACCACAGCGCCGCACGTCCTCGATCTTGGCCGGTAGCTCGGTGAGCACCTGTTCCTTTTTCCTTCGCAATGTGAACGGCTGAGTCATGCGGGATAACTTCGTTTTGGCGTCCGCATCGCCCAGCTCTTCGATGGGTACTCGAAAATTCCGCTCGAACAGCGAATCGGACAAGAGATACCCGGGGAGTATGATATCGAAGAGAGATTTGAGGTCAACGATACTATTTTCTATGGGGGTGCCGGTGAGACCGATGGTGCATTTGGACTCAAGGGCTTTTACTGCTGCGTATGTTTTCGTTGATTTATTTTTTACCGCCTGCACTTCATCGAGCACAGTGAGCTCGAATTTATACTCGGACAACATCTCGATGTCACGCAGCGCAATGCCGTAGGACGTTATGACAAGGAGGTGGCTGTCAACCGTTTCCTGAAACTTACGATCCGTCCCGTGATATACGTACGGTTCAAGAAACGGGCAGTATTCCATGACCTTGTCTTTCCAGTGGCTTAATACTGTGGTGGGACAGATGACAAGGAAACGGAAGTTTTCCGATCTCTGGGTCAGTTTCTGGAAAATTCCGGTCATGAGCGCCATCACCTGGTGTGTCTTGCCCAGGCCCATGTCATCGCAAAGAAGTCCGGAAAAGCCGTTGTCATAGAGAAACCAGAGCCAACCATACCCGTTCTTCTGGTACTCCCGCAGCTTTCCTTTCATACGACGAGAGGACGGCAGTCTCGAGGGCGGTTTGAGCTTTTCCAACCCGAGAAATGCTTCCTTGACCTTGGTGGAAGAAAACCGTCTCTGAAGCCGATCGTGGAGGGCGAGGAAACGAAGGTACTCGATCCGATCGATCGTCAACGCGTTTTCGCCCGAGAGATTCTTCTCGTGTACTGCGTCGAGCCACGAAAATTCCCCTGACATGGTGTCGACCCACGTATCATGGTGGACGAGGTAACGTCTTCCTTTCCTTCTCGCGTCGAACAATTCTCTCAGGGACAGGCTGAATCCGCCAAAGTCGTAGCTCACGTCAAGCTTGACACCTTCCGAACCGAAGTCCGTGTGATCGACGGTGACTCGGTCGTACGTCTCGACAGTCTGGCCATCAAGAAGAGAGGTGTCTATGAAGATGTAGGGCTCCTGCCTTAAGAGCTCGCCGTACTCCTTCAGAAATGTAGTGGTCTTCTCCGGGGGGATCTCTGTCTGTTTTTGGGCCGAGAAGTGCTCCGCGGGGAGCCCGCCCATGTTCACGGAGATCCTGAAAAAGCCCCATTCAGGGAAAAAGTAGTAGCTGCCGAAAAGATTTCGCTCGAGCTCGGTGCGGTCGAGATACGCATCCTTGGGGTCCGCATCCGGATCGGGATTTTCCACAACAGGGGTGACGAGGAGAGATGAGGACTCCGTGAGATCGATCCGGTATCCCGTAGAAAGAGGCCGCGAATGGATCAGGAGATCTTTCCCGATCACATCCTTTTTTTCGGCTATCTCCATCAGGGAGCCGACCTGCGATCTTGGTGGCACGAAGCGAAGAATGACCGACTCGTTCTCGTCAAAACCTTCGACCGTGAGCTCCTGCTTATGCTCGAGAAAAGAAAAGTGAAACGTGCCGCCAAAACGTCCGGATACGAGAAAGGCTACTTTCGCTATCTTGTACCAGACGCTCTCCTCCAGTTGCTGCCGGCCGGACTTCAGGCCTCTGCGATTGATTTCAGCTTCAGCCGGTGAATGCTGCCAGGGACGTCGCCGCAAAGACGGCACATTAGGGTCTTTAAGCTTTCGGCCGTACATGCGCTTGAACTGGGCCGGGTCGATGTCGCGTCGGATTATATCGAAGAACTCGTGGAGGAATTCCTCAACGAGGCGCTCGCCGGGCATGAACGCGAGAATCTCCTGTTGCCCGCGATCGCGGAAGGCAATGCGCAGGCCCTCGCCTCCATGGTTAACCTGGCAACGGAAGCCCAGGACCGAGTCCCCGAAGTTCTTGTACCCGTGCCATCCGATCTCGTGCCAGAAACTGTCCTGGAAGTCTTCGTTGAGAGATCGAAGCCTCCCTGTTTCCGGATCGGGTCTCAAGATGTAGCGGACGAATGAGACGATGTGGTGGCAATAGGTTCGCGTAGAGGATCTGAAACACCCGCACGTAGCTCTTGTGAGGACTTTGGAATCGGGATCAAGCACGATGTGCACGTTGACCCCTTTCCCTGACGCGTCGGTGACCAGCCCGAAATAGGATTCTCTGCCGAAGTTAATGTGCGAAATTCGCGAACCCTCCGCCAGCCTGAGGCCTCTTTCGAGAACTTCTGAGTTAAACTGCCGAGTTATCTCGGCAGGTAGCTCTCCCCCCTGGCTGGCGCTTGTAAGACTTTTCTTGAATTCAATCACTTTTCCGAACACTTAAAACTCCTACGCCCAAACATCCAGCCTATAACCCACGGGGCGTGGATATCACAACAATTTTTGCGTGTCAACATTAAATCATAATTTTAGGTATGAGTTACAACAGGGAACTAATATATGATTTATGGAAATCATATTAACCTACAAGTTACTCGAGGAAGCGCTCTGAGAGCCGCTTCGCGAAAATTACTTACGATTGCTGCCCCGCTCAGCGTCGCTCTCGCGGCCAACGTGCGAACGCTGTCGGGTGTCTCAGCATGGAGTTTTCCCTTGGAAAATCCTCTGTCGCCGCGTTATAGTGGGGCCTTTCAAATGACGAGGACTGGCTCACAGGGATCCGCCGGGTGTGCCCGGCCCCCAACCGATTTATGCCTAGCCATGTTCCGGTTAGGGTCCCGGCCAATGGCAGGGATGACATGAGCGCGACAGACGGACAGTACGGAAAGGCTCGTCATAGGGAATTCTGCAATGAAGAAGAAACTGATTGCGATCGGTCTCGTCTTGGTGGTGTTAGGTGCGGGGGGAACGGCCGTGTGGTACTACATTCGGAATTCCCATCCGTCGGAGTCGAAGATTTTCGTTAGCGGGAATATTGAGGCCACAGAAGTGGACTTGTCTTTCAGGCTCTCCGGTCAAATTATCACCCTGAACGTGGAGGAGGGGACGGCTGTCAAGAAAGACCAGGTGGTGGCCGAGTTGGATACGGACACGCTCAGAGCTCTTCGAGATACGGCCAAATATCAGTTGGCAGCGGCCAAAGCCCAGCTTGACGAGTTGGAGGAAGGGACGAGAAAAGAAGAGATAGCCATGGCACAGGCACTTGCAAAGGCTGCCGAGAGGAGGCTTGATTTTGCGAAGGATGAGTACGAACGGTATCTGCCGCTGTTCAACACAGGAGCGATTTCAACCTCTTTTTTCGATACCAAGCAAACTGCGTATCAGGTGGCAATACAAGAATACGAAAATGCGGCACAGCGCCTCAAGGAGCTCGTCGCGGGGCCCAGAGAGCAACAGATTCGAGCCGCCCGCGCTCGAATGCACCAGGCCGCGGCAGAGCTTGAGAAAATCGAGCTGGACATTGAACATTCGACACTCAAGAGTCCTTTGTCAGGAATGGTGCTGGTCAAGGCAAACGAGATAGGCGAAGTGGTTCTCCCAGGAGCTACCGTGGTCACAGTGGCAGAGCTCGACGAAGTTTGGCTCAAAGGCTACGTGAGCGAGAAGGATCTCGGCAATGTGAAGCTCGGGCAGAAGGCCGAAATCATGATCGACACCTTTCCCGGAAAGGTCTATTCCGGCACAGTCACCTTTATCTCGCCCCGTGCGGAGTTTACCCCGAAGAATGTCCAAACGAAGGAAGAGCGGGTGAAGCAGGTCTACCGCGTGAAAGTTACTATTCCCAATCCCGATCACGAGCTCAAGATCGGTATGCCCGCGGACGGCTATCTGCTTGTGGGCACTGCGCCTGAGTCCCGACCGGGAAACGGGAAGGGCCAAGATCCATGAGGAGAATCCTCGGGTGCAGCTTCTCCTGTAAAGAAGATGCAAGCTGGAAGAGACTGTCTCAAGACTTGGGAAACTGCAAAAAGTGGTACGGTGAGGGAGGATACTGCCCATGGAGCCCCCACCCCATCCACTCCCTTCGGCAGAGGGCTCTGTCATTCCGGGCGGTTGCAAGTCCACTCTCCCTCTGCGAGGGCTAGGGCGAGGGTGGAAGAAAACGTGCCACGATCTTAACATATGCCGCAATTCCGGACAGTTTTGGAAAGCCTGCACTGCAAGTTGCGAGGTCAAAGGGTGCTTCAGTGAAAAACAGCCTGTCACGACAATCCGCGAAGCCGATCATTCGCACCGTCGGATTATGCAAAGATTTCGGCTCCACCCGGGCAGTGCGTGACCTGAACGTGGAGATATTTGAAGGAGAGTTGTTCGGGCTGGTCGGACCTGACGGTGCAGGAAAGACCACCACCCTGAGAATGCTGGCCGGCATACTCCGCCCCACATCAGGAGAGGCCTGGGTAGATGGAATATCCGCGACCAAGGATCCGGAGGCTATCAAGGAGCATATTGCGTACATGCCCCAGCGGTTTGGTCTGTACCAGGATCTCACGGTCATGGAAAACCTGATCTTTTATGCAGATCTGTTCCGAGTTCCGGCAGGACTCCGTGGCGAGCGGATAGAGCGTTTGTTCGAATTCAGCCGACTCGCACCGTTCAAAGACAGGCTCGCAGGCGCTCTATCCGGAGGAATGAAGCAGAAACTTGGTCTTGCATGCGCGTTGATTCATTCTCCACGCATCCTGTTGTTGGACGAGCCTACCAATGGAGTGGATCCTGTGTCGCGCAGAGATTTCTGGAAAATCCTCTACGATCTCGTGAAGCAGGGGATTTCGATTGTTGTCTCCACCGCCTATCTTGACGAGGCCGAACGCATGACAAGGCTCGCCCTGATGCACAACGGCACGATCATGGAGCTTGCCGAGCCGAAGATACTTAAGGGCAGAGTGGATGGCGTTATCCTGGAGCTGACATGTTCAGATATGAGCCGTTCCCGAAGAATGTTGTCTGACGCTCCCGGCATCCTCGACATCAACATTTTCGGCGATGTCCTGCATGTCCGCGTAATAGATGAAGAAGTGACGGGCGTGGTGCGGGACCGGCTGCGAGCCGGCGGCGTCGAGGTTTTCGGCCTGAAGCGCATCGATCCGGTCATGGAGGATGCGTTCCTTTCTCTTACCCAAGAGCGGGAACGGAACGGGGGCCGTGGTTGATCGTCAAGGAATCTTTCATCACGGCACTACCATGATTCCGCAGGGGAAAGCGCAGGTGCTGGTTCCCGCGCGAGAAGGGAAGATTGTCGATTCGTGACCCAGACAAACAGAGAAGTTGCTGTTCTCGCTCGCGAGCTCACCAGAATATTCGGAAGCTTCACAGCGGTGGATCGTGTGAGCTTCGAGGTGTACAAGGGCGAGATTTTTGGCTTTCTTGGCCCAAACGGCGCGGGAAAGACCACGACGATCCGTATCCTGTGCGGTCTTCTTACCCCCTCCTCCGGGTCGGCTACCGTGGTCGGATATGACGTGGCGACTCAGTACGAAGAGATAAAAAAGAACATTGGTTACATGTCGCAGAAGTTCTCCTTGTATGAGGATCTCACCGTCGAGGAGAATATCGATTTCTTCGGGGGAGTCTACGGTCTCAGTACGCGAAGAAAGGCAGAGAGAGACGCCTGGGTCCTACAAATGGCCGGCTTGACGGACATGAGGCATGCTCTCACCCGAGATTTACCCCTCGGGTGGAAACAGAGGTTGGCACTGGGGTGTGCGGTTCTTCATGAGCCACCGGTACTGTTTCTCGATGAGCCCACCTCCGGCGTGGATCCGCGAGCCAGGCGAAACTTCTGGGACCTGATCAACGCCTTTGCGGAAAAAGGAATCACGGTTTTCGTGACCACCCATTACATGGAAGAGGCAGAATATTGCCATCGTCTGGCCTTGATGGGGAGAGGAAAGATCATCGCGCTGGGTACCCCCGGCGAGCTCAAAACACAATGGATGAAGGAGTCGGTCTTGGACCTGGAGTGTGACGACATTATGCGTGCCGCGGAATTGCTCGGTCAGGATCACGTTTTCAGCGAGGCTGCTGTGTTTGGGGACCGCATTCACCTGGTTGCTTCCGACCCTGCAGCGGCTGAAGACCGTGCGCGTCGCCTGTGTCAGGACGCGGGTATTTCCATCAAGCGGATCGAAGCGATTGTCCCGAGTCTCGAGGACGTGTTCGTAAGGCTTACGGCCCAGGATCGGGACTAAGGGCAGGCGGCTGTTGAGGGGCCATGATTATCTCTCGAACCCTGGCGGTGGCTCGAAAGGAAGCGACACAGGTCTTGCGGGACTCTCGGTCTTTGTACCTGGCTCTGGGAATTCCGGTCATGCTCATGATCTTGTTCGGATACGCCCTCTCCCTGGACGTGGACAATATCCCCCTCGCGGTATGGGACCAGGCGCGGACCCCGCAGTCCAGGGAGCTGGTAGACCGCATGACCAGCTCGGGGTACTTTACCCTCGTTCTTCAAACAGAATCGTACAACCGGATAGTTCATGGGATCGATGCCGGCACAATCAGCATGGGGCTGGTGATACCGTACGATTTCAGCGAAAACATAAAAGCGGGTAAAGCCACCAAGATCCAGGCTCTCGTAGATGGATCGGATTCCACTCGCGCGGGGCTTGCCATCGTGTACCTGGAAACCATTGTGGCGACCTATGAGAATGATTATCGCCTCGAGGCCTTGACCAGACAAGCCGTGGAATCCCGCATTCAGATCCCTGTGGAACCGCGAATCAAGCTTCTTTACAATCCGGAGCTTATTAGCCGTAACAACATCATCCCCGGTCTTATCGCAATCATCATGATGGTGATCGCGGCGCTCCTGACTTCGTTAACCGTGGTCAGGGAGCGGGAAACAGGCACCATGGAGCAGCTCATCTCGACCCCGCTCAAGTCCAACGAGCTTATCGTGGGGAAGCTCATCCCCTACTTCGCACTCGGGTACGTGGATCTGCTCATGGTCTATTTCATGGGGGTCTACGTGTTTGGGGTACCATTCAAGGGGAGCCTTGCTATCCTCTTTTTCGAGGCCAGCATATTTCTCGTTGGCGCCCTGTCCCTGGGATTCTTGATCTCCGTTGTGGCGACGACCCAGTTTCTTGCCACACAAATAGCTCTACTCGGGACGTTTCTTCCGGCGTTTCTCCTCTCCGGATTCGTTTTTCCCATATCGAATATGCCGTACATCCTTCAATTACTCACCTACCTGGTTCCGGCCCGACACCTGGTCACAATACTCAGAGCCATTTTTCTCAAGGGGGTGGGGCTCGAGGCGATTGCGGTTCCCACTGTAACGCTGATTGTTTTCGGATTCCTCGTCACGGTCCTGGCAACGCGACGGTTGAAGAAGAGGTTGGAATGACGGATTTTTCTCAGAATTCGTCCCTTGCCGAGAGTTACACAACAGGTGGCCGAATCTCCAGAAGAGGATCGTCCATACGGGAGAAGTTGACCCGAATTCGTCACATCATTCGCAAAGAATTCATCCATATTAGGAGGAATCGACAGAACTTCCGCCTCCTTATCATAGCCCCCCTGATACAGCTCATCGTGTTCGGCTCTGCCAGCCGACTCGACGTGAAAGACGTTCGAACGGTCGTGGCAGACATGGACCAAAGCACCATGAGCAGGTCCATAGTGGATGGATTCTCAAGGTCGGGGTATTTCCACATCGTCTCCCATGTGAAGAGTTACGAACATGTTGATTGGTTCCTTCAGACCGGATCAGCGTCCATGGCGGTTCTCATCCCGCCGGACCTGGAGCAGCGGATTCAAGGGAGGCGGACCGCGGAGGTGGGGATTCTCGTCGATGGGGTGGACACAACCACTGCGGGCACGGTGTCCGGGTATTCTCAAGCCATTCTTCAGCGATTCTCGGTCGATATCCTGAATGAGCGGGTGGACAAGATGCAGGGGCTCCTTTACGACACCACCACACCCCGTCTCATCGTGCCGGAAGTGTTGGACGCGTCGCGGGCATGGTTCAACCCCAATCTCGACTCCAAGAACTTCTTCGTCCCCGGCGTCCTGGTGCTCATCCTTCTCGCGCTATCCATCATACTCACATCCGCCATCGTCGTGCGGGAGAAAGAGCTGGGAACGATAGAGCAGCTCATGGTAGCCCCCATAACCCGGGTCGAGCTCATCGTGGGCAAGGTGATCCCTTGTTTTGCCATTGAGGTTATCACCCTCGTGATCATCACGCCGTTGGCGTTTCTGCTTTACGATATACCGTTCAGGGGATCGTTCGCTTTCTTTCTTGGTACTTCTCTCCTGTTCCTGGTCACAGCGTCCGGGATTGGAATGACCATTTCCTCATTTTGCACCACTCAGCAGCAGGCAATGCTCACGTCGTTCATGTTTCTGCAGCCTGCCGTGCTCCTTTCCGGGTATGCGTTTCCGATCGAGAACATGCCTGAGATCATCCAGTATGTGACCTATCTCAATCCACTGCGCTATTTCATCACAATCATGCGAGGCGTCTTCCTCAAAGGAGTGGGTTGGGAAATCCTCTGGCCTGAAGTGATTCCCATCTTCTTCATGGCTATTTTCTACATCGGAGCGGCTTCTTTCTTCTTCAAGAGAAGAGTGGACTGATGAATGACCGGATGGGACGATCTGATTCGTGAGATGGGGAGCTATCATTGAAATCCATTGTTCTTTTTGGTGCATCGGGACATGCCAAGGTCATCATCGACGTGGTCGAGCGTTGCGGAGACTATCGAATTGCCGGGCTGGTCGATTCCGGCAAGACCCGGGGTGAAACATGGTTTGGTTATAAGATTCTCGGAGGGGAATCCGAGCTGAGGGAGCTGGCCGATCGGTACAGCTTCGAAGGAGGTATTGTTGCAATTGGCGACAATTGGACGAGGCGTCTTGTGGCGGACAGAGTCCTTGATCAGCTTCCGGGATTCTCCTTCGTTTCGGCAATTCACCCGAGCGCTTGTCTCGGACGGGGGGTCCAGGTAGGGCGAGGCAGCGTGATCATGGCGGGAGTTACTATCAATAGTGACACGCGAATCGGAGATTTCTGCATCATCAACACGAGCGCGTCAATCGATCACGACAACGAGGTGGAAGACTACGCAAGCATTGGACCTGGTGCCGTAACGGGGGGCGGCGTGCATGTCGGGCGCTTCTCCGCCATTTCCATAGGGGCCTCGGTCATCCATGGGAGAACCATCGGGGCTCACACAGTCATTGGAGCGGGCGCAACCGTCATCGACGACATTCCCGCTAATAGCGTGGCCTGGGGAACACCCGCACGAGTGGTCAGGTCAAGAAAACCGGGTGATCGATACTTGTAGCCAGTCGTGCAAAAGCCGCCCGAAAGGTTTATTTTCCCGTTCTTGTAGCGGTTCACCCGGCCCTCGCGGTGAGCCCCATCATTCCCGAGCTTTTCGTTGTTCAGCCGGATGGAGGATTTTGCATCTCGTCCCTTGTGTCGTCCCAGGAAAAGACCGTTTCGTCCATGGATTCCTGGTCACGGTGCGGTTTCTCTTCATTGATGGTGAAGGATGACTGTGAAAGGTAAGCTCTCAGGTTTTCCACATCCTTGCGCGTGATCGTCGGAACCATTTCTATCTCCTCGTCCGCCGCTGCCATGAGGCTCTTCACACTTCCAAACGCCGTCAGCAGCGCTTGACGCTTTTTCAGTCCTATTCCGGGAATATCGTCAAGCAGCGAGCGAATGACGGTCTTGCGCCGTCGTCTCATGTGCGACGTATGGGCAAACCGGTGGGATTCGTCGCGAACCCGCATCAGGAGCATTAGTCCTGGGTCTTGCCTCGGAAATACCACGGGATTCTTCCTGTTAAACAAATAGAACCGCTCATCCTGCCCTTCCTCCCGTACCTTGGCAATGCTGGCTACCGGCGGGGCGTTGTCTCCCAATTGTTCCCGAAGCGCGGCCACAGCCGCATTGAGCTGTGATTTTCCTCCGTCAATGAGGAAGAGATCCGGGAGCGGGTCTTCGTCTCTATGACTGACGCGGCGGGTGAGAGTCTGATGGATCATCCCCGGATCGTCCTGATTGGAGAAATCCCTAATGGAGTAAATCCTGTACGCGGATTTGTCCGGCATCCCGTCCTTGAACGAGACCTTTACGCCCGTTGGCTCGCTGCCCGCGATATTGGAAATGTCGTACCCTTCGATGACTCGCGGTGGACCGGGCAGATGAAGTCTTGCCGCAATTGTTTCCAAGGTCTCGGCGACATTGTTTTTTTGTTTATCCCGAGCCAGGGCATCGGCCGCGTTTTTTAGGGCAAGATTCATGAGCCTTGCCCCCTGCCCGCGCGACGGCACTCTGATGGTTACCTTGTTGCCTCTGATGTCGGAAAGCCATGCTTCGATGGGCTCCGGCGCTTCGATAAGTCGAGACACGAGGATCTCTTTTGGAATAAAGGCACCCGAGCCGTAGTACTGCTTGATAGATGAGGCGAGAACCTCATCCTCCTCGAGAGCGGGATTGCGAAGCACGAATGTCTCCTTGGAGAGAAGGTTACCCTTGCGAAACGAAAGCACTGCCACAGCGAACCGGTCGGGCTCCTCGGGCACAAGTCCAACCACGTCCAGATCCTTGAGGTGAAAGAAGGCTACGTTTTGGGCTTCCAGAGTCCGCTCTACGGCAGTGAGACGATCGCGAATGCGCGCCGCCTCTTCAAATCGGAGATCCGTGGCAGCGGTCTCCATTGCCTGCTTAAGACTCTTTACGAGGTCTTCGCTCTTTCCCTGAAGCAGGAGAATTACCCCTTTCACCATGCGACCGTATTCTTCTCGATCGACCATACCAGCGCACGGACAGAGACAACGCCGCATCTGGCAGTTCAGACACGGTCTTTTGCATGTTTCCAATTGACGCTCCGAGCACTGCCTGAGAGGAAAGAGCCTGCGGATGAAATTGAGCGTTATCCGAGCGTCCCGGGCCGACGAGTATGGACCGAAGTAGCGAGCGCCATCGGGCTTCACCCGTTGAGTCCTCACGAGGGTCAATCGCGGATAGGGGTGGTTCACGTTCAACCGCAGAGAAAAGAATGACTTGTCGTCTCTGAGATTGACATTGTATCGGGGCCGATGCTGCTTGATGAGATTGTTCTCGAGGATCAGAGCTTCTTTTTCCGTCTCGGTCAGGATGGTTCTGACGGAATCCACCCGTCTAAGCAGGTAGGGGATGCGAGGACGTTCATCGCCTCCCTTGACGAAATAGCTTCTAACGCGGTTCTTGAGATTTGAAGCCTTTCCCACGTACAACACCTTGCCCTTACGGTCCACCATAAGGTACACGCCGGGGCTCGCGGGCAGATTCTTGAGAAATTCTTCGTCCACAGGCATGAGATAAGATCCAGTCGTGTGCCGAGGTTACGATCGAGTTGGTTTTCGGCCCGGATGGGCGAAAGCCTTTCGGATGCACCGAGGCATTTCAATTAATTCCTTGATCGAGGGTAGACCCCCTGCTATAGTTGACTATTTGATTCTATCCCAAATTGTCAACTACGCGTGTGATGGACCTGGAGGCCTCCCATGAGAAAAAATGAGGATCGAAAACGTGCAGAGAAAGAGTTCTTGGGAGACAGGGGCCGAATTACCAACAAAGATCTGGCTAAGAGTCTGGGTGTTCATCCTGCTACCGTGGCTCGGTGGAGAAAACTGGACGAATGGGACATGAAGCTCGTTAAGTCAATCTCCGACCAGGATGAGCGACCTTACTCGGAAGAAGACCTGTACGCTCTGGACCTTCGCCATTTGTCCCAGCTCAACGAAAGGATCGAAGCGTACCTCCAGAAAAAAGAGCTTCTGCCCTCCGAGATTCTCGAGCTCGCGCAGGCCAAGTTCCACATAATGACATGCATGGAAATAGTTTTTGACCACACGAGATACCCTCGTCACGACGAGGCATTTGACGAGGACGATGACTTCTGATTGACCCCATTGGAAAAGGAGCTGACATGATCGAAATGAGATTTCACGGCAGAGGCGGCCAGGGAGCGGTCACCTCAGCGGAGCTGGTAGCGCAGGCTGCGATTGCAAAGGGAAAGTATGCCACTGCGTTTCCGAGCTTCGGTCCGGAGCGCCGGGGAGCTCCGGTCGTCGCGTTCGCGCGGGTCGACGACGAACCCATCCGGCTGCGATCCAAGATTTACCGTCCGGATGTGGTAGTCGTGCTGGATTCCTCCCTGCTCGACATTGCCAATCCCACGGACGGACTGCGCGATGGCGGAATACTGGTAATCAATTCGTCTCTCGATGAAACCGCATTGCGAAAGCATCTCAACTATCAAGGCAAATTGGCGCTCGTGGATGCCAGTCACATTGCCGCGGAAGTAATCGGCCTGCCTATCACAAACACCACCATGGTCGGAGCCCTCGTCAAGGGAACGAACCTGCTGGAGGTCGAAGCGCTTAAGGAACCCTTCCGAAAGAGGTTCGGGAAAATTGCGCCCAAGAACATCGAGGCAATGCAAAGGGCTTACAATGAGACCGTCGTGTACGGGTAGAGGACCGTGCGCCGGGGCTAAGCCGAAGAGGCGCCCATAATGATTCACCTGATGCTCACGAGCGTGAGCAGATCGTAAACGGAGGATACCGTGACCAAATCGATGGAAGAATACACGTGGCTGGATATTGAGGCTGGAGGGGTAATCACCGAGCCAGGAAACGCCTCATGTTACCACACCGGCACGTGGCGCTCGCAAAGGCCGAAGTATGACAGTGACATATGCATCCGTTGCTGGAGATGCTACATTATGTGCCCGGATGCCATTATTACACCCGATTTTGAAAAGAACATCCTCGTGTGGAACTATGATTACTGCAAGGGGTGCGGAATCTGCGCCTACGAGTGCCCTGTGGATGCAATCACCATGGAAGAGGAGGGCAAGTAAATGGGCGAGAGAGTCGGAATCGAAGTCTCGATCGCTGCGGCTGAAGCAGCGGCCCTGTGCGACGTGGACGTGGTGGCAGCGTACCCGATCACCCCCCAAACACATGTGGTGGAGCATCTTTCCGAATTGGTTGCGGACGGCCATCTGGACGCGGAATTCGTACCGGTTGAGTCCGAGCATTCCGCGATGAGCGTGTGCTGTGGGTCGGCCGCTGTGGGAGCGAGAACCTTCACTGCAACGGCTGCTCAAGGACTCGCACTTATGGCCGAAATCGTTTTTATTGCGTCCTCTATGCGACTGCCAATGGTGATGTTCCTTGCCAACAGGGCCATGAGCGCGCCTCTCTCCATCTGGAATGACCATTCGGACACCATGATGGTCCGAGATTGCGGATGGATACAGGTCTTTTGCGAGGACGGCCAGGAGGTCTTTGACTCCATTATCCACGGCTTTCGCGTATCAGAAGACCCGCGGGTTTCGTTGCCGTACATGCTTAACGTGGATGGCTTCACCCTCACTCACGTTATAGAGCCGATCGAATTCTGGACAAAGGAAATGGTTCAGCAGTACCTCCCCCCCTTCAAGCCCCTCCACCGCCTTCATCCCGACAAGGTGGTTTCCATGGGTGCTTTCGGCATGCCTGAGGTTTATGCTGAACAGAGATACGCCCACGAACACGCGATCCTCCAGTCGCGTCCCATCATCGACCAGGCATGGGATGAGCTTGCCAAGATCACGGGAAGAAAATACAGCTCGGTTGAGCAGTACAAGGCCGAAGACGCTGAGACGTTGATTCTCGCAATGGGGACAATGTGTGGCACGGCATCCCTGGCGGTTGACAAGCTCCGCGAAGAAGGGCGAAAGGTCGGATTGGTGAAGCTCCGTCTCTGGAGGCCTCTACCAGTCTTCGAGCTGCGCCAGGCCTTGTCTAAGGCCAAGAATGTCCTCGTGATCGACCGAGCTGTCACCCCCGGAGCCGGGTCCGCGCCCGTGGCGTCCGAAGTCCGGTCTATCATGTACCACGAAGCCCAAAGGCCGAACATCTATTCGGTGCTCGCCGGAATAGGCGGACGGGATGTGACGCCTGATGACGTGGTATCCATGCTGAATACAGCCCTTGCAGGTGATGTCGATGACTATCACTTTTTCGGCGTTCGCGGGTGACGACGCGCACCCTTAGGGAGACCTCCATGGCAGAAGAAAAAAAGCAGAAAATTTTGAAGCCCCTGAAGAATTTCGCGATGGAAGAGTACATTAATCGTGGCCATCGGGCATGCCAGGGATGTGCCGAAGTGCTGGCAGTCCGCCATGTGCTCAAAGCCATAGGACCAGACATGGTCCTGGCAATGGCAACAGGATGTATGGAGATCATCTCTTCCCCCTATCCGCTTACATCGTGGAACATTCCCTGGATCCACGTGGCTTTCGAGAACGCTGCTGCCGTAGCCTCGGGAGTCGAAGCGGGCCTCAAGGCCCTGCGCAGAAAAGGCCGCATTCCTGATAAGGACATCACGATCATGGCCATGGCTGGAGACGGCGGGACCAGTGATATTGGATTTCAGGCTCTTTCAGGCATGCTTGAGCGCGGCCACCGAGTTATATACGTCTGTCTGGACAACGAAGCGTACATGAATACCGGTGTTCAGCGTTCTTCATCCACGCCTTTCGGCGCGTCGACCACTACGTCTCCGGCAGGAAAAGTGCACCCCGCTGGTCAGATGACCGCAAAGAAGGACATGACCGCCATAGCCGCAGCCCACAACATTCCCTACGCGGCAACGGCCTGTCCTGCGTATTACACTGACCTGCAGAAGAAGGTTCTCAAGGCAAAGGCGGTGAACGGTCCGGCATACCTCCATATTCTCTCGGTCTGCCCCACCGGCTGGAGAATCCCCCCCCAAAAGGCCATCGAGTACGCAAAACTGGCCGTTGATACCGGTGTGTTCCCTCTTTACGAAGTAGAGAATGGGATCTGGAAGCTTACTCGCACCCCCAAAGAGTTGAAGCCAATCACGGAGTATTTCAAGGGACATGGCCGATTCCGGCACCTGGATGACACCCTCGTGGCAAAGATCCAGGAGCAGGTAAATGACAATTGGCAAAGACTCTTGAAGCTCTCTGGAGGCAATGGGGAGACACCGGCCGCGGAGTAGTCGTTCTGCAAGTACGGTTGCGTATTTGCTTCAGGTCTGTTCGGGGACGGGCGGGTTTGAAACCTGCCCTCGCCGTGAGGCAAGTCTAAGAAAAATGGGCCGGCGGGATGCCGGCGCTACCTCTGGCAAAAATCCAGCGGTAGGGACGGGGTTCAGAAACTGTCTCTCAGGAAAGCCCGACGCCCCCTCTCCTCGTTCAGCCCAGTCACGGAGAATGAGGGCAGTTCAGAAACTGTCTCTTAGGAAAGGGTCGATGCCCCCTCCCCGTTAACGGGGAGGGCTGGGGTGGGGTTTCTTCAACCGTACTCTGGCTGGCCGAGACTCTCCCGCGCGTCTCTAACCCTACTGGGAAGCCGCTGCGGTTATCTTCCTAAGAGTATCCCGAATTCAAAAGGAAGAGCGAAACCTGAATCAAGGTAATTCAGTGCTGCCTGCTTGTAACCGCCGAACCAGGAGACCTTGTCTCCGACCCAAAATGTGTGAGGAAAAGCACATTGGTGCTTGTCCGTGACAGCCCCCCCTCAATACCCCCGTTAACGGGGGGAGGCTGAGTGTAGCCTCTCCCAAACGTCCATGACCTCGAAGTTACAACGGACCATGAAAGTCCGCGGTGTTCCGGCGTATGCCGGAATCCAGTAGAATCCCGCGCCTCGCGGGACCCGCCGATGGCGGCCACCGGCCGCCCTACTCTTGTCTTCGTAGCGCCGGCGTCTCGCCGGTATTCTTGTCTTGAATTGGCTTTAAGGGGGGCGGGCGGGTTAAAAACTCGCCCGCACTGAGGGATTCGGGGATGGGGGACACACACCTACATGTCGTCTTCATCCTCGTCATCGGGCCAGTCAAGGAACGGCTTCTCCTGATCGACCATCGCGTTGACCATGAGCTCCACGAGGCCTGTGTACCAGATGCCCGTCTTCTCGAAAACCTCGTAGGTCTCCATCATGTCGCGGATCATGCCTTTGCAGTTTGAACAGGGAGCGCACACCATCTTGCGAACGGAGGGGTCCATTTCTCCCTGGAACGCGTTGAGGATTTGCTGGAGCTTTTTTCGACCTGACAGGAGCTTTTTCCAGTCGGGGAAGTTGCCGGAGCCCATGATCGCAAAGCCCGATCCGCCTCCACAGCAATAGTTCTGCACCCCGTGAGGAGTCATCTCTCGGAATCGGCCCGGAGGGAATATTGCCTTGAGGACCTCTCGCTGCGGCTTGACAATGCCCATAAGCCTCACCGCATTGCACGGGTCGTGCAGGGTGACGGGAAAGTCGTTTTTCGACGGATCGAACTTGATCTTGCCACTCTTCACAATATCCCACAAAAGCGTGTAAGAGCTCTCCCTCGGGATCATCTGGTTTCCGGGCAGCAGCCGGTCCGCGATGACGGACAGAGCTTTGTGCGCATGACCGCATTCACCGATCACGATCTTCTTGACTCCCAGTTCCTTGGCCACTTCCAGGTGCTTGAGCGCGACCCGTGCAAACATGACATCGTCATACCAAAGCCCGTAGTTCACTGCGTCGTAACCGACCAGCTCCGTGGATAAGGTATAGTTGATACCTGCTGCGTCAAAGAGTATGGCAAAGGCCATAGGGTTCTCGGGCCAGGACATGAACTCGCCTGCGTTGTGGATGAGCAGAATGTCCGCGCCCTTTTTGTTCACTGGAATCTTGATGGTCTTGCCGGTCTTTTCTTCGATGTCATCTTCCAGGTACTCGATAATATCTTCCACCGCTGCCTTGATCATGCCCGTGCTTGAACCAAACCGGAGATGTTTGACCGAGCCTTTTTCGTGGCATTCTTCTGCTGCTATCCCCAATTCCTGGCTGAAAAGCTTCCTCAATTCGTGGGTGATTAAGCCATTGTCTACGCCCACAGGACAGACCTGGGTGCACCGGCGACACAGAGTGCAGCGGTACGCCAGCTCCGCCAATCGAGAGATAGCTGTCCAATTGAGATCAATATCATGGCCGCGAAATCCGGCGAGAATCTTGCCGCCGGGGGAGAGGTACTTCTTGGCAATTTTCCGCAACACGTCGGCACGGAACGTGGGCCGATAGATGTCTTTGCCTCCGCTCGCCTCAAACACTGGACATGCAGTGGCACAGGTCTGACATTTGGCACAGTACTCGAGCGACAGGGAAAGGGGCTGGAGAAAAGTCCAGTTATTCTCCCTGCTCAACAATTTCTCGAGACCGGATAAGAAGCTCTTGACGAGGCGCTCCTCTTCTTCGGGAGATCCTGGTTTCTTCAACGTCAGCGCGCTCACTCCATCCAAGGAATGCTCCCATCTGGACTTCTGATCGTCGGTCAGCTCCGTTATGGGATCTTCCTGGTGTTGATCGTAGGGCGGCGGCAGCGGGGACAACTCCTCGGGCTTGATGGTGACGAGCCTCTCGCCAGGCTTTGCTATATCTTGAGCTTTCATTCTTTGTCCTCCAATTACTTAGACTCTTTCTCGGCCCAGGGATTTGAGGTCGCAACATCGGCCCACGATTTCCTTCCGCCTTCGGCCCCGATGTGAGGTGCGGACCAACTGACCGGGTACGCGAGGTATCTCTTGATCTTTGCGTCCATTCCTGCATCGCCAACATTGGGAGAGTCGTCCCACTTCACCTTGTCCCACATGAAGTACTTTGAAACCATATGGGTCATGTGGGTGAAGGGAAAGTAGGCCCAGAATCCGAGGAACAGCAGCAGGTTCAATACGTGGACACCTGTCATGGGTCTGTCCATCGCCTTGAACGTCAGGGCACCGACGAGAAACTCTCTTGAGACGTTGAATCCCGGATCTTTGAGCCAGACAGCGAATCCTGTTACAAATATGGCGCCAAGCCAGATGAGATTGAAGTAGTCAATGGGTGCAGATTGATCGATAAGCTCTTGGTCGTGGGCCCTCTTGATGAGAAGCCCCAAAGCACCCACCGTCCCGGCAATAAATCCGATCACGCCCAAAACCTGGGCCAGAGCCTGTGCCAGGGACGCCAGGGAGGAAGTGTCCGGCTTCATGCCACCTATCTGAAGCAAAGCGCCGATGAAAAGGAAAACAAGCCCGCCGATGCAGAGGTACAATCCCGCGTGGAAGGGGAACGACCAATACCAGAGCTTTCGATTGTCTTCATGCAGAGCCCTGATGAAAAGGATCTCCGGCACCATGAACGCGTACTGGGCCATGTGGTTCTTGTGTCTGGTCTTCTTCCAGAAGTCGACTTCCTCGTAGAAGGACCCGCCCCACGGCTTGCCTTCATGAGGCACGGGATAAAGCTCCCACCTGACATGCATCGGCATGGTAAAATACTTCAGGAGCTTGTATCCAAAGGCAACAACGAACACCAGCCCCGCGGCGTACGTCACCAGCTTAAGAAAAATATCCATCTCGTGCTCCTCCAGGAATTTGGTTGTTCGGCGCTTTTTGAGCGATGGGGACAAACTTGTTGAGTTTAACATGGCGAGATTTTTTTTTCTAGATCTTTTGCGAATTGCTCACCGTGTTTTGAGGCATCTTATCCCTTTATTTCACATCGTTTTCCCGGCAGAGGCCTCGAAAAATCAGATATCACCGAGCCATTTTTTAGCAAAATTGTCGATATTCTTCTGCGGAAAACCGACCGACCTTCACTCCCAATTCATCCTCCACCCCACACCAATTTGTCTTTCCGAAAAGCACCGCTGCGTGCATGAATCCCCGTCACGCGCCGTTGACAGACCCCTATCAATAAGATCTAAGGAAAAATCTAGTAATCGCTGGGTTGCTCCTCGTCGGAGCTCCTCTCCCATCCGGAATACTCGAAATCGTCCGTCCCCTCCCCCTGTCCATCATACTCCGTGAGCGGCTCGTCCGCAGAATCGGCTCTGAAAAACCGGTTAATCCATTCTTGCCCCCACGGATCCTCCTCGAGGAAGTACCTGAGGTCTCCCACCCCCTTGAGATTCCTGAACTCAACCCACCCGTTCCTCTCGTTCATAAGGGTCAATTCGTCCGGCCGGTCGTCGGACCAGTCAATGAAATAGGGCGAATGGGAGCTCATGAGCACCTGCTTGGTCGGATTAGCCGCACAGAACCGATGCATCATGCCATAGAGAACCCGGAGACGGTTCGGATTAAGGTACGTTTCCGGCTCTTCCACGAAGAAGATTCGAGGCTGATCGGGAAGATTGAACAAGGTGCACAGAGCCAGGAACACGAGAAAGCCGTCGGAGAGCTGAGGACCAACGAAGTAGCCGGACTTGGTTTCCTCTTCCACACCGATTCCGACTTGATTGGGGTCTCCAAGATGAGGTGTGAAAATCCGCCGAATGCCCGGAACAATCCGAGTAACCTCGTTGACGATATTTCTGAAATTCTGGGGATAATTTCTTTCCAGGTGATGGATGACCGCAGCGAGGTTCTCGCCAGTGTGATCGAGGAGGTATGAGTCCTGAATGTTCGCGGGCTTCTTGATGAGATCAGGGACGAATCGGTACCGTTTGATCTTGGAGAGGCACTGGGCTACCCCGCGTATTCTCCTCTCCGCGTCGTTCCAGGCATGGCCCTTGCGCATCTGAGCCATCTTGGACTCTCTCGCTTTCACGTCCCCGATGGTAAAGAGGATTTCTCCCTGCACCTCCTGGAGCGTTTCCTCTTTGATGAGGTATTCGTTCCGCCTAATCTCGGTGAAGATCAGTGTGTAGCTGTAATTTATGCCGTCGACCTCGACTGTAACCTCGAAATGGAGATCAAGGTCCTGAGGGTTAGGATCTCCTTTCTCCCTCCGGCTCAGAGTCTGGCGGAACGTAAACGGTCCCGGCCCGAATGCGCTGCTGAACGGTCCTGATGCAAGGAAGCTCAGCATAAGAAGAAAGTTCCCTAGGTTAGATTTTCCGCACCCATTGGGGCCTATAAATATGTTCAGGGGCCTGGCGTCACATTCTGCCTCGCGGAAATTCTTGAAATTCCTGATACGGATACTTTTCAACATCTTCGACGTCGTCCTTTCTCACTAATCTGACCATCCCATCGGAATTGCATGTGGACTATGTCGCAAGCAGGGTCGAGCTCACCGTACGACCCGGCGTTGGAAAAATCGCCGGTATCTTGTTGCGTAACAGGCTCCCACAGAGAGATTCTTCGCCGCGTGACACTACGTTTCTCCACACCTTTCGCCAGGAAGCAGCATACCCGCGATCGGCACAACGACGGACACCGATGCGCGGGCCTGCGGCTAAGAAGCATCGTCCGATCACTTCTCTTCAAGGGGTTGAGAAATCCAGCTCATCATAGAACGGAGCTCTTTCCCCACCCGCTCGATGGGGTGTTCCGAACCCAATCTCTCCAGCGACCTGAAGACAGGCCTTCCGGAAGAGTTTTCCAGGATCCATTCACGGGCAAATAGTCCCGAGCGGATCTCGGAGAGGATTCTTTCCATTTCCTTTCGCACCTTGTCGTCAATAATACGAGGTCCTCGGGTCAAATCGCCATACTCTGCCGTATTGCTGACGGAATACCGCATACGTCCGATTCCGCCCTCGTAGATCAGGTCAACGATAAGTTTCAGCTCGTGCAGGCATTCGAAATAGGCTATCTCAGGTTGGTACCCCGCGTTGACCAGGGTCTCGAATCCTGCCTGGATGAGCGCGGTCACTCCACCACACAAGACCGCCTGTTCACCGAAAAGATCCGTCTCCGTTTCTTCGGCAAATGTCGTTTCTATGACCCCTGCCTTCGTGCTCCCCAGAGCCTGCGCATACGCCAGACCGATGGCTTTGCACTGCCCCGTAGCATCCTGGTGAATCGCCAACAGGGCAGGTACACCCTGACCTGTTTTGAACATACGACGCAGCAGGTGACCGGGACTCTTGGGAGCCACCATGAACACGTCAACGTCGGCCGGTGGATAAATCTGGCCGAAATGTACGTTGAATCCATGCGCGAATGCCAGAGCTTTTCCCGCGCTCAGGTGCGGCTCGATCTTCTCCCTATATAGAGCTGCCTGAACCTCATCCGGCACGAGAATCATGACTATGTCAGCGATCTTCGTGGCCTCATCAGGCTCCATCACCTGCAGACCATCCTCCACAACCTTTTCCCATCGCTGACTGGTACGCTTGAGTCCTACCACGACACTGACGCCCGAATCCTTCAAGTTGAGGGCATGGGCATGTCCTTGGCTCCCGTAGCCGATTACTGCCACGGTTTTTCCGCTCAGGGCCGCTGGATCCGCGTCCCGATCATAATAAATTGTGACCAATCCTTTTCTCCGCTGCTGTAATTCTAATGGCAGTTGTCATTAGTGGCGGCGATTGTAACAAAAAGCTCACATCTCTTCAAGATTTTCCGGCAATAAAACAGGGCTTTCGACCAGCTACCCGTTCACGCCACTCCGCCGCCTGCACGATCTTGGCGATCGTTCCTAAACACGTGCCTCGGGGGCTCGATTACCACCGTGGTGTCCGGCGGAACGGAGGAAGTCAACCACACGTTACCTCCTATGACGCTCCGGGCTCCTATCACGGTGTCACCCCCCAGAATCGTTGCCTGCGCGTATATGGTCACATCGTCCTCGATCGTAGGATGCCTTTTCTTTCCGCGCAGGAAGTTTCCTCCTTCTGATTCCCTTGGGACGGACAGAGCCCCCAAGGTAACTCCCTGGTAGATCCGGACCCGATTGCCGATGTCCGTGGTCTCCCCTATGACGACTCCCGTGCCGTGGTCAATGAAAAAATCCGAGCCTATTCGTGCACCCGGGTTAATATCGATGCCAGTCTTCGAGTGTGCATGCTCCGTCATGATCCGGGGAATCAGCGGTATGCTTCTGAGTGCGAGCTCGTGTGCCACCCGGTAAACAAATATGGCATACAGACCAGGATAGCAGAACACGATCTCGTCGAGACTCTTGGAAGCCGGATCCCCGTCGTAGTGGGCGCGGACGTCCCTGGCCAGTTTCTGGCGCAACTCGGGAAGCTTTTCCATAAACAGGACGGCCTCCTCCCGCCCCTTCTGCATGCAGTGCACGCACAGACTCTCCACCCTCCGACATTCGTGGCGGATGCTCCTGGAAATCTGCGTGGCCAACAGCTCATACGCGATGGTCATCTCGTGGCCAAGATGAAATGCAAGCGTTGCCTCGGTGAGCTCCTGTCTGCCAAAATACCCAGGAAACAGGATGTCCTGAAGTATGTCCAGAAGCCGGATGATCTCTTCCTTCGAGGGAATCAACGCTGCGCCGATGTGGTCAATTGTCTCTTCTTCCCAACAGGATTCTACCATTCGGTCGACCACTTTTTTCAGACGCAGCTCCTGAGAGGGGATAAGAGCATCTTCTTTGAAATCGCACACATCTTCTATTGGCTGGTAATTCTCCATGAGCAATTCCTCCCCTGAGTCACCATTCCAAATCATTTTACCATACGAAATCCAAAAGTCCCGCACAAACATGGGTGCCGCATAAGAACTGGCTACAAAACCTCAATAGCATGGATAACGGTCACCGGAACTTGTGGTGGTTAGCCAACAGCGCCGCGCTGCAGGTCTAGGGAATTGGTACAGCTAGCGTGCTACCGATGGCGTGATTTTGCAGCACACCTCCAAGAGCCGTTCCACACGCAAAGGTTAAGCAACTATCTTTTGTGGTTCAGATTCACCCTATCAGCCAGGCTCCTTTTCACCTGCCTCCAATGGACCTATTCAGGACATGGTCCAGAAATGCGCCCTTGTGTGACGCAATCCTCCTGTTTTTTCTCCCGATTACTGCGAGATAGTCCGGTTCAAAATACCGATCCAAAGGTATGAATGCCAATTTTCTTTTCCTGAGAACAGGAAGGTCTCGAACCACCGTAGCAAATGATATTCCCAGCCCTGTCTCCACGTAAAGGGAGCTGAGATCGACATTGGAAGTTTCCGTAATCACATGGCAGGACACATAGAGTTCTTGAAGAGGTTCGTGATAGACGCGGAGACGTTCAACAATAGAGTGTCTGCCAAATTGGAACGATGCGGGAAAAGCTCATTCGAGAATGCCGGCTCCACGGGACGGGACGCGTAGGGTGGTCCCGTGAAGCGTGGGACTGCCGTCTCTTAAGAACGCACGCTGGAAAGCGTGCGCTACAATACGGGTCTACGCATCCCCTCACGTGGGGTAGCCCCACGGAACGGGGGGCTACCAAATCTTTAGGTGCAAGCTCGAATCCGGCGTTGGCGGGCTACCAACCCCCAGATGCAGGCAGAGACTCTGCGCTATAGCACGGGGCAATGGATTCCCCACGGAGGGTAGCCCCGCGGAACACGGGGCTGCGAAATCTCAAGATCCACACTGAAAGCCCGCAACACCACATCAAAACATCATCTTCTCCAAAGGCCGGCGTTCGGGGACGTACTCGTGGGGAATTTTGTCCTGATTCCACGCCTCGGAAACGTAGAGATTGCAGTAGCAGCTCCCGTATTCTTCCACATCCGGCTCTCTGTAGATGCAGGGGCAAATTATGTCCCGGTCCTTTTCCCGATTGTTGGCTGCCAGTCTGCAAGGGCACGCCATGTATCCATACCGGCTCTTGTTGACGAGCAGCGCCTCGAGCAGCTCAAATACCTTGTCCTTGTCCTTGTTGAAATAATATCCTTTCGGCTCCTGAACCTTCCTTAGAGCTTCGTAAAGTTTTTCCACGTCCGTCATATTTCGAGCTCCTACAACTGGCAATACTTCGTAAGCCGCTCTTCGACCTTCTTCCAGTCAATGATTTTCGCGAAGTTGTCCACGTACTCTGCTCTGCGATTCTGGTACTTCAAGTAATACGCGTGCTCCCACACGTCGCACACCATAAGGGGCATGACACCCCAAGAGGTGAGGTTCTGATGCTTCTCTGCTTGCAGAACAATCAGTCGTTTGCTGAACGGCTCCCAGGCCAAAACGCCCCAACCGGATGCATGGACCGTTTTCGATGCCTCCGCAAATTGCTTCCAGAAGATGTCAAAAGACCCGAAATCCCGGGCAATGAGCTCCCCTACTTTTCCCTCCGGTTTCCCTCCTGCATTGGGGCCGATAGTACTGAAGTAGATCCAGTGGAGCACTACCCCTGATCCATTGAACGCCAATTCGTCGCTCAGACAGCGAATTCCTTTAAAGTCCTGATCCTTACGCATTTTCTCGAGCTTTTCGATCGCGTCGTTCAAACCCTTTACGTATCCCGCAAAATGCTTGTCGTGGTGGATCTGCACCGTTTCTTTGTCAATGACCGGCTCCAAGGCGTCGTACGCATAGGGCAATTTGGGGAGTTGATGAACAAATACTGCGCCAGTCTTTGATTCCTGGCTTGCAGCGGCCTCCTCGCTCAAGAACGAAGACAAGAAACCAAGAGTGGCCGCAGCCCCAGCTCCAATCATCATTTCTCTTCTGCTCAATTCTTCCCTCATCGACCTATTCCTTTCTTATAGCAACATGTGATGGAATCGAGGGATCTCTTCGACGAATCCCCCTCAAAGAATGATGCCGGTTGGCGTTTCAGTGGACGAGAAGCCTTCATGGCACTCCGGCCGCCGCGTTTACCGACAGGCCCCCATTGCTCACGCCCACCATGACCGGTGAGATCCCATTATACCCATTTGCGCCACGATAGGTAGCGCGGATTCACAGCTCAAACGGCAGAGACGAACGGAGGCATATTTGCTGAGGGTTGATGTCCACATCGTAAACCAGAATTTCCACGCCCGCTTCGAGCGCTTTCCGGAGCAGGACCCCGTATTTCGGATCGATGTGGTCGGCGGGCATGAAGAGCCGAGCGTCCATACGCTGTACAAGGAAGAATGTCACTGCCCTGTGGCCAGCTTGCACCTGATCGATCAGCTCCAGCAGGTGCTTCTGACCTCGGAGGGTTACCGCGTCCGGAAAATAGGCTATCCCCTCCTCCACCAACGTACAGTTTTTCACTTCCACAAAGCATCGTTTGCCGTTCGATCGTTCCAAGAGCAGGTCGATCCGTGAGCTCACACCGTACCTGACTTCTCGACGAATGGACGGGTAGCCCTGCAAAGAGGCGATGCGGTCCGTCAGGAGGGAGTGCTCCACCAGCCTGTTGGGGATTGAGGTGTTCACCCCTACCAGGGAGGTCGGCATCCGTATCATTTCCCACGTATATCGAAGTCGCCTCTTCGGATTGTCGCTCTGTGAAAGATACGCGGTGCGGCCCGGTTCACAGCATCCTTTCATGGAGCCTGAATTCGGACAGTGAGCGGTTACGGTCTCCCCGGAGTCCAGTTGGACATCTGCCAGGAACCGCTTGTATCGCTGAAGCAAGATGCCGGCCGTAAGCTTCGGCCACGAGAGCCCATCCACGGATGAAGAATGAAATGCCATGCACGATAACCAGGCTGCGGCGTGAGGCCCGCAGGAGAGAAAGGCGCCTTTCGCTAAAGTGTGTCGAACTTGTCCAGTGCCTGGCGTGCGGCCTGCTGCGCAGCCTCTCTCTTGTTCCTCCCCATTCCCACACCGACGATTTCATCTCCAACCGACACAGCGATCGAAAAGGTCTTGCTATGATCTTCGCCCCATTCACCGATGACATGATACAGGGGTGTCGTGCCCATTTGTGCCTGGACTTTTTCCTGGAGCATGCTTTTGCAGTCGCCAAGTCCCTCCCCAGAAATGCAGCGCTCAATCAGAGGCAGAAAATGCTGAATAATCAGACACGCGACCTGATCGTACCCCCCGTCGAGATAGACCGCAGCAATTATAGCTTCGAGGGTGTCTGAAAGGATGGAATCGCGCTCCCGGCATCCTGAAAGCTCATCTCCTCGTCCCATGCGGATAAATCGCGCAAGTCCGAGATTCCGCGAGAGCTGCGCCAAAGCGGATCGGTTCACCAGGCTGGCTCGTTTCTTCTGGAGCTCGCCTTCTTCGTCGTCCGGAAACTGCTCGTACAGGACATGCGCGATCACGAGTCCCAGGACCGCGTCACCAAGGAATTCGAGCCGCTCGTTGTGCTCCTCGCACGTGTCGCGGTTTTCATGCCAGTAGCTTCGCCGGGTAAGAGCGTTGACGAGGTATGACAGATCGTTAAATTGGTACCCGAGGATTTCCTCGATCTCCCGGATCTCGGCTTGTGGAATAGTAATTATAGTCTCTTCAGAGCACATGTTAATGTTTCAGTATGGTTATGGGCCGTAAGGTCGTAAAAGAGTGGGGTAACAGATACATATCCTTCTCGCACCGCAACGACATCAGTGTCGCCGTCCTTCTCGTCGGCTGTAGCCTCGCCCGTAAGCCAATAATAGTAATTCCCCCGTGGGTCTTCCCTGCGGTCGAAGTTCTCCCGAAATTTCTGGAGACCCTGTCGTGTCACCTTATACCCCTTGATCTCGTCTGGGGGAAGGGCCGGGATGTTCACGTTCAGGGCTACCCCGCGGGGAAGGCCGTTCTTCAGAATCCAGGCCCCGAGCTTCTCCACGTGAGGGAGCGCCCACTCGAAGGGTGGATTCTTCTTTTGCGCGATGGAAACGGCCATGGACGGCACACCCAAGATAGCGGCCTCCGTGGCAGCCGACACGGTGCCCGAGTAGAGAACGTTAATACCGAGATTCGCCCCATCGTTGATCCCCGAGAGCACCAGACCCGGGCGTCGGGGCAGTATGGAGTAAAGCCCGAGCTTGACAGAATCGGCCGGGGTTCCGCCTATCCCGTGTCCATAGAAAATCCCTTCTTTCGCGTATTCGCGAGACCGGATGGGATCGTAGAGAGTGATGGCGTGACCGACTGCGCTTTGCTCAGCCTCGGGAGCGACTATGCTCACAAGGCCGAGCTTCTCTGCAGCGAGCTGGAGGTACCGCAAACCCTCCGCGTGAATTCCATCATCGTTTGTCAAGAGTATGAGAGGCGCTTCGTCATTCATGCCAGCTCTTCGCAGGCCTTCCTCATTCGCTTCAGTCCCTCCCGGATCGTGTCCTCGCTTGTGGCGAAAGAGAGGCGGATATGATCCGCCGATCCGAACGGTTCCCCGGGTACACAGGCCACATGATGCTTCTCCAGGAGGTATCGCGCGAAGTCTGTCGAGTCGGCAATACCGTGTTTACCGGAAAAGGCCGAAGTATTGACGAACGCGTAGAATGCTCCATCGGGCGTTACCGCGGAAAGGCCGGGTATGTCGTTGATTCCGCCGATCATCAGGTCCCTGCGGCGCTGGAAAATGTCGCGCATCCGCCACACTTCATCCTGAGGTCCTACAAGCGCTTCGTAGGCCGCAGCCTGTCCCGTATTATTGGGATTCGATGTGGACTGGCTCTGAATGTTTGTCGCTGCTTTTACCACATCCGGGAGCGTGCACGCCAAATACCCGATCCTCAAGCCGGTCATAGCATACGTCTTGGAAACGCCGTTAATCAGTATAGTCCTCTCTTTCATTCCTGGCAACCTGGAGAAGGGGGTGAAGGTGTGCCCGTCGTACAGAAGCTTGTCGTAAATCTCGTCCGAAATCACGAGAAGATCGTGTCTCTCGGCTACAGAAGCCAGTTTGTTCAACATGTCGAGCGGGAAGAGGACTCCGGTAGGATTGGACGGATAATTGAGAACCATCGCCTTGGTCTTCTTCGTTATGAGCGACTCCACTTCCTCAGGGTCCGGGATGAAACGGCTTTCTTCCCTCGCCTGGGCGACGACGGGAACAGCCCCTGTCAGCGAAATCATCTCAGGATATGATACCCAGTACGGAGCGAAGATCAGCACTTCGTCCCCGGGGTCGAGGACTGCCTGGAACACGTTATACAGGCTGTGCTTTGCTCCACAGGAAACCAGGATTTCATCGGCCTTGTATTCGAGGTCATAATCATCTGCCAATCGCTGCACAATGGCCTTCTTCAGCTCCGGCAGGCCGCCGGCAGGCGTATAGAAAGTCTCCCCGCGATCGAGCGATCTCTTGGCCGCTTCACGAATGTGTTGAGGCGTCGGAAAATCGGGTTCGCCCGCCCCGAACCCTACGACGTCTACACCTTGGCTCTTGAGCTCCTTTTCCTTCGCGGCGATCGCGAGCGTTGCCGAAGGCTTGAGCTGGCTGGCTCTTTGGGACAGAGCTTGCTTCATGGGTACTCCTTCACACTAAGTTCTACATCAAGACCGTGGTTGCTTATGGCCGGGAATTTCTTCTTCAGTACCTTGAGCACGTAATCGGGAACCAGGTCCTCCGGAGACCCTCCGGCCAGCACCGTAGCCTTGATAATTCTTGAGCTTACATAGAGATAGCGATGGGCAGTCATGAGAAAAAACGTTTCAATATTGCGATTCAGCTTGCGATTCATAAGAGCGAGCTGGAACTCATACTCGAAATCGGAGACCGCCCGGAGCCCCCGAATGATTGCTGTAGCACCCTTTTTGGCAGCGTACCGCACGAGAAGGCCTTCAAAAGAATCTGACTCGATCCGTGGATCTCCGTCCACGCTGTTCCGGATCATGTCGAGGCGTTCTTCCACAGTGAACAACACTTCTTTCTCGGGATTCAATCCCAGGGCTACGACAACCCGATCAAACGTTCCTAGCGCCCTCCTGACGATTTCCAGGTGTCCGTTATGAAATGGGTCGAAAGTTCCCGGATAAACAGCGATTCGTTCCCTCATATACTTCTCCCGGTGTTTTCGAGATAGGAGCGTGCCAACTAGCGAGGGAAGCGTGTTACCGTCTCCCAGGACGGAGCCTTTGGAATGCCTCATCGTGGCAGGGTTGCAACCCGAGTCGTCACCCCCGCTCCTATTGCAGGATCATTTTCTCCGTTACTGTCGAGGCCCCCTCAATGGGAGGCCCTACAGACTACTCGCTGTTTTCGCGAGCTTCCGATACATCGAAATGCTGGTACCTCCGTACCGTCTCTCGAACCGTTTTTCCAACCCCGGCGAGACGATTGGTTCCGGGGAGCGTGCCCTTTGCTCCACAATGAGGAGCCCATCGTCGTCAACAAGGTCCTGGGCATCCGTAGCGGCAAATAGCCTCGAGACCTCGTTGCGTTCATAGGGGGGGTCCAGAAACACCAGATCGAATTTTGTGTTTTCCCCAATAAGCCTTTTCACCGCTTGAGCGGCGGTGCATGCGAATATGGTCACTTGATCCGTCACACCCAATATCTTTGCGGTCCGAGCAAGTGTCTGCGCCACCGTTTGGTCTCTGTCCACGAAGAGGACGAAATCCGCTCCTCGGCTGAGGGCTTCAAACCCAAAAGCCCCGGTACCGGCGAACAACTCCAGTACTCGTGCACCTTGAACAGCAGAACCCACGGAACTGAATACTGCTTCGCGAACTCGATCCATAGTGGGTCGTACACGATTGCTACGAAGCAAAGGTAGGCGATGTCCCTTGAAACGGCCCGCAATGATTCTCATGTTCCAAACCGGAATATATACCTCTTTTTGTTCCGCGATTCAACTCGGAAGTGGTCCATACAGACTCTTTCCGGATATATTTCCCCCTCGTGGGGTGTTCTTTTTCGGCCCCACAGGCATTACCATAGTGGACGGTCTCGCAAGAAACTCTTGGCAGAAGGTGTGAAAACGTATGAAGCTCGTCCTCGTTCGTCCTCCCTTTTACACTCTCTTCGGGGTCACTACTCCCAAGATGAAGACATACCCGCTCAATCTCCTCTACCTGGCTACATTTGTCCGTGATACTGGCCGACATGAAGCCGCGATAGTAGATGGCGACACGATCCCCGCACCCAAAGGTTGGTTTCCCGAGACCCCGGATGATGATCCAGAGCTGGTCATGAATGCACGGGTTCCTATGATGAAAGCAATCATGGAAGATGCAACCCACCCCCTGTGGAGCGAGCTGGAGGATCGTATCCTCGCCCAGAAACCCGACCTGGTAGGTATTACGTGCACTTCGGGCAATCTGGATACCGCGCGGCTGATTGCCCAACGGTTAGACGTCCACGGAATTCCGGTCGCGCTCGGAGGAAGCCATCCGACTGTGCTCCCTGAACAGAGTATCCGGTATACCGGCGCCCAAATGGTTGTTGTTGGCGAAGGCGAAAGAGCGTTGGTGGGCCTCCTGGACACCTTGGCCGGTCGCGGCGACCTCTCCGCTGTGCCTTCTCTGGCCTGGAGGCACGGGAGCGAAGTCGTTCTTAACCAACGAGATGCCCCAGTCAAAAACCTGGACACCTTGCCCATCCCCGACCGATCTCTCATAGATCGTTCCGCGTACTACGGCGAGGTCATGATGACCGGTCGAGGGTGTCCCTTCAACTGTGCCTATTGTGCGTCAAGGACAATTTGGGGCCGTACCGTGCGCTTCCGATCGGTGCCGGCGCTCCTGGATGAGCTCTCAATCCTCCACGAGGCTGCCCAGTCTCCCAAGCCGAGACCGGGTCGGTGGGTCATAAAAGTCCTCGATGATACGTTCACCGTGAGCAGAAAGAGGACATTGACCTTGCTGGGAGAGATTGTCAAACGAGGATTCAACCGCTTCGAATTCACGGGAGGAGTACGCGCGGACACGCTTGATGAGGAGCTGGTGGAAATGATGCACCGTGCGAATTTCCGCAGGGTCACACTGGGAGTGGAGAGCGGAAGTCCCCGCATTCTTGCTATGATTCACAAGGGAGAAACCAACGACGACGTCAAACGCGCCATACGACTCCTCCGGGCTGCCGGCATCCAATCCCATGCTTTCTTCATGATCGGCCTTCCGGAAGAAACCGCTGAGGACATAGAGCTTTCCAAAAGGCTCATTCTTGAAGCGCAACCGGACCATGTAGAGATCAACATGGTCACTCCATACCCGGGTACGGAGATCTTCCGGAAGCTGATTCGTGAGGATCCGAACCAGATCGATAGATGGTACCGCTGGTTTCACCAGGGATTGGCCACCCATTCAACGGCGCTGGGATATGATCTTGACAACGCGTACAGAGAGTTTCTCGAGTTTGCACGAGACTACCACAAGCACGCTCGAGGAGCAGAAAAGGCTGGAGGCATGGAGTTGAGCCTGGAAACTGGGGCAAATCGAAACCAGTAACTATGGGTAACGAGGCGCGTATCGTGCGATTGTTCCGTTGGATTGTGTAGTGCCGTTCACGTGCTGATTTCGACAGCAGCTATCTCGCAATCATTGTGCGCGCTTGTCTCACGTCTTCGGGGGTGTTGACGTTCATGAGAAATCTGCACTCAGGGTCAAATTGTTTCAGCTCGTCCTCGCAAACGGCCCGAACTTTTAGGTCTTTGAAAATATTGATTATCTTTAGGTCGTGTTCCTGCATGAGACGTTCTATGAACGGCAAGCACGAGCGCGAATAGATTGCGTGCAATGGCTCCCAATGCCCCCCGATCTTCGGCGCGATAATGTCCTCTTCTGTTATGAGACCGGTCATGTACCTGAGCACGCGTTCGTCAATGAACGGCATGTCGCATGCGGCGAGGAAGGCATAATCCCCCCTACATGACCGGAGACCGGTGTACAAGCCTCCGAGCGAGCCATGTCCCGGGATGATGTCGCGAAAAGACGGTATAAGAAGAAATTCAAACACGGAAGGGGTGTTCGTGATCAGGATTACCTCGGGAAAGACTCGCTTCATAGCTCTGGCTACGCGTTCTACGATCCTGACTCCCCCCAGCTCGAGGAGTGCCTTATTGACCCCTCCCATCCTCCGGGATGCTCCTCCTGCCAGCAACACTCCCGATACGGACGGGGATTTGCCCCTCACGGAGCGGAGGTGGTTTTCATAGCGGTTGCCAATAATAATTTCCGTTTCTCCTCCTCGACACTGACGGGCGAGACGAAACTGTCTCAAAACTCGGGACACACCAAACAGCGTAGCACGATTTGGCGTCGATGCGTGGAAAGGCACCCTCACCCCAACCCTCTCCCTCTGGGAGAGGGAGCCTGAAAAATCCCCTTTCCCCCGCTTCGGGGGAGAGGGTCAGGGTGAGGGGGTGTGCCACGATTATCACGGACTGCAGGCTTTTGAGACACTTTCAAACGCCCGTCCCACCGGTCTGCGAACCTCCCATAAATGTTCTCGGCATATGGGAAGCCGAAAGAACTCTTGGCATCGGGTATAATCACAGCAGTTTGTCACACGGACCGGCGCACGCTTCCGTGCCCGATATACAGTACTGAGGCACTCGACGCCTCGGGTCTCAGGCAACACGCCGTAGCAAGCGCCGGGGGTCCGGGAAGCTCTATAAGTCCGTATTTTCGGCTTGCGCCAGAACGACGGCACGCGCTCTCACGCTCGCGTGCGTCAGAGTATCACGTTTGCAGGAACCGTGAAATATATTCTTGCGGATCGCTCGAAATCAATCCTTGGAATGAATTGCTCCCTCTAGGTCTACTGGATTTTCGTCTTCTCCGTCTCTGTCGGAGTGTCCCGGATCAGCATGAGCGTTCTCCTGGACAGGCGTTCATAGTTGCGCGTCAGCTCGGTCAGTTGCTTTGTGTAGATGTTGAGAGTGGTCTGATAATTGTTAAACAGATCCCTGCATGCACGATCGGTGACCACGCGAGTCAGGGAGTTGACAACCAGTGATCTCAACAAGACCAGCTTCCTGTACACTGTGAGCTGTTGCAGGACATTGTCGTCTATTGCCTCTAATGACGAGAACTTGCTCCTGTCGCAGATGTTCATCAGTCGCATTGCCAAGAGGTCATATTTCGCGAGAGTTTGCTTGATAAGCCAAATCTTCTCGTTGATCTCTGCAAGCAAACGACTGAATCTCTGGTACTCCGGAAGCTCGGTGACTGGTTTGGGAAAGACCTTGAATTCAATCTTGTCCACCCATTCCTTCTCGTCGAATCCGATGTACCCGCCGGTCCTAACGCGGTATAGGAACCTGGGATTGAGGTCCCTGTCCCTGACGAGCTCTTCCTCCGTCATGGTTCGCCGTTCGAGGCTTTTCAAAGTGACGAGGAACAGGCCGTCCTTCCCTGCTTCGTCATCCTCTCCCGGAGTGGCTCCCCAAGCGGCCGGGAAGGCTGTGAGCATAAGCAGGAACATGCAAGAGAGTGCGAATCCGATTCTGGTCTTCATAGCCATGACCTCCTTCCATCAACACCCGGGGGGATGGGCGCCGCATACGATTTGAAGCAGCTCTTCTCCGGGAATCAACCGCTGTCCCGGCATCGGGAGGAGCGGTGAACACGATTGTGTACACGTCAACATTGAAGCTTTCACTGCCGGGTCAGATCGTCCCACGGAACCCGGATCACGTCCCCTCTCGCCCTGAGCATCCGAACAATGCCTGCGTTTCCGTTGATGGCAGCCAATGCAGAGGGGGAGTATCCCCATTCAGTGACAACATTTGCAGACGCACCTTTGTTCAGGAGCATGCTCACGATATGGCTGTGACCTCCGTAGGCTGCGGCCATTAACGCTGTCCACCGGTCGGAGCGCTCGAAGTTCACTCCAGCCCCTGCGGCCAACAACAGGCGCACCGTCTCCGGATCGCCAAAGCTACATGCTCCCATGAGAGCGGTATGACCGAATGGATACCTCGAACCCAATTCGGTTGTGACATAGGGGAACCCTCTCCGCCTCTCGTTGACCTTGGCACCGCGATCCAGCAGCATTTTCACCACTGCCCTGTGTCCGCCCGCAGATGCTGCCATTAATGCAGTCCATTTTTGGACATCAGCGGAGTCGGGGTCGGCTCCCTTGTCGAGCAACGCCCGTACCTGGCCCGCATCGCCCACGGTTGCCGCGCTCAACAGGGCGTACCCGAGAGGCTTCAGATCATACTTCACTTCAGCGAGAGCGGGAGCTCCTGCCCAATAGCCTTGCCTCATGAGCGAGAGTTTGACTTTGACCACCTGCTCGAAATCAAAAAGGTCTTCCATCGTCGTTCGCTGCTTTTGCCCAGGCCTGTCCGGCAAATCTATCGATCCCAGCGCAAACTTGCGATACACGGTATTTATGCCGGGGACGAGAGAGCTGGTCCCGAAACGGCTGGTCTGAGCAGGAGTCCATTGTCCCATTGGTGAGAGAAAGGCCTCACCGATCAACTTGATGGGTTCCTTCGTGCGAGCGTCTATGATTATGGTTCCTTCCCAAAAAAGGGTGTGCCTCCCTGGCATTTCGGGATCCGGCTCCATCAAGACGTTTTCGTCCTTCAGTGCGATTCTGTATGGAGACGGCCCTTCCTGGAATTGCGCCCACACGCCGGCATGCAGAGTCAGCACAACGGCGAACCCCATAGCCAACGCCGTTAGAGTTTTCATTACCCAATACCTCCCACACCATGATTGCATAAAGATTCCCACAGCAAGCATGCCAGATTCCCGTTATATTTCCTTCTGTTATCCACTACTGGCCGACTTAAAGGATCTGCGAGATTTTCGTCGACAGCCGTGATGCCATCTCAGGTTGCGTGTCAAAAAACTCGGTACGAATGCGGATTAGCTCGTCCACCAGCACGTCATAATCCATCTTATTGTCAGCGTCCAACTGGACGTTGAGCCGCTTTGCCACCGTGAGGACATCGGCCACCAACAGAGAGTGCTCCAGCAGGGTCGTTCTTAACCTCTCGCTGCACGGGTGCCTCTTGGCAAGTCGTTCCAATCTCTTGAGGCTGTCCAACCAGAACGCTCTTTCCTTTGGCCATTCCTGCCGTGTCTGGTACGGGGTGGCTTCAGCACCGGTGCCCTCTACGACAGAGGCACCTTCCTCCTTGTCGTAGGATCGGATCTCTGAGGGTTCTTCTTCCGTTGCGGCAGGTTTCGTCTCCTGCTTCTTTTCTTTGTTCCCCTTCTCGGCTACGCTCTTCTTGTTCGCTGCAGAGGCCTTTTCTTTCTCCGCTTCCTTCTTCTCCTTCTCGGGCTTCTTCTTTGCCCTTTCGGCCTCGGCCTCGGCCTCGCTCCTCATCTGCTCCTGAACCTCGTTACGGAGCTCGGCCCGTTCCTTTTCCCGAGCAGCTCTTAAGCGTTCGAGCATGGAGGATGAGGGTCGGGCCAGAGCGAGCTTGGTGTAGCCTTCCGCCATGTTTTCGATCACATTGAGAAATTCTATGTTGAAGGGGTTGAAGGCTCTCGCCTGTGCGAAGGTATCCAAAGCCTCATCTATGGCAGTGCTCATCTCCGCGTGAAATTGGGGATATTTCATCGACATGAGCGCGACGGCCATCATTTTCTGCCCTTGAGCCCCTGCATGACGCCAGATCTCGATGAGTCTGTTGATCTGTGACTGGTCGAGTCCTTCTTCCTTTAAGGTGTCTACCAGTTGATCGCGGTACTTGTTGAACATGAGCTGATCGACTTTGTTCAGCCCCACGTTCGTGAACTGGTACGAAACGAGATCCAATGGAGTGGTCTCACCCTCAGCCGCGGCCCTTCCCCGAAGGTCCGTCCCCCTGGATATGATATTCTCGTCCGGGATGTCAAAGCCGGTGGGGCTTTCCGGGGTGTCCTTGACCGGACCCGTTGTTTCGACATTAATCCGGTTTCCAGCCTTGTCGTACATAACCGCGAAAGCGTGGTTTGGGCGCAGGTACCCGCTCACATTGAGCCCTGCATCTCTTCCGATAAGGGTGTAAAGAATCGCGCCCGTGAGGCAGAGGTACTTCTTCTTGTCAACAACTCCTTCAGCAGTAATCCCATCCACCGCGTCGTACTTCACGATCAGGTTTTCTCTCAGCCATTTAAAGAGCTCTTCGCCGCGCTTCCGGGGGTCTTCAATGTCTTTGACATGGGCAAGAGCCTCGTCTCTCATCTTGTACAGCTTGTCCATCCATTCCTTGCGCTTGTTCGGATCTTTTATGGAAGCTTCAAGGAACACTTCGTACAAGTTGAGATCATCACCCAGTAACGTGGTTTTTTCCTGGTTACAGACCCCAAAGTCGAAAAACTTTTCGGAGAGCGCGAAGCGGTCTTGCACAACGGATTCTACGGTTTCCCGTTCCCCGATCTTCTGCCTCAGCGCGGCCATCAATCGAGGATAGAGGATCACGTTGATCCACTTTTCCGCTGCCCGCGGTGAAAGCTTTGGATTGATTTCCCGGAGCTTTTCGACCTGCTGTCGCAAAACCTTGAGAAATTCTCTGTATACCGCGTCTTCGTCAAGATTGGTTTCGCCGGCGAGAAGCTTGGCAAAGACGTAGGGGATCCAGTACACGTTCCCGACCCCCTCGGCGGGCATTCCACTGGACTTCCAGACCCAGAACGTTGGAGCATCGGACAGAGTGGCCGCCTGATAGAGCTTGCGTAACAGGTGGGGATCATTTCTCCATGGGGACGATTTGGACAGGGCCGCGTCAGCGTAGGTCGTTACCGCAGCGTAGTAGTTCGCGGTGTCCAGATAATTCTGACCTTCGAGAGCTATTGCCTCGTAGGTGAGCCTGGTTTGGCCGCCGGACAAGGCCTTCATCAGATAGTCCCGGCCTTCCGGTTCATATCCCATCTGGAAGTAGGATTGGGCCAGTGCCAGATATGCCTCGGGTCGGTGCGGCTGAGCAAGGGCTGCCTGCAAAAAGTATTCGTTCGCCTTGAGGCTCCCTTTCCCCTCGCGGCCCATTTCTAGCTCGCCGAGCTTGACAAGCGCTTGGTAATTGTCCGGGTCCAGCTTGAGGACTTCTTTGAGCTTTGTCTCCCTATGGTAGGGGCTCGCTGATTGAAAGGCTTCGAGAAGGAGATTTCTAACCTGGAGCTCCCTACTGTCGAAGTGAGGGTACTTCTTGGCAAAGCTGGCTCCCGGTAGGCACAGTGCCAGAATTGCCGCCGTTACAGCGATTCTTCTCCACATACTTTCTGCCCCTTTTTTATCACAAGGTTTGCGGTCGTAATCATAGCAGAAATGACACGATTCGTCAATCTGCCTGAGATCTCAATCTGTTCGGAATCCGTTTGACAATTTTTCGAGCCACTCCGGCTTCAGCCGCAGAAAGCCTTGCCGTGCCGCGAGACCGTAACCTTTACCGGACTACAGAGCTCGTGTACGACCGTCAGCACTCACTAGGTGTCTTTGGGAATTATGTTGCAAAGTCACCATGATCACCGTAGAATGAAATTAGAAAGCCTTTTCATGGAGAATGCATTGGACGATCAGACCATACTGGCCAGCGAAGAGAATTTCGGAAACGTAACCGTGTGCCCGGGTGGTGTAGTGCACATTAATCTGGCGCACCTTACCGTGAAGTTCCTTCCGTCAGACTTTGTCAGATTTTCCGATTTGATCTCCAAGGCGCGCCTGAAATTCGATCCCCCTCGTCCCGGAAAAGGGAAGCCGAAGCTCCATGTCGTCTCCGATGCCGTTCCATGTGATGTCGGACATCATGATAAGGATAAGGACTGAGTGTTTCCCGTAATCCAGTCCTGATGAAGCGTGCATCTCACCTCTGCCACCTACTCTTGATTTTGAGCACCGGTTGACCTATGATCCGTCCGTCTTGTTGCAGCAACTGCAACACGAAGCCGTGACAACGCTCGACTACGTGATGAGGTACCGGATATGAGGTTTTTCGCCTCCTTGTTGATGCTGCTCGTACTTGCCACTGCAGCGTCCGCTCAGCCCTCTACAGGACCAGGATTGCAGGCAGGAGATGTTCTCGCCAAGGTGGGCGACAAGATCATTACTCGCGACATGCTTGACAACATCATTGCCACCATTCCCGAGGAGAATCGCGTCCCATTTCTCACCCCCGATGGCCGCAAGAAAATCCTCGACGAGGTGGTTGCTTTCGTGCTCCTGGCCGAAGCGGCCAGGCGTGAGGGCATGGACAGCGAGCCGGCGGTCAAGACCAGATTGGAGTACGTTCAGACGGAATACCTAGCGCGAGAGTATTTCAGACGGAACGCGGCAAAAGCGGCGTCCGTGTCGGAGGATGACCTCAAGGCATACTACAAAGCGCATATTTCCGAATTCAAACCACCCGAAGAGATTAAAGCTCGCCATATTCTGGTAAAAACCGAAGCACAGGCGCAGAAGCTTCTCGACCAGATTAAATCGGGCGCCGATTTCAGCGAGCTGGCAAAGAAGCACTCAATCGACCCGGCAGCCGGCCAGGGAGGCAAACTGCAGCTACCCAGCGGCACTGATTGGCTCCCTAAAGGCACCTTTGAAAAAGGGTTCGAGCACGCCCTGTTCAAGATTCCTGTGGGAGAAGTTGGGGGACCTGTTAAAAGCCAATTCGGCTGGCATCTCCTCAAGGTGGAAGATCGCAGACAGCCCGAGACGCCTTCGTATGTTCAGGTCCGCGGAATGATTAAGAGCAAGCTCCAGGACCAGAACTACGCCGAGCTTCACAAGCGCTTGACCGAAGAAGCAAAGAAGAGCATCCCCGTCACGGTGAAATAGATCTCCTATGTCCCTTGGGCGCTCTAAGAGGACAATTTCATGATTCGAAATCTTCTGCCAGTGCTGGGTGTGGTCGCGACTTTCCTGTGCTCCGGAGTCGGGAGCCATTGGTGCCACGCTGAACAAGAAGCACCTGCCCGGTCCAATTCGCCCGCGGAATCCACGAAGCCGTCGAGAATCTTCGAAGGCATTTCCGGGTACCTGGATGGCATGCGGGGCGGAGCCAAGGCTTCGGAACAAAAATCGGTCGGCTCGTCAGAGAAGCACGGGCAGCGCAGAGACGCCAATCTGATAAGGAACCCCGATACGGAACAGACCGGCCTTGTCGCGAAGGAAAAGGAATTGGCGCGCCTGCGCATGCAGCGGCACGAATGGGACCTCGCGGTAAGCGCTCTCGAGAGAGCCCTGCAAGCGGCGAACAAAGGGGCACAGGCTGAAGAAGCCAATGAAATCAGAGAAATGCTTCAGGAGGTCAAGTTCAGGGTAAGCACGATCAGCCGGCATGCGCCTTCGTCGCGTGGTGAGATCGTCAACGCGATCGGTATGAAGCTCGTGGTGCTTCCTGAGGGCGAATTCGTTATGGGGAGCGCCGAGGCGGAGCGCCGTCGTGTGCAGACAGTGTGGGGGATCACGAACGCTCTCATCGACCCCGAAGGGCCGGCACATATTGTTAAGCTGAGCAAGCCTTTTGCCATGGGCAAGTACGAGGTGACCGCAGGTCAATTCAAGCGATTTGTTGAGGAGACGGGCTACCAAACCGTGGCTGAAAGGCAGGGTTGGGGCTGGGTGTACGACAAGAGCCAGAAGCACTGGGTCAAGAGACAAGGAGCTTCCTGGATGAACCCGGGATTCGAGGTATGGTCGGACCACCCGGTGACCATGATCTGTCACCAGGACGCGGAAGCCTTTTGCCAGTGGCTAAGCAAGAAAGAGGGTCGGAGATATTATCTTCCTACAGAGGCCCAATGGGAATACGCGGCACGAGGCGGTAAGCACGGGGAACGATTCCCCTTCGGGAACGATTACCCCGATGGCGGAAAGCTCAACATGGCTGATTATCGGTCCCCCATGCCTTGGGCGGACCGAACCGTGGACGACGGAAACGCAGGGCCAGCCCCGGTCGGCAGCTACGTTCCCAACGGATTCTGGCTCTATGATATGGCTGGAAACGTCTGGGAGCTTTGTTCGGATTATTATGACGGGAAAGCCTATGAAAAGGGCGCATCACAGGTTTCTTCCGATCCGACCGGGCCGCGATCAGGCAAGACGGTGGTCGTCAGGGGCGGCAACTGGGCCTTTGGTGCAGCAATCGCCAGGTCTGCATTCCGCACAGGAATCCCGCCGGACCAGTGTACGGATATGGCAGGGTTTCGCGTCGCGGCAGATGCCATGCCCGGTGAGGTTGTCGCGAAAAAGGCCGACGAAGAGCCGCTCTCCCCGCAGGGCTTGGACGACCAAAAGGTCTCGCGGATACTCGCTCGTGTGAAGGAGCTCGTTGCCTCAGGCAAACGTCTCGAGGCGCGGCGTGCGATAGAGCAAATCGGAAAATCCGAGCCTTCACAGCCCGACAAGTTGGAACAACCTTCACAATTCGTCAGGGAAGTCCTGGAAACCGTCATTGACCTCACGAAGGACAAGAGCATCCACCGCTTCACCAATTCTCTCGGCATGGACATGGTGCAGATCCCGGCTGGGGCTTTCGGCATGGGAAGCTCTGAGGCGGACATAGCATGGGCGATGTCTACCTTGGCTCAGGGGCAGACTCCTTCGCTGGAGAACGAGTTCCCTTTTCACAAGGTTCGCATCACCCGTCCATTCTTCATTTCTGCCACGGAAGTTACAGTGGGACAATTCCAGGCATTTGTGGATGATACCGGATACGTGACCGATGCAGAGGACTCAGGGGGAGGTCAGGTATTCAATGTACGGGAGGGAAGATTCGAAACAAAGAGCGGGAGCTCTTGGAAGAATCCGGGCTGGACAATTGCCAAGGATCAACCGGTGACCATGGTGTCTTACAACGATGCACAAGCTTTCGTGGAATGGCTTTCCGCCAAAGAGAAGCTCCCCTACAAGCTTCCGACTGAAGCTCAATGGGAGTACGCATGCAGAGGAGGCATTCCGGTAGCTCAATTTCCATGGGGTGACGAGCCTCCTGATGGGCGCCGCGCCAACTATGCGGATCGGAATACGGATTTCGAGTGGCGAGACCGGAATTCCGATGATGGGTACAAGTATGTTGCGCCGGTAGGAAGCTATGAAGCAAACGGATTCGGCTTGTATGACATGGCAGGCAACGTCCTTGAGTGGGTTCGGGATTATTATGGTGAAGATTATTACCGCTACGCTCCCGAGATCGATCCCGAAGGTCCGGGCCATGGAGAATACCGGGTCACGAAGGGGGGCGAATGGACGTTCGGCGCTCTGAATCTTCGCTGCGCGTTCCGGGGCTGGTCCGCAAGCCATTTGGCCTTTTACAATACAGGATTTCGGGTGGCGATCGAAACTGCGAGCCCCCTGAAGATAGTGCATTTCGCGGAAGATTTTCTTACCAAGAAATGGGTGCCCGAATCGGATCACCGACACGTGGCGGAGGCCGTAGCAAAGGAACAGGACAGGAAGACCGCAGCGAGTAGATCCGGCTCCCAGCAGCAAGCCAAAGCGTCTATCCCCGAGGGTCCTCTGGTTCGTGGAGTAAGAATCCTCGACTTCTCCCCAAAGTCCGATGCCAAGAAAGCTGGGCTCGAAAAGGGTGATATCATCATCGAATACAATGGCATCAAGGACCTGACTGCAGACAAATTACTGGCACTTAATGCCCAGACTAGGAAAGAGCGCATTCAACCCGAGGTGCTGTTTGTGCGGGACGGCTACCAGTACACAACTCGGGTTCCTCGAGGATTCCTCGGAATCTCCATGATAGACACCAGCCTCCGCGGACCGTTCAAACGGCCGGTGCGTAGGGATCACGATGATTCAGGCGGCGACGGACGGAAATCGGGCAAACCTCTCGATTGGACCTGATGTTTGACCATTCGTCCCGTGCGCGGCTCAACCGAGAATGGGACGTGGTCACTGCGCTGCGATTGTGCCCCCACACATTTCTTTACCGGCGTCATCCGCGGATACTCGAGAAATACGGACACAGAAGAGAATCAATCGGCAGATTCACGCAGAGGTAGAAGGCCGGAAAATTCCATCTGTGTGCATCTGTGTTTTGCGGTTGGAATGATTGCTCTCAAGAAAAAGAAGTCGCGACCTCAGTGCGGGGTTCCACCCTGCCCTTCCCGCAGTTCCCCTCAGGTCGCAATTCTCAACGCGTACCACATTGCATCTTCCAGATTGAGACAGGTCAGAGGCCCAGTGTCACGATTCGTGTCCGAGGGTCAACTTAACGATTTTCAAGAATTATCCGGCGAGCATGGGACACTACCAATTGGCCCCCCTTAAACTATTTTCATACTCGCTTCAGACCACTGCGCGCACCGCATGTATCAATTATAGCGTTGCGCACCGTGGACTCACCCCGGCATCAAAAGAGCTTCTCGTACCAACGGTTGTTCTCTCCGGAAAAAAACGTGACCCACTGGACCTCTCTTTCACCGCACTCTGACAAGAGCGGTCTTTTGTCCTGTCTCTGACTCCCCTCAGGCAGGCCGTCTAGCCCTAACGCCTCGATCCTTGTTTTCAGGGTTCGTTTAAGCACGTTCCGTACCATCTTGATAGGCAATGGCAATTCAGTTGTTATGTCGACTAGTTATTTGAGCCAGCACCTGAAAGACCCTGATTTCCGCCAGCGCGCGATCTGAAGCGTTCAGGTACGGCCTCGGCGGGATGAAAGAGACAGATGGTGGAGTATCGGTATGTTATGGAGAGGTCTTGTGTCATATAGTAGGTCACTGCTGCCTGGCGCGTGTAGCAAAAACAGACACACTTGGCAATGGGGCCAATTTTCTCACGAAAAATCGCGGGAACCTTTTGACATAGGTCCTGTCTTGTAGTTTACTGTCGATAGTCAGCGAGAGTAAAGGGGTACATATGGAATCTGACCCTGCCACGTCGAGAACAAAGAGGCACTCCGGAGAAAATCGGCTGCGGGGGCGGATCATGACATAGTCTTGATCGCTCGAAAGACAAGCGCGAAGGTCGACAGCCTCCGGGGACTGGCATATCCGGAGGCTGTTCTTGGTTCTCAGGAAGGAGGAAGCACAATGATCACAATCCTGGGAATAGCGCTTGTAGTTGGGTACATTGTTGGCATTGTCGTCCTTGCCAGGCATTTCCGTGTGGGGGCCAAGAGCCCAACAGAAGTCAGGCCTCCGGCTCCCCGGAGCGACTTTGTGGTCTGGTATTATTCGTCCGCGTCAGAAGCCCAAACGCGCAGACGCAGAATCATCTCCAAATTCGAGCTCGATCCCGACAAGGTCGTAGTAAGGCGCAAGTGGATCAAGTCCCGAAACGGCAAGATCATGGATGCATACGCTGTGGTGATCACCGATCCAGCGTACTGCTTGAGTTGAATTCCCTCCCGAGACTCGTGGAGTCACCGCCCATGGCGTACGGTATGGAGGCGGAGCCCTTTGGCTTCGCCTCTCTTCGTTTGCGCTCAGAAACGAGGAGCCAATCATGAAGGTGCTTATCACAGGACGGCTGCCTGAAGACCTTCTCGTCCGAGTGAGGCTGGAACACGAGGTGATCGTCAACGAACGAGACGAGCCGATGTCGAGAAACGAGATTCTCAGGCATTGTGCGGAGATACACGGACTTCTCTGCATGGTGACAGACGTCATTGACGCGCATTTGATCAAGACATCTCCAAACCTCAAAATGATCGCCAATTATGGGGTGGGATACGATAACATTGATATTCCCGCTGCCACGAGCGCGGGTATCAAGGTTTCCAACACGCCAGGAGTCCTCACCGATGCCACAGCGGACCTCACGCTCGCGCTTATTCTGGCCGTGGCTCGCAGGCTTGTCGAAGGGGATAAGCTCGTGCGGGCAGGAAGATTTCATAAGTGGTCGCCTATGACTTTTCTCGGTCGGGATGTGTCCGGCAAGACACTAGGTATAATAGGATTGGGGCGCATCGGCAAAGCGGTCGCACGGAGGGCCCGCGCCTTCGACATGCGTATCTTGTACCATAACCGTCATCGGCTTTCCGCGGAGGAGGAACACGCTCTCTCCGTTACCTATGCAGACCTGAAAAGCCTTATTTCAGAGTCGGACTTCGTCTCGCTCCACGTGAATCTCACCCATGAGACCAGGCATCTGATAGGGTCGGAAGAGCTCGCCCTCATGAAGCCCTCCGCGTACCTGATCAACGCGTCGCGGGGACCGGTTGTGGATGAGAAGGCCCTTGTACGAGCACTCTCTGAGGGACTGCTTGCGGGCGCAGGACTCGACGTGTTCGAGAATGAGCCAGAGCTTGCCCCAGGGCTTGCAGATTTTGACAACGTGGTGATCGTGCCCCATATCGGGAGCGCGACCGTAGAAACTCGGTACAAGATGGCAGCGGTCGCGGTGGAAAACTTGATGGCAGGCCTCCGAGGCGACACACCGCCCAATTGCTTGAACTGCTGAAGGTAATGGCAATAGTAATGAGTGTTTCAGGAAAACCAACGGGCGGGACGCCCGTTCTACTGTACAGCACATGCCCCTTAGGGCTGGCTTTCTAGCCTGCATTCCAGAAAGACGGCAGCCTGAAAGGCTACCCCACATGTTGGAATGTCTTCTCCCCACGTAGTGCAGGCTTTCTAGCCTGCATTCCGGAAAGAAGGCAGCCTGAAAGGCTACCCCACATGGAAAAATCGTGAGCGGAAGTCTCGATTCGCAATTCCTACAAAACACGGCTGGCCTTGATTTCCAAGTACCGGTCCAGGACGGCAGCGGATAGATTCTCTGGCGGCACGTCCAAGACCATGGCTCCTAAGGAGGAGAGCTTGGCCACGAGCAACTCCCTGCGACGGAGCATTTCTGCCGCGACGCCCTGCCGGTACAGATCCTGTTCGGATTCCGGCGGGCGCTCGGCCATGGCGATGAGCTCAGAATCTGACAGAGCGACCACGAGTGGTAGATGTCGAGGGAGCAGGCCTAGGCTGTACCGAAGCAGGCCTGTGGAAGACCGCTCGTCTACAAGATCGGTAAAGAGGACGACGAGTGACCTTCGCTTCAGTTTTCCCGAGATGCCTGAGAGCGCCCGATAGTAGCGGGGCTCCTCCAATTTGGGCAGAAGAGCGTACGTGCTCTCCATTATTCTGGCGAATTGCCCGGGCGAGCTCGACGGCGGCAGGAATGCCTCGATCTCCTGGCCTATTGCCATGACTCCCACCTTGTCCCCCACTTGCAGCGCAGAGTATGCCAGGAGAAGTGCCGCGTTCAGGCTGTGGTCGAGCTTGGTCTTCCCCTGCGCTCGGCCGGTCATCATCCTCCCCGTGTCCAGGACCAGAAAAATGTTTTGGATGCACTCCATCCGATCGATTCTGACTACAAGCTTCCCTCTGCGAGCAGAGGTCCGCCAGTGAATTTGGCGTGCATCGTCACCCGCGACATACTCGCGGAGGCTGTCGAGCTCCGCGCCAGTTCCACGCTTTCTCAAAGGCCGGATCTGTTCTTCCCGTGAAATGTGGCGAATTCTAAGAGCATGTTTTTCGATGAGGGCCAGCCCTGGGTATAGCTTCACTACTCGTGCGGTGTGGCATTCTCTGCGTTTCCAGACCAGCCCCAATCGGCCCCGCGTCCAGAGAGTCACATTTCCGAATTCGCCATTTCCCCGTTCAAGAGGAACAAGCCTATAAGTAAGCCGGTTCCCGCTTCCCGGTTTGGCCTTTGCGCGAAGCGGGAGTGCTTTCGCGACGCAGGTGGCAGGCACATCGTCTTGAACAATCAAAGAAACGTCACGGCCTGTCCTGTTCGCCAGCTCAAGAGTAATCTCGTTGGATTTGTCCACTACCAAAGGATAGGGGATAGGGCGGCTCACGTCTATGTCTCTACCATGAGGTGGCAGCAAGAAATCAACCACAGCCAGCGAGAGAACTAGGATATCGATAATGAGCAGGATGCCTATTCTGCCGGAAAGGTACGGATATGCCACCACCAGGACCAGCGATACTCCGGCAAATAAAAGGAAGAAATTCTCGGAGAAGAAGAACGGCAGCGCCCGAATGGTGGCGACTCTTCTCCCGGTGCTCGCCTGCGTATTCATCATCGTGGGACCGGGACCCGTTGAAGAATGTTTTCGAGGAAATAATCGGGGGTCAACCCGTCTATAAGGGCTTCGGGCCGGAGTATGATCCGGTGTCTGAGCACAGGAACGATCACGTCCTTGATCTCATCCGGCGATAGAAAATTGGCACCTCGCAGAGCAGCAACAGCTTTCGCGGCTTTCAAGGCAGCAACTAGAGCCCGCGGAGATGCGCCTAACTGAACGTACAACGTGTCGCGGCTCTCGGCACCGATTCTCCTGATATACGCCAGCAGATCTTCCTTCGCGGTAACGCGAGCTACATCGCGCCGGAATTGCAGTAATTCTTCCTTTGTCATCACTGCGGACGGCACGATCGAATCCAGGTGGTGGAGATCCTTCCCCTCGGAATAGGCGCGGATTATGCTAAGCTCAGCTTCCGGCGAAGGATAGGAGACCACGATCTTCATCATAAACCTATCCAACTGGGTTTCCGGAAGTGGATACGTGCCCTCGTATTCGATAGGATTCTGGGTTGCCATAACGAAGAAAAGATCAGGCAGGCGAGTAGTAATGCCCTCGATCGTGACCTGCCGCTCTTCCATGGCCTCCAGGAGGGCAGCCTGTGATTTAGGCGGCGTCCTGTTTATCTCATCTGCCAGGAGTACCTCCGCAAAAATGGGCCCCTTGCGAAACACAAACTTCGACGTCTGAAAATTGAAAATGTGGGTTCCCACTATATCGCTCGGCAACAGGTCCGGCGTGAACTGAATCCGACGGTACCGTGCATCCACCAGGTGAGCGAGCGTTCTGGCAAGCAGCGTCTTTCCTAAACCGGGAACCCCTTCCAGGAGGACGTGTCCCCCGGCCAGCAGACACGCGAGTAGCTGTTCTATGACGGTGTCCTGCCCGATGATCACGCGGTGCATCTGCTCGCGCACCGCTGCCACGCGTTCATGAATTCGGACGATATCCTCCATTATTCCTCCATGAGACCACAGCGCATATGGCAGTCATTGTGCAATGTCCCTGTCACTGTCGGGAAGTCTCCATATCTCGAGGCGCCGCGCTTAACTGCGGCCACAGTGAATTGTGCGGTTGCACGAGCGCTACCCTTGTCGACCGTGGTTCCGGATTGGCAACGCGGCCCACCCGTCCGTGAGGACTTGACGGATACATGAGACTTGCCTGCAGCGCCATCAACGACCGCGCCAGAGGAAGAGCCGTTCGGGCGTTCACATTCGATTTGACAGCCTTGCGGCATTCTTTCACCACCTTCCACTCCTCTGTTCCTCGTGTATGCAGCCTGCCGGCATCCGCTTCGTACTCCAGCCGTTTCAGGGGAATGCCGGACCTCCGGGACAACTGAGCAAAGAAACGATGAAGCACGGCCTCCAGGGCGACCCATCCTGCTTTCGACGACTCCAGGATGTGAGCCATGGACTCGACGTATTCCAGGGGAGATCTGCCCACTGGACTGTCTAGAGATCGAAAACGGCCGGACAGCGCGGCTCGTTTCCCGCAGAAAAACAGAGCGGTTCCGAGACAAGCCTGCAGGAGTATCCAGGCAAATGCCGATGAGCCTGCATAGGTCCAGAAGCTGTCTGCCATCCCGTGGCCGAGATGGTATTCGTCGAAAAGGATTTCCCTGGGACGGCCCTTTTCGAGCACCGTAGCTATTAGGAGACGGGCATTTTCGTTCTTGGAGATGTCACGATTCGAGAATATCGATACGTCTGAGATCGCCACTATTTCACCGTCTCCAGCCTTCTTGCTTAGAATTATTGGGCCCAGGTCGTCGTGGACTCGGGTAGTCCATTCCTTCGTGGGCAGCTCCCATCGCGACATTCCTGAGACGCTGATTGAATCGACTCCGTACCAGCCCGCAGACGAGGTCCTTATGTCGGCCCTGGATTCTGTGCCGTGTCCGGATACCGCCAGGCCCAGCTTGTGGGCAAGGGAATGTCGTCTTGCCGGATCGTCTACCTGCCTTGCCTCACGCGGTACCCACGGTGGCGGAGGAGGGATGTATCGGGGCCCGCCGTGGAGAAGGATGAGCCGATTTCCCTTCTCAAGCCACTGAATGAGTTTCCTGATTTCTCGACTGCTGATGGGGATCTGCACGGTATCAGCGACCACAAGGACTCCTCTGTCGGAATGGAGCCGCGAGTACGACTTCCTGAGGCGGGAAACCGGCAGACGCATTTCCTGGAGGATGTCGTAGGCCGCCTTGTAGCCACCTGGCCGCGTGGAATAGGTTGAGGGAAAATGAGCTTGACTGTCGTCTGAGTAGACACGGGAGAGAAAAACGGAGGCACCAGCCACCGCAAGAAAACAGGCGAGCAGGAGGACAGCGTGTTTCGCCTTCATGGCTTGACGATGCCCTGCATTGCTTCACGAGACAGAAGGAGAAACCTTTCGTATTCCTCCTGTCCGCACACAGCTTCGCCATATCTAACCCGATTGAACGTTGGGACTAGTTGGGAAAAGGGAACATGGATTGCCGGATCCCCTTTGACAGCGGACAGAATCTCTCTCGCGGTCTTTTCCGGCCCAATCTTCACTCGGCCGGCCTCGTCCAGGGAGAAGACAACGAACCTGAACGTGTAGATCACCGCCTCACCGTACCTACCCTTTTCCGCCATCGCTGCCGCCACCTGTCGGGCACGCGCGCTGGTCAGAGTCTCTCCTGGTTGGTTTTCCTCAACAGATAGATTACCGGAGCGCGTTGACCTCCACCGAAGTACAAACATCGCCCCCGTCCAGATAACGCCTATTGCGGCCAGGACTAACCCACCTATCAGGAGAGCATCTGCGATAAGAGGAATGGAACCTTGTTCAAGGCGGACCCCTTTGGTATTCCAGGATCTTTCAGAAAGCCACGCCAGTCCCCTGCGGACGAGCTCCTTTACGTACCACCGAAACCATTCCATGAGGGAGTGGTGCTCTCTATCACGGAATTCCTCTCGCGTCAGAATATCCGTCACCACGCTCTCGGGACCATGCGGCAAATCAAACGCTCGACGGAAGTCTTCATCAGAAACTCCTGCTCCGCACCGACTGGGCTGGACGGCAAGACATGCCAGGACCGCGAAAACAAATGCTGCTCGAGCAAGCCTGATCATCCGAATCTCGTTCCAGGAAATTCAATCCTCTCGCGATTTACCCGTGAGACGCCAGCGCTACACAGACAGGAGTGGGCGGCCTGACGCCGCAACGACAGGTCCCGAGGGCCGCGGACTTTAATAGCGGTTGCCAATAATGATTTTTCCGTTTCTCGTCCTCAACACTGACAGGCGAGACGAAAGTGTCTCAAAACTCGGGACACACCAAAAATCGTAGCACGAATTGGCGTCGCTGCGTGGAAAGGCACCCTCACTCCAACCCTCCCTCTGGGAAAATGGAGCCAGAGGAATCCGCTCTCCCGCTCTTCGGGGGCATAGGCGTTAAGTTAGAAGTGGAACGGCCAAATATTCGTCGTTCCGGCGAGAGCCGGAATCCAGTTCTTCCAATATGTTATGGACCCCGGCTTTCGCCGGGGTGACGGGGTCCTTGTTAAGTCAACTGACTGAAATCACTTGATGCCATCCACGAAGTTAACGCCTATGCTCTTCGGGGGAGAGGGTCAGGGTGAGGGGGGGGCCACGATTATCACGGACTGCAGGCTTTTGAGACATTTTCGGAAGCCCGTCCCACCGGTCTGCGAACCTCCCATAAATGTTCTCGGCATACGGGAAGCGGAAAGAACTCATGGCATCGGGTATATGCTCCGTTGTGACTGCGAGGTCATGGATGTTTACTTGAGCTCTCTCACCACGTGCCTTTCCCCGGTGCAATTGTTCGATCGCCTTTTTCCGAGAAGCGCGCTTGGAAGAAAACTTTCCCCCGGTGCGCGCTATCACGACACCACGCAACCTCGAATCGGCATCCCCTCACCGCAGCCATCGCAGGACGCGCAGGACAATCGCTGGAGCTGGCTGAGGTCGGATTCGAATGCCGGTCCGAGGTACTCGGGCTCGCTCGCGAGACACACCGGGCACTGTTTAGGGGCATTCTCGGGGTTGATAAAGATTTTTGCAAACTCTTTTCCACATTCTCGGCATCTGTATTTTGGTATGGGCATGGTAACCCTCCTGACCTCGCGTTCAAGCTGGAGATTCATCTCCGTTGCCTTCAGTTGCCCCGGAAGCACCCTCCGGCTGTTGCTCCCCCCGGATAGCAGCGACCTCCAGCTCATGTCGTGCGGTTATTCTCAAACGTTTCTTCCACTGGGGATCTTCCTCGTACACATCCATGTTCGCGGCAAACCTCATGAGCGTATCGGTGTCCGGCCTGCCAAGCTTCTCCCACAGCGCCGAGTTAATGAGCTCCCATGCTCTGATACCTCTGGCTATTGCCACTTCGTGGGCCATGGCGAGGAGATAGGGATTCATGGTCATTTTCACGGAGATGATCCCTTCAGGCCAGTTCTTCGATTCATCCGTCTGAGTTACCGAGCATTGAGTACAATTCGAGACGTCCGTCATAATCAGGCTCTCCTCTTTGTTGATTCTTCTAGACCAATAGATGCGCACGGCTGGAGAAAAATTCAACAAATATTGCGTTCTTGTCTGGGAGAGGATCGAGGGGAAGCAGAGATACCGGGCTTAGCCGAGTAATGCGGGGCAGGGAGCGAGCCCCTCTTCGCAGGCTAGACTCCAATTATTGCAGCAGGCGTACTAATTGGGCGAAGTTCGTAATGGTTTGGACGTACTGCTCCATGAAGATCCTCAGATCACGAACATACGTCTTGGGTACGAAAATCACGTCGTACGGCTTGACGAG
>Ga0067045_1027754_pt1 | contig 63316 bp, 54 predicted proteins | sample TerdegcTABiofilm_FD_59184 | JGI IMG/M metagenome (GOLD analysis project Ga0067045, IMG submission 59184) | Combined Assembly of (Gp0054472, Gp0054536) Wastewater bioreactor microbial communities from Singapore -Terephthalate degrading...
AAAGGTCGGTTATTTTTGTGGTGGCTCAGACCCCGTTTACAAATTGACCTAAACAAACTATCTGCCCTAATTGCAGATACACCGAACACAGACATAAGTTAAAGCAAATCCATCAGATTTGACAAACTTGCAGGAGAAAATCACCTACCCAAAGTGATAAGTTCAAAATTCGCTTAGATTAAGATTTATAGGAGAAAATAAAGAAAGCTGCGCTTGGGCAAACGCAGCTTGAACAATTAAAAGTATTTTACCTTTTTTTTAGTAAATATTTGATGGATCACGGTATCCGGCATTATTCAGGTACCAATCGGCAAAGGTGGTACCACTGGACTGAGCCCATTCAGCAAAGTGCAGATGTGCATTGGTAATGTCAGTTTTTTCAAGAGGCCAGGCAAATGGAACCGGAATATTGAGACCCCAAGGATGATTATTTAATGTTTTATAATAAATACCCTGCGAAGGAATAGAAGCATCCTGACCCGTTCCAAACAGGGAGTAATCCATAAGGCTTGTTGGCACATGATCGGAGAGATGTATTTCGTGGCCACGATTCATTTGTCGGATGAGGAATGGATTGTAGGGAGGAGTTCCTACAACGGCTTGTTCCTGAGGTGTGGATAATGTTATTGTCAAATTCACCGTATCTGCAGTCCCGGTAAATCCATTATGAATAGTGTTAAACATACTGCCTCCTGCCCTGTGAATTACACTTTCAACGTTATCCCATGCAATAATTACGGCTTTAGCCTGATTAGCTTCCAAGCCATTGTTTGCCACATTGATATAATTGTTTTCAAGCACACCACCTGTAGCAGAGGCAACCAACTGAGGCTCTAAACCATCGATCTGAATGCCAAAACCATTTTGGAAACTAGCACCCACAGCTTTGACATGCAATTTAGCTTTAATGTCAACTACTTTGTTTTGGGCATTGGTAACCAAATTGAACTGATAGTTGGTCACAAGGTCATTAAAATCATAGTCACCTTTTGCCGGCCATAAATCTTCAAAAGCCAAACTGCCCCAGGTATTTTGATTAGGGAAATAATTGTTAAATGCCCTATTGGGGTCGGTAGGATAATCATCTATTTCATCGGCAATTCCATCACCATCAGTATCGGTGATGGATGGAAGGCCAATACCTTCTGGGTTACAAGCACTTTGTGGGATATAATTTGTGATATTATTCCAATTAACAAGGGTTGCTCCATTGAGGAAAGCATTTTGGTTGCCGACTACCTGTCCATCGTTATCGGCCAGTTCGATCGCGCCGGTTGCATTGCTGTTGCTCCAGAAGGTTGTTGTATTAGCTACCTTAATACTGTTTAGACTTCCAAAACCTTTAATAACACCGCTGTTCACCGTTAGGTTGTTTACCGACCACATCGATTGATTGTAAAGCTCGGGTTGAGTGCCCCCGTTAATATTCATATTACCATACACCTTCAGGTATCCTCCATAGCTCTTAAAATTACCAGAATTCAGGTTGAAATTATTGTGAGTAATGAGTTTGCAGTAATTTAACTGCAAGGATCCGTTTAGGTTCATATCACCCTGAGCTTCAATTGTTCCGGTGTTCATGAAACGGCTATTGCATTCAAAACTGCCTCCAATATTTACTACTCCCTGATTTTCAAGGAAATAAAACCCTCCATAACCATTGATTTGATAATTTCCGGTAACATTTAATACTCCATAATTATAGAATCCACCGTTAGTACTGAGATTCCCATTAATATTAAAATTGCTGGAATAATTGTAAACAGTGGTACCTGCGGTATTAAGGGATAAACCAGTAATATTGACATTTGCAGTGCTGTATGCAATTAAATCACTTGCACTATTCAGTTGAATATTTGTACCATTGAGTGATGCCCCACTTAAAACTTCAATTTGACACATATTACCCAAGGTGACATTTGAAAGGGTAGCTGAACCGCAAATTCTGAGTGTACCTCCTCCGTTCCAGAACTCAAAGGTAACCTGTCCATTATAATTATCGACGCACCAGATTTCGCCATTTTTAATGGTTATCGGCGTATTTCCGGTGGCAAAATGTTCGCATTCATTGCAATTAGGTTCAACCACAGCAGTGTTTTTAAGGCCAGTGTTGAGAACTTCTTTAAACTCATAATTAATCTGATTCCCATTCACCGGGATAGCCACAACCAAATATTTCCCCTTCCCATCACGATACGATGCATAAATTGCTTTGAGACTGCTTGGAATGCGCAGTTGAGTTTCAAAGCTAAAGCCTTTACCGGCCGATCCGTTTGCAAGAACATTTCCGTGTTCTTCAGGATTTCCATCGTAAATAGTAATGCGAGCCAGTGTGCCCACTGGAGGTAATTCCGTTGAAATAGTGAGTGTTATTTCTCGGGTAGATTCCCAATTAAATGTGGGTGAAACTTTTAAATCGTTAAAACTGGTAATGTTGCTGGGGTCAGAGACTTCAGTTTTATTACATGAGGTAACAAATACCAAACCCCCCAGTGCAGCTACCAACCAAATGTGTTTCATTAGATAGGTTTTCATAACATGAAGTTTTTGATAAGCAACTAGAACGAAAAATCATACCAATTTTAATATTTACTTTTAAATCAATAATTTGTTTTTATTTTTGAAAATAATTTTAAGTATTTTTGGTAAGATAAATGTCCATTTTGAAACAAATAATCAAAATGAAAAAAAAGCCTGGTGTTAACTTAACCAGGCTTTGAGTGTGACTCCGGCAGGATTCAAACCTGCAACCTTCTGATCCGTAGTCAGATGCTCTATTCAGTTGAGCTACGGAGCCATTGACTTTGAACGGTGCAAAGATACGAGCTTTTTATGATTCCGCCAAATATTTTGCTTACTTTTTAATTGCGAAGTTTAATTCTCATCCCATCATAGGCTACATCTGTATGTGGAAAAATGCTTTTGGCTTCATTTACAAATTCATCCATATCAGAGTATCGCTGTGAAATATGCCCTAAAATCAGATGATGAACCTTAGCCTGAGCGGCAATAAGAGCGGCATCAATGGTAGTACTATGCCCTTTCTCTTCGGCCAGCCATTGCATATCTTTTGTAAAGGTTGCTTCATGGTATAAAACATCTGCATCTGTAACATATTCTATTACTGGTGGATGATAGGCCGTATCGCTGCACCATGCAAAGGAATGGAGCCTTACAGGGGTAACAATGTCGGTATGTGGTATTATTATTCCTTCATTAGTTTTATAATCGGAACCTTCTTTAATTTTCCGTATGGTTTCCGGATCGGGATGGTATTTTTCAATAAAATCTTTGCTGATATTCCCCTGCCTGCCGGTTTCCTTAACTAAAAATCCAAAAGTGGATAATCGGTGATTGAGAGGAAATTTGCTTACCGTAAAGCGTTTTTCGATACAAATCACCCCATCAGGCAAACTTTCAAGATCATGAAAAATAAGGGGATAACATAAGTTTGGAACAGAAGTTTTAATTTGAATTTCGAGTATCTCCTTAAGTGTGAAGGGCCCCCAGATATGTAGTTCATCTTTGCGCTGGTGGAGATGCCAGGTAAAGAGCAAGCCCACGAGTCCAAAATAGTGATCACCATGCAAGTGAGAGATAAAAACATGGCGTATCCTATCTTTTTTGATTCCAAAACGGAGCATTTGCATTTGTGTTCCTTCGCCGCAATCGATGAGGCAAAGGGTTTCATCGACATTAATGACCGCAGCGCTAAGTCCCCGACTGAGCGTTGGCGAAGCTGCCCCTGTTCCCAAAAAAGTGATTTCGAAAGCCATGAATGAATCCTTAATAATTTATAAAAGCCGGACTGGTTGGGCAGCCCGGCTTTGTTGAATCAAAGGTAAATGCGTTTGTTATTCTTCTGATTTTTCTTCTGAAGATTCTTTATTTTCAGACTTGGACGAAGATTTAGCCTTTTTTGCTCTGGCCTCAAGGCGAGCTTTTTCTTCTTCAAGCATCTCCTCTTTCAAAGCAGCCAAGGCTTCTATATCTCCAAGAGTGGTTTTTTCGATGTTATCCTTGATTTTTTTGATAGCGCTTTTAGCAGATTCCTTTTCAGCCTTATTTTTCTCATTTTCTTTGGCTTTCTCGGCTTCTTTAATATCCTGATGAATCCGGGAATGGGAAACTACGATTTTGCGATTTTCTTTCGAAAATTCAACCACTTTAAAATCAAGGGTTTCATCAATCTTGGCTTCTTCACCATTTTCTTTTACAGCCTGGCGAGCCGGGCAGTACGCTTCTACACCATAGGGCAAGGCAACTACATAGCCTTTGTCTTGTTTACCTGTAATTGTGCCTTTATGTATAGATCCCAGGGTGAAGATGCTTTCGAATACATCCCATGGATTTTCCTCAAGCTGTTTGTGGCCAAGGCTGAGTCTGCGCGATTCAATGTCTACATCGAGAACAACCACGTCGATCTTTTCACCAATCTTGGTAAACTCGGCCGGGTGCTTGATTTTCTTGCTCCATGAGAGATCGGAAATATGAATGAGTCCATCGACACCTTCTTCGAGTTCAACAAAAATACCGAAGTTGGTAAAGTTGCGCACGGTAGCGGTGTGCTTTGATCCAATGGGATATTTTTCCTTGATGTTGTTCCAGGGGTCGGGGATAAGCTGTTTGATGCCCAGCGACATTTTGCGCTGTTCGCGGTCGAGGGTTAGAATAACGGCTTCCACCTCGTCGCCTACCTTTAGAAAATCGTGAGCTGTGCGCAGATGTTGCGACCACGACATTTCCGAAACATGGATAAGTCCTTCAACACCGGGTGCTATTTCGACAAAAGCGCCATAATCGGCCAGTACAACCACTTTCCCTTTAACCTTATCACCAACTTTCAGATCGGGATCGAGAGAATCCCAGGGGTGAGGAGTAAGTTGTTTGAGACCCAGGGCTATACGTTTCTTGCTATCATCGAAGTCGAGGATAACTACCTGGAGTTTCTGGTCGAGCTGAACTACTTCTTCAGGATGATTGATGCGTCCCCATGAGAGATCGGTAATATGGATGAGACCATCAACACCACCCAGATCGATAAATACACCATAAGAGGTAATGTTCTTGACTGTACCCTCGAGAATTTGTCCTTTTTCAAGTTTAGCAATGATTTCAGCTTTCTGGGCTTCAAGTTCATCTTCAATGAGGGCCTTGTGGGAAACCACCACGTTTTTATATTCATGATTGATTTTCACCACTTTAAATTCCATAACCTTATCCACATAAGCATCGTAGTCGCGGATAGGTTTAACATCAATCTGAGAGCCGGGAAGGAAGGCCTCAATACCAAATACATCAACGATAAGGCCACCTTTGGTACGGCTTTTAACATATCCTTTGATGATTTCCTGATTATCATAAGCCTCGTTGACCCTTTCCCATGCACGGAGCAGGCGAGCTTTTTTATGTGAAAGTATCAATTGCCCTGTGCGGTCTTCCTGGCTTTCAACATAAACTTCTACTTTGTCGCCTACTTTAAGGTCAGGATTGTACTTGAATTCAGCGGCCGGGATTACGGCATCGCTTTTAAAACCAATGTTCACCACCACTTCGCGGGGATTGATGGAGACCACGGTGCCTTCAACTACTTCTTTTTCGGCAATAGAGCTAAAAGTTTTTACATAGAGATCCTGAAGTTTTTCCAGGTCGTCTTTTTTGTAGTGGGCTTTTTTACCTGTGTCTTCCCAATCGAAATCCTGGGGTGGTTCTGGTCTTTTTTTGATTTTCTTTGCTTTGGGTTCAACCACTTCTGGCGCTGTTTCCGTTTCTACTTTTGCTTCGGGCATTGCCTCTTGGTTGACGGTTTCCTCTGGCTGAGGAGCGGGATTTTCAATGCCGTTGTTGGCATTTGCTTCAATTTCTGACATTCAGTTTGCTTTGTGGTTTATCGTTCTGACCTCCGGACCATCATCCCGATAAACCGGGTTCAACATACTTATTTCTCACCATGCTCTCTCCGGAAAAAGAGCCTGCAAAATTACTTATTTTTTTGATTTTGAATAACGAAAATGAATTTTATACAAAGGGATTTATGGAAATACATAAGAAATCGTAATAGCAAGCCACACAATATCAAAATTTTAATTATTATGGGTATTCCAAACTTATTTCAGGTAACTCTTATGCATACCGGACAATGATTACTAATTTTGCTCGTTTTCTTATAAAACTCAGGATGCAAAATAACCGAAATTTTCCAAAAATTATTTTATTAGTCTGTGTATTAGCCGGATTATTTGCTTTCCAGGTTATGCAGACAGGATGTGGAAAAGACGAACCATCTCCGGATCCCGGCCTAAAATTGTCATTTAGCACCGATACCTTGAGATTCGACACTGTTTTTACTACTGTAGGCTCCATAACCCGGGAATTCAGAGTTTACAACAAAACTGATAAAAAACTCAGGATCAGCAATATAACTCTTGCGAATGGCAGCTCAAGCCCGTTTATTATCAATCTGGATGGACAGCAGGGTATTCAATTTAAAGATGTTGAAATTGATGCGGGTGATAGTTTATTTGTTTTCGTCAGATTACGCATTGATCCTAATGATAAAAACAATCCTTTTGAAGTCAGAGATAGTGTGGTTTTCGAAACCAATGGAAATTTGCAGCATGTAAAATTGATGGCATGGGGACGTAATGCATGGTTTCATACTCCTGATATTTTTCAGGAAGGCCTGCCCCCCTACTCTATTATCGATTGTTCTAAGCCATGGACAGCCGACAAACCGCATGTGATTTATGGATGGGCTGTGGTTGACTCTGCCTCCACATTGACAATTGAATCCGGAACGGAGGTATATTTTCATAAAGATGCTTTATTGCTTGTATATAGAGGTGGTTCACTTAAGGTTTTGGGAGAACCGGGCCGGGAAGTAATTTTCCGTAACGATCGCTTCGATGAATTTTACAAGGATCTTCCCGGTCAGTGGAATGGTATATGGCTAAGCAAAGGGAGTAAAGAAAATTTTATAAACCATGCTGTAATTCTAAATGGAAATCTGGGCATCCAGGTCGACTTTCCTGAAGATTATACTCAACCACAACTTTATCTGGCCAACACTCGCATAGGTAACATGAAAACGGGTGGGCTGGCTATTAATGGTTCTGTTCTTCAGGCGGTGAACCTGGTGATAGAGAATTGCGGAAGTTATGCCTTGGCATTCGGAGGCGGACTTGCTTCGTTTGCACACCTGACTATTGGTAATTACTGGACTTCATCGGTAAGGCAAACCCCATCGCTGGTATTGAAAAACTATTTTTTGAATAATCAGGGAGAAATCACTTTCGTAGAACCTAGTGAAATTTCATTTGTAAATAGCGTTGTATATGGTAACCAGGGTGAAGAGCTCTTAATTGACGGGAAAGACCAGGGGCATACCTTCAATATTAGTTTAGACAGGTGCTGGTTAAAGACATACACGCAGTTAAAATTCCCTGAGCTCTTTAATGAATGTGTATTCAACACAGATCCACAATTTCTGGATACAGAAAAACCAGTGCTTGAACCCGATACCCTTTCACCTTTATTAAAAGCGGGAAAACCCATCGGGGTTAATAGCGATATAAAAGGGCGTCCCCGCAGTCAGGAAGCGCCTGCTATTGGTGCCTATGAACCTGTTTATCAGACCAGAGCCCTGAAAGGACGTTCAAAGTAAAAATTACATTTGATCGGGAACTTCAATGCCCAATAAATACATCCCGTTTCGAATGACGGTGGCTGTGAGTTTTGATAAGGCTAAGCGAAAATTCATACGTGATTCGTCAGGTTCGTGGAGAATACTCAGGTTGTGATAAAACTGGTTGTAAGCCCTGGCCACTTCGTAACAATAATTGGCTACATTTCCCGGATTCATTTCTTCTGCAGCTTCTTTGATTACTTCAGGAAATTCATAAAGAAGGCGGATAACTTCTTTTTCTTCGGGTTTTAATGCGAAACTTTCGAAGGAAGTTGTCCAATCTCCGGCCTTGCGCAGTACAGAAGCAATGCGGGCGTGTGTATATTGTATAAAAGGCCCGGTATTTCCATCAAAATCAATACTTTCAGCTGGGTTGAACAGCATATTCTTTTTGGGGTCGACTTTAAGGATAAAATACTTAAGGGCAGCCATACCCACCATTTGAAAGAGCTTGTCGGCAGAAGTTTCATCGAGATCGGCTGCTTTACCCAATTCCAAGGTTAATTGTCGGGCAGTGTCATACATTTCATCCATAAGGTCATCTGCATCTACCACAGTTCCCTCGCGCGATTTCATTTTGCCGTGTGGCAATTCTACCATTCCATATGAAAGGTGGTAAATCATGTCGGCATAGGGCTTTCCCAATTTTCGGAGCACGTGACTGAGAACCTCAAAATGATAGTTCTGCTCGTTACCCACTACATAAATCATCTTACCCGGATGAAACTCATCGTAACGAAGCTGGGCTGTTCCAAGATCCTGGGTTATGTAGACTGAGGTTCCGTCGCTTCGAAGCAAAAGCTTTTGGTCTAAACCCTCTCCTGTGAGGTCAATCCACACAGAACCATCGTCTTTTTTAAAAAAGATACCTTTTTGTAGTCCTTCTTCCACAAGTTTTTTCCCCAAAAGGTAAGTATCTGATTCGTAGTATATTTTATCGAATGAGATGCCCAACCGACGATAAGTTTCGTCGAAACCTTCATACACCCACCCATTCATTTTTCGCCAAAGTGCTACTACTTCAGGGTCATTATTTTCCCACCGGCGAAGCATTTCCTGAGCCTCTAACATCAGAGGGGCTTGACGCTGGGAGGTTTCTTCATCCATCCCCTCCGATTTCAGTTGTTCAACTTCTGTTTTATAATGCTTGTCGAAAAGGACATAATATTTCCCGACCAGGTGGTCTCCTTTCATGCCTGAAGAAGAAGGTGTTTCTCCGTTGCCCCATTTCTGCCAGGCAAGCATTGATTTGCAGATATGAATGCCACGGTCGTTTACCAGATTCACTTTGATAATGCGTTTTCCGGAGGCTTTCAGAATTTCTGAAATACTATGGCCCAGCAGATTGTTGCGTATATGACCGAGATGAAGAGGCTTATTTGTATTGGGTGATGAAAATTCGATAATGATTGGAAGCTCCTGCGTCTCCTTTGGCAACAGGCCATAGGAGGTTTGCATGGCATTTTCTCGTACAAAATCCAACCAATATTCGTCTTTAAGGGTAAGATTTAAAAATCCTTTTACAACATTGAAGTGGCTTATTTCTGACAGATGATTCTTAAGCCAATCGCCTATTTCCTGTCCTATTTGATCGGGAGATTTGCGAGCAGCCTTAGCCAACGGAAAAACTACCAAGGTATAATCGCCTTCAAATTCCTTTTTAGTTTTATTGATTATAAAAGAGTCAGGCTCAACTACAATGCTATAAAGATTTTCAACGGCAGAGGCGGCTGCCCGGGCAAGTTTTTCGATAAACATGGAGAAATCAATTTTCAGAAACGGGTGGCAAAATTAGGAATTTTCGTCGGGAGCCCAGCGGCATGTTGACAAACCTTGATTAATGGCAGCTATAATGTCTCCGGTGCTTTCCCAGGTATCAATCAAACTTTTGTAATATTCAGCCGAGGCCTGAGGTATCTTTCCTTCTTCTATCTTTTTAGGGATCTTAGCCTTTATTTTATCCCTTAAATGATTAATTTTTTCTTCAATAATCATGACCTTGGAAATATTTGCCTGATGGTAATCACCGTTGAGGTGTTGCTCGAGTAAAGAAAAGGCTCCATTTACCAGATCAGAGAGTTCAATAAGGTTTTGGTATTGTTTTGGCGTAAACCAGACTTTTGACTCTTCCTTTTCTTTGAGAATGACAAGCATTTTTCGCAGAATACGTGTTATTTGGATGAGGTGATCAGCCGTAAGCAGCATAAATTGGTGCCTGATACGCCCCTGTTGACTTAATTCAGCGATTGAGAGCTTTTGTAAGTAAGTATCTGTTAGTTGCTGGGATTTCTGGATTTCACCAGTTAAAAACTGAAAGTTTTGCTGCAAATGGTCAGATTCTTCCGGGTCGCGGGTAATAAGTAGGCGGGAGGTGAGCCGGCTTAAAGAAGCAACCATGGATGCCAGATGAGCCAGCTCATTTTTGGCTTGAAGTAAGGAAAATTCGGCTGTGGAGATGATATAATTGCTACTGAATTTCAAAGATTTTGTTTTACTGATATTTTCCTTCACCAGAGCTGTCACAGCCAGGTGCATTTGGGGAATAAAACTTATCCAAAGAAAAGTAAGGGCCAAATTAAAGATGGTATGGAAGGCAGCCAAACCCACCGGAATCATCAATGCGGATGGAATATTTAGAAGTGATAGTAGTTCTGTTAAACCTTGAATAACATACTGAAAAATTAAAATAACAATTACAACACCACTGAAATTAAAAAGAAAATGCGAGAGCGCTACCCGTTTTGCGCGGTAATCACCAACAAGGGCAGCCAGGTTGGCTGTTATTGTTGTTCCAAGATTTTCACCAACAACCATAGCTACAGCCAAAGGAAAAGAAATGCCTCCAGTTCCAGCAAGAGCGAGGGTAAAGGCCATCATAGCACTCGAGGATTGAAGGAGGGCAGTAATGACAAATCCGATGAAGCAGAAAAGAAGAATATGCTGAAATTCGGTTCCTCCGGCATTTTTAAGGAAATTAGCAATAAATGGATTTAAAGTGAGCACGGTGGCCTGATTTTTAATAAATTCCATAGCTACAAAGAATAAGGCCAGGCCTATTATGAACTCTCCTGTAAATTTTCTTTTTTCATTTTTCGAGAAGAGGAAAAAAAGGCTAAAAGCCACCAATGGCAAGGCAAGCATGGTTGGATCGAACGAAAAGCCGAAAAGAGCCAGCAACCAGGCTTTGAGGGTAGTGCCAATATTCGCCCCCATTATCATGGCAAAAGCTTCACGAAAGCTGAGCAATCCTGCACCTGAAAGGCTAACAAGCATTACCGTAACGGCTGATGACGACTGAATTGCTGCCGTGATGCCCAAGCCCGACAATACCCCTCTAAATGAATTCTGTGCCAGGCGCGAAATAATCATTCGCATGCCCTGTCCGGCAATTTTTTGTAATGCCTCTCCCATTAATTTAATAGAGAATAGGAAAAGACCGATGGCCCCCAAAAGAGCCAAAACAGTATATGTACTTTTCCAAAATACCTCCATCAGATTTTTTTTGCAAAACAATGAAAAAAATCAGCCTGAAGGACAGGCAAATGGAAGAATTAAAGATTATTTAAAGAAAGGAAACCCTTACAAAGAATTTAAATGTTGAAGGTGATGTTCTTTAAAATGAAGCAATGAGGGTAAAACGAGGTGAGCGATGGCGAAGCGAGGGTCGGTTTGCAAAGATGCTTCTGGCACAGCCACTACTCGCATTCGTGCTGCCCTGGCGGCAATCACTCCGTTGAGAGAATCTTCAAAAACCAGGCATTGCTCAGGTTTTATCTTCAGATATTCAGAAGCAGTAAGAAAAATCCCAGGATGGGGCTTACCATATTTTTTATATTCAGCACTGTGTATTACTTCAAAATGATGACTAATTCCCAACTTTTGCAGCGCTGCATTGATTACTTCCATTTTCGACGCAGATGCCAAACCCACTTTGATCCCACGGGACCTGAAAAAATGTAAAATATAAATATAACCAGGCATACCTTTACCTTTTTCAGCAATCAACCTGATTACCTTCTCCTGAATCTGTTGGGTTAATTTTTCTGGGTTTGCAGTTGCACCAGGAAACATATTCAGAATATATCTTACAGACTCGTCCACCCGCATGCCTTTCACTTTCATGCAAGCCTCGCGGGTAATTGTTATTCCACTGCGGGCAAAAACGGCCATTTCGGCTTCTTCCCACAGGGGTTCTGAGTCGATAAGTAAGCCATCTAAATCGAAAATAACTGCCTGAATATCGTTCATTTTAAATTTTCAAAAGTTTAAGTCTTTCGAAGGCCTCGTTTATAACGCTGCGAGGGGCAGCAATATTCATTCTCATAAAACCGGCTCCGCCAGGCCCAAACTGATCTCCCCGGCTCAGACCTAATCCACACTCTTCGATAAGTTTCCGGTTTAATACTTCGGCTGAGAAGCCAAGTTTTCGAAAATCGAGCCAAAGCAGATAGGTTGCCTCTGGCTCTGACATACTGAGCCAAGGAAATTCATTACTTAATCTATATTCAATAGATGTTACCGTTGCATTGAGATAGCTTAATAGCTCATCCAGCCAGGCTTCTCCCCCTCTGTAAGCAGTTTCAAAGGCTACCTGGCCCAATACATTGCCCATTTGCATATGCAGGCGCTGTAGTGTTTGGTTGTATTGTTCTCTCATCGAAGGGTTGGAAATGAGGACGGCACTCGTGGAAAGTCCAGCCAGATTAAAAGTTTTGCTGGGAGCGTAGCAGGTAATCAAATAAGGAGCTAATTCCGGGCAGGCTTTAATCAAAGGCGTGTGTCGATGCCCACCGAGCATCAAATCGGAATGGATTTCATCAGAAACAACTATTACCTGATTTTCAAGGCATAACCGGCCAAATTTTTCAAGCTCTTCTTCAGTCCAGGCTCTCGAAACAGGATTGTGGGGATTAGATAATATAACCATTCGAACCTCTTTCAATTGTTTCGCGAGCTTGTCGAAATCCATGTGGTAGCGTCGGCCTTCATACACCAACTCGTTCCAGATCACTTGCCTCTGGTTTTGTAAGGGAACTTCGAAAAAAGGATGATAAACAGGGGGCTGAATCAGTATCTTATCTGTTTTGCCGGTAAATGCTTCAATTAGAACCACCAGTGCAGAAACAATACCAGGACTGAAGCACACAGACGATGTATCGAAACTGACTCCATGTCTGCGCTGAAGCCAGGTGGTAATGGCATCTGCAAATCCTTCACTGCGGAATGAATATCCCAAAATTCCATGTTCAATCCTTCCTTTAAGTGCTTCTGCTACACATGGAGGCATGGCGAAATCCATGTCAGCGACCCACATAGGAATTACACCGGCCTTTCCGAACACTTCCTTACGCAGGTCATATTTTACGCTATTTGTCCCCTCTCGATTAATTAGATGGTTAAAATTAGCCATATCGTTTGCTTAGATAAAATGAGGGCAGAGTAGAATAACCCTGCCCCAAACCTTTTATAGAGATTTTTATAAGGTTTATTCTCCTTTGTAGAATGGTAATTTTACAACCACTGCTTTGAGAAGTTTACCCCTTACTTCTATGAAAATCTCGGAGCCAGGGTTAGACAATTCAACGGGTACATATCCCATTCCTATTGGTTTATTGAGCGAAGGTGACATTGTACCCGAGGTAACTTCGCCAATTTTGTTGCCCTGGGCATCGCATATGCTATAATGTTGACGAGGAATCCCTTTATCGATCACTTCAAAACCTACAAGTTTTCTCTTGAGTCCTTCCTGCTTTTGCTTTAGCAAGAATTCCTTGTCGATGAAGTTTTTTTCTGGAGTAAATTTAGTTATCCAACCTAAACCGGCTTCCAGGGGTGAAGTAGTGTCGTCTATATCGTTTCCATAAAGACAAAAACCCATTTCGAGGCGAAGTGTATCGCGGGCGCCTAAACCTATTGGTTTTATTCCAAAATCAGCACCGACCTCAAAAACGGCATTCCAAATTTTTTCAGCATCCTCATTGGCCATGTAAATTTCGCAACCTCCTGAACCTGTATAGCCGGTTGTTGAGAGTATCACGTCTTTTACCCCTGCAAACTCCAATTTTTTAAAGGTGTAATACTCCATGTTTTCAATCGGCTCCGGAGTCAATTTTTGAATGGCTTTTAAAGCGAGAGGGCCTTGAATAGCTAATTGTGCAATTTCATCCGAAGCGTTGTAAACCTCTTTTCCAACTACCATACCCATTTTTTCTGCATGCTGGCAAACCCAATTCCAGTCTTTTTCTATATTCGCCGCATTTACTACTAACAGGTATGTCTCGGCATTTATCCGATAGACCAATAAATCGTCAACTATTCCTCCTTTGCCATTCGGAAAACAGCTGTATTGAACTTTTCCATCGTAAAGTTTCGATACATCGTTAGAGGTTATGTATTGCACTGAATCGAAGGCTTTGGCACCCTTAACCCAAATTTCTCCCATGTGAGAAACATCGAAAACACCCACTCCTTTTCTCACGGTAAGATGTTCGGCAATAAGGCCTTCGTATTGCACTGGCATATTGAATCCGGCAAAGGGAACCATTTTGGCACCCAGAGCTATATGGAATTTTGTAAAAGCGGTGTTTTTAAGCATGATAGATTTTTTTGGTTTTTGAAATTCGAATTAGGAATAAGTGTGGCAAAAGTATCGAATTAATAATATTTCCAAATCATCGGTTTAGCAAAACGGGCCTGAAACCAGGATAATGGTAGATATTCCAGAAAGTATTTACATAACCGTCGTTATTCTTGTTTTTAAACTGATATTGTGATAGAATGCCGTTAATACGAATATTCTCCAAACAGGGTAAAAAGTTTTTGCCCTCCATCATCAAAGAGTGACCCGCAAACCACATCATATCAAATCCAGTCATGGCCAAATCGTCGGGTTCACTATTGAAACGGTCATGATATTTTCCAACAAATCCCTGGACAGCTAATGAGGTATAATCTACAAACCAAGGAGTAACGAAATGCAGATCTGTATTTGCTACCAACTGGTTTTCAATATTTTTCATGTTTTCCCATGAAGGTAAACCAATGACACTGTAGCGCAGGGTGTCTTTCGAATTATGAAGATTACGCAAAAGGTTTATGCTGAAAGCTTCATTTTCAGAATAAGCTATCAAATAGTTGTGGTAGTTGTATTTTAATGATTTATTGAGTTTTGATATAGTATCGCCAATCGATGTTATGACACATCCTTTGGGAAATTCACCTGCAGCAATGCAGCCATGCAATGACTTTTTAGTTTCATTGTAAGAATTTTGGTGCTGATATTTATTACTTCTTACAAGGACGATGTTTTGCTTTTGAGGTCGTTGTTTCAGATATCCAAGAATACGTTCGGTTTGAAAGTCAGCCGAGGGATAAGCGCGAATGACATAGGGATTATTTACGAGTATCTCATCCTTTTTGGATAAAACATTAATGATTGGAATTTCATGTTTTTTGGCAAATTCAGCCAATAGCGAGAAATTTTTACTGAAAGCCAGAGCTATGATCAAATTGGCATTTTTTAGCGCAGGATTATTCAAAAGTCGGCGTGTGTCTTCGGGATCATAACCGGCATCAAGGGCAGTAATCCTGGCTTTCAAACCTTCTTTTTCCAATGAATCAATGGCAATGAGAATACCCTCATAAAACGACAAATATTTAAACCTTTGTTTTTCAGATGCTTTTGTCTTTACCCCTTGTGCCATTTTTTGACGGGGGTAAGGAAACAAAACCACGATATTGAATTCCTCGTCTTTAAATTTGTATGATTTTCCGCAATTAGAGCTCGAAATAGCCTCAACAGCAGGAGGTTCTGCAACTGGCTCAGGAGTTTCCGGAAGGGTTACTTTTTTCTCTACAGGAATTTTAACCTGGGTGTTCTTTTCAACTTTGACACCCAAATCGGGATTGGCTTCAACAATTTGTTGCTTATCTATCTGATATTTTTCAGCAATCTTATCAATGGTCTCTCGTGAAGAAGCGGTGTGGGTGATATATGAAGCCGATGCGCCTTTTTTAGGAATAAAAATAATCTGACCTTCTTTTATTTGTTCTGTTAGGCCGGGGTTAAACAATTTCAGAGAGTCGATACTGATACGATGTGCCCGGGCAATACCATAAAGGCTTTCCTTTTTTTGAACACGGTATTCTGTAAAATCAGAGATTTTGGGAACCGCAGTCGATTTACCGATGCGTATAATCTGCCCTGCTTTGAGGCCATCCTGAACAAATGGATTCCATTCGATGATGTCGGCTATGGTGACATTGTATTGTTTTGAGATGCTATAGAGAGTTTCCTTTTCGGCTACCAGGTGTTCTTTAAATTCCTGTCCGGGCAGACGATTGATAGTATCAGGTTTAAATCCGATTGCCCCGCTGTAATCCATCGGAATTTTAATTGACTGGCCGGTAACAGGTTTACTTCCATTTAATTCGGGGTTTAAGTTGAGCAAACTTTCTTTGGAAACACCATAAATGGCAGCTATCTCGTCGAGAGTCTCCCCTTTTCTTGTAACATGGTATATGTAACTCGTGGGTGTTTTATCTTCATCTGTTTTTCCATAAGGTATCAACAACTCCATTCCTGGCTTAAGGGCGATCGCTGCATCGGGATTGTAGCGGGTAATTTCTGCGATATGTACATCGTAGGCCTTTGATATCCTATACAAAGTTTGACCCCGTTCTACAGTGTGTACTCTGAAAGTCTTGCCATCGCGTGTTACAACCCTTTCTGAAATATTCACCTGTGGAGGTTCCTGGGAATACACCAATGGAATCACTCCCACCTGGAAAATCAGCAAGAAATAAAAAAAATAATTTTTCATGGCTCTTTTGAATTATTCCCATTCGATAGTGGCAGGGGGTTTGGAGCTGATGTCGTAAACCACTCTGTTGATACCTTTAATTCGGTTGATTATTTCGTTGGAGACTCCAGCCAGAAATTCATAAGGCAAGTGTGACCAATCCGCTGTCATGCCATCGGTGCTGCCTACTGCCCTCAAAGCCACAACATTTTCGTATGTGCGTTCATCTCCCATCACACCTACTGCCTGTACGGGCAGCAATACCACAAATGCTTGCCAGACTTTGTCATATAAGTTGTGCATTTTTAAGGCATTTATAAAAATGGCATCAGCTTCGCGCAATACATCCAGCTTTTCGCGTGTAATTTCGCCAATTACCCTGATACCCAAACCAGGCCCTGGAAACGGATGCCTTCCCAAAAGGTCTTTACTAATTCCCAGACTTTGACCCACCTTTCGCACCTCATCCTTAAAAAGCGAACGTAAAGGCTCCACAATTTTCAAATTCATTCTGTCGGGTAAACCACCGACATTGTGATGCGACTTTATAGTGGCTGATGGACCATTTACGGACACAGACTCAATTACGTCAGGATATATAGTGCCCTGTCCAAGCCATTTTACATCTTTAATTTGATGGGCTTCTTTTTCAAAAACCTCAATAAAAGTGCGTCCAATGGCTTTCCTTTTAGCTTCAGGGTCGGTCAAACCTTTAAGAGCATTAAGAAATTGTTCGGAGGCATCAACACCTTTCACATTGAGTCCCATGCCTTTGTATGACTCAAGAACATTTTCGAATTCATTCTTACGCAGCAAACCATTATCCACGAAAATACAATAGAGGTTGCTACCAATGGCTTTGTGAAGAAGGGTGGCAGCCACAGTAGAGTCGACCCCACCCGAAAGGCCCATAACGACTTTATCATCGCCTAATAAAGTCTTTAATTGGACAACAGTCTCATCTACAAAAGAAGCAGGAGTCCAATCGCGGCTACAACCGCAGATATTTACAACAAAATTTTCGAGCAATTTAGGACCTTCAGTACTGTGATACACTTCAGGGTGGAATTGTATTCCCCAGGTAGGCTCTCCTTCGATGGCAAAGGCAGCTACCGGAATAGTTGCCGTTGAGGCGATAATGCTAAAATTTTCAGGCCATTTCAGAATGCTGTCTCCATGCGACATCCAAACCTGACTTCCCTGGCTTAAGCCTTTAAGCAAGGGATTGTTATATTCCAGTTTATCAAGATTGGCACGGCCGTATTCACGCATATGCGATGCTTCAACAGCCCCTCCGGAAATTTTCGCCAAATATTGTGCACCAAAGCAGATCCCAAGTAAGGGTAGCTTTCCTCTGAAGACCGATAAATCGGGCGCTGGCGAACCCTCGTCTCGTACCGAAAAAGGACTTCCACTAAGGATTATTCCTTTTACATTGGGAGTAATGTCAGGAACCTTGTTGAAGGGATGAATCTCACAATAAACATTGAGTTCGCGTATTCTTCTGGCTATCAGCTGCGTGTATTGTGAGCCAAAATCTAAAATGAATATAGTTTCGTGCATGAAAGATGGATGTAGGCGTAAATTTTGTTTTGCAAAATTACAGAACGTTGGGCATTTAATAATTAATATAAACCATCATCGTTAATTATTCAAACAGGATTGACATGAAAAAAGCAAATGGAATTTTGCTGGTATTGATGCTGTTAAGCTTCACAGGCATCATGGGCCAATCGTTATACGAGGAATTGATAAGAAGAGGCTGGGACAAGTCCACCCTCGAAATGGCTAATACCGCGAAACAAACCAAGTATTTATCAAACGAAGAAAAAGAGGTAATTCTTTTTATCAATCTGGTTAGACTGAAACCTTCAACATTTTTAAAGATTCATATTCATAATACAGAAGAACAATACGATAACGATTATTACTATCAGAGTTTGGTTGAAACTTTGGAAAAAATGCAACCTGTGTCTGCTCTTTTGCCTGATTCAATGTTAACAAGGATTGCACGGAATTATGCTATCTCCTCAGGGGAAAAAGGTTTTGTCGGGCATGGTGACTTTTCGCAGAGAATGAAAAAAATAAAATGCATAGGGATAAGAGCAGAAAACATTTCTTATGGTATTCAATCTCCGGAATGGATTGTTATTGACTTGTTGGTAGATAACAATGTTCCCTCCCTGGGTCACCGAAAGAACATTTTAGATTTGGATCTCAGATATATAGGCGTTGGTATTGCCCCGCACAATGGATACGATTATAACTGTGTAATCGACTTCAGCTCATGTATGGATAGCATCACCCCCCGCTAATCAGATGAATTACCTCCAGGTTATCTCCATCTTTAACATATACCTTATCTCTCTCATCCACTTTTATCACCTGGCCATTGAGCTTAGTGACAAGCATTCTGAAAGTAAACTTCTTAAGCCGAATAATTTCAGCCACGGTTAAAGTTTCGGCATCAAAAGTCTCTTCTCTATGATTAAGTGTAATTTTCATTGTAATTTGAATATTTTTGATTTTTTGAATTGAAATCCATTGAGAAGGAATTCAAGGGCAAGATTTGCCTGCATACCGGCCAAAATGGATACGCGAGGTCCCAAAGGCGGGTTCCATTCATGGGTTTCAGAGATGTCGTCGCCGGCTAACACAAAATTACCATACCTTTTAATGGTAATATCTTCAGTTTTACCCCACCCTGCCAGACCCGATGCTGCAATTAAAGGCCGGTCAGGCCAATGGCTTAAGGCAGTTTCTATTAGCATTTGTTTCATTTCAGCCTTATCAAATGCTTCAATTAAAACATCACAATCCTTGTAAAGCTGAGTAATGGTATCGGGATTAAGTTTCACTGTAAAGGCATCGACTTGAATAAAAGGATCAATACGGCGAATATTCTCCTTAAGTGCCAATACTTTGGGTATTCCCAATTGTTGTCTGAAATAATATTGACGATTGAGGTTAGAAGGCTCCAGAACATCAAAATCGGCAATAATGAGGCGACCCACTCCGGTTCTTGCTAATGCAACTGCACAATTCGACCCCAGACCTCCGGCTCCGGCAATGCCGACAGTCTTTTTCGAAAGGAATTCTCTGATTTGCACTAGAGCCTGAGTCATATTTGGAATTTATAATGCAGCATGGCAAAATTAATATTTGCCTTTAAAACATTGCTTTTATCTTTGCATCGACTTAAGGATAGCATATGAAACAAGCATATTTAACCATATTACTTGCATTAGGTCTTGTTGCGGCACTTGCCCAGGAGAAACCCAAAATTTACAATCCACAGGCAGATGCGCATAAAGAGATAGCCCTGGCCATCGAAAAGGCTACACAATCAGGAAAACATGTGTTTTTACAGATTGGTGGAAATTGGTGCCCATGGTGCATAAAATTTCACCGATTTGTTCATGATACCCCTGCTCTCGATAGCCTGATAAACGCCAACTACATTGTTTGTCTTGTAAATTACAGCAAAGAAAACAAAAACTCAGAGGTGCTTGCAGAGCTTGGCTATCCTCAGCGATTTGGATTCCCCGTGTTTGTTATACTCGATAGTCAAGGCAAGCGTTTGCATACTCAAGATTCTGGCTTACTGGAGTCAGGTGAGGGTTACGATGTAAAAAAAGTACAGAGTTTCCTGCAGAACTGGGCACCTGATGCTTTAAATCCGACAAGGTACAAGAATTGACAAAAAAACCGGCAGTGAGCCGGTTTTTTTTTACTTTTTAACGTCGTAAAAACAACGCACAGGCGAATAAAGTTTACCTTCCTTTACAAGGACTTTAATCGCCTTATCTACATCTTTCTTAGGCAAACCAGCGGCTTCTGCAAGCTCTCCTGGACGCAAAGGTTTACCCGCTTTTTGCAGTGCTTCAATGATTTTTTCGTTGGCTTCCATATATGCATTTTTGATGTTCAAAGATATAAAATTTTCCATAGGAAATTACTTTCAAGGATATGTCAAATGATAAAATCAGGCCTAAGGAATTTAAAAAGACTCTACCTAATTCATTATAAACATGAAAATCAATTAATTAAAAACGAAAAGTAAAATTCATTGTTGAATTCGAATCCGAAATCGATTGCAGCATTTATGCGGCATTTATACATTTGTGAAACTTTTAACATCAGGAATCAACACTTAATAAGAAAGGATATGAACATCGAAAACTTTCGCGCCAAACACAAGCTGCTGAAGGAATATAAATATCAGTGGCATCCCATCGACAAGGGTTACAACAACCGGACCGTCTACATTAACGTAGATACGCTTGAGATTATAGAAAAGCCAGTCACGGAGGAAATGAAAGACAAATTTGTGGGTGGTAAGGGCTTTGGGTTGAAATTGCTCTGGGAAGCCACTAAGCCCACAACCAAATGGAACGATTATGAAAATGAAGTAGTTATCTCTCCTGGCCCCATTGCCGGTATTACTCAATATTCCGGTACGGGTAAATCGCTTGTGGTGAGCATCTCTCCTACCGACTTTGTAATGGACAGTAATGTTGGTGGGTTCTTCGGCCCTTTTCTGAAATTTTCCGGTTTCGATGCTCTTGAATTACAAGGGATAGCATCAGAGGATGTTATCATTTTCTTTGATGGCGTTAACCATAAAATTGAAGTCTTCGACGCCAACGGGCTTGAATATGACAGCCATTTGTTAGCGACTCAATTACATGAAATTTTTGCCGATGACGAATACGATAAATTTAATGTTTCAGTAGTCTCATCAGGGAAAGCAGCAGAGCACAGTCTCATTGGAATGCTCAATTTCAGCTTTTACGACAAAAAGCGCAAGGAAGTCAGGCTGAAACAGGCAGGACGTGGGGGTATTGGCACTGTATTCCGTCATAAAAAAATCAGAGCTCTGGTGGCTAAGGTTCCCGGAATTAGCGGCAATTTGAACAATGTTGTTGACCTGGAAGCCATACAGGAACGTGGTCGCAGGTTCAACCGCGAGATGCGGGAGCTTGACGACAAGCAAAACCGTATGCGTAAGGTTGGAACGGCTCACCTGATGGAAATCATGAATGATTATGACCTTTTGCCCACCCACAATTTCAAATTTGGTTCGCATCCCGAAGCTTATAAGATTGACAGCAACGTGTGGACCAGCAAATTTACTCAGGGAGTGAACGATGGATGTTGGGTTGGATGCAATATGTCGTGCGCAAAAGGGGTAGATGGATTTGAACTGAAAACCGGACCTTATAAAGGCACCCGGGTTTTGGTGGATGGTCCGGAATATGAAAATGCAGCAGGTTTGGGCTCAAATTGTGGAATTTTTGACCCCGATATCATTATCGAATTGAATTTCTACTGCGATACTTATGGCGTATGTACGATCACCTGGGGCACCCTGATAGCTTTCCTTATGGAATGTTGGGAAAACGGCATCCTCAACAAAGAAAGAACCGGAGGATTGGAGCTTACCTGGGGTAATGGCCTGGCTTCACTTGAACTGCTACATCAGGTAGCCCGGGGTGAGGGATTTGGAAAAATTGCCGGAATGGGTGTTGCCAAGTGTAAGGAATATTTCATCGAGCACTACGGAGCCGACCCACAATTCCTTAACGATATTGCCATGGTAAACAAAAATCTCGAATATTCGCAATATGTGTCGAAGGAATCGCTGGCTCAACAGGGCGGCTATGCGATGACCAACAAAGGACCTCAGCACGACGAAGCATGGCTTATCTTCATGGATATGGTCAACAACCACATTCCTACTTTTGAAGATAAGGCTGAGGCATTGCATTACTTCCCTATGTTCCGGACATGGTTCGGATTGAATGGCCTTTGCAAGCTCCCCTGGAACGATGTTGAACCCGAGAACAACCATTTGACGGATGAACCCGCCAAAGTGCCCGAGCATGTGGATAATTATGTCACTATCTTTAATTCCGTAACTGGTAAGAAAATCGACAAATACGAACTCATCCGCATGTCGGAAAGAGTGTACAATTTTCAGCGCATTTTCAACATTCGCAGAGGATATGGCATCCGCAAATACGATGCACAGCCTTATCGTGCAGCCGGTCCTGTAACTGTCGAAGAGTACGAAAGCCGTCAGGAACGCTACGATAGCCAGTTGCGCGAAAAACTTAGCATCGATCCCACCCATATGAGTACCAAAGAAAAAATGGCTGCATTGAGGAAATATCGTGAGGAACAATATGAAAAACTTCTCGATGCAGTTTACGAACGACGTGGATGGAATAAGAATGGGGTTCCAACCATTGAGCATCTCAAGAAAATCGGAATGGACCTGCCACAATTAATTGAAGTGGTTGCGCCATTGCAATAATTTTGTCTTCCATAAAAAAAACAAACACCCTGTGAGCCAAGTTACAGGGTGTTTAATTTTTTATGAGGAGAGGGTATTAATCTCTTGGAATAATAAACCCTAGATGAAATCTAACAGTGTTCAGTTTAACTTTTGGGTATGTAATTTCGAGCTCATCGGGTGCATTGGGGCCATATATGGTTGGGTCTTCGGTAATTTTGAAACCCATATCAGATTTAGCAAAAGTAAATTGGGCACCTAACGAGAGTATTCCATATACAAGGTTAAATCCTGCTCCTGTTTGAAATGCTAATCCTAATCGGGTTGGCTCATAGATTGTTTCCGAATCGCTATTTCCGACAAGGCCTCCGGCAGCAAAAATTCCACCTATATTCAGGTAGAGATCTGTTTTAAAGTCATCGGTAAGAAAATAGCGAAAAACAGGCCCAAGCTTGAGGTCAACAAGCATAAACGGAAGTTGAGGGCCGGTTGTGGATATGGGAACTTTGTAATCGTAAAAAACCACCCCTAAACCGTTACTCATGTAAAGCCCTAAGTTCCCTCTGTTTTGTAACATAAAGTTATCAGAATAAAAACGAAGGGTTCCAAATTCCATCATAGCCCCCCATGTAGGAGCACTTCCTTCCTTCAAAGGCCCCCAATTATTGGTTTGGCCAGGTAATGGATCATGTTGAAACGAAGAACTCACATAACTAAAATTGATAAAACTGTTTTTACGGGCCTGTGTGTAATCTTCATAACTACTTGTTTTCGAAGAGCTTGCTCCGGGCATTGCATCTACCCACACTTGCCCTTGTCCAGCGGAAACAAAACCAGATATGAAAAGTAGTGTAAAAAAACTCTTTAAATGTTTCATAATTATTTCTTTGTTCAGTTTTAATGAGGAGTAAAGATAAGAATATTGTTGGATTAACATTCTGGCCATTTTAGATAGAAATAAGTTGTATTGAGGCCGAAAAATAAGAATATGGCATAAAAAAAGGTTGATGCCTCTTCGACATCAACCTATGAATAACTTAGGTTTTCCTCTATTTTCCAGGGACGGGATAAATCTTAGGATTATCTCTGTATCCTAAAAGATTTTTATACCAATCAGGAAATGCAGTGCCACCACTCATAGCCCACTCGGCAAATTTCAGAAAACCTTCAAGAATATCTACCTTTTCCTTCATATAGTCAATGCTTCCATATACATTGAGGGCCCAAGGCAGGTTGTTGGAAGTGACATAATATTTATTTTGTGAAGGAATACTGGCGTCATCGTAAGTTCCAAAGAATTGTGAACCAGCGAGGTTAGTGGGAGCATATCCCGGAAGATGTACTTCGCGGCTCCGGTCTTTATTGATGATAATGAAGGGGTTAAAATCTGCGATATTCACATCGTTGATGGAATACGTATTGGGTTTGAAATTGATAGTTACCGTTAAAGTTTTAGGTTGCACGTATGGAGCAGCTGGATCTGTGTTTACACCAGTTCCAGAACCGGGGTGTTTCATTTGTGCAAAAGCGTTATCAAATACAATGATGGTGGGCTTGGTTTGCCCGGTCTCCACTCCATTGGATTCAAGACTTATATAAGTATCTGTGATACTATATCCCGACACCGTTAAGTGTGAAGGATTTACCGGACCTGGAATCTGAAATCCAAAGCCATTCTGGAAAGAGGCTCCGAATGCCCTGATTTTGAAGGTTGCCGTTATAGCTTCGATAAAATTGTTGTAATTAATAACAGTCTCAAATCGGTAATCTACAACAAGGTCATTAAAATCGTAGTCTCCTTTCGATGGCCATAAATCTTCAAAAGCAAGTGTACCCATTCCGGAAGCCGGATAGAAAATTGAAACACCGGGATAAACTCCTACGGTTATCGTAGCTTGTGAGCAAAGATTATCAAGGTTGCAAACCTGATAGTTAATGGAGACCGTACCTGCATAATTATTTGCAGGGGTAAAAGTAACTATCCCCGTTGCCGGATTCACTGTAAACACACCTTGTGTTGTCGGATTGGGAGCTGGTCCTGTGAATGTAACCGAAGCAGAATTAAGTGCTGATGAACCAGGAGTATCGTTGGAGAGAATATTAATATCAACAGGTGTGTTGATAGAAGTGCTTGCCACATCGTTGTTAGCAACCGGCGGTACCAGGGCTGAGGCAACCTGAACAGTTACACTTGAGCTATTGTTGCTGGTATTTGGATCGGGGGTAGTAGAACTAACCGAAGCACTATTCGTAAGATTTCCACTAAAATTGTTGGAGACAGTTCCTGTGATGGTCAATGTTGCAGTGGCCTGATTGTTTAGAGTTCCAATGGTCCAGGTAGGCGCTGACCAAGTTCCTTCAGAGGGAACAACGCTTACAACCGTAATTTCAGATGGTATCTGATCAGAAACGCTAACGTTATAAGCCTCGGTTGGTCCTGCATTTGTAACTGTAAGGGTGTATTGTATGTTTTCGCCAGCCGTGAGTTGTGAAACACTGGCAGTTTTAATTATTTGAAGATCGGCACCCAGCACTTTTACAAATACATCCGCAATATCGCAATCGGAGGGAGAAGCATTCATACAAATTTTGTAGGTGAGCGTATAGTTACCAGCCGAGGTTCCCGGAGCAACATTCACCTGACCAGTTGTAGTATTAAGTGTAATTCCAGGGTGAGAGGCAGGATTTACTAAAGAAATTGTAACCTGGGCTGGATTGATGGGAGAACCATTATACAAATCATTACTCAACACATTGGTAACTGCAATACCACCTGTGGTGTAAGGAACCGGTGTGCCATTGTCGTCAACAGCAATGGGTAATAGGTTATTTACGGTATTGGGCGTTGTAAATACGCCGCCAGCAACTCCTAACTGGACGGAATAGAACCTTTCTGCATTTGAATTTGTCTGCCCAAGTGCAAATGATATTTTATTATTGGGATTCATGAAATTAGCTATAAAGGCAGCATTGTTGTCAAAAGTAACGCCCGGCAAACTATAGTTAATTCCCAAAAACCTGGTTCTGCCCGTGGTATTGTTCGTGGATATCGTAAGGCCGGTAGGGTTATTAACCGTGTAGCTGGTATATCCACCCACCTCAACATATTCTCAATTTGAATTGCTGTTCCCATCAATATCAATTCCAGTCAGATTGTAATTATAAACATAAACCGGTTGATTATCAGCTGTATTAAAAAATTCCAGTTCATATACAACATACCCACCCGAGGAGCTGCTACTACCAATCCTGGACTGAAAGCGCTTCGGATCGCCCGTCTCTATATCATCATCCCAATTGGTTATGTTCGCATTAACCTTAGAAGCAACTTTCATTTTAGCATACACTACGATACCATCCTTGGTTATCACATTGCTGTATTTATGAATGGAGCCCACATTGGTTCCGTTGCTACCGGTGTTAACCAGGATAGTTCGCTGTGCATTTGTAAAGCTCATGGTCTGCCCTTGCTATTTGAGTACAAAGGATTGAGCAAGGGCACCTGCAGACATTCCAAGACTAAGCACTACTCCAAAAGCAACAGCAAAAAAGCTGAATTTTATTTCGGTTCTGATGAATTTCATAATAATTTGGTTTTTTTATAATTAATTAAGTGTTGCAGTTAAATTATCGGAAGTAATATCAACAGAGGTTTCCTTCCAGTTGAATTTAATTTTTAGGCTTTTCTCAAATGTGGGAACGGTAAATTTCAATACAAAGGGTTTATTAGCCAATAGAAATGCTTTCTGATAGGCATTGCCTTGGGAATCAAGAATTTCTACCAAACCATTGGATTTGGCAGTAATACTCACTTGAAGATTGCAGGTAGTTTTCCAATTGAAATCTGCAGGCACCTGCATCTCTTTCATGGATGTGGGTTTCTCGGGTACAGCCGGTTCTGGCAATTCTTCCTTCCTACAGGAAGCTAATGCGATGATGACACTGGCCAGTTAAATCAAGGTGAAAAAGCTTTTCATGGTATTAAGGTATTTAGTTATAATAATTTTTTACATTTAATTAATAAGACAATGACCATAAAAAAAACCATGCTATTGGCACTAAACTCCTTAATACCAGTATTTTAATAAAACTAAAACATGTTTACTTTTTAATATTTATCAATTTCAATCACCCTTTTGATAAATCTTAAAATCTCAAAAAACATTTGCATTTCTAATTCTCAGAGATCATCTTAAGAAATTCGTCTTCAGTTATCACCGGAATACCTAACTGAATTGCTTTTTCTTTTTTAGCAGGCCCCATATTGAGTCCGGCAACCACAAAACTAGTCTTAGAATTAACCCCCGATCCCAATTTTCCTCCGTAGGCAGTTACCAATTCCTCAATTTCTTTTCTTCGCTGAGGCGCTCCAAAATCTCCACTCACAACAATTGTTTTTCCTGCGAGTATATCACCTTTTTTCTCAGGTTTCACCGAAGTTATTTCAAGCTGTACTCCTGCAGTTCTGAGTTCCTCGATAATCTCAAGCATGTCAGGCCGGTGAAGAGTTTGTACCAGACTTTGGGCAATCTTCTCCCCTATTTCATCCACCATAACCAATTCTTCAAAAGTAGCTTTTAGCAATTTGTCCATACTGAGGTAGTGGTGGGCCAGCTTGGAAGCAATGGTTTCACCAACATATCTGATACCCAAAGCATAGAGAACACGCGGAAAAGGCACTTGCTTTGATAACTCTATTCCCTTGAGAATGTTTTCTACGGTTTTTTCTCTAAATGAAACCGTTCGGGCAAGCGAATCACCGGTAGCCGGATAGGTTTTCTGGAGGCCTATTAAATTATCGTAGGTCAGTTTATAAAAATCACTCACCTTTCTTACAAGGCCATAATCATAAAGCACTTCAATTTTGCCTTCCCCTAAACTTTCAATGTTCATTGCCTTACGGCTAATAAAATGCTCGAGTCTTCCCTTAATTTGAGGTGGGCAACCACTGTCGTTTGGGCAATAGTAAGCTGCTTCGCCGGGGTTTCGCATCAAGGGCGTATTGCATTCAGGGCAATGGGTAATAAAGGGTATTGGTTGAGCTCCTGGACTTCGTTTGGAAAGATCAACTCCGGTAATTTTGGGAATAATCTCCCCTCCTTTTTCCACAAAAACAAAATCGCCCTCTCTGATATCCAATGACTTTATAATATCAGCATTATGTAAAGAAGCCCTTTTCACAGTTGTCCCTGATAGAAAAACAGGCTCTAACTCGGCGACAGGGGTAACAGTGCCCGTACGACCCACCTGAAAGGTTATGCCAAACAACCAGGTAGAAACGCTTTCAGGTTTATACTTATAAGCAATAGCCCAGCGGGGAGATTTGGCGGTATAACCGAGAATTTGTTGATGCTTAAAGGAGTTTACCTTAATTACTACGCCATCAATATCAAAAGGCAATTCTTCTCGGGCTTTTTCCCATTCGTGAATAAAGTCAAAAACTTCATCCAGGTTGCGGCAGCGTGCCATGTAATCTGAGATTCGAAATCCCCAGGAGCGTGCTGCCTGAAGAGTATCATAATGATTATCCAAAGGAAGCTCATCTGCCATCAGATAATATAAAAAGCAATCGAGGCCTCTGCGGGCAACCTCGGCCGAATCCTGCAATTTGAGGCTTCCGGCTGCTGCATTTCGGGGATTGGCAAAGGGAGGTTCTCCTATTTCCTCACGCTCCTGATTCAGTCGATCAAACGATGCCCTGGGCATAATTATCTCCCCACGTATTTCGAAAACCGCCGGGTAGTTACCTCTAAGGCGTAAGGGAATACTTCGGATAGTTTTCACGTTTACAGTAACATCATCTCCGCGGTTACCATCTCCCCGGGTTACAGCCCTCACAAGCACTCCATTTTCGTATAATAAACTGATGGCTACTCCATCATATTTCAGTTCACATACATATTCCGGCTCCTCTTCTAATGTTTTGCGCACCCGATTGGCAAAATCACGTACCTCACCCTCACTGTATGTATTTCCTAGAGAAAGCATGGGATAACGATGATTGACCGCTCTGAATTCGCTGGTAACCTGTCCTCCTACCCTTTGTGAAGGTGAGTGGGGCGAGAGAAATTCAGGAAACTCTTTCTCTAATGCAATAAGTTCCTCAAGCAATTTGTCAAATTCGTAATCGCTAATTACTGGCTGATTTAAAACATAATAATTATAGTTATGTTGCTCGATAAGATCTGTTAATTCTTTTATTCTTGCCTGTGCTTGTTCTCTGTTCATGGTATGCTGCTATTTTTATAATAGTCATTGTAGTACAAGATGAGGGTGCCTGAGGGTAATCCCATAAATTGCCGAAAATATCTTTCTGTAATTCCTGGTCTAAAGATAGCCTCAAAGCTAAGAGCCGGGAAGAGATTATATACATTCAACAAACGATTTTTAAGGTTCTCTTCACCCCTGAAGATAACCCAGGCAGTCTTGTGCATGAGGTTTGAAGAATCGACTATAGCAGGCAATTTATCTGCATTACGCAAGTAATCAATAGATAGCTTTTGACTGCAATAAAATCGGGGCAATGGCTGACTATTGGGTTGTGAGGTCTGCTCGACCCATACGGTTTGATAACCTGCCTTTTTACCTAAATACCGCATGAAATCTATTTCTTGCTTGTGAGGTGCCACAGTAGAAAACCAAACCAACAATAGGATATTGAATATCCAAAAGTACCCAACGGTCAGATAGTAGATAATCTGCCTGGAGGGTTTTAGGTGCTTTTCGACAACCTCCATCCAGCTTTGGCTGCCTGTAATAACAATGAAGGGAAAAGCCGCCACTAACATTCCGATGGGATCGACCGAAAAAATACTTCCAACCACGCAAACCAAAGCCGGGACTGACATGCGAATTGTGAATCGCTGTAGACGAAGAAAACCATAAATCACGAAAAAACCCAGAGGGGGTCCTAAAACTAATCCAAGAATTACTAAAGCCCTCAGAGCCTGAAAATTCACTTGCCAGGGACGAATACCTGTCATCTGTATGAAAGAGTTCCATTCGGAAAGATTAATTAAAAACGAATGACTGACAAGCAGATGAATGATTTCAATTCCAAGAATAGTGCTGAGGATAAGGGCAAAAAAGCGAATAGGTTTACCCAAAAAGAGGGTAATAAAAACATAAGGGAGCCAAAAAACGAGTATGGGTGGGTAAAGAAGAATAGAAATTGAGGCGACAAATCCTGCAATGAAGGAGGCCCTTTTCATCGAGAATAGAGAATAACGTGCAATCCATACTGCCCCTAAAAGGAATGGAAGCGCAAGGTTGAATGAGAAAGTTCTGACACTGATAAATGGCATCAACCACGATAGAGCTAAAAGTGCAAACGACAGCCTTGCCCCGCGAACTCCTCCTGCCAGAAGGGCAAGTCTGTATCCGATGACCAGGCTAAAAACATTAAAAGATGCATGAATCAGCCTTAGAATAAATGCTTGCATGCCAGGTTCTTCTATGGCTAACCAAGTCATCCACTGCCTGAAATAAAGGCCAAAAAGTCTATATAAAGGACTTTGAATTGTAAGGAAATCCGATTTGTTTGGAATGATCTCAGGCTCAAAAAAGAAAAAATGTTCAACAGGAAGCAGATAGCCTTCTGAAAAAAACGCGGCAACGAAACGGAGGATAATGGCTGAATATAAAATAAATAGATAGGGGTTCCGTCGGCGGAACGAATTCAGACGTATCCTTAAGAGCCTGACAATCGGTAAAATGGCTTCACTGTTTTAACTGAAGTAAAATTAATAAATTCCCAAAAGGTTTTTTATTTGTTCCAGGTTGTTTTGTTTGCCTTGGTTGCGCAACTGCTGGCTCGATTCACAGAAATAATGATGAGATTGAAGAAAATTCACTTGCAACTCGTACCATTGACGAAGTGTAGTCTGTCTCAAATTGGTTCGTATCCATTCTAAACGCAACCGGTGCGAGATTAGAAAATAATCATCGCGGCCTAAATAATCGAGATCAGCATCGCAGAGTATCTGGCCTAACTTGCCCCCTGCTTGTTGAGGCATACGAGTATCCAGAATTAAATTAACTACCAAAGTGATATCGGTTTCGTCATATCCATATTGAGGTAAAAAAGACCTGGCCATTTCGGCCGAGGCCTCCTCATGGCCAGCATAGGTAATCAGCATTCCGGCGTCATGCAGCAAGGCCGCTGTTTTCAATATCTCTGTCTCATAAGCATCAAGATTCTCAAGCTTTGCCAGCCGCATGACAGCATCGTAAACATCGAGGGTATGGTCGATACTGTGATAATACAATTCGTGTCGAAGGCCTGTTCTGAGTTTGTCGAGGATAAAATCGCGCAAAGGTGCAAAGTTCATAGCATTCAATTGGATGTAGAATACCCGATTATTTTGTTTCTATCAGAATTTAAAATTAGCAACAATTTGCCCGCGGTAAAGTTAGGCTTTATTTTCCATAAACGACGATTTGCATAATATGCCCCTTTTGTGTACCTTTGCGCTCAGAGAACGCGGGAGTAGCTCAGTTGGCAGAGCATCAGCTTCCCAAGCTGAGGGTCGCGGGTTCGAATCCCGTTTCCCGCTCCAATAAAATCCTCTATGGCTGCCTCATATATTGGGGCAGCTTTTCTTTTGCACGATACCATAATTCATCTGATTAAACTTAGATAAATTTCTTCATCAGAGTTCGCTCCCAGCTGAAGGCAACTTTTTTAGGAGAAAAAGAGTTGGTAATCTGAAAATTTATCGTCAGGCAAAATTTGTGGGTTTTTGTGCCTGATTATCTGTAAGGGATGCCATATTCTATAATAACGAAAAATTTCAAGGGTTTTTATTTCAATTTCCAAAGAAGAACCAGATATTTCCAACCCGGCCAATGCATCTGGCTCTCCGTATTTAGCAGTTAAGCAATTGAAAAGATGATTTTTGTTTCTTTGCGCCATAAAAAACCAAAACGGTTTACAGGTGTTTAAATCAGCTCAGACCTTAAAAAATGAAAAGGATGGCTTTCTTTGTTTTTTTTAGCATAGTACTACTCATTTATGGATTAATTAATTACTATATATACCGCAGAATCATTCCATTGGCTGGTGATTGGAAAACAACTTTTAGCATACTGTTTTGGCTTTTGGTCTTGATGTATCCTGCAGGGCGAATTCTCGAAAAGCAAGCCGTTTCTTTTCTATCTGATTTCATGATCTGGGTAGGTGCATTCTGGTTAGCAATAATGCTCTATGCTTTGCTTTGGGTTCTGATAAGCGATTTTTATCGCCTGCTTGGGTTGTTGATCCCCGGATTAAAGAACCTTTCCAAAGCCCTATCCCTTGAGCTAAAACTTATTATCAGCGGAGTAATCGTACTTCTCCCAGTAATTGTAGGGTATATCAATGCCAACCATCCCCGCCTGGTTCATTTTGAAGTTCCTGCAAGAGTTGAAAAAAAGTTACGCCTCACTTTCTTATCGGATATTCACCTGGGAACCACTGCGAGTAAGGTTAAGATTGAGAGAATTAAAGCTTTGGTTGAAAAAAGTCGACCGGACCTATTGATTTATGGTGGGGATGTTCTTGACGAGGATGTCAGCCCTGTAGAACGCAAGAAGATTGGTTATGACCTTCTTTCCTACAAAGCACCTTTAGGCGTTTATGCAGTTACCGGAAATCATGAATACATCGGAGGTGCCCCACATGCAGTTAGTTTTCTGAAGAGCTTTGGAATCGTTGTATTGCAAGATGAATGGGTGATAATTGACAGTAGCCTGATAATTGCAGGACGCAAAGACAAAGACGGTGCACGTTTTGGGGGTGGAAACCGAAAAACAGTGCATGAACTTCTCAGTAATGTACCAAGCGATTTGCCGGTTTTACTTGTTGATCATCAACCCTTTGATATTGACGAAAAAGCTCAAGCGAATATCTTTTTGAATTTATCCGGGCACACCCATCATGGCCAGTTGTGGCCTCTAAACCTGATCACCCGGGCTATTTATGAGCAAAGTCACGGATGGCTGGAAAGGGGAACATCGCTTTACTATGTTTCGTGCGGAGCAGGCACATGGGGACCACCTTTGCGCACCAGCAGCCGCCCTGAAGTTATTGTAATTGATCTTATTCCTCAGAGCAAATAATGCCTAATCCCTTTATATATTCAGTATTTTCCAGATTTTCAAAAAACTGAATGGTATACTGATGCAACCATTGCTTTAACTCAGGTGTACTAAAAGGCATCTTTTCAATACTTTCCAAAATTTCCAACTTTGATTTAAGCAAAGAGTCTTTCACATTTTTAAAAATATCTTCCTTCAAGCAATAATTATTTTGAATTCCCCAATCATTAGTAAGGGGTTCGTTTAACAGTCGGGCACATGAATGGTCCCATGGGAAAGGAACAGGGGGGCGGCCAGGCACTGAAAGTAAAATCATTGAATGAAGCGTTTCTAACGTCCAACAGTTGTTGCCCGCAAAATATTGAAATAAAACGAATTCAGTCCATGCCTCTTGATCGAGAAGCCAGGACTGCATGAGATGAAGTTCCAGGTTTTGCCCTTCGTACCTGGCTGCAATATCATCGGGACTCTCAACCAGAAGTGCAGGAATGGCCATTTCAGTTAGACCCTCTATATGTAGGTTGACAAGTAAGGTTCTTGGCTCGAAATGAAAAACGATTCCAGAAAGCTGATACATCAAAACCTCAAGTAAAAGTTTATCTAATTCATTATAATTATTTGAATCATTGCAGATAAACAAAATGTCGAATTTATTAAAATCCTTAAGAATTGAATTGCTGATTTTCTTTCTCGGCAAATTGGCTTTAAGTACAGGTAAATTGCAGCGCTGATTTCTTTCCGAAAAATACTCATCAATGCTCAGCGTAAGTTTGATTCCTTTTTCGTTTAAAGTATTACCTTTAATAACAGCTTCTATTTCTTCGTAATTCAATACGTTTTCTAATGAAAACCCTTTATTAAGGTAGATATGAAAAGTTGGTTGGCTTTCCAATTGAGCAAATAATGGAAAGGGAAGGCCAAACACCGTCAGTAAGCCCAAAATAGCGAAGGATATTTTATTCATTACATGAGTCGTTTGATGGTTCCATGAATGTCAACAACATAAAGAACTCCGTCTTTCCACATCAATCCTTGAGGAATAATGCCTTCTCTGTTGAAAGGTACATTCACAGGAATTATTTTTCCGTTAAAAACAGGTGAGATTTGTGGCATTTCAGAATGACCAATGATGATTCGATTTACTCCAAACCAAGCAGCTGCTGAATCAACGAGTTGCTGAGAGCCTTGCTGTCGAAAGTCGTATTCGGGAATCATACCTCTGAACCATAAAGGACCATTTTCCCTCAACATAAAATCCATGAATGGAGTCAGGCGTGGAGGGAAAGTGGTATTAAATTGATAAAAGGCTGAATTTACTGTATTAATGCCCGGTCGCATTCGCAGAAAGGCCTCGCTAATGCCGGCATGTACAAACAAATTATCACCAATCTTAAGCATGACTGGAAGAGACCGAAGGTATCGTCCAAGTTCACTGTCTTTATCGAATAATGCCCAGTAATCGAGCCCGAAATACTCACACAATCGCTGGTATTTGGGGTGCAAATAACGATGGTCGCCTAATATGCTCATCATATCGTGGTTGCCCAGAACGGCCAATACATTCCCCCCGTGCAATAATGCCTGGTGTCTTAAATAAAGCACTAGCCACAGCAATTCTGTAACTTTGTCGCCCCGGTCGGTAAAGTCACCTAAAAATACAAGGTAACCCTCTCCAAAAGACCACCTGAGCAAACTATCTACAACACCTGCAGCCTGCAACAATCTAATCAAATCATCTACATTGCCATGAATGTCTCCCACTGCAAACATCTGCTGAGGCATGGGCAAGGTAGACGAATCCTGCTCATACTGAGCCTGAATGACCAATGGCCATTTAAGCCCTTCATAATTGATTATTAATGGAAATGAATTCGAGACGAGTTTCCTCCTTTCAAGACGGAATAGGGAATGAAAGGGATGCATAGAAATAAGCTCGAGACCACTTTCGTCAAAATACACATAAGGGCCATCATACTCTTTCGGCCAGTTTTTCGCTTTCATTTGTATCAGGCTGCGAGTATTTATAAATTCCCGGAAAGGGGCCGGGTGATCGGCTTTAAGGTAATCGGAAGGGAGGCGTCCTTTTTTGTCTTTTATGAGCAAAGAAGCTCCCGATTCATAGAGTTTGACAAGCAATGGGAAAGATCTTTTTATCACTGCCCAATGCACAGCCGTAAGTCCATCTGAATCTCGGAAATTGGGATCAGCCCCTGCTTCCATCAAATGGATAACTGTCTCTAAATCATTTTTTTCTGCGGCACGAATTAAAAGCGGAATGCCTTTAACCATAGAATGAGGAGAACTTCCTAATTCAAGTAATAATTTAACAACATTTGGTTTACCGTAATCAACAGCTAACCAAATGGGAGGTTCATCCTCGCCTTGTTTGGTTACCAACAGTGAAATTCTTCTCTTATCCTCCCTTATCCAATTCCTGATAGAAGAAGTATCCCCATTTTTTATTGCTCGCACCAAATCTTTGGGTAATTTCTGGGCAAAAGACGATTTTAAGCCCACGAATGAAACCAGCCACAATAGCAGAAATAATATGGAAAGTTGCCTATTTTGCATTAGATGCTGGTTTTCTGCATGTTTTTTGAACCATTTTTCCGAATCGAACCGGCTGATTCAATTCATTGTAAAACTTTTCGATGTAATTCAGCATCTGCTTTTTTTCTTTGCTGGTCAAGAGGTTAAAACTTACAATTTCTGCTTTGATTACCTCTTTTCTATCTAAAAGCCGCTGCCTGCCAAAACTAAGAACAGTATCAGAAGGACAAGGGCCCTGATACCATCGTTGGGTCACTTGTGTCAATCCAGTATGAAGTGCTGGATGTGCATATGGGGCATTCACCAGGCCACTCCAATCAAAGTCGTAGGGAACCGGAAATAAATGCCCCTTCCCTCCTAAAGCAAGAACTTCAATATTGTGGGCGGTTTCGATATTGTAATCGGTATTTCCAATCATGTACTCAAACAAAGCAGTGAGGAAAAGCATTGCAGGGTCAAACCATTCATCAGAGAGGTTTGTAGCATTTAAAACTTTAGCACCCATTCGCCGGGCCAGGTCATCATCATCCTCAATGAAAAATCCATACACCTTGTAAATTACTTCCCCTGAAGGCATTTTTCTGTATGTTAAGTGCGCCAATCTTACCCTGAATGAAGAATCTGTGATTTTGTTAAAAATTCTATACACAAGATATTCCTTATATACCAGGTTTTGGTACCCTTTTTTCTCAGGACGGCAGGTATGGGTAATTTTTAATTTTTTACAACCTTGAAATACAGTTCCATGAGCATCGCCAGGGTCAATTTTTAACATGAATGGAGGAAGGGAACAATTGGCCGGATCGCAGCGAAATTTCGCCCGCTTTCGAGCTTTTACCTTAATTTCATGGCTTTGACCTTCATCCTTTAGAAATATTCTGCCATTGAAGTATTGAGGATTTTTGCAGTCATCCGATGTAATGGAATCGAGGGGTAAAAGCACCTCAACCTTCAAAAGAGAAGTATCCGTAAATAATTTTCTGCCCTGAATAGTTCGCTGCTGGCCATGCAATAGATGGCAAAGCAGAATCAGCAATGATGCCGATAATAGTTTATTTGGTAAGGAAACTGTTCTCATCAAATGCCTTCTCTTCAAAAAAGTCTACTTTCTTTTTGTCGTAAAAATAATAAATCACCAGCTTAACGGTTTCTTTACTAAAATCGATTTGTCCTACCTCTACCCTGTTAATTTTTAGTCCGGTGCGCCTTTCAAGGTCCTGAATAAACAACTTTTTATTTTGGGGCTTAATGTATTCGAGGTTATCGTACACTATGGGTTTACTTGACTCATGGCGGTACATCCAAAAATACTCTCCCAGTCCCACAGCTATTAATATGGCTGCATTGGTAAAAATAAGCTCAGCTATGCTGATTCCTGTTGTAAGTGCATTAATTATGGAAAGTGCAATTACAACAAAAAGGTAGGTCATCTCTTTAATGGGCATGTTATCTGTCCGATAGCGAATGATGCCAAAAACAGCAAAAAGACCAAGAGCTAAACCCAATTCAAGTTTAACATTTTCAAGCAAATAGCTTAATGAGAAAATGGTAATACCAATGAGCATGTAAGTAAAAAGGTAAGTTTTACGCCTTGCAGTGACGTAATAAATGTAACGAACCAGAATAATTAGGGAGATAAGATTGAAAATAAACCGAACCAAAAGCTCCATGAAATTCACGGGGTTTATAAAGGGAATGCCCCAAAAGGTTGTTTCACAAAATACTGACATTGCGGATGTTTTTAAAGCATGCAAAGGTACAAAACTGATAAGTTGAATTAATTTTTATGATGCAGGATCTCGAATCCAGGTTGGGACAGTATCTAAAAATTAGAAGTCGACTTTAAAGTGCAGATGGTTGACCTATACTCGTTTTTATAAAAAGCTAACTTTTATAAGTAGGCTCGGATTAAATTGGAAAAGTATTGAAGAAGTTTTAGTCGTCTGGATGAGGAGGTCTTTTCTGGATTTTCGGAAGGAAATATTTTTTTCTCATCGGTTCCAGGGCTTTCTTCATAAAATGGTTCCTCCATTTTTTCGTTATGCAAGGTATTTCCTTCCAAAGGTATGAAATAAGTCAGATTTGTATTTAATGCTGCAGCAGCTTCGTCGAGAAAACGGCGTCTACTCTCCTCAATCTCTCTAAATATTTCACTACGCATACTTTTTCTGAAATTAATTTTTAAGCAAAATTAATCTATTATGATGCTGTAAAATAGACAATTAAGTCTGTTATTTCGCTTAATTGAGAATTAAGTTTAACTTCATTAAGCTGCTTAATTGTGCCAAAATTTAACTTAACTGAATTAACTTTGCTTAATTTAATTATCTTTGTGAATAAACATATAGTAATCTGTTAATGAGCGCCGACTTACCTTTTTACGAGCACCCTATGTTGCGCTTGCTTCATTTTGCTTCAGAGGCTTTCTCGGGGCTCGAACGCTTATTAACCGTGTTTTATAATCGAGATTTAAATAAGCTTCAGGCTTATTCTCTAATGATATCAGCGGAGGAGAAAACGAAAGCTGAACCTTTGGATATTCATGAATTTTACGGCTATTTTTTTACTCGTCGGAGAGAAATGAAGTCGTACGAATGGTTGGTAAATAAAGATTTGCCTTTCGAAACCCGCAGAAGTAATTATGTTCCAGTTATTTTTGATGAATTTCAACGCAACATCTTGGTATTACGTTTAAGCAATCCTGATGATTCAAATCGTGACTTACTCTATTTGTTTTTCGACCCCCGAAAAATTATCAAAGGGGTCAATGCAGGACTTCAAGAACTTGACACAGCGCGCAAGGATCTATTGGCAGAAATGGCTTATAGAGTAAGCCTCACTTTGCTTCAGTCCTATCAAAACGACTCACATCATTTTCAGCGCTTTGTAGCCAATACCCGATTCCTGGCCCAAAAAATTCAACAGGAACGCTCCCGCTTGGAAAGTATGCAAAAAAATATTGGCCAAAGCCTGATAAACCTGGCGTTGGATATCATTGGGGAATACGCCCTCCAAAAAGGTATAAAAATCCATTTGTCCTCAGAAGCAGAATTGTTGATAAGAAACTATTCAGGCGACATTACCTTACTGCGGAAGGCAATCGTTGAAGCCTGCATTTTTGCCCATACATTAAATGAAGGGACAAGCAAGGAGATAACAATTTACGATTGGCACCTCCGCTTTGATGGGCATGAAATCAAATCGAAAGCTCAAGGGAAAGCAGATGAAAAGAAACACGATGATAAAATTCAGCGAACCCTTGAATTGCTTAACCGCCTTGAACAAGCCACACGGCAGGTTATCGAGAAAAATCTTCCGGTTACTGGGAAAAACCTCGGTTTGTTTTGCGATAAACCCATATCGGCACCAGCCATTAGCGATGCCATAAAGAAACACCATGATCGCATTCAGGAGCTTTTGCGTCAGTTTCCTGAAAATTGGCCCTTGCTTCGGGAACATTTTACACCTGTAAATCAGATATTAAAGCCCAAACAAAATTTCGGTCAACAAAAAGCAGCAGGGTAAACTATTTCGTCGTTTCAAAAGGATGCTCCTGTTCAAAGTCAGGATTGTAATGGCCAAAACTATCCATGTCCTGGATCCAGCCTCGGTAAAATCCCAATTCATGAAATTTTTCCACAACTTCCGAATATTCATGGAAGTTAAGAGGGCGTTTGAGTGAAATCTCTTCACCCTGATAAAATGCGGGATTGTATTGCGACATGAGGCTAATATGTATACCTGTGCTTAACTCCCAGGCAATAGTGTCGAGCACTTGTAAGCTATTATCTATATGGCCAGGTAAAACCAGGTGCCTTATAATAATCCCTGATTCAGCATATCCGTGTTCATTAATAATTAGTGTATTACCTTTTTGCCGGTACATCTCTTTTAAGGCTGAAAGCGCAACCTGAGGGTAGTCAGGAACGCGGCTCAGTTTGCGGCCCAAATCAGTTTGTGCATATTTAAAATCAGGAAGCCATACGTCAATATATTCTTCGAGGTCACGAATTTGCTCTACCAAATCATAAGCATTCGTATTGTAAACGAAGGGGACATTGTATCCTCTGTGTCTGATTTCGGACACTATAACTTTCACGTAAGGAATATAGTGTGAAGGAGATACAAAACCAACAGCTCCACATCCCGAATCAAGCAATCTTGCAATTTCGTCACAAGCTTGTTCAACTGTAAAAATGAACCCATCAGTTGAGCAAGTGGTACTGCTGATTTGAAAATTCTGACAATAAGCACACTGCAAATTGCAATGCATAAAAAATACATTGGCGATACCATTGGGCCCACTCACCGGTGGCTCCTCCCCTCTATGCCTGACTATTGAGGCAACGGCTAACCGGGCATCCAATCCGCATGTACCCCTTCTCCCTTGGTTTCTATTAACTCCACATTTTCTGGGACAAATGCGGCATGCATCGAACTCTGTAAAATAAGGATGAGTCGACATATTCAAATACCATAGTTTTGTAAAATTTCAGCAAGTTCAAAAGGTTTGAAAGGTTTACTCAGGCAGCCATCCATTCCTGAGCGCAAATACTCTTGTCGCCTATCTTTGTCTGAATAATTTGTCATGGCGATAATAGGGATATGGCCTCCATTCTTCCTCTCATATTCTCTGATTCTTTGAACGGTTTTTATTCCATCCAGCAAGGGAAGCTCTATGTCCATCAAAACAGCACAAACCTCACCTGAGCTAGCAATTTCGTAAGCTTGCAAGCCATTGTCAGCAATACGTGTAGCATAGCCAAGGTTATGCAATATTGTTTGTACAAGTTTTTGGTTAATCAGATCGTCTTCAACAATGAGAATTGTGTGGCATGCCATATTTTGATAATGAATATACTGCAAAATTATGCATTTTTAGAGGAGGCTTCAACTAAATGTTGTCCTCATTGTTTACAGTACTATGGATGAGTGTTGCAGGCAAATTTTAACCGAAAATGTAGCAGGAGTTATAACCTGCCCTTTATGTGGTGCATCGTGGTACACTTATCACGGTCAGTGGTTTGCTATAAACAACCCGCACAATAAAAGGGAAACAGTCCATAGAAAAGGTACTGGTAATTCGGATCACAATTATGGCGAACAAGGGTGTTTTAAAAAAGTGAGACCCGTTTATGATAAAAGATTTTGCAGAGATTGTCGTCGATGTGAAAGGCTTTGTCCACAAAAGGCTGTGCGCTTATTTTCAGGAACCCTCACCATTGACGCCTCGAGATGCAACAATTGCCGGAAATGTATCATTCATTGTATGGGAGGGGCTCTCAAGTAAGGCGTTGGTCAAAAGTGAGATTGTATTTTTTGATTCTTCTGTCGAGCGATTGAAATGAGATATTTAGCATTCGAGCAGCAGCCGATTTATTATAATTCGCTTTTTTAATAGCTTTAATAATTGCGGCTTTTTCCAACTCTTCGAGGTTTAAGGTTTCAAATTCACCGTTACCAGGTTTACTTCGCTGCTGGAGGGCACGGGTAGTTTGAAAATCACTAAGTCGCAAGCGATCCTTTTCGCAAAGGATGACAGCACGTTCGACCATATTGCGCAATTCGCGAACATTTCCAGGAAAGTGATATTCCATGAGCATTTCTACTGCTTTCACTTCAATTCCTCTGATTTTTTTGTTGAGTTTACGTGAAAATTCTTCAGTAAAATAATTTAAAAGCAAGGGGATATCTTCCTTTCGTTCGCGTAATGGGGGCACGTGAATGATAAATGTGCTTAGGCGGTGATAGAGATCAAGCCGAAAACGCTTCTCTTCGGTGAGCTTTTCAAGATCCTGGTTTGTTGCGGCTATGATACGCACATCAATGTCAATTTCGCGGGTAGCTCCTACTCTGCTGATTTTCTTTTCTTCCAGAACACGCAAAAATTTCGTTTGGAGTCCCAAAGGCAAATCACCTATTTCGTCGAGGAAGAGTGTTCCATGATTTGCAACTTCAAACCAACCTGTTTTGTTTTCGCTGGCTCCGGTAAAGCTTCCTTTAGTATGCCCAAAAAACTCAGATTCAAATAAAGTTTCAGTAATTGCAGAAGAATTGACAGCATAGAAATATTTGTCTTTTCGAGGGCTAAGGAAATGTATGGAACGGGCAATGAGCTCTTTTCCTGTTCCACTTTCTCCAATAATGAGAACACTTGTACTGTCACTTTGAGCTACCTTGCGAACCATCTCAGCCACCTCTTTCATCGCATTGCTTTCAGCAATAAAGCCGTGTCCCAGCTTTTTCTGAATGCCCGATGACAGGAGTTGAAAAGATGACTCAAGATTGGTAATGCGTTCCTTGAGCTCTCTGAATCGTTGAGTACGTTCAATGGCCGCTTGAATTTCTTCTGAAGTAAATGGTTTGTGCAAAAAATCAGTGGCCTTACTTCGAATAGCCTGAATAACAGAATCCATTGCCCCATGGCCGGAAATAATAATAACTTCAATTTCGGGCCAGTTATCTTTTATTTCACCAAGCAGGGTAAGTCCATCCACACCTGGCATTCTAATATCTAAAAAAACTATATCCAAAGCCCGTTGCTGAAGATGGGTCCATGCTTCATCACGGTCGCCTGCTTCAAAGACTGTGGCATTGTAAAGCACTTGAAGCATCTCTTCGAGTTCCTTACGTATATCTGCCTCATCATCTACAATCAGTATATTAAGTTTTTCTTTCATTTTCAGCGCTTTGAATTTCAAATGTATTTATCTGCGGGTTTAATTTTATTGTTCCCAATCAAAGGAAGGGTCACAGTGAACAAAGTACCTTCTCCAAGTTTGGATTTCACTTTGATATCTCCTCTCATCTCATTAATAAGGGAATAAACTATAGAGAGACCCAGACCTGTTCCTTGTTTACTTTCTTTTGTCGTAAAAAAGGGTTCATAAATTTTATCGAGATTTACAGAATCTATGCCAACTCCGTTATCGGTGACCATGAGGTAGGCATTTTCTCCAGTTATTCCTGTTGAAATCTCAATTTTTTTAAAAAACGCACCCTTTTGAGCTTCTTTGTCTAAAATTGCTTCCTTCGCATTATTAATCAAATTAATAATTATCTGCTCCATCTTAATCATATCACCAGCAATGAATAAAGGCTCGGGGTGCAATTTTAAAACAAGATGAATATCCTGACTTTTAATTTGTTGAAAAATCAGCATGAGAGCACTTTCTACGGCTTTATTCAAATCAACCTCGGTGAAATTACTAATAAATCCTGGTCTTGAGAATGTCTTTACATGCTCTATGATCGACTTAATGCGATTAAGGTTTTGCCTGATGGTTTCAATTTTGTTCATCAGGTATTTTTGTTCTATTCGCCCCGAGGTAATTTTGAATCGCGCGTTATCAACAGCCAGTGAAATGGCACTCAGCGGTTGATTGATTTCATGGGCTATACCGGCTGCCATTTGTCCCAAGCTCTCTATTCTTGACTTTTGAATTAACGCCTGGCGTTGTTTTTCAACCTTTTGAACTTCTTCCTCAACCCGCCTCGATAGGTTGTCATTAAGTATTTTCAGCTCTTCGTTTATTCTTTTGATTTCAGTGATATCTACCAATATGCCTACCACACCAGCCGGTCTTCCTTGAGCATCTCGAAATAATGATTTTGTAACCTGAATGTTTCGAAAATGAGCCTTTTGGGTCTCTACCCGAATTTCAAAGGTTTGAACATCTCCTGTGGTATACAGTATTTTATCATTTTTCTGAAGCAACTCTACTGTAGGGGCCGGCAGAAAATCTTCAAGTCGTTTTCCCATTACTTCTATAGATTCTACTCCGGCAAATTCGAGAAATGCATTGTTACATCCCAATATTCTCCCTTCATTGTTTTTATAATACAAGGGATTAGGCAGGCTGTTGATGATGGTATTCAACAACTGGTAGTTTTCCATGAGTTGTTGTTGATAAAGATACTCCTGGGTGATATCCTTACTTAATATACCCACACTTTCCACCTGGTTTTCAGCTGAGCTGACAGGGAAAAATACATGTTCATATTTTCGCGTACCTAAGCTATCAAGGTGATAACGCTTACTGCCTGTTTCAAAAACCTGCTTCACAAAACCCCATCTGACAGCAGCAATATCAGGGGGCAAAATATCATTCATGGAAAGCGATTTTGACATGGGCAGACTCACCTCATAGAGTTGCAAGGCACTATCATTAATTTCCAATATTTTCCCTTCCCTATTTACAGTTATTAGCAAATCGGGCATCGCATTTAGAAGGGCGGATAGTTTTTCCAGTGTGTTTTTAATTTCGAGAGCATTTAGCCAATGAAGGAGAGCATCTAAAAAGACTTTACCCGTGATTTTAAGAACGAATTCCAAATTTTCCGGAAGCTTCCCTTTCTTTCCAGAGTCAAGCCCTATGAATCCAGCCAAAACATTATGATGTTCAATTGGATAAATAATTAATCGCTTTACTTTATTGAGCTTGATATATTTATGTTCTTCCGAAGAAACATCACCCGCATGCTCATCATCAATCATATAAGCTTTACCTTCATGCAGTGTTTTGTATATTACAGGAAAGCTTTGAATATCAAAACCTGGATATACCCTGTGAACATAAGCAGAATCCTCAGATGAGTTGAGGATTCTGTATTTCATTTGCGTAGTATTGGGTTCAAAAATCCAGAAAAATGCCCTCTCCATTCCGAAAAAGACTGCAATTGATTCCAATGCTGAAGAGATCTCTTTGTCAAGAGCATTCCAAACCGGATTTACAAACCTGGAAGCAATATTTGAGACCAATTTTTCAATTTCAATATTTCTCTCCAAACGCTGATAAAGCAGGTTTTTTTGGTCTCGTTCCTGGGTTAGTTTTTCAACTGCCTCGCTAAGCTCTTTAGTCCTCTGGTCGACAAGAACTTCGAGTTTTGTTTGGTAAGTATAAATCTGCTCTTCGGCTTGCTTGCGAGCTGTTATATCCGAAAACAAAGTCAGCAAGAATTCCTTGCCTTGTAATCCCACCGATCTGGTCAACAGTTCTACAGGTATAGCCTTTTTGTCTTTAGCCCATAGATAAGCCTCATAAGGAATTACTTTGGAGACCACTTTAAATTGCTGAATATCATCTTCCTTAAATAAATGGTTTATTGTTAAACCTTGCAACTCTTCAATAGAATATCCCAGAATCGTTGATGCGGCCTGGTTGGCTTGTAAAATAAGGTAAGAATTGATATCAATGATTAATATTCCTTGTGGAGATGTCTCAAAAAAAAGCCTAAACTTTTCTTCACTGAGCTTAAGTTGTTCCTCTGTCAAACGTCGGGCTTCTTCTTCTTTTCTTAACCTATCTTCCCTTAGCACAATATTGGCCAGGTAATATATATTCTCGTGAAGGGTATCTTCAGTAAAGGGTTTTAGGAGAAATCGGTCTACGCCCAACTCAATGGCTTGCAGAAAATAATTCGTTTCGCCGTAAGCAGTTGTAATTAGCGACAACAGGTTGGGCTTCAGCACCTTCATTTGCCGAAGCATGTCAAGCCCTGACAATCGAGGCATCTGTATATCAGTAACAACTATATCAATCGCATGATTTTTAAATACTTCAAGACCTTCCTGCCCAGATGATACAGAATAAACCTTCGTTACGATTTTGTTAAGAAGTGTCTCGGTAAAAATCCTGGCATGGGTTTCATCTTCGACCAGTAATACCGAAATATCTATTTTACTTTGCGAAGCTTTTTCCATCGGCAAAAGTTCCTTTTTTGCAGGTTTCCCTAATTTTGCAAACAAGCTAATTCTAAAGTTTACAAAGGTAATAATTACTGTTAAAAAAATTACCCTTTCTTATGAGAATAGATATTCTGACCCTTTTTCCAGGAATGTTTTCAGGCCCATTTTCAGATTCTATCCTTAAAAGGGCAGTAGAAAAAGGTCTTGTTGAAATTCATTTACATAACATCCGTGATTATTCTTTAGATAAACATAAACGTGTAGATGACTATCCTTTTGGTGGCGGAGCAGGAATGGTGATGATGATTGAACCTGTACACCGGGCTATTGAGGCTTTAAAAAGTCAGCGTAATTACGATCTTGTTATTTACACCTCTCCTGATGGCGAACGTTTCAACCAAAAGTTAGCCAACAGGTTTTCGACATTCAACAACATCCTCATTCTTTGTGGTCATTATAAAGGCGTTGACGAAAGAATCAGGGAACATTTGATAGACATGGAAATTTCCATTGGCGATTATGTACTAACGGGAGGAGAGCTGGCAGCTGCGGTAATTGCCGATGCCGTTGTGAGGCTGGTACCAGGCGTCCTGAATGATGAAACTTCGGCCCTAAGCGATTCTTTCCAGGACAACTTGCTTTCACCCCCAGTTTACACGCGTCCTGCCGATTATAAAGGTTGGAAAGTGCCCGATATTTTACTTACTGGGCATGAGGCAAAAATTAAAGAATGGAGATATGAACAGGCCTTAGAACGAACCAGACAGCGCCGTCCGGAGTTATTGCAAGGGAGTTCTGAAGGAGAGAATTAAACAACTTGTTTAATTTTATATTATCTTTGCCATCCGTTCATTAAGCTGTAAACATCACTCATAAATGCCTGAAATTGAATCACTGAATGAGTTAGACCGTCTGGGCGGTAAAATCGCTCGCCTCATCAGTCGTTTTCAGGAACTGGAACAAAGGAACAAGGAGCTAGAGCATGAGAACCTTGCCCTTAAAAAGCAATTCCAGGAAGTGAGTGAGCGTTTAGGTGACCTGGACGATCGTAACAAAACACAAACCCTAACCCAATTATTAACTCAGGGAAAGGAAAAAGCAGAAATCAAAGCCCAAATTGAAAGAATTGTGCGGGACATTGATAGATGCTTGGGTTTATTGAGCCAACCTGACCTTGGGTAATTGTTCGTACGGCATCTTTCTTATGAATGAAATTACCATAACCGTCACTCTTGCAGATAGAAACTATCGGCTAACAGTAAAAAAGGAGGAGGAAGAACTTGTAAGAAAAGCAGCGCTGGAGGTAAACCAAAGGTTGAAAAAGTATTCCGAGCAATACTCATACACCGATTATCAGGATTTGCTGGCCATGATATCACTTGAAATGGCACTTTATCTTGAAACCGACAAGCGAACAACGATGCATAACGAACAAATACTCAATGAAAGAATTCAAAACCTGGAACAATTGATAGACCCATACATCTAAACGTTCTTTGACACCGGCATAAAAAACAGCCCGCGGCAATTCATCAAGATTGCAAACTCAACATTAATCACTTAAGGGGAGTCTCACTGTTGCTGAAGACAGACCACACCCTGCTTGCAGGGTTTCCGCATGGCGGAAACAGTGGAAGTCTGAGGTACACAGGGCAACCCTAATCCTGTATGACAGGGGTTTCAATTCTTCAAAATTGTCCGCGGGTTTTTTTCTTTTCCCTCTTAAAAACTCATCAACCATGAATGTGATATTGACCTTAATTCTGATTGTTGCAGCTGCAGTAATTTCAAGTTTTCTGACAGCAGCTTTTATCCGAAAAAATGCACAATCGCGTAGCAGTATCATCCTGCGTGAAGCTGAAGAAAAGGCAGAAAACATCCGTAAGGAAAAGCTTGCTCAGGCTCGCGAGGAGATTCTCCAACTAAAACTTGTCAACGAACAAGAAATTAATGAGAAAAACAATAACCTGCTTCGACTTGAAACCAAATTAAAACAGCGCGAGCAACAGCTCAACCTGAGAAGTGAAGAGCTGCAAAAAAAGCTCAAGGAAGCAGAAGTAATGCGCATCACCCTTACAACCCAGCTGGAAGAGGTAGAGAATAAGGAGAAAGAACTTGAAAAAGCCCTGCGCCTTAAAACCGAAATTCTGGAAAAAATTTCAGGAATGACGCAGGAAGAAGCAAAAATTCAATTAATAGAAACTATTAAAGAAGAAGCCAATAACGAAGCAATGGCCTTTGTTCGTGATATCATGGACGAAGCCAAGATTACCGCTCAAAACGAAGCCAGGAAGATTGTGGTAGAAACCATACAGCGTACAGCTGTGGAACATGCCATCGAAAATTCTGTGTCTGTATTCAACATCGAGAGCGAAGAAATCAAAGGGAGAATTATTGGGCGCGAGGGAAGAAACATTCGTACTCTGGAAGCCCTTACAGGTGTAGAAATCATAATAGACGACACTCCCGATGCCATCCTTCTCTCAAGCTTTGATCCCATCCGCCGCGAAATTGCCCGCCTCTCGCTTCAAAAACTGGTTACCGACGGCCGTATTCATCCGGCTCGCATTGAAGAAGTGGTGGCAAAAACCGAGAAACAAATCGAGCAAGAAATTATCGAAACGGGTAAGCGTACGGTGATGGAGCTGGGTATTCACGGAATGCACCCTGAACTTATTCGATTGGTCGGTAAAATGAAATATCGTTCATCTTACGGACAGAACTTGCTCCATCACTCGAAAGAGGTTGCACGCCTGTGCGCAAATATGGCTGCCGAATTAGGTTTGAATCCTAAAAAAGCCAAACGCGCCGGTTTGCTTCACGATATTGGCAAAGTAGCTGAAAACGAGGCCGACCTTCCTCATGCACTCCTGGGTATGAGTCTTGCCGAAAAGTATAAAGAAAAACCCGATGTGTGCAATGCCATAGGTTCTCACCACGAGGAAGTTGAAATGACTACTCTCCTGGCTCCTATTGTTCAGGTATGTGATGCTATTTCTGGTGCACGTCCCGGAGCACGTCGCGAAGTAGTGGAAGCTTACATGCAACGCTTACATAAACTGGAAGAAATGGCACTCTCCTATCAGGGTGTAGTAAAGACTTTTGCCATTCAAGCCGGGCGAGAACTTCGTGTAATAGTAGGCGCTGAAAAAGTCAGCGATAACGACGCTACTCGCATTTCTTACGAGCTCTCTAAGAAAATTCAAGAAGAAATGACTTATCCCGGTCAGATTAAAATTACCGTCATTCGAGAAACTCGCGCAATTAGTTTTGCTAAGTAACCCTATTTAACTCTCCTCATTAAGAAAAAGAGGCGTCTGAACTCCAGCGCCTCTTTTTCTTTAAACATTGAAAAATGGAAGATAAAAGGGTTGTTCTGTAATTTCTCAATAGCTTAACCCACTATCTTCCTTTCATTTGGGAATTCTAAACATTTTATTCCATCGTATTTTCCCTTCGCTGAAAGTTTTATCTTTATCGAGCGAAAGCCATACAAAAACAGCTTTACCTACGATGTGATCTTCAGGTACAAATCCCCAATACCGCGAATCGGCAGAATTGTGGCGATTATCGCCCATCATCCAGTAATAATTTTGTTTTATGGTATAAGTTTTAGCAATTTCTCCATTAATATAAATCTGATTTCCTTTAACTTCGATTCGGTTTCCTTCGTAAACCTCAATAATTCGTTGGTAGAGTGGTAAAGTAGACAAGTTAATTTCGACTACGTCGCCAGCTTTGGGTACATATAATGGGCCAAAATTATCCACATTCCAACGATAAGTAGAATCGAAGGGGAAAATATCGGGGGACCACATTCCTTTGGGCATAAGGTTTTTTTCAACTTTAAGCACTCCGGGCACTTTTTCGAGTTCTTGAGCTTTATCAGCCGTAAGGGGTAAAACTCCATAGGCCTTATAAAGTTCAGCATCCTCAGAAGAAATTCCTATTTTATCCAACACCCTCTGGCTAAGAGGACGACCTTCAGTAATAATTCGATAGGTAAACTGCATGGCTGGTGGATTGAAGCCTGGTTGCCCGTTAATGTAGACCTGCTGGTCGATTATCTGGAGGGTATCGCCGGGAAGGGCTACACAACGCTTGATATAATTTTCTCTTTTATCGACAGGCCTCGAGGTAACATGATATTGCTCCCAAATCATTTTTCTACCCATACCGGGTAAATATCTGGTACCAAAACGATATTTGGCCTCCTGTTCAGCCATACGTACGACTCTGTAGTAATCCTCGTTTTGCCTTTCCAAAATAACCGTATCCCCACTCGGATAATTAAACACAACCGGATCATTGCGCTTAACTTTGCCCAAACCTGGAAATCGATAGTACGGCAATTTTATCCATTCCACAAAAGATTTTGTATATTGTGTAAAAGGTAAGGTGTGGTGTACAAAAGGAAAAGCAATAGGTGTATTGGGTATCTTCGGACCATAAGCCATTTTGCTTACAAACAAATAATCGCCTACCAGTAGCGACTTTTCCATGGATGATGTAGGAATTGTATATGCTTCAAAAAGAAACATGCGTATGATGGTAGCGGCTACAACAGCGAAAATAATGGCATCAACCCATTCCCGGAGTGTACTTTTTTTGATAACCCGCCGTTTAGAAGGTTCTAAATATTTTTCTTTGGCAGAAAGGCCTAAGTACGGCAAATAAACCACTGGAAAAATCACAGCTAAGGCTTGATTTCCCAAATCATATTTCTGATAACATTTGGCAGTTTCCACTATCATCAGAAAAACCATGAAAACGTTAATGAATGGGAAAAACAACAGTAAATACCAGTAAAGGGGCTTTCCAATAAGTTTATTCCAAAGAAAATAGTTATAAAAAGGAATAAGCGTCTTGTAAGGGGAAAGACCGTTGTCCTTAAAAATGGTCCATAAAACAGCAGGGAAAAAGGTAAACACCAAAATCATGTAAACTAATGGGTCCATCGTTTTTTATTTGATTTGACAAAAGTACGCAAAGGAGGTTACATTAAAATTGATGCAAAGTTTAATATTTTTGAAAAGATTTAAAAACATCTTGCATGGGCAACCAGGCTGATATACACGCAATTTTAAGGCAGTATTTCGGGCACCAGACTTTCAGGCCATTACAGGAAGAGATAATACGTTCTGTTTTAGCCGGAAAAGACACCTTAGCCTTGTTGCCTACAGGGGGAGGTAAAAGCATTTGCTATCAGGTGCCGGGCTTAGCTTTACCAGGGCTTTGTCTGGTAGTTTCTCCTCTCATTGCCCTGATGAAAGATCAAGTGGAGGCATTGAAGCGGAAAAATATAAGTGCCGAAGCGGTTTTCTCCGGTATGAATCACTATCAAATTGAACGGGTTCTCGATAACGCAACCTATGGTCATCTGAAATTTCTTTATCTCTCCCCAGAGCGACTTATCACCGATATGTTTCGCGACAGGCTGCCTTATATGAACCTGTCGCTTGTGGCTGTAGATGAAGCTCACTGCATTTCCCAGTGGGGTTACGATTTTCGGCCACCTTATCTCCGAATTGCCGAGATTAGGCCCTATTTTCCGGAAGTTCCAATTCTGGCGCTTACAGCCACTGCTACACCTGAAGTGGTTGAAGACATACAAAAGCAATTAGCTTTTAAGGAAAAAAATGTCCTCAGCAAAAGCTTTTCACGCCCAAACTTGATTTACGTAGTTCAAAAAGAGCAAGACAAAGGAAGACGCTTACTCAATATAGCCCAGCGTCTGGGGGGTAGTGGTATTGTTTACGTAAGAAACCGGAAACGAACGGTTGAAATAGCCCGTTTCCTTATGGACAATAAAATTACGGCAGGTGTATATCATGCAGGGCTAACCACCAAAGAACGTGATGCTCAACAGCTCCGATGGATGAAAAATGAAGCACAGGTGATGGTTGCTACCAATGCTTTTGGGATGGGAATAGATAAACCCGACGTAAGATATGTAGTTCATGTGGATATTCCTGATTCGCCTGAGGCCTATTTTCAGGAGGCAGGTCGGGCAGGACGCGATGGGCAAAAAGCATGGGGAATTTTACTCTATGATGAGACAGACCTGCATGAAATTCGCGAACATTTCGAAAACTCCTGGCCGTCACCTTCACTGGTCAAAAGTATTTATTCAGCTTTGGGCAATTATGTGAATCTGGCTGTGGGAGCCGGAAAAGACCAATCCTTCGACTTCGACCTGAGCGATTTCGTGAATCGTTATAATTTTAAACCTGTTATTGCCTTCAATGCTCTCAGACTTCTCGAACAAGAGGGTTATATTGCCCTCAATGATGCATTGGACTCTCCATCGATGATTGTATTCAGGCTTAATAACGAAGGGGTTTACCGCTTTCAGGTTGAAAACAAACGTTTTACTTTGTTTATTAAAACACTGACACGGCTTTATGGAGGAGGCCTCTTCACCGATTATTCCAGAATTAGTGAAGAAAACATTGCTGCTTCCCTCAAGCTAAGTGTAGCTGATGTGGAAAAATTGCTAAATGAACTTGATCAAATGGAAGTTCTTAGCTACATTCCCCGAAAAACCAAACCGCAATTGGTTTTCGTAAACGAACGCATTGACCCCAATTCGTTTTACCTTTCGCCAGAAACCTACTACCTGCGCAAAGAAGCAGCCCAGCGCCGACTTGATGCCATGATACACTATGTTACCGATGAAAGGCATTGCCGTAGCCAACTTCTACTCTCCTATTTTGGCGAAAATGAGAGCAGACGTTGTGGTTATTGTGACTATTGTATAAAAAGAAATAAAGTAGAACTCAGCGATTATGAATTTACACGGATTCTTGGGCTGATTAAACCTATATTAAAAACTTCTCCTCTTAGCATAAGGCATTTATTGGATTCCATCAATGAAACGGTTAATGAGGAAGATGTGCTGCAGGTTATTCAATTTTTAATCGAAAGCGGAAAGGTTGAAAAACAAGGAGATTTATTCTTTTGGAAACGTATCGATTAAAACAAAAGGGGCTGCCTGGCAATCAGACAGCCCCTAATGGAGATAAAGAGCAAGTTTACTTAACAACCTTGCCCAGCTCGCTGCCTGGTTTAAATTTTACAACGGCTTTTGCAGGAATTTGCATCACCTGCTGCGTTTTGGGATTGCGGCCTGTGCGAGCACTACGCTTGGCAACTCCAAAGGTGCCAAATCCAATCAGAGAAACTTTTTCGCCCTTTTTCAGGGAATCGGTAATGGCTGCTATTGTAGCATCCAGGGCTTTTTTTGATGCTGCCTTGCTCAGCCCGCTATTGGCAGCAATTGCATTGATTAACTCGGCTTTGTTCATGTTGGATAGGTTTTAGTTAACATTCAACGGTAATGCAAATATAAATAAAAAGTTTTCCAATGCAAGTGTTTGCAAGGCTTTAGCCCCAAAAAGTTAATAAAAAGCCCTTTTTGTTAATAATTTTTTCATCACCCTCCCTCCCTGATGCCCGTAAGAAAGTCTTTAGATATCATTTTCTACCCCTCTTGACAAGAATAGGATTAACTGTATGAATAATTCACAATTCGAAAAAATTCTATCTAAACAACTATAGATCAATATTCTAAGTAATAAAATGAAACTAAAGTGCTTTCCAGTGCCCTTCTAATTTGAAGCCTCGCAAAAATTCTTCAATATTCAGGCGTTTTTTCCCTTGCAACTGAACTTCCAAAATTTTTAAAAATCCATCTAATGCTTTAATAAACAAATTTTTACGTCCATCACAAATCAGATCACCGGGCTGATAATCCTGTTTCAGCATAGTGGCTAATTCCGATAAATCTGCTAAAGCAACAGAGGCCTTATAAATTTTCAGGTGGAAACTTTCATTTGCCGGACCTTGAAGTTCGATGTATGCAGCAGGATAAGGACTTAGACCTCTGATTTGATTGAATATTTCGATAACAGGTCTATTCCAGTCGATATGACAATCTGATTTAAGAATCTTGGGAGCTGGCGGATAAGCAGATGCATCTGGTGGTTGAGGGGCATTCACCAATTTTAGCTGCGGGTGAGTATAGATTTTTCCTTCAGCCAGAAAGCGTATGGTTGCCAATACTATTTCGGGGCTTTCCATCATCATCCTGTCGTGGAGTTCACCGGCAGTTTCCACAGGCGAGATGGTCATAGGTTTCTGAAAAAGAATTTTTCCGGTATCAATACCTTGGTCTAAAAGAAATGTAGTAAGTCCGGTCTGAGATTCACCATTCATTACCGCACGTTGAATGGGTGCAGCGCCTCGATATGCTGGAAGCAGAGATGCATGAAGATTAAAAGTTCCCAAAGGAGGCAAGGCATAAACTTCGTAGGGTAGAATACGAAAGGCTACCACAATAATGAGATCAGGATTGATCGATTTCAATTCGTTAATAAATGCTGGGTCACGGAGGCTAACAGGCTGTATAACTCTTAAACCCTTTTCCATTGCAAAAACCTTCACGGCACTGGGGGTCAGTTTCTGGCCTCGTCCTGCGGGTTTATCAGGAACAGTAACCACTGCTTCAACCGAAAGTCCTTCTTCAATGATAGCTTTCAGAGGAGCAACAGCAAACTCCGGCGTACCCATATATACTAATCTGAGCCTTTTCATGGTGTTATTTTCTACAAATGAAAAAGCCTGACCCTGGAGAGTCAGGCTAAAAATTTTGAAGTGACTTTTATTTCAACATTCCTTTTGCTTTCGCAATAAAACGGTCAATATCACGTCCTTCGTAACTGCGCGGATATTCTGCCCTGATTTTTTCGTACAGCTCGAGGGCATGTTTGAAATCATTATCCAATTCATAAGTCATGGCTGCTTTAAAGAGAAAAGCGGGGGTAGTAAATTCGTTTTCGTTGTCAGCAGCTTTTTTGTAATATTTGATTGCTTTATCGTTTTTGCCAAGTTCGAGATAAGCATCACCAATAGCACCTAAAGCCATGGAGGTGGTCAGGGGGTCGTCGGAATCGAATTTTTCCAGATACTTGATGGCATTTTCAAATTCCCCCATTTTCAGATAACAAATTCCTGCATAATATTTTGCTAGATTACCAGATTTAGTGGAACCATACTTTTCGATAATTTCTAAAAAACCAGCATATTGACCATCCCCATTGAGGGCTTTATAGAGGGAATCCTGCTCAAAATAATTTTGAGCCATAAAAATTTCATTTTGGGCTTTTGTTTCGCGGGGGGCACTAATAAATTTCTGATAGCCTAAAATAAGGAGTACCACAAGTATGATGGCACCCACAATAATCATAATAGGTTTCTGATTTTCTTCAAAAAAACGTTCGGTTTTAGTCAGCGCCTGCTCTACCGCTTCGATTTTTTCTTCGGTGTTTTCTTTTTTCTTACTCATTCTGTCCTGTTTTTTTAGCATGCAAAAATAAGAAAAGATTAAAAATACAAAGATATTCGAACATGTGCTTAAGGGTATTTTCGTTTAAAAAGAAAAGGGCTGCCCAGAAAGCAGCCCTCAAAGCTTCGGTACACTCAAGAATTAATAGTGGAGAATAGGTCCGGTAACAGGTTTGGGACGGTAGATAAGTTGCCTTGTACTTTGAGCCTCGGAGCAGGGAGCTGTTCCGGTAACAGTAAGAGTCAAAGTTACGTTTCCGTTTTGGCAATCCTGTTCTGAGGGGGTATATGTCGGATTATGAAGATTCGGATTATCAAAGGTACCCGTGCCTGAGGTTGTCCAGGTAATGGATGTTGCATTTTGGATGGTGACATTATCAAGATAGTAAACCTCTCCCCAGCAAAGTGTTGCATCCGGACCGGCAATTGCAACCGGAGCAGGGATGATGGTGAGGGTGGCGGCATCAGACACAGGATCCGAGCAGGGTGCATTTGGAGTAGCCGTTAATGTAAGAGTTACACTTCCTGCGGCAATATCATTTGGTCCTGGGGTATAAACTGGATTAAGTGCAGTTGCATTTGAAAAAATACCATCCCCTGAGGTTGTCCATTGCAAAGAAGCATAATTGGAGGCGGTTGCTGATGAAATTGTGTATGTAGAATTACTACAAATAGTTGCAGCACCTCCGGCATTAACTATAGGAATCGGGACAATTGTTAAAACCAGGGCATCGGAGGCCGGTTCACTACATGGTGCAATCGGATTTGTCGTCAAGGTTAGGGTTACACTGCCGGCAGCAATATCATTAGGGCCGGGCGTATAGGTCGGATAAAACACCGATGCATCCGAAAATACACCATCACCCGAGCTTGTCCATAAGAGGGTTTTGTATGAAGAGGCAGTTGCATCGGAAATAGTGTAAGTTCCGCTGCTACAGATAGTAGCATCAACGCCTGCAAAGGCAGTAGGAGGAGCTACCCTAATTACTGTTAACTTTACGAGGTCAGCCGGACAGCCGAATTCGTCGATTTGTTGAACTTTTAAAGTATCAACGCCCGGAATGATGCTCCAGTCAACAGTCACCTCGTGTGTGTTGCTTGAATGTAGAATATGGCCAGTACCAGTAACAGACCAGTTAAAAGTACTGGTCGGTACCGGATTAACTATGTAAATTTCTCCTAATGCACCAGCACAAGTGCTATCAGGATCGGTAGTCACAGGGGTTTGGGCATAACCCAAAGAGTAGAAACCTAACAACATAAAAATGCTCAGTGTTAGCCGAATGTGCTTCATGGGAGGATGAATTTGGGGTTTGACATTTCGATTTAGTAATGTAATATTGAAGAGGTAATAGGTTTGCTCCTAAAATGAATATTTACCTCATCGGAGGCAGGCGGGCAGTTAATGGAATTCGTTGTGGTCACTGTAAGCGTTACCTGCCCGTTGAGCCTCTCCATCAATGTAGGCTGGTACCATACATGAGCTTGGGTAGCAAAGGGAAAAAAATTACCTGATCCACCACTCCATATAACTCCTTCTGCCGCGGAATAGAGTGCATTGAGTTCGATGAGAGGCTCATCAAAACAGACATAGATATCGTCCCCCGCATTTATAGTAGTAGGTTGCAATATATGATCAACCATAAACTGGATTGTGTCGGCCGGGCAGGACGATTGGTCTTTGATGCGCAACCATTGCAAACCAGGGGTCAGGTGAGCAGTCGGGACAGAAGTTCCATTACTCCATAAAACGCTATAGGGTGGAATACCTCCTGATAGTGAACAAGATAAAGTTGTTGAGGTTGAATCATAACAGACCAGAGGTTCAGAAGGAGTTATGCTGGTTTGTAATGCATCATGAATATAAACCCTAACGGTGTCGGCAAGAACTGCACTACACGCATTTTGTGGGGTTCCTGAAACCCGAAAGTCTATATAGGGAGGAGGGTTTGGGCCGGGAGTAAACAATACAGTGTCGCATTGGCTGGTGCAACTTAACCATGAATTATATGTCCCTGGAGTTCCCGGATAGATGGAGTTCCATGAAATAGAAGAAAGATTAAATCCAACACTCCATAGATTAATACTGCATCCTGTATGTATATGAATATCCGGTGATACTGCTGGTCTTGCAAAAGAAGAAATCCTATACCTGTTGGGGTTTCCTCCAGGTTTGCAAAAGGTTATTGCAAATGGGCCGCTACCAGTAAGGCACATACTATCTCCAACAGGAACTGCAGTACCACAATTAGCCTGGTAGAACATGGCGCCCGAAGGGGTAGCTCCGTCTATAATTTCAAGAACAATACCCCCAGCAAGTTCATTTAGGCTGACGATAAATTCTACGCATGTGTTGGATGACCCACAGCATTTACCGTCTCTTATCACCGAAGGGCTTTCCCAAATAGCGTAAGGGCTTGAGGTAAGATCAACAGTAAAATAAGGAGTACCTGAGCACACACTCTGGGCCCATCCTTGCGTTTTTCCAAAATATAGAAAAACACCAAAAAAAATCCACCCCCAAAATAGTTGCCCCCTCATTGAATTTTTCATTTCCGGGACAAAAATAAATTATTTTTTACAAATTATGAAAATTAATACAACAACAATGGGGCTTTTTTATAAGAATCAATTCAAGAAAAACTTTAGAAAAAAATACTGATATTTAATTACTTATAAATTTCATTTTTAAATTTAAAGAAAAAGGATGGCGGACGGCATACTATTCCTGCGTTAAAAACACAAAAAACCAACCCAAAATCTGATTTCTCTATTTTATTTTGCTAAGAAGGAAAACAGCACCTTCAGATTTTTCCAAAAATTAAAAAAACAAATAGGAAATAAAAATAGCAGCAACAATTCCGGCAAAGTCGGCCAAGAGGCCAGCAGTTAGCGCATACCTTGATTTTTTAATACCCACCGACCCAAAATACAGGGCCAAAATGTAGAAAGTAGTATCTGTAGAGCCTTGCAGCACACATGACAATCTGCCCACAAACGAATCGGGCCCGTAGTGATTCATGGCTTCAATCATCAGACCACGAGCGCCACTTCCACTTAAAGGCTTCATCATGGCAACAGGTAAAGCACCTGTAAAAGATGTATCAATGCCTAAATGTTCAAATGTCCATGAAAGTGCGCTGATAAAAGCATCCATTGCCCCTGAAGCCCTGAATACTCCAATTCCGACCAAAATAGCTACCAAATAAGGAATAATGCGGATCGCAACCTGAAAACCTTCCCTGGCACCTTCAATAAATTCCTCGTAAGCATTTATTTTTTTAACAAAGGCTCTTCCAAAGAAAAAAACAATCACCGACAGTAAAATAAAACTTGAAAAGGCAGTGGAAACCGTGCTAAGCATTTCGTCACTTAAGCGAGTCAATCCATAAATCAAAGCTGCGGCTGCAACGCTGAATCCTCCTAACCATGCCAGTACGGTTTTGTTGAAAAGTCGGATGCGTTGATAAAGGGAAACAGCAATTATTCCAACCAGAGTAGAAACGAAAGTTGATAGCAGAATCGGAAGGAAAATATCTGCTGGATGGGCAGCCCCAAGCTGAGCACGATACACCATGATGCTAATGGGAATGATAGTTAAGCCTGAAGTATTGATTACCAAAAACATTATCATCGCATCTGAGGCTTTTTCTTTATCAGGATTCAATTCTTGCAACTGATTCATCACTTTAAGACCAATAGGCGTGGCAGCATTGTCGAGCCCGAGCATATTGGCAGCAAAATTGAGCATCATGCTTCCCTGCACAGGATGCTTCTCAGGGATTTGAGGGAAAAGCCAGCGAAACAATGGATTAATAGCTTTGGCTAATAGTTCTACAACACCGGCCTTCTCTCCTACTCTCATGATACCCAACCAAAGGGTCATCACACCGGTAAGACCCAGAGAAAGCTCGAAACCCGTCTTAGCATTTTCGAAGGTAGAATTGAGAAGTCCCTCAAAAATGGTATAATCCTGAAAAACAACAAATTTAAACAAAGCCACCACGAAGGCTACTGCAAAGAAAGCAAGCCAAATGTAATTGAGAACCATAAGAACCTTTAGGCTATTTTTTCCCCGGCAAGATAGGAGAAAAAACGGAGGTAATGGCAAGGGTCGTCATTAACGGGTCTAATTTACGGGCTCTGCGAAAATCTCTCCAGGCTTCCCAGTAATTGTGCATGGCATAATTGATTTTTGCTTTTAAAAGCCAGTAAGAAGCATTTTCATCGTTGATACTGATAGCTGTTTTAATATCCGGAAGAGCTTTAGCCGGTGTACCACAACAGTAGTAACTATAACTCCTTAAATACCACGCATCAGCATGTAAGCTATCCACTTTTATTGCATAGGAACAAAATATTACCGACTCTATGAATTGCTGTTCTTCTATAGCTCGGGCAGCCTGCCTGATGTAATAACCAATCTGGCTTTCATTGTTTCCAATATCTACGGCCTGTAGCTGGAAAATACCGGTAAACTGCAACACAAAAAATAGAAATGCAAACTTTTTCAAAATATGCCATTTTCTTGTAAGACGATGATTCCCTAAAAAAGTTGCACTCTCAAGCAATTATTTTGAAGGATTTTCCTAATGAACTACTTACTTAAATCACTTCCGCTACAACAAAAGCTGACCCACTGATGAGTATCATATCATTAGGAGTAGCTTTCATTTGGGCTGACCGGAACGCATCTTCTACCGAATCAAAAACCTCACCTCTAAGGCCAAATTGGGCACCTTCTTCAGCCAGTAAAAACGCATCTTTGCCTCTAGGAATATTAGGCCGGCAAAAATAATAGACCGCATCCGGGGGTAAGAGAGGTAAAATATGGGCACTGTCCTTATCGGCCACCATTCCCAATACAAAGTGCAGCCGTTGAAAATGCTGGTTTTTAACTTGCTCCATCAATATCTTTATGCCCGGCTCATTGTGTGCAATATCGGCCACTACTAAGGGGTCCTTGCCAAGTATATGCCAACGTCCTGCCAAACCCGTATTTTCGACCACCCTTTGAAAACCAGCCATCACCTTTTGCTCATCAAAGGCGTATCCACGACCTGTGAGCACCTCGAGAGCAGCCAATGCAGTAATAATATTCTTTTGCTGATAAATACCCCTTAGGGGACTTTTGACTTTGACGAGGCGACCACGGATTATGTTTTGACAGGTAAGCTCTAAAAAGAATCCATTATCGTTGACATCAGTAATGGTGTAAAGATCTTCGGCGAAGGACAGAGGAGCACCTTTTTGCCGGCTTTGTTCTAGGAACACGAAATCCGTTTCTGTTTGGTGTTCTCCAATAACAACTGGTATACCTGGTTTAAGAATTCCAGCCTTTTCGAAGGCAATTTTTGGAAGAGTATCGCCTAAAAATTGTTTGTGATCGTTCCCAATGTTGGTAATAACAGAAATTTCAGGGGAAATAACATTGGTGGAATCGAGACGGCCTCCCATACCAACCTCTATAATTGCAATTTCAACTTGCCTAACTTTAAAGTATTCGGCTGCCAGGGCAAAACTCATTTCAAAAAACGATGGTGAGATGCTATCGAAAACAGGGCGAAAACGTGTAATATATTCAGCGACAAAATCCTGCGAAATCATTTCACCGTTCACTTTAATTCTTTCCCTAAAATCGCGCAAGTGCGGAGAAGTGAATATGCCTGTTTTAAAACCATGCTCCATGAAAACAGAAGCAAGAAAGGATGACACAGAGCCTTTTCCATTGGTTCCTCCAACATGTATGCTTTTAAAAAACTTGTGAGGATTTCCCGCGGCTTCGCAAAGGGCAAGCGTGCGGGAGAGATCAGCTTTGTAAGCAGCTCCCCCTATACGGGTAAACATGGGCAAATGGCTGAAAATATACTCAACGGCTTCGTTATAATTCATCCGTACAATAAATTATTAGAAGGGATAACCAATACTAAAATTCCAGACAAAAGAGGATACTCTTGCCCGAGGGAGAACGTAGTATTCGCCTCCTGGCCGGGCTGGGTCGAGAATGGGTAAGGCAGCATCGAGGCGAAAAACGAAATAGGTAAAATCGAAGCGGAATCCCATACCTGCATCGAGGGCAAACTCCTTGTAAAACCTTCCGGGATTAAATACACCTCCGGGATAAAGAGGATTATCACGGACCAACCAAATATTACCCAAATCGGTAAATAAAGCGCCCCGAAAGACTCCATAAATGGGGAAACGATATTCTATATTGGTTTCCAGTTGAATGTCACCCATCCGATTATAGGTTCTGCCTCCCGTTGGGGAATAATTTCCAGGACCAAGCGAGCGGAGTGCCCAGCCTCGCATGCCGTTAGCCCCCCCTCCAAAAAATCCTTTTTCAAAGGGTAAATAATCGCTGTTCCCATATGGCACGGCAATTCCACCAAAAACTCGAATAGCCAGCAGATGCGATGCATCAAACATTCTGAAAAAACGAACATCGAAACTCGTTTTTACGAACTGGGCATATCTGATTCCAAAAAGGGTATAATCTCCTTCTTCATTTTGCTTAACGCCAGATAACTTGTTGTATAAATACATCAGATTACCTGCCGACTCAAAATATAACCTGAAGTACCTGAAGTTTTTTACTTTTCCAAGCACCTGATCAGAGAAAACGTAACTATAGCGCAACGAGGGAATCAGATGGTTGGAATATTGGTTTCGGATACCCTGATCATCGATACTGTCGATAAGAGCCTGAAATTCAGGAGTGGCGTAAATTTTAATAGCATTCACCTCAAGGGGCGTCAACTGATGCTCACTAAACTCATTGCGTCGAAACCGGTAAGTGAGTCCCGCATTGGTTATATATCTGCGATAATCAGGTCGATCCTGATAATTGTAACCCAAACTAAAACTTGTTCTGGGCTTGAGGTGCGCAGGAAAATAATCATTTCGAGCAGGTCCTATAAACCGAGGAAAAGTGAGCGAGGTTTCAATACCTGTTTCATAAGTATTGAATAAAAAGAGTTTGTTTTGCTGAGGAGTACCAAAGGCTTTTTGCATTTCAGCAGCTCCCCTCAATCTCAGTCGAAGGAGTTCTCCCCCGCGTAATAAGTTGCGGTTTTGATATACAAGATTGCCGGAAATACCCAAATCGCCTCCGGTGTTGGTCGCTTCTGTTTCTATGGATACCCCATGAACCTGGGTGCGCGAAAGCTGTATATGGCAATCGAGCCATCTTAAACGTTTTTGATTATCAATCTCGCCGGTATCGGTCGCACTAAACTCCAAATTGACATATCTGTAAATGGGAAGGTCTGACAGGCTTTTGTAAGTATTCTCAACAGCACTGAAATTGTAAAGGCTACCCCTGGAAAAGTAAATGGCATGCTTTAAAGCGACAGGTCGAATGCGGAGTTTGTCAGAATAAAGGAAAAACAGGCGATTGGGAATGCTGTCATTATGTTGTCTGGGTGCTTCATAAATCAATGTATCGCTCCATGGATTGCCTTCGGTATGAAGCTCGAAGCGAGGGTAAACATAAATATTTCGAATAGCGTAGCGATCGTGCCTGAGTTTGCGATAAACAGGCTGATCTCCGCTCATACCAACAAACTGACGTGGTTCCTTTATTTGCAGATGAACATCGAGTTGTCGGTTGCCTATCAGGCTGTCAATTTCATAAAAAACAAAATCGTTGGAAAAATAGTAGAAGCCTTGGTTTCGCATTTCTTTCACAAGGCGTTCTCTTTCCTGATCGAGCAAATAAAAATTATATGGTATGCCTGGTACCAATGGACTTGTCTTCATAATCTCAGCAACTATTTGCTGGACAAGAGTATCTTCGCTTTCTATAGTTAAGTCCCTGATAATGTAAGGTTTCTGGGGAAGGGTAACATTGTAGATCACCCTGGCTTTTTTGTTCTTCACCTTCACATTGTAAGAAACCTTGTTCCCAAAATAACCTATGTTATTGAGATGCCTCGAAAGATTCCTCACGGAAGCATCGGCTTGAGAATAATCAAACAATGCAGGAGGGCGCCCGGCTATGCGTCGTACCCACTGCTTCATTCTGACAGACTTCCAATGTGTTGTTTTATTGTACAACCAGAGATTTGCATGAAAAAAAAACAAAAACTTTTTGTTGGGCGCTTGAAGAAGATATGAATTTAATTCAGAGGCCTTTACAGAATTTTGACTTTCAGAATTAACCTTCACTTCGTTTTTCACCAACAGGTATTGACGTTCAGGCAACCGACGGGCAGGCTGACATGAATAAAAGAAAAAGCTAAAGAATAAGACTATAAATAGGTAATTACGAAGCGACCCGCTCATAAGCCTGTAAATAGAATACAGCTGCAAAAGTAGCAGTTTGACACCAGATAATGCATATGACTTCTTAAAGCTGAACAACTCTCAAACTTAAACTTAGAACAATTCAGGTGTTTCATCTTGATTTAATCGTATAATGAATGTATCTATTAATCAACATATTAGACAAAAGAAAGTTTCATTATGCCCAAGAGCAGCATATTAGACGTCTTTAGGTAGATTTTGACCGGGAAAGCTCCAATGCCTGCAAGCAAACAAAATCGACAAAATGAACTAAAAGAATGATTCAAATTATCCATAAAAAAGCCTTTGATTGCGAGCATAGGTCTTTGACTGATGTACGGTCGCTACAGGAGTCGAACCTGTGACCCTCCCGCCTCTGGCGGGATGCTCTAAACCCCAGGGTTCAAGGCTTAGTGAACCCACACAACGCTTCAACCCTTTTGCGGCTCTTCCAGCTCTTAATTTGGCGCTCACGCTTTCGAGCTTGCTGTATCGTGTCGAATTGCTCAAGGTAAACCAGTCTCCAGTCGTTAGCCATGGAGGTGAACCCCTTGTGGGGGGCGTTGTGGCGACGGATGCGTTCGGAA